>Ga0137403_10000080_pt1 | contig 104872 bp, 99 predicted proteins | sample CZOMad2_1_16fung_FD_122057 | JGI IMG/M metagenome (GOLD analysis project Ga0137403, IMG submission 122057) | Vadose zone soil fungal communities from Angelo Coast Range Reserve, California, USA - CZOMad2_1_16fungal (Hybrid Assembly) | ecosystem: Environmental > Terrestrial > Soil > Vadose zone... | reverse complement strand
TCGTGACGGGCTGCGCGGTGAACGCCTACGCCATGTACCTGATGGCGACCCTCACGCTGGAGGCGAGCTACTGGAACATCATGCTGCCGCGTCTCATCCAGGGGCTCGGCATCGGGCTCACCTTCGTGCCCCTGTCCACGGTGGCCCTCAGCGCCGTCCCGATGCGCGAGATGGGGCATGCCTCCGGGCTCTTCAACTTCATCCGGACCTCCGGCGGAAGCATCGGCATCGCCATGATGTCCACGCTGCTCCAGCGCGGCGCCCAGGTCCATCAGGCGCAGCTGGTGCCCCATTTGAGCCTGTATGACCCCGACGTGTGGAACCACTACCAGACCTTGACCGATACCTTCGCCGCGAGCGGGGCGGACACGGTCGGCGCCGAGGGGCAGGCGTGGGCGAGCCTGTACGAGATGGTCCAGCGCGAGGCGCTGTCCCTGGCGTTCATCGACAACTTCTGGCGGCTCGCCTGGATCTTCGCCGCCGTCATCCCGTTCGTCCTGTTCCTCGGCCGGCGACCCCGGATAGCCGAGCCGCCGGCCGATGTCGAGCGGCCGGCGGCGATCGTGGAGGCGTGAGAGTAAAATTTACTCAGTGGGTGGTCGTGGACGCGACAGCGCGGGCGACGACATGCTCCAGCTCGTTCAGATCGAACGGTTTGTGCAGGTAGCCGAACGCGCCCAGGGTCAACGCGTCCGCCTCTTTGCGGGGATCCCGGTCCCCGCTCATCATGAGGATCGGCGCGGTCACGCCAAGGTCGAGAACGAGCTTCAGCACGTCGAGGCCCTGCCTCCGGAGCATGGGGTCGCCTATTCCCGGCATGACCATGTCCAGCAGAATCAGGTCGAAGCGCTCACGTTGCAGGACGCCGAGCGCGTCGGCGACGGCTTGCATCGTCGTGATCTCGTAAGGGTGCTCGTGCCGGTAGGAGGCGACGAGCTCGCGCAGCACGCCGAGCACGTGCGGCTGGTCATCGACGATCAGGATTCGCTTCGCTGCGTTCGCCACTCTACCAAAGTAATTCAAGGGCAGCCGGGGAGCGAAACAGTTAGGTGTACGACGAGGGCTAGAGTCTGAGCTGCACGCCGGCGCGCTCCTCCTGGAGGGTGGACGCCCGAATGCGGTCCTGATCACCCCAGCCGCGATTCATCGCCTCCTGTAGCTCCATCTGGCAGAGATCGAGCAGGCGGGTGGGTACGCCGTGCTGGGCGGCGAGGTCACCGGCGAGCCGGAAGTCCTTGTGGGCAAGGGCGAGCGCGAAGCGCGCGGTGAAGTCGCCGCGGAACAGCGTTGCCGGCATCCGCTTGGTGAAGGTCATGTTCTGGCTCACGATACAGCCTTCGCGGAACGCCTCGACGAGCCGTGGAACCGCGACGCCGGCCTTGGCGCCGAGGGTCAGGCACTCCGCCAGCAGCAGGTCGATGCTCATGGCGAGCGCATTGTGGACGATCTTCGTGATCGATCCCGTCCCGAGCTCGCCCACCCACACCACGCTCTTCGAGAACGTGTCCAGGACCGGCTTCACCTGACCCAGGATGACCGGGTCACCACCGACGAACAGCGTGACCTGCCCGGCCAGGGCGCCTTCGCGGCCGCCGTCGAGCGGCGCGTCAAGCAGGTGGGCGCCGCGCGCCTTCAGCGGCTCGCCGATCTCGCGCACGACGGCCGGCGCGTTGGTGGTGAGATCGATCACCACCGCCCCGGCATTCACACCCTCGAGGATCCCGCCGGGGCCGGTGCTCACCAGCCGCATCTCGGCTGGGCCCGGGACACAGATGCAGACGACCTCACACTGCGCAGCCACATCGCGCGGCGACTCGGCCCACGTCGCCCCGCGTTCGAGCAGCGTGGCCGCGGCCGCCTTTCTGAGGTCGTGAGCCACGAGGGAGAAGCCGGCCCTCTGCACGAACCCCGCTAGCGGCTCTCCCATGTTCCCGAGACCGATGAACCCTACTCGCATCGCGTCCTCCCCTTTGAGATCCGTCCACCGCGCCCGATGGCCGCGGCGCATTATAAGCGGCCACCATGGTAGTCTCGGGACCTGCTGACGGCGCTTTTATCGAAGACAGGGCACGACGAAGAAAGGGCACGACCATGAGACTCGGCGTGGTGTTTCCGCAGACGGAGATCGGCTCTGACCCCGCGGTCATCCGCGACTACGCGCAGGCGGCCGAGGGAGCCGGCTACGACCACTTGCTCGTCTTCGACCATGTGCTCGGCGCCAAGCTGGAGCGCCTGGACAAGCTGGGGCGCCGTCCGCCGTACACCGACGAGAGCGCGTTCCACGAGCCCTTCGTGCTGTTCGGTTATCTCGGGGCGTGCACGCGGCGGCTCGAGCTGGTGACCGGCATCGTCATCCTCCCGCAGCGCCAGACCGCGCTGGTGGCCAAGCAGGCCGCCGCGGTCGACGTGCTCACCGGCGGGCGGCTGCGTCTGGGCGTCGGCATCGGCTGGAACTACACCGAGTACGAGGCGCTGAACGAGGACTTTCACACTCGCGGCCGACGGGTCAGCGAGCAGATCGCGGTCATGCGCCAGCTCTGGACCGAGCCGCTGGTGTCCTTCAAGGGCGCCTACCATCACCTCGACCGCGTCGGCATCAACCCGCTGCCCGTCCAGCGACCAATTCCCGTGTGGCTCGGCGGCATGGCCGATCCCGTGCTCAAGCGTGTGGCGCAGATCTCCGACGGCTGGTTTCCCCAGTTTCAGCCCGGAGACGAGGCGCGGCAGATCCTGGGCCGCGTGCGCGACTACATCAAGGAGGCGGGCCGTGCGCCCTCGGCCGTCGGCATCGAAGGGCGGTTTACCTATTCCATCGGCGGACCGGACGAGTGGACGCGGCGCGCGCGTGAATGGCGTGACCTCGGCGCCACCCATCTGTCCGTGAACACGATGGGTTCGGGGCTCTCTCCGCGCGACCACATCGACGCGATCCTCAAGATGAAGAAGGCGCTCGATACGCTGTAGGGCAAGGATCACTTCGCCGCGCCGCTCCGCGCCAGCCGCGATTCCAGGCGGTGGTAGGGTGAAGGGTGAGCCAACCGCACAGAAGGAGATGCGTCATGACTGGAAGCTCTCGCAGGTTATGGATCCCTGTCGCATGCCTCGTGGTTGTCGCCTTGTCCTCCGGCGCTGCCGGTGCCGCCAACAAGACGAAGGTCGACCAGGCGTCCAGGCGGGTCGAGCAAGGCGCCAAGCAGATCGGGCGGGGTAAGGTCGGCCCGGGCTTCAAGGAGATGTTCAGCGGTATCGGCCATACGGTTTTCGAGGGCGCCAAGTTCAGCGGCAAGACGATGGACGAGTTCTTCAAGAAGAGCTTCGGCAGCTGAGGTCCCCATCAAGGAGACAGCGATGAAAGCCGGCCAGGCCGTCCTCGAAGCGTTGCGCGCCGAAGGGGTCGAGTACACCTTCGGTCTGGTGGGAACGACCACCAATAGCATCGTCACCGAAATGTACGGGCGGAGCGACATCCGCTTCGTCGACACGCGGCACGAAGAGGGCGCGGCCTTCATGGCGTACGGCTATGCCCGGGCCTCCGGCAAGCCCACGGCTTGCATCACGACCTCCGGGCCCGGCACCACCAACCTCGTCACGGGCATCGCGCTCGCCTACAAGGGCCGCGCGCCGGTGATCGTGATCGCCGGCGACGTCGCGCGCGACTTCATCTATCGTGACGGCAGCCAGGCGTTCGACCTCGTCGGGTTGTTCAAGCCCATCACCAAGCTCGCGCTCGAGGTGAACAAGACCGAGCGCATTCCCGAGATGCTGCACTACGCCTTCCGCGCCGCGCTCTCGGACAAGCAGGGACCGGCCTTCCTCGATATTCCCCGCGACCTCCTCGACGACCAGACCGTCGCGGGCGAGCCCCTTCGCCCCGGGGCCTACCGGGCGGTGGAGACTCGTATCGCGGGTGACGCGCAGGCCATCCAGCGCGCCGCGGCGTTGCTGGCCCAGGCGCAGCGACCGCTCCTGCTGGCGGGCGGCGGCATCGTCGACGCGGAGGCGAGCAAGGAAGCGGTGGCGCTGGCCGAGCTTCTGGACATGGCGCTCGTGCCCTCGTACGGCCACAACGACGTGGTGCCCAACAGCCATCACCTCTACGTCGGCCCGCCGGGAGGGCGCGGGTCCGCTGAAGCAGCGGAAGCGCTGCACCGCGCCGACGTCATCCTGGCGCTGGGAACGCGCCTCAATCAGGCGACGACGTTCTGGGACTACCGCGTGATCAACCGCGAGACGAAGATCGTCCAGGTCGATATCGATGCCCAGGAGATCGGCCGCAACTATCCAGTGGCGGTCGGGATCGTGGGTGACGCGAGAGCCGTGGCCGAACAGCTGCTTCGTGCCGTGCGCGAGACACATGGGCAGGGAAGCGCCCGGAGCGCGTGGCGAAGCGAGGTGGCCGCCCTGGCGGCGCGGCGTCAGGCGCGGCTCCAGGCCGAGCTGTCCATGACGGCGAACCCGATGATGCCGCAGCGGGTCTTCCCGGAGCTGCGTCGCGTCCTGCCCCGCGACTGCATGGTCACGATCGACGCGGGCGTCGCGCCCGGACTGGGCTACGACCGGCTGCACTTCGAAACCCCGCGCACCATGTTCAACTACGCTGGGCACGGCGGCCTCGGCATGGGCTACTGCGTCGGCCTCGGGACCAAGCTCGGGCGGCCCGACCGCGCGGCGGTGAGCCTGCAGGGCGACGGCGGATTTCTCTACACCTCGCAGGAGATCAACACGGCCGTGCGCTGGCGCATCCCGCTGGTCAGCATCGTGCTGAACAACAGCTGCCACGGCGCCGAGAAGGCGCAGCAGCAGCGCCACTTCGGCGCCCGCTACATCGGTGTCGACCTCGTCAACCCGCGCTTCGACAAGCTGGCCGAGGTGTACGGCGCGCGCGGGATGTACGTGCAGCGCCCGGAGGAGATCGGCGACGCGGTGAAGGAGGCGCTGGCGACGAACGGACCCGTCGTGATCGAGATTCCGGTCGCCGAGTACTTCCCGCCGGCGGCACCCACTCCGGGCGGCGCGGGCCGGCACTGACGCGTTCGTAGCTGGGCGGTCGAGAACGTTGCGGGCCGCTTACGCCGAAGCGGCGACGGTCCGCCGCATCCGCACCAAAGCCTCCCTCACGAGTGAAGTCTGCCACTCCAGACTAGAGCGCGGGCCGACGTGGAAGAAGACCGCTGGGCGCCCGTTCAGTCGCTCCGACCATCCGAGGGCCTGCCAGTAGGCGCGATTGCAGTAATAGGTGTCGATGCCGCTGGCAGTCGACACGCCTCGCGCGGCCATGTCCGCGGCGATCTCTTTCGCGAAGGCCGACGTTCGCCATCGCGCTCCCGGCAGTCGTAGCGGGCCGATCTGGGCGTCTGGATCGTAGGCGCGTGGCTCGAGTCGAATGCTGGACAACAGTGCCTCGCCCATCAGCAGAACACCTGAGGGCCCTTCAGAGAGGCGATCCTCGAGCCGCGTGCACGCGGCGGCGCTAACCGGCAGCACTTCGAACGTCAGCTGGTTCGCGAGCTCGTTATCGGCTGTGAGCTGCCCCAGGATGTCTCTGCTCCGGTTGCCTCGCAGTCCCGGGACGTGGCCGCGGATGGGGCCGAACGGCTCGAACGCGGTGACAAGAATCGCGGGTCCGCTCGCCATGACCTTGGGCCGGGATCGTGAGTCAGCGCGACGGCCTTGTCAAGGCGCCGTTACCTTCGAGGTAATTGATCGCCGCCCGAGCCGCATCGACGATCACGCCAGGGAGGCCAACCAAATGCCGACGATGGAAGAGTACGCCGGACAGCCGCGCGAGCAGCGCATGCAGCGCCTCACCCGCACCGCCGACGAGCTGGCCGCCGCCATCAAGGGCCAGAGCGACGGCGTCCTCTCCCGCCGGCCCGATGCCAAGAACTGGGCGGCCAAGGAGATCGTCTGCCACCTGCGTGACACCGAGGAGGTCTTCGCGGCGCGCGTCGAGCAGGTCCGCGTCATGGACGTCGACCCGCGATGGGGCGACTCCAACGCCGATCGCATGGCCGAGGAGCGCCAGTACCTGCGCAACGACGCCGCCGACGCGCTTGCCGCGTTTCGCCGGCGCCGGGCCGAGACGCTGGAGATCTTCGGCAATCTCACGCCCGCCCAGTGGGAGAAGGGCGGCATCCATCCTGTCCGCGGCCGGTTCACGATCGACGCGATCTTGTCGATCATGGCCTGGCACGACGACAACCACCTGGGTCAGCTCATGCGCGCGCTGGAGGGGCGCGTCTGACCGATCGAGCGAGAGTCGGCTGCGTAGCCAGGTGGCCACACGATTCGTGGCCACCTGGGCATTGCGAGGCTTCGCCGATGCCGTTATTACCGGCTCGTGCGTTCGGGCATCTCGTGTGCGGCAGTGCTGCTGCTCCTCGTCGGCTCACCGGGTTTCGCGCAGCCGCCGGCACCGCCAGAGCCACCGATGACCGAGACGCCGGAGGCGCAGCCACCGGTGACCCAGACGCCGGAGGCGAAGCCGCCCGAGGCCATGCAGCTCCCGCCCGTCCGGGTCATCGGAACCACCCCGCTTCCGTCCCTCGGGATCCCGCTCGACAAATACCCCGGCAACGCGCAGCGAGTGACGACCGAGGACATCAAGGACCAGAACCTCGTCAACCTTCCGGAGCAGCTGTTTCGCAACTTCGGCTCCGTCAACACCATCGGCGCCCAGGGCAACCCCTGGCAGAGCGATCTCACCTATCGTGGCTTTCTGGGCGGACCCCTGACCGGGAGCCCAATTGGATTGTCCGTGTACGTGGACGGCATGCGCTTCAACGACGGGTTCGGCGACACGATCAACTGGGATCTCATACCTCAGTTCGCGATCTCCGCCGTCGACATCATCCCCGGCTCCAACCCGCTCTTCGGGCTGAACACCCTCGGCGGCGCGCTCGCCGTGCGCACCAAGCGCGGCTTCGACAACCCGGGCCTCGAGCTCGGCGTCTCCGGCGGCTCCTGGGGGCGCTGGGCCGTCGATGGTGAATACGGAGGATCGCGGGGTCCGTTCGACTGGTTCCTCGGCTTCAACGTCCTCAACGAGAACGGCTGGCGCGACGAGTCCTCCAGCGAATTGCGCCAGGCCTTCGCCAAGGTGGGCTACCGGACGGCGCAGACCGACGTCGAGCTGAGCTACACGTTCGCCAACAACTCGCTCGTCGGTAACGGGCTGGCTCCCGAAAGCACGCTGGCAAAGGACCGAAGCGCCGTGTACACGTTCCCCGACGAGACCAGGAACCTGATGAACCTGGTCAACCTGCGGGGAAGTCAGTGGCTCACGGACACGGTGCTGCTGTCGGGCAACGTGTTCTACCGCAACTACCGGCGCGATACGCACAACGGCGACGCCGAGGTGAGCTGCGTCGACGACGCGACCGGCAGCCAGGCCTTCACGGCCGGCGGGCGCCCTCTGCACCCGGGCCTCTGCCAGGGCTCGGCGGCCGGCTTCTTCGACGCCCAGGGCAACCCGCTCGCCGGGAATCTCGCGCTGGATGCCGAAGGCGAGGACCGCAAGACCAGCACCCAAACCAGTGACTGGGGCGCGACGCTACAGCTCCAGTACCGCGGCAAGATCGTGGGCCGCGACAACCGGCTCACCGTCGGGGTCGCGTACGACGGACATTCGACCCGCTTCACCCAGAGCGAAGCCCCGTCGGCCTTCGCGCCCCGGGCCAACAGCGTCGGCATCGTGCGGACCGGAGACTTCGAGACCGTCGTGAACGTGGCCACCGGGCAGCAGAATATCGGCGTCTATCTGGCCGACACCTTCGAGATCACTCCGCAGCTGGGGATCACCGTGGCGGGCCGATTCCAGCACGTGAGCATCAAGATCCGCGACCGCTCCGACGAGAATCCCGATCTCAACGGAGACCATTCGTTCAATCACGTGAGCCCGGCCGTGGGAATTACATACCAGCCCCTCGCCGCGCTGACGGCGTTCTTCTCGTTCAGCGAGGGGTTCCGCGCGCCCACGCCGGCCGAGCTCACCTGTGCCGACCCCGACGCTCCGTGCCGGCTGCCGAACGCCTTCGTCGCCGACCCCCCACTCGACCCGGTCATCGCGCGGACCTACGAGTTCGGCGTGCGCGGCAAGCTGCCACTGGGGGACGAGCTCCTGTGGAGCCTCGCCCTCTTTCGCACGGATCTGGCGGACGACATCATGTTCATCGTCGCCGAGACCGGCGGCGCCGGATTCTTCCAGAACGTCGCGAAGACACGGCGTCAGGGCGTCGAGGTCGGCCTGCAGGGCCGATGGAAGTGGCTCCGATACTTTCTGAACTACGCCTTCGTCGATGCCACCTACCAGAGTGACGAGACGCTGGCGAGCGTCACCGATCCCAACGGCGTGCAGGTCAAGACCGGTGATCACATTCCCGGCATCCCCGCCCAGAACCTCAAGCTCGGAGCGGAGGTCGAAATACTGAAAAACCTCTTCCTGAGCGCGAACGTCATCTACGTGTCCGGAAGCTATCTGCGCGGCGACGACGGGAACCACCAGCCCAAGCTGGCCGACTACACGACGCTGAATCTGGGCGTTCGGTGGGTTCCGATCAAGCATCTGGAGCTGTGGGGACGGGTGGACAACGTGACCAACGCCCACTACTCGACGGCGGGTGCCCTGAACTTCAACGCCTTCGCCGATCCGATCGCCGTCCAGCGATTCGCCGCGCCCGGGGCGCCGATCGCCGGCTGGGTGGGCGCCAAGGTGCGCTTCTAGGGCGACGCGATCGCCTGCTGCATCAGCGCGTGGTCGGCGAGGACCAGCGTGGTCATCGCTTCCACCATCGGCACCGCGCGCGGCAGCACGCAGGGGTCGTGGCGCCCGCGGCCCTTGATCGTGGTGTCCTCGTGCGCGATGCTCACCGTCCGCTGCTCGCGCATGATCGTGGCGGTGGGCTTGAACGCGACGCGAAAGTAGATCGTCTCGCCGTTCGTGATGCCGCCCTGAACGCCGCCCGAGCGATTGGTACGCGTGCGCACCCGACCGCTCTCCATGTAGAACTCGTCGTTGTGCTCGGAGCCGCGGAGATCCGTGCCCGCGAAGCCCGTCCCGATCTCGAAGCCCTTGCTCGCGGGCAGGCTCAGCGCGGCTTTCGCCAGGTCGGCCTCGAGGCGATCGAAGACCGGCTCGCCCCAGCCGGCCGGGCAGCCGCGCACGGCGCACGTGACGACGCCGCCGAGGGAGTCGCCGTCCTTGCGCGCCGCCTCGACGGCCGCGATCATGCGATCCGCGGTCGCCAGCTCGGGACAGCGGATCGGCGTGGCCTCGACCTGCTCGCGCGTGACCTTCTCGACGTCGCAATCGACGGTCAGGGTGCCGACCTTCGACACCCACGCGACCACCGTGACGCTCCAGCGCACGGCGAGGAGCTTGCGCGCGATGGCGCCCGCGGCCACGCGACCCGCCGTCTCTCGCGCGCTCGTCCGGCCGCCGCCGCGCCAGTCGCGGAACCCGTATTTGGCCTCATAGGTGTAGTCCGCGTGGCTCGGCCGGTATTTCTCCATGACCTCGCGGTAGTCGCCCGGACGCATGTCGAGGTTCGACATATCCAGGCTGATCGGCGTGCCGAGCGTCTGGCCCTCGAAGACGCCCGACAGGATCCTCACGGTGTCGGTTTCCTTCCGCTGGGTGACGATGGCGCTCTGGCCCGGCACGCGCCGGTCGAGGTCGGGCTGGATGTCGGCCTCGGACAGCGCCAGCCGGGGCGGGCAGCCGTCGATCACGGCCCCGACGCCGGCGCCGTGCGACTCGCCCCACGTGGTCACGCGAAACAGGCGGCCCCAGGTGTTGCCCACGCGTCGAGAATACTCTGTATTAGTCGACCTCGTCGACCCGGCGACCTCTGTCGATCAGGCTCCGGGCTCGCTGCGCGAGGGCGCCGGACTACTGCCCGGGCAAGCGGGGCAGACCGCTGTTGGGGATCGTGTTCGTGACCGGGCGGGTGAGGGGCGTCGGGCCGGTAAGCGGCGTCGGGCCGGTAAGCGGCGTCGGGCCGGTAAGCGGCGTCGGGCCGGTAAGCGGCGTCGGGTCAATGGGAGTCGTCGGGATCACTCCGCCGATCGGAGCAGTCGCCCCGGTCAGCACGCTCCAGCCCAGAGAGTCCACGGCGTTCACACTACTCGTGGCGGTAGCGGTGGGGTCGGCGGTCTGGCCGAGGACGGCGTTGCCGATCGCCGATGTGGTGCCGCCGTTACCGATCAGCGGCTGCCTCACGTCGTTGAGCGCCGCAACCGTCGCCGCTCGGACGACCGGCGTCAAGCTGGCCGCGGGAGCGTCTTTCGGCAAGAAGGTGAAGTCCGATGCCAGGGCCCTGGCAGTCTCTGGCGTGATGCTCTGTGGCGCCGGAATGGGCCCGGCGTCGGTCACGGTCACTTGCTGAAACGCGCCGACCTTGACCGCGGGCCCGATGGGTCTCCCGGTCGCCGGGTCGAGCTTGGTGACCTCGACGAGCCCGCGCAGGATCGTGATCGTCGAGCGTGGCGGGAAGACCTCGGCGACGACGAACGTCCCGCGGATCGCGACGACGGCATTCGGCGTCACGATCTCGACGGTCTGGCCCGGCTTCATGGCGGCCTTGCTGACCGCCACGGCCGTCCGGCCGGCCGCGAGGGCGACCGTCGATCTCGCCGGTACTTCCGTGACCGTGAGGATCGATCGCTCACGTGCCGTCACCGTCGCCTTCCCGCCCAGCAGGACGCGCACCGCGGACCTCTCTCCGGTCACGATCCGGTCTCGAAGGAAGACATCGTCCTTGAACCTGAGCAGCGCCGGCGCCCGCAGCGGCGCGCGCGTGACCGTGGCGGTCCCCAAGAGCATGGCGACCACGCCAACCGGTGATTCCTCGGACGACGCCGGCAACGGACACAGCGGCATCGCGACCGTGAGCACCGCCAAGAGGCAGGCGCCGAGGGCGCGAGGTGATCGCGATCGCGTGAGAGGAGGCGGTCGCGTTTCCATCGATTCGCAGTCTAGAGCCTGCGAATCAGCCGTAAATCGGGGAATCCCAGCAAATTCGATCCGGGTGAACCCTGAGGGCTGGGTAAGGGTCGTCCCTGAGAGTGTGGGTCGATTGACCTCTCGGCCCGCGGCCCGATATAGTCTGCGCGCGTCACGGAGGAACGGTCATGAGCCCAGCGACGAGCCGCAAAATCAACATGGGCATCATCGGCGTCGGCTGGATTGGCGGGCTCCGAGCCCGCACGTGTGCCAGCCATCCCCTGGTCGAGAGCCTGCACCTCTGCGAGATCGACCGTGAGCGGCTCCAGCAGATGGCCAAGGAGACGGGCGCCCGGAGTGCCACGACCGACTATCGCGAGCTGCTGAGCCGTCCGGACATCGACGCGATCATCGTGACCACCACACCCGAGCCGACGCACTATCCGGTCGCGCGCGACTGCCTGCTCGCCCGTAAGCACGTCCTGCTCGAAAAGCCGATGGGGCTCGAGCTGAAGGAAGCCGACGAGCTGATGACGCTCGCCCGGGCCGCCAACCTCAAGCTCACGATCGGCTATACGCAGCGGTTCAACCCGAAGTTCGCCTACGTGAAGAAGTGTCTCGCCGACGGCACGCTGGGGCGCCCGGTGACGGCGCTGGTGAGCCGCCATCTGTCCCGCTCGCTCGGCAACAAGATCGGGGGCCGCGTCCACCTCTCGCCGGCGGTGATGGAAGCCACCCACGACATCGACTTCGTCCTCTGGTGCATGGAGCCGCGCAAGCCCGTCCGCGTCTACTCGCAGCACGCCTACGGGGCCATGAAGTCGGCGCACGGCCTCCCCGACAGTCAGTGGATCATGGTGACCATGGACGACGGGACCGCGTTCACCATCGGCGCGGGCTGGGCGCTGCCGCCGGGCTACCCGCATTTCTCGACGGCCACGATCGAGTTCCACGGCACTGAGGGCGCGCTGCTCATCGACGATTCCCATCGCGACATCGTCCTGAACACGATGAGCAAGGGGATGGTGCTCCCGCTCTCCACCATGCCCGGCGAGCCGGTCGGCCACGTCTATCAGGGCCCGATGCAGGCGGAGACCATTCACTTCATCGAGGCGGTCGCTCTCGACCGGCCGGTGCTCGTCACGCCGGAACAGGCGCGCCAGGTCATGGAAGTGACGCACGCCGCCGATCTCTCCGCGGAGCGCAACAGCCCCGTCACCCTGCCTCTCGAGTAAGCGAACCCCGCGAACAGAGGCCCGTCGAGGTCCCAGATCCCATGATCGGTGGACCAGGTTTCCATGTGGGCAGGCAGGGCCTCCGTGTCGGTGAGTTGATCGACCTCGTCGAATGCCCGAAGAGCCTCGGCGAACCACGCCCGCCGAAAGCCGAGAGGTCTTCCCGCTAGGCGTGTGTCCCGCTCAAATGGCTCGAGCGACCGGCACGGACGGCCGGCGGTCGTGTCGCCGCGCGAGGAGTGAGCGCGCCCCATCCGCGCGTCCCGCTCGCAGGTAGGCGGCCAGGAGTGTCAGCTCGACCAGATCGCGCTGGGCACGGCTGCCGCCGATCCGCACGTGCTGGTCGAGGACGGGGGCCAGGATCGTGATCGTCGCGTCCCAGTCGCCTCGCGCGAAAGCCCCGAAGGCGTCGACGAGGGACGGCACCACCGGACCGGCCGCGAGACGCCCGGCGCTGTCGGCTTCGGTGAGGGCCCGCGCGAGACCTTCGAGCGCAGCGGCATCGCCCGAAGCCGCGTAGGCCACCGCGGCGTGGACGTCGCAAAAGGTCACCCCGTGCTTCGGGAAGGTGCGCATCGCGTAGTCGCGCACCGCGGACCAGCGCGATGCATCGCGAGGCGAGCCGGCCAGCTCGGCGCGCCAGAGGAACGAGGCGGCATCGGTCAGCGTGTTGACCGGCGGGCCCCACGATGCGACCGGCGCGACGCCGCCCGAATAGGCCTGCCAGGCCCGGTCGAAGCGACCGACCCCGAGCGAGAAGATGGCGACGTGCCAGGTCAGATGGCAGTGAAGCTGCGCGGCGGCCGGATAGTCGCGGAGCCACTCGTCGAGATACGCCAGGCCCGCGGCGTCCTCGCCGCCCTCGTACAGCACGTGAGAGCGCACGTGAGCCCCGTGGGCGTTTCGCGGGTGGGCGGCCATCGATCGATCGATCGTCTTGCGTGCCGCTTCCCGCTGTCCGGCCTCGCACTGCGCGAACGCGTGGGCCATGCCGAACCACCAATCGTCGCCGTAGTGCGTTGCCAGGCCGTCCAGGAGCGCCAGCATCTCGGCTTCGCGCTCCTGGCGCCCGCTGAAGCCGATCAGCCCGAAGACACCGGTGCACGGCGCCAGCGCCATCGCATCCCTGGGAAACTCGTCGAGATGCTCACGCGCCGCCGCGAGGGCGGCCGGCCCCTTGCCCTCGACCACGAGGCCCAGGATTTCCACGTGCCGCCGCTCGCGCCGAGGGAGCGAGGCAGCCAGCTCGCGGGCGCGCGTCGCTGCCGCGCGGGCCTCGTCCATCCGGGCCAGGAGCTGAAGCGTGCGCGCCAGCCCCGCCTCGGCAAGCGCGAATCGAGGATCGGCGCCCAGCGCCCGGCCGAACGCCTCCTCGGCCCCGTGCAAGGCAGCGAGAAGGAGATCGACCGCCTCGACGTATGCGGCGCGCGCCGCCGCCGAGGAGGTGGAGACGGCCAGCCCGTACCGATCCGTCACCCGGGTCAGCCGAGCGGGAGAATGGACTGGACCATCGGCAGCCCCTTGGCCACCAGGGTCCAGCGCGCCTCCGGGCTCACCCGCCAGAGCTCGCCGGTATCCGTGCCTGCGAGGACGTGGCCGACGGCGTCGGGATCGGGCGCTACCGCGTGGAACTGGGCCGGCGAGGGCGAGTGGGCGGCGTCGCCGAGCTCGCGCCACGTCTCGCCGCCATCGACAGACTGCAAGAGCATCGCCTTCGCGCCGCCCGCGTCCTTCGCGGCCGAGAACGCGGTGGGCGACGAGCCCACGGTCACCGCGTGGGGCCGACGGGGATCGATGCAGAGGGGACGCGTGTACGGCGGGGTCATTCCCTTCCACTGGAAGCGCCATGACTTGCCGTGGTCGTCGGAGCGGAACATGCCGGCGATACGCTGCTCCATGGGCTCGCTGCGGTCGATGCGGCCGAAGCCCGTCGAGGCGAAGAGGACACCAGGCTGGTCCGGCTTTGCCACGATGTTGTGAAGGTCGGGATTCCCTCCGGGACGGTTCATCGTCCAGGTGCGCCCGCCGTCCTCGCTCAGCACCACGCCTCCGACCTCGACACCTACCACCAGGCGCTGCGGGTCGGCCGGATCGAGGACGATCGAGCGCGCTCGGCCCGGACGGGGCGGCGTAGCCGGCACGCACCACTCGGTGAAGCCGGGCGCGGACCGGAATCCGGCGATCTCCGTCCAGGAGGCACCGCCGTCCCGCGTGAGGAAGAGCCCGGCCGGCTCGGTGACGGCGTAGAGCGTCGAGGGATCCCCGGGAGCGGCGGCCACGTCCCAGACTTCGCGGTCGCCGATTCCGCTCGGCTGCCACGAACGCCCGTCGTCGGCCGATCGGAAGAAGCCGGCGGTCGAGCCGGCCACGCAGCGTCCGTTCACGCGCGAGAGGTGTCGCACGCTGGGCCCTTCCAGCGCCACCGAGGAGGCGCCGCTGACCGCGTCCACCACGAAGATGCCTTTGGCCGTACCGAGGATCGCCGTCTTCATGCTTTTCCTCCAGGGTCGCCGATGTGAACGCGACCTGCACGGTTGCGCTGAGGTCGGCCGGACGTTTCCCGCGCCTCCCGGCAAGTATAGGTATCTCCGGCCAGGCTCCGCAATCACAGGCGAAAGGTGCTTGTAACTTCCTTCAGGAGGCGCTATTGTTCACGGGTCCGCCGCTCTCGACCCATCAGGCTCGCCGGTATGAGTGTTCCTGGTGCCGACGCGCGAACGAACGGCCGACGTCCGTTGCGTGTGACAGCGTCTGCGGCTCAGGAACGAACGTATCTCAAGGTGGTCGACAGGAGGGCCTCATGGGCCGCTTCGCACTCGCCGTATCACTGGTGCTGATGTCGTCGACGCTCGCATACACTCAGACTCAGACCGGCAATCGACCGACTTTCGCCGTCGGCGACACGTGGACCTTCACCCAGCGAACCCCGCAGATTGGTGAGGAAGCCAAGATCGCCAAGGTCGAGGAGACCGGCAGCTACGTTGTCGTGCGGCCCAATTCCTCGTGCCCAGCGTGCGCCTGGGTCTACGACAAGGATCTGATGCTGTTGCAGGTGCTCGGGGAAGACGGCAAGCCGGCAGACGCAAGCGGCTTCGGGTTTCTCGGCATCGGCATGAGGTTCTTAGACTTTCCCCTCGAGTTGAAGAAGACCTGGCGTATCGAGCAGCACGGCCTGTTCAGGGGGAACAACGTGCCGTACATCATCGCGTGCACCGTGAGCGCTTACGAGAACGTGAAGACGAAGGCCGGCACCTTCAAGGCCTACAAGATCGACAGGGCATGGCGGATCCGCGTCAGTACCGGCCCGCAGCCCTCGTGGAACGACATGGTCTGGTATTCGCCCGAGGCAAAGACGGTCGTCAAGTTTGAGAGCGGGGCGCGAGGCGCCCAGGAATGGGAGCTGGCTTCCTACAGCTTGAAATCTCAGCAGTAGCTCGAGCTTCAGGCCAGATTCGGCGAGCTCTGGCCGCAACGTCCCATCGTTCGGCCAGGGCTCCGGACGGCTGGCCCTCAACCGAGGCGTCTGAGCGGCTGATCGCACTCACCGTCGGCGCCGCTTCGGTGAGATGCTCTGCAAGGTGGGGGGGCGGCGATGACTCGAGGGCCGATTAGCGCTGCCCTGGTGGCGGCAGCGCTGCTCCAGGCGCTGGCGGGGTGCGCGCAGCAGGCGCCGAAAGCGACGACCGCGTCCGAAGCGCCCAAGCAGCCCGTGGCGCCGCCGCCGCCGCCCGCCGCCCAGGAAAAGCCGCCGGCTCCGAAACCCCCGAGCGTGGCCCCGGCTCCGCCGCCTCGAAACCTCGAGGGCTTCGTCGACGAGCCGGCGCTCAAGGACGTGTTCTTCGAGCGTGACCGCGCGGACATCCTGCGCGAAGGAACGAGCATCATGGTGAGCAACGCCCGCTGGCTGCTCGCACGCTGGCTGGTCGACAATCGCGACTACCTGGTGCTCATCGAAGGCCACACAGACATCAGGGGAACCCGCGAGGACAGGCATGACATCGCGGATCTGCGGGCCAAGGCGGCCGCGAGCTTCCTCGCCACCATGGGGCTGCCCGATGCGCGCCTGTGGACCGTCAGCCACGGCTCGGACCGGCCGGTGTGCACCGACAGGTCCGAGGCATGTGCCGCCCGGAACCGGCGCGTGCACTTCCGCGTGAAGATTCAGTGAGGGTGGTAGCCAGGTCTGAGGCGCGCAGGTTACATATCGGCACAACTTTTGGCAGAGAGGTCCCCGTAGCACTGGAGAACCTATTGATTGTCCGTAGGTCGTCCGCTGGCCGCGTTCTTGCTGCGCGTCAACGGCAGGGGGACCCGGCCCATGAGGCTCTTCAACAGACTCTTCAACAGTGGCCGTAGGCGCGCCGCGCTCGCGGTGGCAGTCATCGGCGTCGTTTTCGTCGGGGAGGCCGCAGCGGAATCCGCCGGCAGCTGGTACCTCGTGGTCCCGCCGCTGATTGCTGAACAGCAAGCGCTGCTCGGCGCCTACACCGCTACCTCCGAGGCCGACGTGAAGGCAGCGGTCCAGGGCCTGCCCGAAGACCGACAGGTTCTTCTGGCCACCAAGGCCTATACGATCCTCACGATCCCGACGGCTGTCGAGCGCACCGAAGCGCTCCTCGATGCGCTTCAGGACACGTCCGCTCCCACCCCAAGCTGGCGGCAGGTCGGGACTTTCGAGTCCGCCGCGTCGTGCGAGCGCGAGCGTGAGCTGGCGCTCCAGACCTTCGAGGGCGATGCCTGGAGGGTGCGCTCCGCCGACCCCGAGAGCGAGGAGCTCTCCACCGAGAACTGGAAGCTATTCCAGGGCCTGTCGGCGTGCCGAAAGAGTCGGTGCGTGCCGGAGTCGATGTTCTCCGCTCGGTAGTCGCAGCCGAACACCGCTTGCGCCCACTGTCCCACCGGCGTAAGGTCGCTGGTCATGAGCCGCAGAGCATCGCTGGCCTTCCTGCTCCTGAGCGTCGTGCTGGCGCTGCCGCCGATCGCCCACGCCGCCCCGACCGACCCGGTGTGGATCTCCGGGTTGTACGACGACAACGACTACGACGATGTGGTCCTTTTCATCATCGGGGCCGTCAGCGCGGTCGACTCCGGCGTCGTGAATCCTGTTGGGCCCGTCGTCATCGACGTTGGCCCTATCACCCCGAGCCGACCACAGTTCGTCGCGTTCCGCCCGCTCGATTCTCCTTCCACTAGAGCTCCGCCCTACCTGTACTCCTAAGGCTGTCCTCTCGCCCGCGACCCCTCTAGGGCACGGGCGTCACCGCGTGGCGTGCGGCGGAGCATGTCCATCCCCGCACGCGCGTAGCTTGACCCATCGCGGCTCAGAACCGGAGGAGGGTCCGCAATGATGCGAATGCACTCGCTCAGGCTGTTCCTGTTCCTGCTTCTCGTGGTCACGATACCTAGCCTGCTGTTCGGGAACGGATCCAGTCGCGCCGACGACAGGCACGACAAGGACAAAGGAGAGCATCAGGGGGCCGTCAGGCTGCTCAAGATCATTCCGGTCCCCGTGAGAGGCGGCAATAGTACGGGCGGCCTGTTCTCCTTTGATATTGGTTGGGTCGACCAAGCAACCCAAACCTACTATCTCGCCGATCGTTCCAATCGAGCCGTCGATATCGTCGACGCCGAACACGGGACATTCCTTGGGCAGCTCACCGCGACACCCCCTTTCGCGGGGATTTCGCCGCCCGCCTTTTCAACCGCCACGGCCGGGCCTGACGGCGTGGTGACCGGGGGCCACTGCCTTTTTGTGACTGACGCACCCAGCCGCGTAGTCTCTTTCGACACCAGGACCTTTCCTCCTACACAAGTCAGCGATGTCCGCACGGCGACCCCGACGGCCAATCGCGCGGACGAACTGGCGTTCGACCCGAAGGACAGAGTGCTCCTGGTCATCAACAATGCCGACACGCCGCCGTTCGGCACCTTGATCACGGTGGACCCAGCAAGCTGCTTCCTCCAACCCCCGACTCCAGCGAACAAGATAACCTTTGACGCTGCGCACCTCGTCGATGCCCAGAATGGCGCCGAACAACCGGTGTGGCACCCCCGCACCGGCAAGTTCTTCCTCTCCATCCCGCAAATAGGTGCGGACCCGGCGGTCGGAGGGGTCGTGCAAATCGATCCGAAGACCGGCAATATCGACAAAACGTTTTTTATCCACTTCTGCAGCCCGGCCGGTCTCACCGTCGGTCCGCACGACGATCTGCTGATCGGCTGCAATACCGTCTTCGATACGGCCGGCAAGGTGTGGGACCCGACGGGCACCGTGACAGCGGCGCCGAAGGACGTGATTCTCGATGTGAAGACCGGTAAAACCAAGGATGTGCTGGGTGTGGGGGCCGGGGATGAAGTCTGGTTCAACGGGGGCGACGGCAACTACTACGCCACCGGCAGCGGAAGCCCGTTCCGCCCCCTCCCCGCGGCGACGGCCAAGGGTTCGACCCCGCTCGGTGTGATCAACGCAAATGACGGGAAGCTGATTCAGTCCGTGCCGACGTATAACGTGCCGGCGGTGGCGGGTGTACACCCAGCCGCTACCGCGCACTCAGTGGCCGCCAACGCCGCCAACAACTTGGTGTTCGTGCCCCTGGGGGCCAACAATGCGTTCAGCGCCTTCGCCGTCCCTGGCCTCGGCCCTGTCCCCGACTGCGAGACGGGATGCATCGCGGTGTTCGGGAGGGGGGAGGACGACGACTAGTCCGACTGCCGAATGAGGTGAGCGAGCGGCGCGACCGTGAGGTCGCGCCGCTCCTCTGGAGTATTTGAGGAGGTTCAGTGATGTTTGGGCTCGGATCGCAGGAATTGCTCGTGATTCTGGTCATCGTGATGGTCCTGTTCGGCGCAAACCGGCTCCCGCAGCTCGCCCGATCGCTCGGGTCGAGCCTCAAGGAATTCAAGAAGGGCCTCGACTCGGCCCACGCCGAGGAGACTGCCGCCAGCCGACCCGGTGCGGACAGCCCGACATCATCGGCGTCGGACAAGCGGAGCTGCGCGCAGTGCAAGACCGTGCTCGCTCCCGACTGGACGCATTGCCCCCGGTGCGGGACGGCCGTGGCTCAGGCTCCGGTCTGAGGCGCGCGGGCGGAAGAGGAGAGAGCGACTAGACCCGCCCCTCGTACACGGTGAACTCGACCAGGTTCTGATCGGGATCGCGGAAATAGACGCTGGTCGACACACCGCGCGCGCACGTGCGGGGTCCGGGGCCGGCCTCGGGCGTGACGCCGTTCTTTTTCAGCAGGGCGAGGATCTCGTCGACGGTGCCGTCCCATTCGAGACAGAAATCAGCGCCGCCGACCGAGGGCTGCCGCGCCCCGAGGTAGCCCGGACGCGCGGGCGCTTCAGGTCCGTGGACGTTGATCTTCTGCGCGTCGCTGATCCGGATCGTCGCCATGTCCGGACGGCCCGGCCGCTTCTCCCACGCGATGGCGAAGCCGAGCTTCTGGTAGAAGTCGAGCGTGCGGTGCAGATCGCCCGCAACGATGACCCAGTGATCGATACCCTTGATTCCCATCGCCGGCCCCCTCGAATCCGCGATTCGCGCCCCTTGAGCGCCGCGGCGATCTTGGGCGATCTGCCGGTCCTGCGCAACCGTGGATCAGTGGGGCTCGACCCGCCAGATTGGTCCCATGAAGTAGAGCGGTCCCTCGGCCTTGAGGAAGGCGGGTGCTTCGCCCGGGAGAATCCAGATGCGGGTGTCGGGCACATCGGTGACGAGAAGCGACAGGAACAGCCCGAGCTTGGGGCGGATGTGGTAGCGGACCACCTCGCCCGCCGGCACACTCTCCGTGGCCAGCGGCAGGAGCTGGAGCGTCACGACACGGGGCTTCGGCGTGAAGGCGACGATCGACACGGTCTCGCTGGCGCCGGGCCGCAAGTTCTTGACGATCAGCGAGAGCATTCCGTTGTATACGTCGTCGGGAAGGGCGAGCGTTCCGCTGAGATGCTCCTCGGCGCTCTCCTCGTCGGCGCGATAGCGGACCTCGTACCGCCCGGTCTGCCGGTCAATCGACGCTTCGAGCGTCTCCGGGAACGAGGGGCCGCGCTGCACGATGCGGTAATTCAGCAGGGTGAAGCGATCGCGCTGCGAGAAGACGACCGTCTCGTCGTACAGGGAGCCGTCCTTGAAACGAAAGACCAGTCGCGCCGTCACCTGGTCGCCCCGCGCGACCTGCGCGAAATCGCCCTGGGCCAGCATCTCGTTGTCAGTGGTTCGAAGGACAGGAAACGCGCGCACCAGGCCTTCCTGATACTGCACGGCGATCGGTGCGGATCGGGCAGGGGACGCCCAGAGCAGCGTGACCGCGAGCGCGCAGAAGCCGGCAGATCGAACGCGCTTCGATGACATCGATCCTCCCCGTCCGATGCATGGTCGACCCGGGAGGAAAGCAGCAAGGGCAATGCCACGCCCTTCCGGGAAGATTAGGGATAGATTCTCAGGCGTTGCGCGCGCGGGGTCGGTTCAGCCTGACACATTCCGTCGACCGGCCGACTGTTTGTCGACCATATATCGGCGCCGCTTCCGGAATACGTGAGCGGCCTTCCGCAATGCGTCAGGGGAAGATTCCGAGCTCGAGGTAGGTGGTGGCCACCTTGTGCAGCGCGGTGAGAAACGCCGCCGTCCGCAGATCCTGGATCCGCGAATCGCGCTTCCACTGCTCGTGAACCTGCCGGTAGGCGGTGATCATCGTCTCCTCGAGGCCGGAGTTCACCAGATCGATCTCGTCCGCCCCCCGGACGATCGCGTGGCGCTCCTCGCTGGAGAAGCCGCGTCCGGTGGCCTTCTCGATCGCCGAGACCATCCGGTCGTAGGACGCCTCCTCGAAGCGCTTGCCGACCCGGCCGAAACGCACGTGGGACAGATTCTTGATCCATTCGAAATACGAGACGGTCACCCCGCCGGCGTTGAGGAAGATGTCGGGAATGATGAGCACGCCGCGGTCGAGCAGGATCTTTTCGGCGTCCGCGGTGGTGGGCCCGTTGGCCGCCTCGGCGACGATCTTCGCCTTGATGCGGGGAGCGTTCTCGCCGGTGATCTGGTTCTCCAGCGCCGCCGGGATCAGGATGTCGCACTCGACCTCGAGCGCGAGATTGGTCGGCGCGATGTTCGTGGCGCCGGGGAAATTCAGGATCGAGCCCGTCTGCTTCTGGTGCTTCACCACGGCGTCGAGCTCGAGCCCCTGCCGGCGATAGACGGCGCCCTCGCGCTCGGAGAGCGCGACGATCACGCAGCCGGCCTCCTGGCAGAACCGAGCCGTGTTGTAGCCGACGTTGCCGAGCCCCTGGACGACGATCGTCTTGCCCTTGAGCCCCGTCGAGAGCCCCAGCGCCTTCATGTCCTCGGCCTGGTCGCAGGCCTCGCGAAGGCCGAAGTAGACTCCGCGTCCGGTGGCCTCCACGCGTCCGCGGATGCCGCCCTGGGTCACGGGCTTGCCGGTCACGCAGGCCATCGCGTCGATGGCGCCCGGGTAGAACGCGGAATACGTGTCGTAGATCCAGGCCATTTCACGCGGGCCGGTCCCGTAGTCGGGCGCGGGGACGTCCAGGCCCGCCCCGATGAAGTTCTTCTTGATCAGCTCGGCGGTGTAGCGCCGGGTGATCTGCTCGAGCTCCTGGACCGAGTACTGCTTGGTGTCGATCCGGACCCCGCCCTTGGCGCCGCCGAACGGCACGTCGACGATGGCGCACTTGTAGGTCATCAGCGCGGACAGGGCCTTGATCTCGTCCTCGTCCACCGTGGGCGCGAAGCGAATGCCGCCCTTCACGGGAAGGCGGTGATGGCTGTGCTGCGCGCGCCAGCCGGAGATGACCTCGTAGCCGCCCTGGCGCCGGATCGGGAACTGGAAGGCGTAGACACTGTCGCACACCTTGATCTGCTCGAGCAGACCGGGCGGATAGTCGGTGAGTGCCGCCGCCTTGTCGAAGTAGCTGTTGACCGTCTCGAAGAAGCTCGCGGCTGGACTCATCGGCTTAGGCTCCCTTCTGATCGCGATCAGCCCCAGTATGCCGGGGATACCCGATTCCCGAAGAATTCAATCGTGTTACGGCATGTACGAGCCTCCGTTGACGTGCACGGTCTGCCCCGTAACGTGGCGCGCGTCGTCGCTGGCGAGAAACACGGCCACCGCGGCGATGTCGTCGGGTTGCGCCATGCGCCCCAGCGGGACCGCACTCGCCATGACCGCGAGCTCTTCTTCGCTGCTGCCGTAGCGCGGCTGGGCGGTGTCGGTCAGGCCCGGCGCGATCGCATTCACGCGAATGCCGTGCGGGGCCAGCTCGAGCGCCATTGCCCGCGTCATGGCGACCACGCCGCCCTTGCTGGCCGAGTAGTGCACGCCCCGGATCGCGCCGCGAATGGCCTGAGACGCCATGTTGATGACCGAGCCCCGCCGCCGACCGGAGACCATCGTCTGCGCGGCGGCCTGGGCGCAGAAGCAGCCGCCCTTGAGATTGACGTCGAGGACCAGATCCCAGTCGTCCTCGCGCATCTCGAGAAACGGCACTCTGGGGTAGACGCCGGCGTTGTTGACGAGGATGTCGAGCCCGCCGAACTCGTCCACGACCCGCGTGACCATCGCCCGCGCGTCCGCCGGCCGGGCGACGTCGGCCTGCACGAGCGTCGCGCGCCGGCCCGCCGCCTGGACCTGCCGCAGCACCGCCTCGGCCGCGGTCCGATCGTCGAGATAGTTCACGGCCACGTCGGCTCCCTCGTGGGCGAACGCCAGCGCGATGCCGCGCCCGATCCCTTGCTGGGCGCCGGTGACCAGCGCGACCTTTCCTCGAAGTCTCATGATGGCCTCCGCCGCCTGCAGCTTTGTCGACTCACGACGAGTGTGCTAGGGTCGCGCCGAGAACTCATCACGGAGGACGACCATGGACGAAAAAGGTATCGGGCTCTGGCTAAGCATCGGCTCCGTCATCCTCGTCGCGGCGCTCGTGATCGACTTCGCGTGGGTCATCTCGACCGCGCTCAGCACTCACTGAGAGCCGACCGCGCTCCCCAACGTCGTCCGCCCCGCCCGGCATGCCCCGCTACGATAGCGCCGTCCTGAACGGCACCGTTGTCTTTCCGTTCGTCGGCGCCGTGCGCTGCGACGTCGGTATTCGCGACGGGCGCATCGCCGCGCTGGCCGATTCGATCGCCTCGGCCGATGCGGACACCGTCATCGACGCGCGTGACAAGCTCGTGCTCCCGGGCGGGGTGGACTCGCACTTTCACATCGGAATCTACCGCGACCTGGCCGCCGACGCGAGCAGCGAGACCGCGTCGGCGCTCACCGGCGGGGTGACCACGGTCCTGAGCTACTTCCGCACGGGCCAGAACTATCTCAACAAGAGCGGTCCCTACCGGACGATCTTCCCGGAAGTCGTCGCGGCGACCACTGGCCACGCCTACACGGATTTCGGCTACCACATCGGCGTCATGACGACCGAGCAGCTCGACGAGGTCGACTGGCTCGTCGGCGCGCAGGGCGTCGCCTCGTTCAAGTACTACATGTTCTACAAGGGGCTCAACCTCACGTCGGACTCGACGCGCGGCAGCGCGTACACCATGGCCGAGACCTACGATCTCGGCCATCTCTACCTGCTGATGCGCGAGGTGGCGGCGGCCGGCCTCCGGTACGGCAGCCACGGACGCGTCTCCCTGAGCCTTCACTGCGAGCAGGCCGAGCTCATCCGGGTGTTCATCGAGGAGGTGAAGCGCTCGGGGCCGGGCGGCCTCGAAGGCTATCACCGGTCGCGGCCGCCGCTGACGGAGCAGCTCTCGATCGCCGAAGCCCTGGTGCTGACCGATGCCACGCGCTGCCCCGTGAACCTGCTGCACCTGTCGAGCGCCGAGGCGGTCGCGAGCGGCGCCCGGGGACGGCGCGACAATCCCCATCTGGACATCCGTCTCGAGACGACCGTCCACCATCTGGCGCTTACCCACGAGACGGCCGGCGGCATCGTCGGCAAGGTCAACCCGCCGATCCGGACCGAGGCTCACCGCGAGGCTCTCTGGCGCGCGGTCTGCGATGGCTGGGTCGACACGATCGTCAGCGACCACGCATGCTGCGCGGAGACGGACAAGGGCGAAGATCTCTGGAAGGCGCTGCCGGGGTTCGGCGGCACCGCCTTGCTTTACCCGTACCTGTTCTCCGAGGGACACTTGCGGCGGGAGCTGCCACTGTCACGAATCGCCGAGCTGGCGAGCGCCAATCCCGCGCGAGCCTTCGGGCTCTACCCGCGCAAAGGCGCCATCGCCGTCGGCAGCGACGCCGACCTGGTCGTGCTCGATCCGGGCCGCGAGCAGATCGTCACGCCCGAGGTTCTCGGCTCGGCACAGGACTTCACTCCGTTTGCCGGCATGCGCGTGCGTGGCTGGCCGAGCCACACGCTCCTGAGAGGACTGCCGGTGTTTCGGGATGGACGAGTTCGGGGCGCGCCGCAGGGGCGCTACATCAAGCGTCCAGTTGCACTACACGACGGCGCCGCGCTGAGGGCCGGCTCTTAGCTCGTCGACCGAGACGACGCGGACTGGGCTCAGGCCGACGCGGGCCGACGGCGCGGGCAGGCCTTGTGATACCAGGTCGAGCCGAGCTTGACGTGATTGCCGTTCTTGCGGATCCTCAGCTTGCACTTCGGACACGTTCCCATTCCTGCTCCTTTGCGAGATCTACGTTACGGCGACGTATTATAGCAGGCACCTCAGGGGGATCCCGGTGAAGGACTGCGTGTTCTGCCGCATCGTGGCCCGCGAGACTCCCGCCGACATCGAGTACGAGGACGATGCGGTTCTAGCCTTCAAAGACATCTACCCGAAGGCGCCCATCCATCTCCTGATCGTGCCCAAGCGTCACATCGCCTCGATCATCGTGATGGAGCGCGAGGACGCGGAGGCCATCGGTCGCTGCTTCCTGGCCGCTCGCTCGCTCGGAGAGGCAAAGGGGCTGGCCGAGCGCGGTTATCGGCTTCGGGTGAACTGCGGGCCCGAAGGGGGCCAGGTCGTGTACCACGTCCACGTTCACTTTCTGGCTGGGGGGCGCGAGAGGGGAGCCTAGCCGCAGGCGCGCTGAAGAAACAGAAGGGCTCCAGGGCATAGCCCTGGAGCCCTTGGCGCTCCTTACCGCGGAGCTCTTTCGGAGCTTACTTCATCAGGCCGATCGCCTCGACGGCCTTCGCCTTCGCGGAGTCCATGTTCCCGGCCTTGCAAGCAGCCTCAGCTTCGCGGACCAGCTTGGCGGCGTCGCCGCTGCCGCTCTTCGCGCCAGCGAGCGTGCGCGGCGCCTGGACATCCTGCGTGCTGCTACGCGGGGCCTGCACATCCTGCGTGCTGCTGCGGGGCGCCTGGACATCCTGCGTGCTGCTGCGCGGGGCCTGGACATCCTGCGTGCTGCTACGCGGGGCCTGCACGTCCTGCGTGCTGCTGCGGGGCGCCTGGACATCCTGCGTGCTGCTGCGGGCACCGGCGAGCGAGCGCGGCGCCTGAACATCCTGCGTGCTGCTCCGCGGGGCTTGCACGTCCTGTGTGCTGCTGCGCGGGGCCTGAACATCTTGCGTGCTGCTACGCGGCGCCTGAACATCCTGCGTGCTGCTGCGAGGAGCCTGGACACTCGACGTGCTGCGCGGGGCCTGGACATCCTGGGTGCTGCTGCGCGGGGCCTGGACATCCTGGGTGCTGCTGCGCGGGGCCTGCACGTCCTGGGTGCTGCTGCGCGGCGCCTGAACGTCCTGGGTGCTGCTGCGGGCGCCGGCTAGCGAGCGCGGAGCCTGGACATCTTGGGTGCTGCTGCGCGGGGCCTGCACGTCCTGCGTGCTACTCCGCGGGGCTTGGACATCCTGGGTGCTACTCCGCGGGGCCTGAACATCCTGCGTGCTGCTGCGGGCACCCGCCAGCGAGCGCGGAGCCTGAACATCTTGACCGCGGGCGGCCTGCTGCTGAGGCTTCGCAGCCTTCTGCAGCATTGCCTGAGCCTGGCCGACCTCGGCCGGGCACTGAGACTGAGCACCGGCGACGGGCGCCAGCGCCGCGATGACTGCCACGCTCATGATTGCCGCGAAAAATCTCTTCATCATCGACTTTTCCATTTCCTCTCGTGTGTGAAGTGATCTGGATCTACCTGCCACCGACCCCATTAAACCCACAGCGCGCCGCTCGTGTCACCCCCTCGGCATTGAGGTAGAGACGCCAACTCTCGAGGGCAGAAGGGAGCAACCGTGGTGCCACGTCCGGAATTCCTGAAAGCGCTTCGTAATCGGTTATTTATCGCCCCGCCCTCGAGTGGTCCGGGGGCGATGTGCCCGAGACGTTCCGAGAAGGGAGTGCGGCATTCCGCCCGTCTCGAGGGCGTGTGATAGCCTGACTGACCGTATGCGCCCGGCAACAGACCTTTTCGCGTCGCTGCTCGTCGCGCTGGCCTTGAATGGCTGCGCGGGCGCGCAAGCTCCGCTGTCTTCTCCCACCCCGCAGGGACCGGTGCGCCACGTTCTGCCGAACGGCGTCCGGGTCGTCATTCAGGAGTTCCGCTCCAGCGAGGTCGTCGCGGTTCAGCTGTGGGTGCGCGCCGGCGGCCGGGACGAGACCGCCTCCGAGTTGGGCCTGGCGCACTACCTCGAGCACATGCTCTTCAAGGGAACGACCACCCGCGCGCGAGGCTTCGTCGACCGGGACGTCGAGGGCGTCGGCGGACGAGTGAACGCCGGCACCTCGGTCGACTACACCTTCTACCACGCCGTGCTTCCGAAATCGCGCGCTGTTCCCACGATCGAGATGCTCGCCGACATCAGCGTCAACTCGGTTCTCGACGAAACCGAGCTCGACCTCGAGAAGAAGGTCGTGCTCGAAGAGATGCGGCTCAGCGAGGACAGCCCGCAGCGCTATCTCGTCCGGCAGCTCTACGGCGTGGTGTTCGGCAGTCATCCCTACGGACGCTCGGTCCTCGGGACGCCCGAGATCATCCAGGCGCTCACGCGCGATACGCTGCTCTCCTTCTATCGCCGCTACTATGTTCCCGAGTCGTTCGCGCTCGTCGTCGTCGGTCCCGTGGACCCGACCGAAACGCTTCGGGCGGCGGAGCGCTCGCTTGGCCGGCTGCCGCGCAGCGGCTTCCAGCGGCTGCCCGCCCCGGCGCCTGCCAGCCTCACGCCGCGGAAAGTCGACATGCCGCGGCCCGGCGCGCTGGCCTACCTGGGCGTGGGGTGGCTCGGGCCGAAGCTCGACCATGCCGACACCCCGGCCGTCGATCTGCTCGTCTCGATTCTTGGGCAATCCCGCTCGTCCCGTCTGCCGCAGTCGCTCCGCGAGCGGCTCGCGCTCGTCAATTCTGTCGGGTCTGACTACGCCGCGCTGGAGGCCGGAGGCGTGATCACGGTGACGGCGCAGCTCGAGCCGTCGAATCTCGCCCGCGCCGAGGCCGAGATCTTGAAGGAGGTCCAGCGGGTGCGCGAGCAAGGTGTGACCGACGCGGAGCTCCGGCGAGCGATCACGCTGGCCGAGGCCGACCACGCCTTCCGGAGTGAGACCGCCGAGGGCCGCGCGCGCCTCTTCGGTCGCGCCGAGACGGTCTGGCGGATCGCCGAGGAGCTCGCCTACATCGATCGGGTGCGGACGGTCACCGCCGAGCAGGTTCGTCTCGTCGCGCGGCGCTACCTGGATCCCGAGCGCTACGGGCGGCTCGCGTTCGTGCCGCCCTCCCGATGAGCCGCATCGGGCTGTCACTCGGCTCGGTTCTCCTCGCCATGGGCCTCGCGGCTTCGGCCCAGGCTCAGGAGCCCTCGGTCTCACGACAGGTCCTCCCGAACGGGCTGACGGTGCTCGTGCGCGAGGACGCCGCGGCCGGCGTGGTCGCGATGTCGCTACAGGTGCGAGCCGGCTCGCGCTTCGAATCGCCGACGACCACGGGCATCACCAACTTCCTCCACCGCGTGATGCTGCGCGGCACGAGCAAGCGGACGGCCGTCCAGCTCGCCACGAGCTATGAAGACATCGGCGGCACGCTCGATTCCGGCGGCGAGGTCGAGTCGGCCGAGGTGCGGGGCCAGGCGCTCGCGCGTCACTGGGAGACGCTCCTCGGGCTGATCGCCGAGGTCGCGCTGGACGCGACGCTGCCGGCGGACGAGATCGAAAAGGAGCGGCGGCTCCTTCTCGGCCAGATCAAGGCTCGCGCGGACGCGCCGTTCTCCCTGACCTTCGACACCATGCTGCGCGACCTCTATGGCTCGCATCCCTACGCCTCGCAAAGCCTCGGCCGGCGGGAAACGATCGAGCGGTTCACCCGCGACGATCTGTTCGCGCACTACCGGGCGATCTATCGCCCCGAGCGCATGGTGCTCGCGGTCAGCGGCGAGGTGGCGCGTGACCGCGTCGTGCGCGCGGCGGAGCGCCTCTTCGGTCGGATGGTCCGCGCGACGGCCACGCTGCCCGAGGCATCCGCCGCGCCGGCGGCGAAGGGCGACCGTCGTGTCATCACGCTTCCAGCCCAGCAGGCTCAGATCTTCGTGGGATACCTCGTGCCCGGCCTGACGGACCCGCTTTATCCGGCCGTGCGGGTGCTCGGCGCGACCCTCGGCGGCGGGATGGCCGGCCGGCTATTCGTGGAGCTCCGCGACCGTCGCGGGCTCGCCTATTCGACCGGGGTGGTCACGCCGTTCCGTACCGGGCCCGCCTTTTTCGTCGCCTACCTGGGGACGGCGCCGGCGAGCGCCGCAGCAGCCGAGGCGGGCGTGCTGAGCGAGCTCGAGCGCGCGCGGGCCACCCCGGCCACCGGCGACGAGCTCGCGAGGGCCAAGGCCTACATCCGTGGCCAGCTCTCGATGGACCGCCGCACGAACGCGCGCCAGGCGTGGTACCTCGCCTTCTTCGAGGTCGTCGGCGTCGGCTGGGACTTTCCGGACCGCTTCGGCCGCGCCGTCGAGGCGGTGACCGCCGCCGACGTGGCCCAAGCTGCCGAGCGCTACCTGACCGGGCCGACCGTCGTGGTGCTCCAGCCGACGACGCCGAAACGATGATCCCGCTCAAGGACGACGTCCCGAGTAGCGGCTTCCCGTTCGTCACGATCGGGCTGATCGTTCTGAACGTCCTCGTGTTTCTCTACCAGGCCTCGATCGGCATGGACAGCGAGCGGGCGGCGGAAGCGTTCATCCGCGAGTTCGGCGCGGTCCCGTGCCGGGTGACCGGCGCCTGCTCGGTCCCCGGGGATTTTCCGCCGCCGCTCGCGACGATCTTCACCTCGATGTTCATGCACGGCGGCCTGTTCCACGTCGCCGGCAATATGCTCTACCTGTGGATCTTCGGCGACAACGTCGAAGACACCCTCGGGCACGGGCGCTTCCTCGCCTTCTACCTCCTCGCCGGCGTGGCGGCGGCTCTCGCGCAGATCGTGGTCCATCCCGGCTCGCGCGTCCCGATGGTCGGGGCGAGCGGGGCCGTGTCGGGGGTGCTCGGGGCGTACCTTCTGCTGTTCCCCTACGCGCGCGTGCTGGTCCTCCTCATCTTCGGCTTCTTCTTTCGGATCGTCCGCTGGCCGGCGAGCATCGTGCTCGGCTTCTGGATCGTCGTCCAGTTCCTCAACGGGCTCATCACGGTCAGCGTGGCGGCGGGGGACGCGGCCGGCGGAACCGCGTGGTTTGCCCACATCGGGGGCTTTCTGGCGGGGATCGTCCTGCTGTTTCTGATGCGGCCCCGGCGGACCGGTCGCCTATAATGAGCGCCATATGAAGCGTACTCCAGCTCGTGTTCGGATCGACCGGCTGCTCGTTGACAAGGGCTTGGTGGAAAGCCGAGAAAAGGCGGCCCGGCACATCCTGGCGGGCGACGTGTTCGTGGACGGCGAGCGAGTCGACAAGGCAGGCGCTCTCGTGGCGTCGGAGGCCGAGGTCGAGCTGCGGGGACGAGCCCCGTTCGTGAGCCGCGGGGGCGAGAAGCTCGTTCACGCCATCGACAACTTTCAGGTCAAAGTCCCCGGACGAGTCTGCCTGGACGTGGGCGCCTCGACCGGTGGATTCACCGACTGCCTGCTGCAGCGCGGCGCCACGCGGGTGTACGCCGTGGACGTCGGTACCGGCCAGCTCGACCAGCGGCTCCGGAAGGACCAGCGGGTCGTCGTCATGGAGCACACCAACGCGCGGGCGCTCGACCCGCGGGTCTTCGGCGAGCAGCCCACGCTTGCCGTCATCGACGTCTCGTTCATCTCGCTCGAGAAGATTCTGCCGGCGGTGTTCGGCGTTCTGGCCTCGCGCGGGGAGATCGTCGCCCTGGTGAAGCCGCAGTTCGAGGTCGGCCGCCAGCACGTCGGCAAGGGCGGTGTCGTGCGCGATCCGGCGCAGCACCGGGCCGCGGTGCAGCGCCTCGCGCGCTACGTCGTGCTGCGCGGCTGGCACGTTCTCGGCGTGACCGCCTCGCCGCTGCGCGGTCCGAAAGGCAACCACGAGTTCTTCCTCCACTTCACGTCGCACGGCCGCACCGCCAGCGACCTCGAGTCGATGATCAGCCGGAGCATCGAGGCCCTCGCGTGACACGAGTCGGCATCGTCGCGAAGCCGGATGCGGCCCGGGCCCAGGGGGTCATTCTCCAGCTCCTCCCGTGGCTCACGGGCCGGGGGCACTCCGTGGTGCTCGAGAAGGAGACCGCGGACCTCGTCCCATCGGCGGTCACCGCCGCCGCCGGCAGGGCGGAGCTCCCCAGCCAGGTCGATCTGCTCATCATTCTCGGAGGCGATGGCACCCTCCTCTCGATGGCGCGGGCGGTGGGCGATCTCGGCGTTCCCTTGCTGGGCGTGAACCTCGGCGGGCTCGGCTTTCTCACCGCGACGACCCTCGACGAGATGTTCCCAGCCCTGGAGGCGTACCTCGGGGGCCACATGGCGATCGAGGAGCGCATGCTCCTGGCCGCCCGGATCGTGCGCAACGGGCAGCTGCTGGGCGAGTACGCGGCGCTCAACGACATCGTCATCACCAAGTCGGCGATGAGCCGCATCATCGACCTCTCGGTATCGGTCGAGGGCCGGTATGCGACGGCCTACCGCGCCGACGGGCTCATCATCTCGACGCCGACGGGCTCCACGGCCTATTCGCTCTCGGCCGGCGGGCCGATTCTCTTTCCCACGATGGACGCTGTCGTCCTGACCCCCATCTGCTCGCACACTCTGACCAACCGGCCCATCGTGGTGCCGGGGACGGACCGCATCGAGGTCACCCTTCTGGCCGATCAGGAGGTCATGGCCACGATGGACGGCCAGGTCGGCGTCGGCCTGCGGGAAGGCGACACGGTCGAGATTCGCAAGGCCGCCTCCCGCATCAGGCTCGTTCGCTTCCCGCAGAAGGACTTCTTCTCGGTCCTGCGGACAAAGCTCAAGTGGGGTGAGCGTTAACAGCGTATTCGCTCCGATACCGCTTGAGGTGGCCGCTCCGCTGACCTAGCATCGACCCACATGCTCCGCGAGATTCGAGTCCGCAACTTCGCCGTGATCGACGCAGTGACCGCAGTGTTCGCCCCCGGCCTCAACGTCCTGACCGGCGAGACCGGCGCCGGCAAGTCCATGCTCATCGACGCGATCCTGTTGATCCGGGGGGCTCGCGCCCAGACCGACGTCATCCGCACCGACACCGAGACCGCGACCGTCGAGGCGGTGTTCGACGTCGAGCCCCGCGGTCCGGTGGCGGCCGTGCTCGACGACGCCGGGCTCGCCCTGGACGACGGCCAGATCGTCGTGCGCCGGGAGCTCGCGCACTCCGGGCGCCACCGCGCGTTCGTGAATGACTCGCCCGTGACGGTCGGGCTATTGGAGCGGCTCGGCGACCACCTCGTCGAGATCCACGGTCAGCACGAGCACCAGCGCCTCCTGGAGCCGGCCCGCCAGCTGGATCTCCTGGACCGCTTCGGAGACGCCGAGGAACTGCGCGAGCGCGTGGGGGAGATCTTCGCCCGGCATCGGGCCGCGCAGGCCGAGGTCGAGCGCGCGCGGGCGGCGGAGCGCGATCGAGCGCAGCGCGAGGATCTCCTCCGCTTTCAGCTCTCGGAGCTCGATGGCGCGCGCCTGCGGGAGGGCGAGGAGGAGGAGCTGCGGGCCGAGCGCCGGCGGCTCCAGCACGCCGAGCGGCTGACCGCGGGGCTCGCCGAGGTCGGCGGGTTGCTCGACGAGGACGAGAGCTCGGCGGCGAGCCGGCTGCACCGTACCGGGCGCCTCCTGCGTGAGCTCGCGCGATTCGACCCGGCATTCGCCGCGCCCGCCGACACGATCGACGGCGCCGGCGCCCTGATCGAGGACGCGCTCGCGGCCGTGCGAGGACTCCGCGAGCGCGTGACGGTGACGCCCGGGCGTCTGGAGGCGGTGGACGAGCGCCTCGACGCGCTCACCCGGCTCAAGCGGAAATACGGGGATACCGAAGCGGCGATGCTCGCGTTTCGGGAAGGGGCGGCCGTCGAGCTCGAGAAGCTCGATCGCCACGAGGAGATCCTGGCCGAGCAGGAGAGACTGCTCGCGGAGCTGCAGGCCGAGCTCACCCGATCCGCCGTCGCGCTCTCGGAGCGTCGTCGCACGGCCGCCGACCGGCTCGCCGGCGAGGCGGAGCGCGAGCTGCGCCAGCTGGGGATGGACCGGGCCCGCTTCGCGGTCTCGGTCGAGCCCGGTCCGATGACGGACGTCGGGCCGCGCGGCCTCGACCGGGTCGAGTTTCGCCTGTCGGCCAACGCGGGCGAGGACGTGCGTCCGCTGGCCAAGGTGGTGTCGGGCGGCGAGCTCTCGCGAACCATGCTCGCGCTCAAGGCGGTTCTGGCGCGCGCCGATCGCGTGCCCACGATGATCTTCGACGAGGTCGACTCGGGAATCGGCGGGCGCGTCGCGGCAGTCGTCGCCCAGAAGCTCGCCCGGGCCGCCGAGGGGCGCCAGGTGCTCTGCGTCACGCATCTGGCGCCGATCGCCGCCCGCGCGACGCACCACGTGCGGGTGTGGAAGGGCGTGCGCGCGGGCCGCACGCGCGTCAGCGCGGAGGTGCTGACCGGCGACGCGCGCGTCGAGGAAGTCGCGCGCATGGTCGCGGGCGAGCGGGTCACCGACACGGCGCGCGGGCACGCGCGCGAGCTTTTGGAGCGGCCGGGTCCGCGAACGCGCCCTGTATAATGAGCACGGCATGATCGACGCTCTGCTCAAGAAGATCTTCGGCACCAAGCACGAGCGCGACGTCAAGCGGATGCTTCCGATCGTCGCCGCGATCAACGCGTTCGAGGGCTCGCTGGGGTCGCTCGACGACGCGGCCCTGCGCGCGAAATCCGAGGAGTTCAAGAAGCGGCTCGAGGACGCCGAGCCGATCGACGACGTGCTGCCCGAGGCGTTCGCGGTGTGCCGCGAAGCGGCGCGCCGCACGGTCGCCATGCGGCACTTCGACATGCAGCTGATCGGCGGCATGGTGCTCCACGCGGGCAAGATCGCCGAGATGGCGACCGGCGAGGGCAAGACGCTCGTGGCCACGCTGCCCGCCTACCTCAACGGCCTCACCGGCCGCGGCGTGCACATCGTCACCGTCAACGACTATCTGGCCAAGCGCGACGCGCAGTGGATGGGGCCGATCTACGAGGAGCTCGGGCTCTCGGTGGGCGTCATCCAGCACGAAGCCTCGTTCCTCTACGATCCCGCGTATGTGACGTCCGACATCCGGCTGACCTCGCTGCGGCCGTGCACGCGGCGGGAGGCGTACCGGGCCGACGTCACGTACGGCACCAACAACGAGTTCGGGTTCGATTACCTGCGCGACAACATGCGCTTCACGCTCGAGGAGCTCGTGCAGCGCGAGCTCCACTACGCCATCGTCGACGAGGTGGACTCGATCCTGATCGACGAGGCGCGGACGCCGCTGATCATCTCCGGACCGGCCGACGAGTCGACCGATCTCTATTACAAGATCGACCGGATCATCCCGAAGCTCCGCCGGGCCGCCACGATCGTCGAGGGCAAGCTCTCGGAGATCGAGGCCGAGAAGAAGGGCGACTTCATCGTCGACGAGAAGGCGCGCGCGGTCGCCCTGACCGAGGAGGGCGTCGCCAGCTGCGAGCGCCTGCTGAACGTCGACAACCTCTACGACCCGCGCAACATGACGATGCTGCATCACATCCAGCAGGGGCTCCGGGCCCACGCGCTCTTCAGGCGCGACGTCGACTACATCGTCAAGGACGGGCAGGTCGTCATCATCGACGAGTTCACCGGGCGCCAGATGCCGGGCCGGCGCTGGTCGGACGGGCTCCACCAGGCGGTGGAGGCCAAGGAGTCCGTCCGGATCGAGCGCGAGAACCAGACGCTGGCGACGATCACGTTCCAGAATTACTTCCGCATGTACGAGAAGCTCGCCGGCATGACCGGCACCGCCGAGACCGAGGCCGAGGAGTTCGCCAAGATCTACAAGCTCGACGTCACGATCGTCCCGACGAACCGGACGCTCATCCGGATCAACAACCCGGACGTCGTGTACAAGACCGAGCGCGAGAAGTTCAACGCGGTCGTCGACGACATCATCGAGCGCAACAAGAGCGGACAGCCGGTCCTGGTCGGCACCGTCTCGATCGAGAAATCCGAGGCGCTGGCGAGCCTCCTGAAGAAGCGCGGGGTCCCGCACGAGGTCCTCAACGCGAAGTATCACGAGCGCGAGGCGGAGATCGTCGCCCAGGCCGGCCGGGAAGGCGCGGTCACGATCGCCACCAACATGGCTGGCCGGGGCACCGATATCCTGCTCGGGGGCAACCCCGACTTCCTGTCGAAGGAGATCCTCCGGAAGAAAGGGCTGGACCCGGTGACGGCGTCGGCGCCCGAGCACGCGGCGGCCCTGGCCGACGCCCGACGGATCACCGAGCCCGAGCACGCCCGGGTCGTCGAGCACGGCGGCCTGCACATCGTCGGCACCGAGCGGCACGAGGCGCGGCGGGTGGACAACCAGCTCCGCGGGCGCTCCGGGCGACAGGGCGATCCCGGCTCCTCGCGCTTCTACCTCTCGCTTCAGGACGATCTCCTGCGCATCTTCGGCTCGCAGCGCGTGGAACGGATCATGGAGCGCCTCGGGATGCAGGAAGGCGAGCCGATCGAGCACAAGCTCGTGACCCGGGCGATCGCCACCGCGCAGAAGCGCGTCGAGACGCACAACTTCGAGATCCGCAAGCACCTGCTCGAGTACGACGACGTGATGAATCGGCAGCGCGAAGTCATCTACGGGATGCGGCGCCAGATTCTCGAGGGCGAGAATCAGGCCGAGACCATCGCCGAGTGGATCGAGGAGCTCACGGAGGTGACCCTCGACGCCTACGCCGCCCGCGGCGCCCATCCCGAGGACTGGGACCTCGCCGGCCTCACCGAGGCGCTCCACAGGCAATTCGATACGAAGGTCGCGTCGGCGCAGTACGACGAGGTGGTCTCCCGCGAAGCGCTCGACGAGCTGGTGCACGGCGCCGTCAAGGCCCGCTTCGTCGAACGGGAGGGCGAGCTCGGCCCCGACCTCCTCCAGGCGCTCGAGCGTCACGAGATGCTCATCGTGCTGGACACGCAGTGGAAGGACCATCTGCTGTCGATCGACCACCTCAAGGAAGGCATCGGCCTGCGCGGCTACGGTCAGCGCGATCCCCTTACCGAGTACAAGAAAGAGGCGTTCGACCTGTTCGAGGACATGTTCGAGCGCGTCAAGGCCGCGGTGATCGAGCGGCTCTTCAAGGTGCAGATCGTGCGCGACGCGCCGATGGAGCTGCCGGCGATGACCGCCTGGGCCGACGCGCGCGAAGGTCGCGGCGCTCTGGCTGGCGAGCCGCCGCGGGCGGCCGTGCCGGCACCCCGAGCCGCCGCGGCGCCCCGCACCCCGACCGGGGAGAAGATCGGCCGCAACGACCCTTGCTTCTGCGGCTCCGGTAAGAAATACAAGAAGTGCCACTACCTCAAGGCCTGAAAAAGGGCGATATTTAGGGCTCTTCCCGGCCTGGACCCCCACGGCTGGTGCTTTTTTCTTTGGTCGTTACGCAGTGCCTGTGCTAGAAAATTTCATGCGCCTCGAGTCCGTCACGCTGCACGGCTTCAAGTCGTTCGCCGAGAAGAGCGTCCTGAGGGTCATGCCCGGGATCACCGCGATCGTGGGCCCCAACGGCTGCGGCAAGAGCAACATCTCGGAGTCGGTGCGCTGGGCGCTCGGCGAGCAGAGCGCGAAGTCGCTCCGGGGCGGCCGGATGGAAGACCTGATCTTCCACGGCTCCGCGTCGCGTAAGCCGGTCGGCCTCGCCGAAGTCGAGCTCACCTTCAGTAACGACGGCGTGTTGTCGGTGCCCTGGACCGAGGTGTCGGTGAGCCGTCGGCTCTACCGGACGGGCGAGAGCGAGTACTTCCTCAACAAGAATCTCTCCCGCCTGCGCGACATCCTCGACCTCTTCGCGGGCACCGGTGCCAATCCCCGGGCGTACTCGGTGATGGACCAGGACAAGCTGAACCACGTCCTGACGGCAAAGCCGCACGAGCGCCGCGTGTTCATCGAGGAAGCCGCCGGGATCGCGCGCTACAAGCAGCAGCGCAACGAGACACAGGGCAAGCTCGACGCCGCCCGCCAGAACCTCGTGCGCGTGCGCGACGTGATGGACGAAGTGCGCCGTCAGCTCTCGTCGCTCGAGCGCCAGGCGAAGAAGGCGCAGCAGTACAAGGCGCTGCAGACCGAGAAGCGCGACCTCGCCCTGGCCCTCGTCGCCGCGGACTACGCCGGGTTCACCGCCGAGAGCACGCGCTTGAGCGCCGAGCTGATGCGGCTGCGTGACGAGGAGCAGGGGCTCCGCACGCGGATCACCTCGCTGGCTGCCCGGGAGGCGCAGGCCCGGGAGACCTTGCAGGCGAGCGAGCATCGCCTCTCCGATCTTCGACAGGCGGTGTCGAAGGTGCAGGGCGAGCTGGAGAGGCTCCTGGAGCGCCGCGAGCAGATGGGCGTGCAGATCCAGGAGCTCGGCGAGGAAGGCGTGCGTCTCGCCGAAGAGGTACGGGCGACCACCGAGCGGCTCGCGTCGATCGTGAAGGAGCGCGAGGAGGTCCGCCTGGCGCTCCGCGACGCGGAGCAGCTCGCGACCGACCGTACCCGCGCGGCCGCCGAGTTCGAGGCCGCCGTCGAGCGCCAGCGCGGCGCTCTCACCCTGGAGCGCGACCATGCCGAGGCGCTGCGTCTCGAGCAGACCCGGCTCGCGGCGGAGCGCGTCGACCTCATGCGGAGCGCCGGCGAGCTGAGGGAGCGCGAGGCCCAGCTGGCGCGCCGTGCCGAGCGGCTCGAAAGCGAGCTCGCGCAGGCCCGCGCGGAGGCGGATCGGCTTCTGGCAGAGCGGGCCGTACTGACCGTGGCGCGCAACCGCGCCGCCGCCGAGTTCAGCTCCCTGGACGAGGAGCGCTGCCGGCTCGACGCCCAGGAAGCGGACGAGGCCCGCCGGCTGACCGAGGCCGAATCGCGGCTCGCCGACGCGCGCGTCGAGCTGGCGGCGCGGCGGTCGAGCTTCGAGGCGCTGTCCGAGCTGGAGCGCGCCCGCGAGGGCTACGGCGCCGGGGTCCGCGCGGTGTTCGCCGAGGACCGGATCGCCGCGCTGGCGGGAGTGGTCGGGACCGTGGCGGACCTGCTCGAAGTTCCCCGCGGGATGGAGCGCGCCATCGAGGCGGTGCTGAGCGAGCGCCTGCAGTGGGTCGTGGTCGAGCGCTTCGAGCACGCGCGAGCTGCCGTCGCCTACCTGCGCGAGCACGGGCTCGGGTCGGCGACCTTCCTCCCGCTCGAGCACCTGCCTGCGGCGGGTGGAGTCGGAGCGGACGACAACGGCGCGCGCTGGGTGAGCCGGAGCGTCGGCGCGAGCGCGCCGAGCCTGGTCCACCACCTTCTCGGGCAGGTGGCGATCGTCGACCACCTCGACGAGGCCGAGGCGCTGTGGCGCCGGAACGGCGTCGTGGCCACGTACGTCACCTCGGACGGCGAGGTCCTCGGCCCCACCGGCCGCCTCCATGGCGGCGGGAAGGGAGAGGCGAGCGGCACCGAGCACTCCCTGCTGGCGCGCAAGCGTCAGCTGCGGGACCTCGACCTGGATGTGCAGCGGCTCTCGGCCACCGTGGACGCGGAGCAAGCCGAGGTCACCGCGCTCGCGGCGTCGGTGGCGCTGCGACGCGAGCAGATCGTGGAGCTCCGGAAGTCGGTGCAGGCCCGCCTCTCTGATCGGCTGGCCGGCGAGAAAGATCTCGAGCGCGCCGCCCAGGAGCACGAGCGGGTGCAGCGCCACCTGGAGACGATCTCGTCGGAATCGCGCCAGGTTGCGCGCGAGGTCGAGGAGACGGGCGCTACGCTCGGGCGGCTCACCCAGCGGATCGCGGTCGCGCGCGACGCCGAGGCAGCGATCGACGCCGCCGCCGCGCGAGTGCGCGAGGCGATCGAGGGCGCGCAGGCCGACGAGGCGGCCCTCGGCGCCGAGCTGACGGCGTGCCGTGTCGATCTCGCGTCCGCGACCGAGCGGGTCGACGCGCTCGGCCGGGAGCTGTCGCGGCTCGACGAGATGGAGCGCGACCTGTCGGCGCGCGTCGCGCAGGCGGGGCAGCGTCAGACGCAGCTCGCGGAGCGGCGGACGTGGCTCGCCGACGAGCGGGAGCGCACGGACGTCGCGGCGCGCGAGGTGGCGCTCGAGCGCGATCGCACCGACACGGCGGCCCGGCAGGCAACCGAGGAGCACGACGGCCTGGCCGCCGAGCTTCGCTCGGTCGAGCACGACTCACGGGCCGCCGAGAGCGAGCTCGCGCGACTCGTCGCCTCCACCCACGAGATCGACATTCGCTCGACCGAGTGCCGGGTGCGGCGCGAGGAGCTGGGGCAGGAGGCGTGGCGCGTGTACGGTGTCGACGCGCCCGCGCTCCTCGCGTGTTACGACCCGGCGCGGGATCTCGGCGCGGCGCGAGCCCGCGTGGCCGAGCTCGACGAGCGCCTGAGCGCGATCGGCCCGGTCAACCTGGTGGCCGACGACGAGTATCGCGAGCTCGACGAGCGGCTGACGTTTCTTCGAGCTCAGCACGACGATCTCTCGGCGTCGATCAAGGACCTCGACAAGGCGCTTCGCGGCATGACGCGCACGGCGCAGGACCGCTTCGTCCAGGCGTTCGAGGAGATCAACGGCCATTTCGGCCGACTCTTCGAGCGGCTCTTCGAGGGGGGCCGTGCCGAGCTGAAGCTGGTCGAGGCCGAGCCGGGCGGAGACCCGCTCGACACCGGGGTCGAGCTCATGGCGCAGCCGCGCGGCAAGCGGCTCCAGGCCGTCACGCTGCTTTCGGGGGGAGAGCGGGCCCTCACCGGTCTGGCGCTCCTCTTCGCCATCTTCTACTTCCGACCGAGCCCCTTCTGCGTGCTGGACGAGGTGGACGCCCCGCTGGACGATGCCAACATTCACCGCTTCCTGCGCGTGCTCCGGGAGCTGACGGGGCAGACACAATTCCTGGTGATCACTCACAACCGAAAGACTATGGAGGCCGCCGACGTCCTCTATGGCGTGACGATGGAGGAGCCCGGCCTCTCGACCCTGGTCTCGGTCAACCTGAACGCTCAGTAAGTAGGTGAATTACCCGTCCGCATGGGCTACGCTCGTAGTATGCCCGCCGTCGGCGCGTACTTGCGTGAGCTACGCGAGCGACAAGGGGTCTCGATCGATGAGATTGCCCGGTCGACTCGCGTCCTGCACCACTACCTGGAGGCGCTGGAGAGCGACGATCTGGCCTCGCTTCCCGCGCCTGTCTTCGCCAAGGGGTTCATCCGCGCTTATTGCCAGGCCCTCGGTGTGCCGGCAGACGAGGCGATCGCCCTTTACGACCAGCGGGCGGGCCATGTCCGCGAACGGGTGACCGTCGCTCCGGCCCCACCGCCGCCACCTCCGCCCTCATTGCTTCCGCCTCCGACGCCCGTTCACCAGGCGCAGGTCGCAGCAGCCGAGCGCCGCGGCAGTCGGGGCCGGGGAGCGGTGCTCATCAGCTTCGTGCTCCTCGTGGTCATGGGCGCTGCGCTGTTCGCCGTCACGATGGCGCTTCAGTCCGGGCATGACGAGGGGGACGGCACCGCAGCGACCCAGGTGGCGGCCATACCGGCGCCGGAACCGGCCCAGACCCCGGTGCCGGAGCCGGCGGCGGTCGAGCCCGCTCAGGCGCCCGTCGCCGCCCAGCCCCCGAAGCCGCAGCCCCCGCCGGCGCCGCCCAGCGTCTCGCCGACTGTGAGCGCGGCGGCTGTCTCGCCGCCGACGCCGGCCTCGGTCGCCCCGGCGCCTGTCTCGGCCTCCGGACCGATCGTGTCGCCCTATCGTCTCGTCGCGCGAACGACGGAGACGACCTGGATACGTGTTCGCACCGAGGACGGGCGAACCACCGAGGAGACGATCGCGCCCAACGAGGTTCGGGAGTGGGTGTCCAACGGTCCCTTCGTCCTTACGATCGGCAACGCCGGAGGCATCAGCCTCGAGCTCAACGGCCGACCCGTCCCACGGCTCGGCGCGAGCGGAGCAGTCATCACCCGGTTGGTTCTGCCCCCGGACATCCAGTGAAGTTCTTCGCCGGGCTGGGCGAGCGCCTGCGCGAGGGACTCAGGCGCTCGCAGGAGTTCCTCGCCGGCGGCCTCGGCTCCGTGCTCGACACCGATCGCCCCATCGACGATGCTCTTCTCGAAGAGCTGGAAGAGCTCCTGATCGCCGCCGACCTGGGAGCGCCGCTTGCGGCCGACTTCGTGAATCGCGCGCGCGAAGAGGTCATGTTCGGGACGGTGACCCGCGCCGCTCAGCTCCGGCCGCTCTTTCGTCGCTTCCTGGTCGACACGCTGGCGCCGGCCAGCCAGAGGCTGAACCTGGATCACCAGCCCGCGGTCGTTCTGCTGCTCGGCGTGAACGGAGCGGGCAAGACGACGACCGCCGCGAAGCTCGCGTCGTCCCTCAAGGGGTCGGGCAAGCGTGTGCTGCTGGCCGCGGCCGACACGTTCCGCGCCGCGGCGATCGAGCAGCTGGAGCTCTGGGGTGAGCGCATCGGAGTCGAGGTCATCCGCCAGACGGCGGGCTCCGACCCTGCCGCCGTCGTCTTCGACGCGGTCAAGGCCGCCACGGCGCGCTCGCTCGACGTGCTGATCGTCGACACCGCCGGTCGCCTGCACACCAAGACCAACCTGATGGACGAGCTCGCTAAGCTCCGGCGCGTCGTGGAGCGCCAGCTCCCCGGCGCTCCACACGAGACCCTGATGGTCCTCGACGCCCCGACCGGTCAGAACGGGTTTGCGCAGGCCCGCATGTTCCACGAGGCGATCGGTCTTACCGGCGTGTGCCTGACCAAGCTCGACGGGACCGCGAAGGGCGGGATCGTCGTCCGCATCGTCCGCGAGCTCAAGGTCCCGGTGAAGCTGATTGGCCTCGGCGAGCGCGTCGAGGACCTCCAGCCGTTCGATCCGCAGGCTTTCGTGGACGCGCTGGTGGCCGAGCCTTGACGGCCGAGGAGTCGCCGGAGCGCTTCATGCGGCGGGCGATCGAGCTCGCCGAGCGCGGTCGTGGGCTCACGTCGCCGAATCCGATGGTCGGCGCCGTCATCGTCGCGCCCGGCGGCGAGGTCGTCGGCGAGGGATTTCACGCCAGGGCCGGAGCGGCGCACGCCGAGGTCGAAGCCCTACAGGTGGCCGGCGGGCGGGCCCGGGGCGCGACGGTCTACGTGACTCTCGAGCCCTGCGCCCATCACGGTCGGACGCCTCCGTGCGCTCACGCTCTCGTCGCCGCAGGTGTGGCTCGCGTGGTCGCGGCGATCGGCGACCCCAACCCGCTCGTGTCGGGCAAGGGCTTCGCCGAGCTCCGCCAGGCGGGTATCGAGGTGGTCACGGGCGTGGGAGTCGCCGAGGCGGAGCGCCAGAACCGCGTCTTTCTGACCGCCATGCGCGAGCGCCGCCCCCACGTCATCCTGAAGGCCGGCATGACGCTCGACGGCAAGATCGCCGACCTCCACGGCGCCTCACGGTGGATCACGGGGGCACCGGCCCGGGAGCGCGCTCACCAGCTTCGTAGCGAGGCCGACGCAATCGTCGTGGGGATCGGGACCGTGCTGCGCGACGATCCCGAGCTCACCGTGCGGCTGGGACGGCCCTGGCCCCGCGAGCCGCTTCGGGTCGTGCTCGATACCCGAGCCCGAACTCCACGCACGGCTCGCGTCATCCGGGCGGGGACTCCGAGCCGCGCGCTGATCGTGGTCGGCGGGGACGCGCCCCAGGAGCGCACTCGCGAGCTCGCGGGCGCGGGGGCAACCGTCGTACGATGCCGGACGCGGGACGGACGAGTGGATCTGGGAGCGCTCCTGGACGAGCTCTTCGCCCGGGAGGTTCGGGGAGTGCTGGTGGAAGGCGGGGGAGAGATTCACGCGGCGTTTCTCGACACGAACCTGGTCGACCGCGTGGCGATCTCCGTCGCTCCGCTGCTGGTCGGCGGGCGCGACGCAACACCGGTCGTCGGCGGCGTCGGACGCGAGCTGAAGAACGCGGTGCGGCTCGGCGGCCTGTCCGTGTGCGCGCTGGGCGACGACCTCCTGATCGAGGCGGACGTTCTGAGAGCCGTACCGGGCGGCTGATGTTCACCGGGATCGTCGAGGAGCTCGGCGCGGTCCGGGCGATCAAGGTCGGGTCGCCCGTCGCCACGCTCGAGGTCGATGCCGCGGTAACGGTCGAGGGCACGGACGTCGGCGGCAGCATCGCGGTGAACGGGGTGTGCCTCACGGTCGTGGACCGGCGCCCCGGCGGATTCACGTTCGAGGTGGGCCCGGAGACCCTCAGCCGGACGGCCCTGGCCCGCCTGGCCGCCGGCGACCCCGTCAATCTAGAGCGACCCCTGCGGTTCGGTGGCGCGCTCGGCGGCCACCTCGTCCTGGGCCACGTCGACGGTGTGGGAACCGTGGACGCCGTAACTCGGGTAGAATCGACGGCGCGGGTGCGGATCACGCTACCGGGCCGCGAGCTCGAGCCGCTGCTGATCCCCCAGGGGTCGGTGGCGGTCGACGGTGTCAGTCTCACCGTGGCCGCGCTGGGTGATTTGAGCTTCGAGGTGATGCTGATCCCGCACACGCTGGCGGTGACGACGCTTGGACGGCTCACGCCGGGGCAGGCGACGAACATCGAGGTGGACGTGATCGGCAAGTATCTCGTACGCTCGTTGGCCCTGAGGGGGACGACATGACCGGGTTTTCGACCATCGAGGACGGGATCGAGGAGATCCGGCAGGGGCGCCTGCTGCTCGTGGTGGACGACGAGGACCGGGAGAACGAAGGCGACCTCGTGATGGCGGCCGACCGGGTGACACCCGAGGCGGTGAACTTCATGGCCAAGCACGGCCGCGGCCTGATCTGCGTCCCGCTGCTCGGCGAGCGCCTGGATGACCTCAAGATCTCGATGATGGTCTCGGACAACACGGCGCCGATGGGAACCGCGTTCACGGTCACCGTCGACGCGCGGCGGGGTGTGACGACCGGCACCTCCGCTTACGACCGCGCGGTGACGATCCGGACGCTCGTCGACCCGCTGATGCGCGCCGACGACCTGACCCGTCCCGGGCACATCCTGCCGCTCCGCGCGATGCCCGGCGGGGTCCTGCGACGCGCGGGCCACACGGAGGCCGCGATCGACCTCGCCCGCCTGGCCGGCTGCTACCCGGCCGGCGTGATCTGCGAGGTGCTCGACGCGGACGGCAACATGGCCCGGGTGCCGCAGCTCAACGAGCTCGCCCGCACGCACGGCCTCAAGATGATCACGATCCGCGACCTCATCGAGTATCGGATCCACAAGGAAAAGCTGGTCCGGCGAATCGCGACGACCAAGCTCCCGACCGAGTTCGGTGAGTTCAGCGCGATCGCCTACGACACAACGGTCGACAGCCGCGTGCCGCTCGCCCTGGTGATGGGCTCGGTATCCGGCGACGATCCGGTGCTCGTTCGGGTGCATTCCGAGTGCCTGACCGGGGACGTGTTCCACTCGCGCCGGTGCGACTGCGGCCTCCAGCTCGACAAGGCGCTCGCCCGGATCCAGGCCGAGGGGCGTGGCGTCTTCGTGTACATGCGGCAGGAGGGGCGGGGGATCGGGCTCCTCAACAAGATGCGCGCCTACGAATTACAAGATATGGGCAAGGACACGGTCGAGGCCAACGCCGCGCTCGGCTTTCACGCCGACCTGCGCGATTACGGCATCGGCGCCCAGATCCTGGTCGACCTCGGGGTCAAGAACTTGAAGCTCTTGACCAACAACCCGAAGAAGATCGTCGGCCTCGAGGGCTACGGTCTGCACATCGCCGAGCGCGTGCCAATCGAGATTCCGGCGACCGAGACCAACCGGAAATACCTCAGCACCAAGCGCGACAAGCTCGGGCACCTGCTGTCGTCGTTGCCAGACTGAGATGGCCGGTCGCGCCCCGAAGTTCCGCCGGACCGCCCGGCGCGCCGGGCCCCTGAGGGTCGCGATCATCGCGGCCCGCTTCAACGAGCGCATCACACAACGGCTCGTGGCCGGCGCCCTCGGAGCGCTCCGCGCGGCGCGGCTCGGACCGGAGGCGATCGAAGTGCACTGGGTGCCCGGGTCCTTCGAGCTTCCGCAGGCCGCGGCCCATCTGGCGGCGACCGGTCGGTTTGCCGGGATCGTCTGCGTGGGTGTGGTCATCCGGGGCCAGACTCCTCACTTCGAGTACATCGCGCGTGAAGCCGCCTCCGGCATCCGGCAGGTCGCGCTGGAGTCCGGCGTGCCGGCGACCTTCGGGGTGATCACCGCCCTGACCGAGGAGCAGGCATGGGCGCGCGCGGGCGGCGAGGTGGGTAATCGCGGGGAGGAAGCCGCCGAGGCGGCGCTGCAGATGGCCGAATGGGTCCGGAGCATCCAGAATGGCGGGGCGGCCGGGCGGAGTCCGGTCCGTCTATCAAGATCTCCTGCGGCTGAACGGGCGAGTCGGGGCCACGTGCGCCTAGATCAGGCCACCCGCGGTACAAGGCGGCCTCTCGGTCCCCGCTCCAAATGACCCGCGACAAATAATGGGCCGCCGCCGGAAGACCCGCGAGGTCGCGCTCCAGTTCCTGTACCAGCTCGACCTGCACAGCGAGGACGATCCCGCTCGGCACGAGGCCGAGTTCTGGTCGCGCCACCCGGTCGACGAGGAGACCCGCGTGTTCGGCGACGCTCTCGTGCGCGGCACCAAGGCGAACCAGGGGAAGATCGACCAGATCATCGCGCAATCCGCCGAGCACTGGGACCTCGAGCGGATGGCCGTGGTCGACCGCAACATCCTTCGCCTGGCCGTCTACGAGCTTCTGTGGACCGAGGACGTGCCGCCGAAGGTCGCCATCAACGAAGCCATCGAGATCGCCAAGAAGTTCGGGACGAAGGAGTCGAGCCGCTTCATCAACGGCTTGCTCGACCGCATCCACAAAGAACTCCGTCCGACCTCCTGAGCCCTGCGATGCGGTACGCGGTGCTCTCGGACATTCACGGTAATCTCGAAGCGCTCGAAGCCGTGCTGGCGGACGCGGCGACACGAACCGACACGCTCCTCTGCCTCGGAGATCTCGTCGGCTACGGCGCCGACCCGGTCGCCTGCGTCGAGATGGTCGGCGGGCGCGCGCAGACGATCACGTGCGGTAATCACGAGCAGGCGGTGGCCGGGGGCCTCGACCTCGACTGGTTCAATCCCCACGCGCGCGCCGCGGCCGAATGGACGCGTGAGCGACTGAACGATGACCACCTGCGATACCTGACCGCGCTCCCGCTGATCGCGGAGGTGGGCGATGCCACGCTCGTCCACGCCTCGCCCGATCGTCCAGACGAGTGGGACTATCTCATCAGCGCGGAGGACGGGTTCAACGCGTTCTCGGCGTTCGCCACGCGCTTGTGCTTCGTCGGCCATTCCCATCTGCCCGGCGCCTGGTCGCTGGGCTCCAGCGGACCCGAGCATCTGCCCGGATCGATCGATCTCTCGCTCGAGCGCGGCCGGCGCTACATCGTGAACGTCGGCAGCGTCGGACAGCCCCGCGACCGGGATCCGCGCGCGGCCTACACGATCTGGGACGCGGACCGCGGGACCGTCTCGACCCGGCGTGTCGTCTACGACGTGAAGACAGCGGCCGCGAAGATCCTCCGCGGAGGGTTGCCCCGCTTTCTCGCCGACCGGCTCGGGGTGGGTTCCTGAGCCTGCGTCAGTCGCTTCCTCGGGCGGCGCTCCTCGCGGTCGCCGCCCTCGGCGTCGCGCTGGCTTTTCCGCGCACCGACTGGGAAGCGCTCGTCTGGGTGGCGCTGGTGCCCCTGCTCGTGACGGCCGTGAGCCGTCCGGCACGCGCCGCCTTCGGGTGGGGCTGGCTCTACGGAACGGTTTACTTCCTCGTGCTGCTGCGCTGGCTCGATTTCACGTTCCGCACCTACAGCGACATTCCGTGGCCGTTGACCTGGGGCCCTATGCTCGCGCTGGCGGGGTATTGCGGGCTTTATGTCGGCGCCGTCGCCGGCGCGGTGTCGTGGCTGGCGGGACCCTCGATCGGCCGGGCTCTCGCCGTGTCACCGTTGCTGTGGGTGGGCGCCGAGTGGATCCGCGGTCACCTCTTCGGCGGCTTTCCCTGGGGCCTTCTCGGTTACTCGCAGTACCTGAGTCTGCCGGTCATCCAGATCGCCGAGCTGGGAGGCGTCTACGCAGTCTCGCTGGTGATCGTGGCCGCCAACGCCGCGCTCGCGGGCTGTCTGGTCCTCGCGCGGCGCTCGGCGCTCAACGGCGTTGCGCTGGCGGGTGTGCTGCTCGTCGGGACGCTCGCCTTCGGGGCGTGGCGCCTGAGCGCTCCTGCTCCGACGGGCGAGATCCGGATCGCGATCATGCAGCCCTCGATCGAGCAGCCCCTGAAGTTCGTGCCGGGCCACGCCGCGGAGACGGTGGGGATCTATCTGGCTCTCACGCGAGGCGCCGGCGCCGAGCGCCCACAGCTGATCGTGTGGCCGGAAACCGCGCTGCCCACGCCGCTGCGGCGCGACCCGGAGTTGGCGAGGACGCTGGAAAGCCTGTCGGCGGCGCTCGACGCGGCCCTTCTGGTCGGCTCGATCGACGTTGAGGGGAAGGCTCCGCCGAAGCTCCGTAACAGCGCGTTTCTCCTCACGGAACGCGGGATCGTCGGCAGGTATGATAAGATTCGCCTCGTTCCGTTCGGGGAGTTCGTGCCGCTCTCGGGATTGATCGGATTCGTGAGGAGCTGGGCCCAGTTCATCGCCGAGCTCGAGCCGGGCTCCCGCGCGAGCGTCTTCTCGGGTCCGCCGGCCCCGTTCGCCGTGGTGATCTGCTACGAAGGGATTTTCCCCGAGCTCGTCCGGGAACTCGTGAAGGGTGGCGCGCGTCTGATCGTGAACATGACGAACGACGCATGGTTTGGTCGTACGGCCGGGCCGTGGCAGCATCTGGCCATGTACCCGTTCCGAGCGGTCGAGCATCGCGTGGCGGTCGTGCGCGCGGCGAACACCGGCGTGTCCGCGTTCATCTTGCCGTCGGGACACATCGGGAGACACACAGCGCTCTTCGAGCGCACGGTGCTCACGGAGCCCGTCCCCCTGCGCGCCGGCGAAACCATCTACTCCCGCTTCGGTGACTGGCTCGCCTACCTGGCGCTCGGCGTGTCGGGCGCGTCGCTGGCCCTGCGCGCCTGGCGGCGAGCCGCGTGATGCTCGGCGACGTCAAGCGGGAGGTTGCCGAGCTCACGACCCGTCTGGGCGGGCTCCGGGGGCATCTTTGACGTCGCCGCGAAGGAGCAGCGGCTCGCTCAGCTCGACACCGAGATGGCGCAGCCTTCGTTCTGGGAGGACAACCGCCGCGCGCAGGAGGTCATCCGCGAGCGGACTGACCTCTCGCGGCTCGTCACGCGGGTGAAGGAGCTCGCCGGTAAGGCCGAGGACCTCAGCGTGATGCTCGAGCTGGCAGAGGAGGCCACCGACGGCAGCCTCGACGCCGAGATCGCCGACGGCATGGCCGGCCTCCGGAAGGACCTCGACGAGTTCGAGTTGAAGATCATGCTTTCGGGGCCCCACGACACCAAGGCCGCGATCGTGTCGATCCATCCCGGAGCGGGCGGCACCGAGTCGCAGGACTGGGCGCAGATGCTCCTGCGCATGTACCTGCGCTGGTGTGAGCGCGCCGGCCTGAAGGCCGAGGTCGTCGACCTGCTGCCCGGCGACGAGGCCGGCATCAAGTCCGCGACCGTCGAGGTGTCCGGCGAGTACGCGTTCGGCTATCTGCGGGGCGAGACGGGCGTGCACCGGCTGGTGCGGATCTCTCCGTTCGACGCCTCGCGCCGCCGGCAGACGAGCTTCGCCTCGGTGGCCGTCGTCCCCGAGGTGGACGACGTCGAGGTGAACGTGAAGGAGGACGAGCTCCGGGTGGACGTGTTCCGCGCATCGGGGCCGGGCGGGCAGGGGGTCAACACCGCCGACTCGGCCGTACGCATCACGCACCTGCCGACCGGGATCGTCGTCCAGTGCCAGAACGAACGCTCGCAGCTCCGGAATCGCGACACGGCGATGCGCATCCTCAAGGCGAGGCTCTACGAGATCGCCGAGAAGAAGCAGCGCGAGGAGCTGGCCGAGCTGACTGGTCAGAAGAAGGAGATCGCCTTCGGCAGCCAGATCCGCTCGTACACGTTCCATCCTTATCAGCTGATCAAGGACCACCGGACCGGCCACGAGGTGGGCAACGTCGACGCCGTGATGGACGGCGATCTGGACGCCCTGATCAAGGCGTATCTGCTCTGGTCGCGGGGCCGCGAGGCATGAACCAGGACGAGAACGAGCTGACCCGGCAGCGGCGTGAAAAGCTCGAGGCGCTGCGCCGCGCCGGCGTCGATCCGTTCGGCGGACGGTATCCGGTGACGCACTGGGGCCGCGATCTGGCCGAGCGGCTCGGGAGCGCCGGCGAGTCGGAGCTGAAGGGCTGCGGTCCGGTGAGCCTCGCGGGGCGCGTCGTGACGATGCGCCACCACGGCAAGACGTGTTTTGCCCATCTCATGGACCAGACCGGGCGGATCCAGCTCTACGCGCGCGCCGACGGGCTCGGCGACGAGTACGCGCGTTTCGTCGAGCTCGACGCCGGCGATTTCATCGGCGTCACCGGCGAGATGTTCCGGACGCGGACGGGCGAGCTCACGGTCGCGGTGAAGACGTTCAGCTTCCTCGCCAAGGCGCTGCGGTCGCTCCCCGAGAAGTGGCACGGTCTGAAGGACGTGGAGACGCGCTACCGGCAGCGGTACGTCGACCTGATCGTCAACGCCGAGGCGCGCGACATCTTCGTCATGCGGGCGCGGCTGATCCGGGCTATCCGCGCGTTCCTCGACGCGCGCGAATTTCTCGAGGTCGAGACGCCGATGATGCAGCCGATCCCCGGCGGCGCGATCGCGCGACCCTTCAAGACCTTCCACAACGCGCTCGGCATGGATCTCTACCTGCGCATCGCCCCCGAGCTCTACCTGAAGCGGCTCGTGGTGGGCGGCTTCGAGCGCGTCTACGAGATCAACCGGAACTTCCGCAACGAGGGCACCTCGACGCTGCACAACCCGGAGTTCACGACGCTCGAGTTCTACCAGGCGTACGCCGACTACACGGATCTCATGGAGCTGACGGAGGCGATGTTCGTCGAGCTGGCGCAGGCGCTCCGGGGCTCCACGGCGCTCACCTGGGGCGAGCACTCGCTCGACCTCAAGCCGCCGTGGCGGCGGCTGCCGTTCTTCGAGGGGCTCTCCCAGGCTCTCGAGATCCGCGTGACGCCGGAGACCGAGGTCGGCAGCGTTCGGCGGGCCGCGGCGGCGCGGGGCATCGACCGCGGCGAGGGGCCGGCCTGGAAGCTCTGGAAGGACGTGTTCGAGGCCCTGGTCGAGCCGACGCTCGTTCAGCCGACCTTCGTCGTCGACTTTCCCACCGAGCTCTCGCCGCTCGCCAAGCGCAAACGCGAGAATCCCTTGCTGGTGGACCGGTTCGAGCTGTTCGTCGCCCGCCACGAGATGGCGAACGCCTACAGCGAGCTGAACGACCCGGTGGACCAGCTCGCGCGCTTCCGCGAGCAGGCGGCGCTGCTGGCCCGCGGCGACGAGGAAGCCCACTGGCTCGACGAGGACTACGTGCGGGCGCTGGAGTACGGCATGCCGCCCGCGGCGGGCGAGGGCATCGGGATTGACCGCCTGCTCATGATGTTCGCGAACCAGCCCTCGATCCGCGAGGTGATTCTGTTCCCCCTTCTGAGGCCGGAGGGGGGCCGCGTGGCCGGCGGTGAGGGCGAGGAGCGCGAATGAGGCACGGGCTGCCATTCGAGCTGCTCCTCGGCTTCCGGTATCTCCGATCGCGCGGGCAGCGGACGAATCTCTCGCTGTTCGTCTGGATCGGTCTGGGGGGCGTCTTTCTCGGTGTGGCGGCCCTCATCGTGGTGCTGGCCGTGATGACCGGCTTCCAGGACGGGATCCGTGACCGGATCATCGCCGGGAGCCCCCACTTGCTGATCTTCCAGAGCGGAGGTCAGGGGCTCGAGGAGGCCGAGCGCGTCGCCGGCCGGGTCCAGGCCATCCGGGGCGTTCTTTCGGCCACGCCGTTCGTGCACCAGCAGGCGCTCTTCACGACGGCCGGCGGCGGCGCGCGCGGGGGCCTGATCCGCGGCGTCGACCTCACGACCCCGGCGGTCCGGAAGGACGTCCAGTCACAGCTGCGCCAGGGCAGTCTCGAGCCGCTCGCGGACGGCCAACCCGCGATCCTGCTCGGCCGTGAGATGGCGCGCACGCTCGGCGTGTTCACCGGTGATCCGGTGACGGTAATCTCGCCGGAAGGAGCGGTGACGGCCGTCGGCATGGTGCCGAAGATGCGCCGCTACACCGTCACGGGGACGATCGAGATCGGCATGCACGAGTACGACAGCTCGATCGCCTACCTGAGCTTGCCGGCCGCCAAGGAGTTCGCTGGGCTGGTCGGCGTTTCCGGCATCGAGGTCAAGCTCACGGATCCGTTCGACGCCCGGCGCGTCGGCCGGGTGGTGGCCGAGAAGCTGGGCCCCCGCTTCTGGGTCCGGGACTGGATGGAGATGAACCGGAGCCTCTTCGCGGCCCTCCAGCTCGAGAAGCTCGCCCTTTTCGTGGTCGTGACGATCATCGTGCTCGTCGCGGCGTTCGCGATCATCGGCCACCTGGTTCTGCTCGTCGCCGAGAAGCGCAAGGAGATCGGGATCCTCAAGGCGGTCGGCGCCTCGGCGCGGTCGATCACCCTGGTGTTCTTCGCAGTCGGCATGACCATCGGCGTCATCGGCACTGCGGCGGGCGCCGCGGTCGGCCTCGGCGTGATCTGGGCGCAGAACACGTACAAGGTCATCAAGCTGGCGGGCGACGTGTACCAGATCGACTACCTGCCCATGAAGCTCACGCTCAGCGACGGGCTCATGATCATCGGCGCGACCCTCATCCTGTCGTTCCTGGCCACGATCATTCCGGCGCGGCGTGCCGGGTCGCTGATCCCGGTTGACGTTCTCCGCTATGAGTGACGCTGCGCCCCCCGCGCTGCTGGCCGGCGAGGAGCTCGAGAAGGAATATCGGACCGGGCCAGAGGTCGTGCGCGTCCTTCGCGGCGCGAGCGTCACGCTCGCGCCCGGCGAGTTCGTCACGCTGATCGGCGCCTCGGGCGTCGGGAAATCGACGCTGTTGCACCTGCTCGGCGGGCTCGATCGGCCCACGGCGGGGCGCGTTCTGTTCCAGGGTGAGGATCTGGCCGGTCGCGGAGAGACCGGGCTCGCGCGCTATCGTCGGCGAGACGTGGGATTCGTGTTCCAGTTCTACAACCTGCTCGGCGACATGAGCGCGCTCGAGAACACGATGATTCCCGCCCTGATCGAGCGAAAGCCCCCGCGCGAGGTGCGCGATCTCGCGGCGGCGGCTCTCGCCGAGGTCGGCCTCGGCGATCGCATGAAGCACCGGCCCGGCGAGCTCTCCGGGGGCGAGCAGCAGCGCGTGGCGATCGCGCGCGCCCTCATCAACCGGCCGAGCGTGATCCTGGCGGACGAGCCGACGGGGAACCTGGACCCGAAGACGAGCGAGGTCATCTACGATCTTTTCCTGCGGCTCCAGGCCGAGCGGGGCCTCGCCTTTCTGGTGGCCACCCACAATCCCGACCTCGCGCGAAAAGCCGAGCGGGGATACCGGCTGGTCGAGGGCCGGGCGCGCGAGATCGGCGGCGAGTCAGCCGCGAACGGATAACGGTTTCAAAGAGTTAGTCAGAACGGGAGAAAAAGGCTAGCAGGCCTTTGGACGGTGGGCTATACTGAGGTCGCAGTCCGGTAACTAGCCGTCACCGCAGGAAAATTCGCATCCCGTGACCTGGGGAAGGGGTGGGGAACGCCAGTGTTTGAACGATTCACGGAACGGGCGCGGCGGGTCATCATCTTGGCGAGAGAGGAAGCTGGTCGCTTCCGTCACGATTTCGTCGGGACCGAGCATGTCCTCCTCGGCCTGATCCGCGACGGCGAAGGCATCGCAACGGCGGTTCTCCAGCGTCTGGGGCTCCGGCTCGAGACGGTGAAGGCGGAAGTCGAGCGAGCGCTCGCCGGATTCCCGAAGACGCTCACGTTCGGTGAAGTGCCGTTCACGCCGCAAGCCAAGCGCGTGCTCGAGCTCTCCATCGAGGAAGCTCGGCAGCTCGGCCACAACTACATCGGCACCGAGCATCTCCTGCTCGGCCTCATGAAGGAAGGCCAGTCGATCGCCGCGAAGATCCTCGAATCGCTCGGCGCCCGGCTCGACGAGGTGCGGCAGGAGACGCTGGCGCTCCTCGGCGACCAGTACTATCCGCGGCCCAAGAAGCGCTCGCAGACGCCGGTGCTCGACGAGTTCGCGCGCGACCTGACGCAGCTCGCCCGTGAGAGCAAGCTCGATCCGGTCATCGGCCGCGAGCAGGAGATCGAGCGAGTCATCCAGATCCTGGCCCGCCGCACCAAGAACAACCCGGTGCTGATCGGCGAGCCCGGCGTGGGCAAGACCGCGATCGTCGAAGGCCTCGCGCAGAAGATCGTCAGCCATGACGTGCCGGACGTGCTGGTGAACAAGCGGCTGCTCCAGCTCGACCTGGGCGCGCTGGTCGCGGGCACGAAGTACCGCGGGCAGTTCGAGGAGCGGCTGAAGGCGGTCATGAAGGAAATCCGCCAGTCGGAGAACGTCGTCCTCTTCCTGGACGAGCTCCACACGCTCATCGGCGCCGGCGCGGCCGAGGGCGCCATCGACGCCTCGAACATGCTGAAGCCCGCGCTCTCGCGCGGCGAGATCCAGACGATCGGGGCGACGACCCTCGACGAATACCGGAAATACATCGAAAAGGACGGCGCCCTCGAGCGCCGGTTCCAGCCGGTCATCGTCAAGGCGCCGTCGGTGCCGGAAGCGATCGAGATCATCAAGGGCCTGCGCCACAAGTACGAAGCCCACCACCGGGTCAAGATCACCGAGCAGGCCATCTCGGCGGCCGTGCACCTCGCCGACCGGTACATCACCGACCGTCAGCTCCCCGACAAGGCCATCGACGTGATCGACGAAGCCTCGTCCCGGACGCGGCTGATGGCGCTGACACCGCCGCCGGAGATGAAGGAGATCGAGAAGGAGCTCGAGCGGGTCATCCGCGAGAAGGACATGTACCTGGAGGCCCAGGAATTCGAGAAGGCCGCCTCGCTCCGCGAGAAGGAGAAGGTGCTCCGCCACCGCGACGAGGAGCTCAAGCGCGAGTGGGAGAAGAACAAGGGCAAGGGCACCCAGTCGGTCGAGGAAGAAGACATCGAGTTCATCGTCTCCCGCTGGACCGGCATCCCGCTCCGGAAGCTCGAGGAGAAGGAGTCCGAGAAGCTCGCCCGGATGGAAGAGGCGCTGCACGGCCGCATCATCGGCCAGAACGACGCGGTGGCGGCGGTCGCGCGCGCGATCCGGCGCTCTCGCGCGGGCCTGAAGGACGCGAAGCGGCCGGTGGGCTCGTTCGTGTTCCTGGGGCCGACCGGCGTGGGCAAGACGGAGCTGGCCCGGGCGCTGGCCGAGTACCTGTTCGGCGACGAAAACGCCCTGATCCGCGTGGACATGTCGGAGTACATGGAGAAGTTCTCGGTCTCGCGGCTCCTCGGAGCGCCCCCCGGCTATGTCGGCTACGAAGAGGGCGGGTTCCTGACCGAGAAGGTGCGGCGGCGGCCGTACTCGGTCGTGCTGTTCGACGAGATCGAGAAGGCCCACCCGGACGTGTTCAACATGATGCTCCAGGTGCTCGACGACGGCCGGCTCACCGACTCGCTCGGGCACGTCGTGGACTTCAAGAACACGATCCTCATCATGACCTCGAACCTCGGCACGAGCCTGATCGGCAAGCGCGTCTCGCCGGGATTCCTCCAGGAGACCGACGAGTCCTCCTACGACAAGATGAAGGAGCGCGTCCTCGAGGAGATGAAGCGGGCGTTCCGGCCCGAGTTCCTCAATCGGATCGACGACATCATCGTCTTCCACGCGCTGTCCCTCGACCACATCAAAGAGATCATTCGCCTGATGATCGGCCGGATCAACAAACAGCTCGCCGAGAAGGGCATCGGGCTGGTGCTGACCCCGGCGGCCGAGTCAGCGCTGGTGGAGAAGGGGTACGACCAGACGTACGGGGCGCGGCAGCTGCGGCGCACGATCCAGAAGCACATCGAGGATCCCCTGGCCGAGGCGATCGTTCGAGGCCAGGTCGCGGAGAGCGCTCGCATCGAGGTGGACGTCGATGGGGCGGGCTTCACGTTCCGCGAAGCGCAGGCCGTCGACGCACCTCTCGAGCTTGCCGAACACTAGCACGCCGTCTCACCACGCCTGAGAGGCCGGTGACGACAGCGGGACGAGTGTGTCTCACCGCTGCCGTTGTGTTCGCTGCGAGCCTTTTCATCGTCGCAGGAGCCCGAGCGCAGCCGCCCCCGGTCCAGCCCATCCTCATCAGGGACATCCGCGTCGAGGGCAACCGGAGGGTGCAGGAAGCCGTCATCCTCGGCCGTGTCAAGAGCACCGTCGGCTCGACCTTCAATCCATCGCGCCTCTCGGAGGACATCAAGGCCATCTTCGGCCTCGGCTTCTTCGACGACGTCCAGATGCGGGTCGAGGACTTCGAGGGCGGGGTGAGGGTGGTGTTCGCGGTAGTCGAGCGTCCCTTCGTGCGGGACCTCGATTTCGTCGGCCACAAGAAGGCCGACCGCGAGACCCTGCAGGAGAAGATCGACCTCAAGCTCGGGAGCGTCTACAACCCCGTCGACGTGCAGCGCGCCGTCGACAGGCTCCGCGACTACTACGAGGACGAGGGGTACTTCGAAGTCCAGATCACCCCGACCGTAGACAAGTTCAGCGACGGTGACGTCCGCCTGATCTTCAACATCGTCGAGGGGCGTCAGGTCTCCATCGACAAGATCGTGTTCCACGGCAACAAGGGGCTGACCGACTCCCAGCTCAAGGACGCGATGGAGACGAAGGAGCGCCAGTACTACATCCTGCGCGGCAAGGTGCAGCGCCAGCGGCTGGACACCGACGTCGACCGCCTCATCTCGCTCTACAACGACTTCGGCTTCATCCAGGCCCGGGTCGAGTCGACCGACATCGCCATCGATCGCGAGCGCGCGCGTGTGACGATCACGATCACGGTCGTGGAGGGGCCCCAGTTCAGGATCGGCGACGTGAACGTCACGGGCGTCACCCTGGTACCGGAGCGCGAGGTCTACCGGCTGATCCGGTTCAAGTCCGGCGACGTCTTTTCCTTGAACAAGGTCCGCGACAGCGCCCAGGGGATCCTGAATCTCTACAGCACGATCGGCCGCGCCTCGGCCGACGTCAATCCCCGCCGCGATCAGAGCCCCACCGACAACATCATCCACATGACCTTCGAGGTCAGCGAGGGGCCGGAGGTCTACGTCGAGCGCATCAACATCAACGGCAACGTCCGGAGCGAGGACAAGATCCTGCGCCGGGAGCTGCCGCTGCACGAGGGTGAGCTCTACACGCTGCAGAAGAGGGATCGCGCCCGGCAGCGGCTCATCAACCTGGGCTACTTCGAGAGCGTGAACGTCACGACCCAGCCGGGCGCCGACAAGACCAAGATCATCGTGAACGTCGACGTGGTCGAGCGGGCCACGGGACTGTTCAGCATCGGCGGCGGCTACTCGTCGGTCGACTCGCTGGTCGGCACCATCGATCTCGCCCAGCGCAACTTCCTCGGCCGCGGCTGGGAGGTCTCGATCCGGATCCGCGCCGGCGCCCAGGTGCAGCAGGGGACCTTGAGCTTCACCGAGCCCTGGCTGTTCGACCGTCCGCTCTCCGCGGGGTTCGACCTCTACAAGAACATCCGGGATTACTCGGACTACAAGTACGACACCACAGGGCTGAGTCTGCGCCTGAGCCACCCGTTCGAGGAGTACTGGCGCTGGCTCATCGGCTACCGGCTGTCCCGCGATGACATCAGCAACATCAGTGACTTCGCGTCCCCGTCCCTGCAGGCCGAGCAAGGCATCACGGTGACCTCGGCCATCGGCCTCTCCTTGACGCGCGACAGCCGGGACTTTGTCGCCGCGCCGACGAAGGGCGCGCAGACGGCGCTCTCCCTCGACTTCGCCGGCCTGGGCGGCGACTCGAAGTTCATCAAGCTGAACGCGCTGCAGACCTATTTCTTGCCGATCTGGTGGGGCCATGTCCTCGGGTTCAGGGCGGAGGGGGGTTACGGGTGGGGCTGGACGGGCGAGCCCTTGCCCTTGTTCGAGCGCTACTTCCTGGGCGGCCCCAACTCGATCCGCAGCTTCAAATTCCACGGCCTTTCGCCGGTGGACGACCAGGGATTCAAGACCGGCGGCACGAGCGAGCTGCTGGGTAACGTCGAGTACACCATTCCCTTACCCTTCGGCTTCCGCGTGGCGGCCTTTTTCGACATCGGCCAGGTCTATGGGTTCACCACCCCGTTCGCTCTTTCGGATTTACGCAAGGCGGCCGGTGGGGGTATACGATGGCAATCGCCGTTCGGCCCGATCCGTGTGGACTATGGGTTCAACCTCGACCGGCGGGCGGGCGAGGAGATCGGCGCGTTCAACTTCTCGGTCGGCTCGCCGTTCTAGGAGGGTTGGATGAAAGAATGGTGTCGCGTGGTCATTGCAGCGGCGGTGCTCCTCGGGCTCGCCGCGTCACCCGCCGTCGCTCAGGCACCGGGGCCGACCGGGGCTGCCCCGGCCCCCGCGTCCCCGGCCCCCGCGCCCACAAACCGGATCGCGTACATCGACGTGCAGCGGGTCCTGGCCCGGTCCTCGGCCGGTGTGGCGGCGCGCGAGCAGCTCGAGCGCGAGAAGGCCGGCATGCAGCGCGAGATGGAGGGCAAGCGCCAGGAGCTGGAGAAGCTGCGCGACGAGCTCGAGAAGAAGGGGTCGTTGATGACGGCCGACGCCCGGCGCGAGAAGCAGGAGGTGTTCGAGCGCAAGCGGCGGGATGCCGCGCGCCAGATGGACGATTTCCAGAAGGAGCTCGAGAAGAAGGAGCAGACGCTGCTCCAGCGCGTCCTCCAGGAGCTGTCGGGGGTCATCGATAAGGTCGGCAAGGAGCGTGGGTTCTACCTCATCGTGGAGAAGCGTGGCGCCTCGGTTCTCTATGCGTCGCCGGATGCCGACCTGACCGACGAGGTCGTCCGCGCGTACGACCAGCAGGCTCCGAAGAAGTCGCCCTGATGGCGAGCGCGACGCGCGGGGGCGACCGGCCGGCATGATCGAGGGGGTGCACCCGACCGCCCTCGTGGACCCGAAGGCGACGCTCGGCGCGGGCGTCCGGATCGGGGCGTTCGCGGTCGTCGGCCCGGAGGCGACGCTCGGCGCTGGCGCCGAGATCGGTCACCACTGCGTGCTCGAGGGGCGGGTCGAGATCGGCGAGCGCGTAACGGTGGGCCACGGCTCACTGCTGGGCGGACGGCCCCAGGACCTCAAGTTCCGTGACGACACCCCGTCCGGTGTCAGGATCGGCGCCGACACGACCATTCGAGAGTACGTGACGGTCCATCGCGCGACCAGCGCCGGCGGGTGGACCGAGATCGGCCGGGAATGCCTCATCATGGTGATGAGCCACGTGGCCCACGACTGTCGGATCGGCGACGGCGTCATCGTCATCAACTTTGCGGGGATCACCGGTCACTGCGAGATCGGCGAGCGGGCCACGATCGGCGGCTATGCCGGGCTCGTCCCGTTCACGCGCGTCGGCGCCCACGCGTACGTCGGGGGCTGGTCGCGGGTCAACGCCGACGTGCCTCCCTATGTGCTGGCGGAGGGTAATCCGGCCGCCGCTCACGGGATCAACGTGATCGGATTACGACGCGCCGGAATTTCCGCCGCCGATCGCCGCCTGCTGCAGGACGCGTACCGGCTGCTCTACCGCAGCGGGCTCTCGCCGCGCCGGGCCGTCGAGCGTATGCGCGAGGAGCTGCCGGCCGCGCCGCTGGTAAACGACCTGCTCGACTTCATCGCCGGCGCGCGCCGCGGGATCTGCCGCGCGGGATCCGGCCCGGAGCTCGACGACGAGAGCAGCGCGACGGCGACCCCTGAAAGCGAGTCAGTGTAATGGCCGTGCGAGCGTCCGCCGACGATCGAAAGCTGCGCGCCGGAGTCGTGGGCGCCGGGCACATGGGCCAGTATCATCTCCTGGCCTACGCCGAGTTCTGGGACATCGAGCTGGCTGGCGTCGTCGATACCGACCGGGAGCGCGCCGCCCAGGTGGCGGCCTACTACGACACCCGCGCGCTGATGGACCATCGCGATCTGATCGGCGTGGTCGACTTCGCCAGCGTCGCGGTGCCGACCGAGCAACACTTCAAGGTCGCCGCCGATCTCCTGGAGGCGGGGGTGAGCGTCCTCGTCGAGAAGCCGATCGCCCCGACCGTCGAGGAGGCGCGCGAGCTCTTCGCCATCGCTCGGCGCAGCGGCGCCGTGCTGCACGTCGGCCACGTCGAGCGATTCAACGGCGCGGTCCAGGAGCTCAGAAAGATCGTGGAGCGCCCGATCCTGATCGAGTCGCGGCGCCTCGGCCCGTTCACGCCGCGCGTGCAGAAAGACAGCGTCGTGATGGACCTCATGATCCACGACCTCGACATCGTGCTCGGGCTGGTCGACTCGCCGCCGCGGCGACTCACCGCGATGGGAAGCTCGGTGGTGTCGGCGGCGACCGACATCGCCAACGTCCAGATCGGCTTCGAGTCCGGCACGATCGCGCTGATCACCGCCAGCCGCGCCACCGAGGAGAAGATCCGGACCCTCGCGATCACGCAGCCGGACGCCTACGTCGTTCTGGATTACGCCGAGCAGGACATCCAGATCCACCGCCGCGCGGCGCAGGAGTACACGCTCAACCGTGAGTCGATCCGCTACCGGCGCGCGTCCTTCGTCGAGCATGTCCAGGTGCACAAAGACAACCCGCTCAAGCTCGAGATCCTTCATCTGGTTCGGGCGGTTCGCCGCGCCCGGGCCGGCGAGGGGGTGGTCCTGGCCGAGACCGAAGATCTCCGGTCGCTCGCCATGGCCCTCGAGATCGAGCGAATGATCCGGGACGGCCGCTGCGAGGCGGCGTACTCGAACCACCTTCCGTGGAGCGCTCACTCGGCCTGATCTGCGGCGCCGGTGTCCTGCCGGCGCGCGTCGCCGGCGAGGCCAGGCGCCAGGGATGGCGCGTGGTGGCGTTCACCTTTGGCGAGGTGTCCGGCGTGAGCGCCCACGCCGACCGGACGATCCCCAGCCGCCTCGACGAGGTCGCCGCCGTGGTGGCCACCCTCGCGCAGGAGCAGATCGGCTCCGTGCTCTTCTCGGGAAAGTTCTCGGTCGGGGACTATCTGCGCGGGCAGCGCCCCGACGCCACGCTCAAGGCGATCGAGGCGGAGGCCGGGACGATCGTCGACACGAACGTGGCCCAGGCCGTCACCGCCATGCTGGGCCGGATGGGCATCGAGCTCCTCGATCAGCGGCCCTTCCTCGGCGACTGGCTGGGCGGGAGCGGCTGCTGGTCGGCGCGCGAGCCCACCGAGGCCGAGTGGGCCGATGTGCGCCGTGGTCTCGCCGTCGCGCGGCTCGTGGCCGACGCGCAGGTGGGGCAGACGGTCGTGGTCAAGCGCGGTGCCGTGGTGGCGGTTGAGGCGATCGAGGGGACGACGGAGACGATCCGGCGCGGCATCGTCGGCGGCGGAAAGGGCGCGGTCGTGGTCAAGGCAGTCGCGCGCGACCACGACTACCGATTCGACATGCCGACCGTCGGTCCCGAGACGATCGAGGTGGCCGCGGCCGGCGGCGCCTCGGTCGTCGCGCTCGAGGCGGGACGGGTGCTCATTCTCGACCGAGAGGCGTGCCTGCGCGTCGCCGACGGAGCCGGCATGGCCCTGGTGGGCGTCGAGTGACGGCCGGCCGGTCGCAGGCGATCATGCTCGTCGCCGGTGAGGCCTCCGGCGATCTCCACGGAGCGAGCTTGTGCCGGGCGCTGCGGAGCCTCGACCCGTGCCGACGTCTCTTCGGGATGGGCGGCGCGGGCATGGCCGCCGCCGGAATGGACCTCCTCGTGGACGTGACCGCGAACGCGGTCGTGGGCGGGAGCGAGGCGGTCGGGCAGGTGCCCCGTCTCTACCGCGCTTACCGGCAGCTGCGGGCCGCGCTTCGCGGGGCGGCGCGCCCCGCCGCGCTGGTCCTGATCGACTTCCCGGAATTCAATCTCCTCCTGGCCCGGACGGCGCGGCACGTCGGCGTCCCCGTCGTGTACTTCATTCCGCCGCAGGTGTGGGCGTGGCGTGGAGGGCGGGTGAGGACGATCCGGAGACGGGTGTCGCTCGTCCTGGCCGTCTTTCCGTTCGAGGCGGCGCTGTATCGGCGGGCCGGGGTGCCGGTCGAGTTCGTCGGCCACCCGCTCCTCGATCAGATCGGGTCGGCGCCCACGCGCGAGGAGGCGCGGCGCCGGCTTCGCATTGACGAGCGCGCGCTCGTCGTCGGCCTCTTGCCCGGCAGTCGCCACCAGGAAATCGTGGGCGTGCTGCCGGTGATGCGCGACGCCGCGGCGCGGGTGCTGGCGGCCGTTCCCGGGACTCGATTCGTGCTCGGGCTGGCGCCGACGGTCGAGCGGCCCCTCGCCGAGCAGCAGCTCGTCGCCGGCCCGGACGTCCAGATCGTCGAGAATCAGACGCACGCCGTCATTCGCGCTGCCGATCTGGTCCTCGCGACCTCGGGGACCGTCACGCTCGAGACGGCGTTGCTCGGAACGCCCATGGTCGTCTGCTACCGCCTGTCGGCGCTCAGCGAGATCGTCCTGCGGCTGCTGGCGCGCGTGCCGTGGATGAGCCTCGCGAACCTGGCGCTCGGGCATGCCGCCGTGCCGGAGCTCCATCGGCGCACGACGACGAGCGAGCGCCTCGCGCGGGAAACGCTGCATCTGCTGACCGACGCAAGCGCGCGCGAGGCGCAGCGCGCCGCGTTCGGCGAGCTGACCGGCACGCTCGGCGAGCCCGGCGTCGGGGCGCGCGCGGCCCGCCTGGTGCTCGCTCAGGCGAGCCTTTGACCGTGATCGATGCTCGCGTCACGTTCGTGCCTCCAGTTGCCGCGACGCTCGTGCGGCTCCTGGGCGGGACGCTCCGCCTGCGGGTCGAAGGAGCCGACGCCCTGGTGCCGCTCTGGACGGCGGCGCGTCCCATGATCTACTGCGTGTGGCACGGACGAATCTTGATGACGCCCTGGCTCAACGCCCGGCTGCGCCGGACGCACGGCGCCCGCGCCGTCAGCGTCCTCGCGAGCCGCTCGCGCGACGGAAGCCTGGTCAGCGGCTACGTGAGCCGCTTCGGCCTCGACGTCGTCCGCGGCTCGTCCTCGAGAGGCGGCGCGGCGGCCCTGCGCGCCCTCGTGACGGCCGTCCGCGGAGGCCGGGATGTGGTCCTGGTGCCGGACGGTCCACGCGGGCCGCGCGGTCAGCTCGGACCGGGCGTGGTGGCCCTGGCCGGTCTCACGGGCGCCCCGGTCGTGCCGCTGGGATTCGCCGCCAGACCGGCCAATCATCTGGCGACGTGGGACGCGTTCCTGGTTCCGGCGCCCTTCGCCCGCGCCGCCGCGGTGTTCGGCGCCGCGACGACGATCGCCCGCGACGCCGACCTCGAGCTCGCCCGGAAAGAAGTCGAGCGAAGGCTGGACGAGGTCACCGCGACGGCCGACCGGCTGGTGGGCGCGTGATGTACGCTCTGTACACGGCGCTGGCGCTGATCGGGCTCACGGCGCTCTGGCTGCCCGTCGCTCTCTGGAGGCGCCTGGCACGCGGTGTGCCGATCAACGCCGGAGCCCGCCTCGGCCACGGGGCACCGATCGGTCAAGGCCGATCCACGGCCTGGCTGCACGCGGTCTCGGTCGGCGAGGCGATCGCCGCGGCGCCGCTTGTCGAGGGGCTCAGGCGTCTTCATCCCGAGCTTCCGATGGTGATGACAACGGTCACGAATACCGGCGCGCAGATCGTCCGGGAGCGATTCGCCGGCCTCGTCACTCACCGCTTCTTCCCCCTCGACCTTCCCTGGGCCGTCGGGCGCTTCGCGGCGGCGATCAATCCGGCGTTCCTGATCTGCATGGAGACGGAGCTCTGGCCCAACACGCTGCGCGCGCTGGCGGCCCGCGGCGTCCCGGTGATGATCGCCAACGGGCGCATCTCGGACCGGTCCTACCGTCGTTACCGGCTCGTGCGACGCTTCCTGGCGTCCGTTCTCGCCGACGTGCGCGTGTTCGCGATGCAGTCGGACGAGGATGCCCGGCGCATCATCGCGCTCGGCGCCCATCCCGAGCGCGTCGTCGTCACGGGCAACATGAAGGCCGACGCCGCCGTCGCCGACCCGGCCGGCACGGTCGATCTGTGGCGCCGCCTTCTCGCCCTGAGCCCCGACCAGCGTGTGTGGATCGCCGGGAGCACGCACGCGGGCGAAGAGGAGCTGGTCCTCGAGGCGCATCAGGCGGCGCTCGCCGATTCACCGGAGCTGGTCCTGGTCATCGCGCCGCGCCATCCGGAGAGAACCGGCGAGGTGCTCGCACTTCTGGCCCGCAAGGGCTGGGCCTCGATCCGTCGCAGCGAGCTTCCGGTTGCGGTCACGAGCACCGAGATGCCCGCGGTGCCGCCCGTGATCGTGCTCGACACGGTGGGCGAGCTGGCGACCCTCTATGCCATCGCCGACGTCGTGTTCGTGGGGGGTAGCCTCGTTCCCGTGGGTGGCCACAACCTGCTCGAGGCCGCGCATCGTCGCAAGCCGGTCCTGGTCGGGCCCCACGTTGCGAACTTTCGCGAGTCCACCAGCCTGCTCGAATCGGTCGGCGCGGCGGTCGTCGTGCGGGACGCGGTGGAGTTCTCTCGCGAGCTCCGGCGACTGCTGGCCGATCCGGATCTTCGGGCGAAGCTGGGCGACACCGCATACGAGGCCATCGTGTCCCGCCAGGGCGCCGTCCGGGAGACGCTCGAGCTCGTGGACCGCTATCTCCGGCCCGGAGAAGAGCGCGCATGAAATCCCGCGAGCGCTTCATTCGCGGCTGGGAGGAAGGCTTCAGCGCGGGACCGGCCCGCATGCTCGCCGTCGCCGGCGGCGGCTACCGCGGATTGCTCGGAGCCCGTGAATGGCTCTACGGACGCGGGCTCCTGAAGTCCCGGGCGCTGCCCTGTCGCGTGGTGTCGATCGGCAACCTGACCGTGGGGGGAACCGGCAAGACTCCGGCGGTCGAGGTGGCCGTCCAGACGCTCGTCGCGCTGGGTCATCGCCCCGCCGTCGTCAGCCGCGGCTACGGGCGAACGACGCGCGGCATCCAGATCGTGGCGGACGCCGCATCGATCAGCCTCGACCCGGAGGAATCGGGCGACGAGCCGTTCCTGCTCGCGCGCCGGCTGCCCGGAATTCCCGTGGTGGTCGGCGCGAACCGCCACGACGCGGCGCGCGCGGCCATCGAGAAGTTTGGCGTGACCGCGATCGTGCTCGACGACGGGTTCCAGCACCGGACCCTCGCGAAGGACCTCGAGATCGTGATGGCGCGGGCGCGGCGTCCGTGGGGAAACGGAAGGCTGCTTCCGGCGGGGCCGCTGCGCGAGCCGCTCGCCTCGCTCGCGCGGGCCGATCTCGTCGTCGCCGCCGGCGCCCTCGGTCTGGATGACGCGCGCGAGGTGGTGGACACCGTCGACGAGCACGCGCCGCGCGTGCCGGTCATCACCGCCACGCTCGTGCCGTCGGAGTGCTGGGAGGCGGGCCGCATGCAGCCCGTCGGTCTCCCCGAGCTCGCGGGAAGGCGCCTGGTCGCATTCGCCGGGATCGCGTCGCCGGCGGCCTTCGCCTCCACCCTCACGAGCACCGGGGCGGTCGTCGAGTCGCTGGCCGAGTTCGCCGACCATCACTGGTACTCGGCCGACGACATCGCGCGACTTGACGCGCGCGCCGCGGAGCTCGACGTCGAGGCCCTCATCACCACCGAGAAGGACTGGGTGCGGCTGCGCCGGCTTCGCCTGCCGCGACGGCCTGTCTACGTCCTGAGCGTCCGGCTCGTGCTGCAGACGGGCGAGCCCGCCTGGCGGCAGGCGTTTCGCCGCGCGTGCCCGTGAAGATCGCCGTACGGCTGCCGAACTGGCTGGGCGACACCGTCATGGCGGTGCCGGCGCTCCGTGCCATCCGCGAGAAGTTTCCGGAGGCGCGCGTGCTGCTCGCGGGCCCGTGGGTCGAGCTGCTCGCGGGGCAGGGACTGGGCGACGTGCTCGTGGGATATCCGCGCGCGTGGACCGCTCGCCTGCGCGTCGCCGACACGGTGCGCGACTTCAGGAGCGACACGGTCGTGCTCCTGCCCAACTCGTTCGAGGCGGCCGCGGCGGCCGTGTACTGGCGTGGCCGGCGCCGGATCGGCTACGCCGCCGACGGGCGCAGCTGGCTCCTCACCGACGCGCTGCCCCTGTCGTCGCCTCGGCCTCATCAGGTCGACGAGTATCTGCGGCTCGCCGCGCACCTCGGGGCCGACACGGCGACCCGCGAGCCGCAGCTGACCGCGCCGGAGCCCGAGGCCGACTCGCGGCGGCGGGTGCGCGGTCTCCTGCGCGAGTGTGGAGCCGGCGGGGACAGGCCCCGGATCGGCGTCCATCTCGGCGCCGCGTACGGGCCCGCCAAGGTGTGGGCGCTCGAGCGCGTCGTCGAGTTCTGCCGGCACGCGCCGGAGCGGGGCGTGATCCCCGTGCTGCTCGGAGCGCCGTCCGACGCGCGGGCGGCGGCGGATGTGCTGCGCGAGGTGAAGGCGGCGAGTCTTGTCGGACGCGACAGTCCCGATCTTCTCCCCGCGGTCCTCGCGGAGATCGCCGTGCTCGTCTCCGGTGACACCGGCGTCGCACATCTCGCGGCGGCGCTCGGCACGCCCGTCGTGGCGCTCTTCGGGCCGACAGATCCGGCGCTCAGCGCCCCGCTCGGCAGCGTGGCGGTGATGCGTCATCCCGTCCCGTGCGCGCCGTGCTTCTACCGGGCGTGTCCGATCGACCATCCGTGCATGCGCGGGATCCGCGCCGACGCCGTGAGCGACGAGATCGACGCGCTGCTGACGCGGACCGCATGAATCCGCTGACGATTCTCCACCTCGCGGCGAACCGCTGGTGGACGGGCAGCGCCGATCCAATCATCCAGCTCGTGTCGGGCCTGCGGGCCCGCGGCCACCGCGTGCTGCTCGCGATCATTCCGGGCGATCGATTCGCCGCCAAGGCAAAGGAGGCAGGGATCGATCTGGTCGAGGGCCTCCGGATGGACGCGCGCTTCGGGCCGCGCGCGCTCGCGCGCGACGTGCTGCGACTGCGCGCGCTCATTCGCGACGAAGGCGTGGACGTGATCCACACGCACCACTCGCACGATCACTGGCTGGCGGTGCTGGCGCGCCCGAAGCGCGATCTGGGGGGGCGGCCGCCGGTGGTGAGGACCTTCCACAATCTGCGCTCGGTCAAGCGCGATCGACTCGCCTCGACGCTCTACCGACGCACCGCGGCGGTGTTCGCGGTATCGCGACAGATCGAGTCGCGTTGCCGCGAGGCCGGGATCGCGCCGGAACGCGTCTTCTGGATCCCGGGCTCGGTCGACCTGCGCCGGTTCACGATCGGCGCCGATCCAACGCCGATCCGCGAGGAGTTCTCGCTCGGCGACGCGCCGGTCGTTGTCTCGGTCGCGCGGCTGGCGACGAACCGCGGCCACGAGCTCCTGCTCGCGGGCATTCGCCTGCTGATCCGCCGGCTCCCGCGCGCGCGGCTCCTGCTCGTGGGAAAAGGGGAGACGCGCCGGCATCTCGAGCAAGTGGTGACCGAGCTCGACCTCGGCAAGCACGTGACCTTTACGGGCTATCGCGACACCGACCTCCCCGCGGTCCTTGCCGCCGCCAACTGCTTCGCCCTCATGGCGGCGGGCTCGGACGAGTCCTGCCGGGCCGCGCTCGAGGCGATGGCCGCCGCGCGGCCGGTGATCGCCCGCCGTGTCGGCGCGCTCCCGGAGACCGTCGTGCACGGCGAGACCGGATTCCTGATCGACGACGACCGCCCGGAAAGCGTCGCGCATGCGCTCGAGACCATCCTGGAGGATCCGGAGCGAGGCGCGGCGATGGGGCGTGCGGGCCGCGCCCGGGCGGAAGAGTCCTTCAGCGCCGAGCGATCGGTCGAGACGGTGGAGCGCGTGTACGGAGAGATCTGGTGAGGATCCTCCAGCTCGTGTCCTGCCGCGGCTGGTCGTCCGACGCCTACTGGGCGGCCAGGACGACGCGCGAGCTCGAGCGGCGCGGCCACACCGTGACCCTCGCGTGCCTGCCCGGCAAGGAAGCGCGGGTGCTCGACGGCATGCATCGGGAGGGCGTGGAGCCCGTCACCACGCTCGCGTTCGCGAGCGGTGTTCACCCCGGAGCCGACGGCCGCGACCTCGTCCGGCTGCGCCGCCTGCTGGAGCGCGCCGACGTGGTTCACGTGCACCGCGGGAAGGAGCACTGGCTCGCCGCGGTGGCCAATCGCCTGATCGCCCGTCCCCGGCCCCTGGTGAGGACGCGCCACATCGCGCTGGCGGTACGGCCCCACGCCGCCAATCGCTGGCTCTACCGTCGCGCCACGGCGCTCGTCGTGACGGTGACCGAGGCCATCCGGGGACAGTTCATCGCCTCCAGGCTCGTGGCCGGAGATCGCGTCGTCGCGCTGCCGGGTGGCGCCGACGCCGAGCGGTACCGGCCGCTGCCGCGCGATCCCGAGATGCACAGGCACCTCGGCGGGCGCCCGGGTCACCCGCTGGTGGGCATGGTCGCCGGCCTTCGCGTCATGAAGGGCCACGCGGTCGTCGTCGAGGCGGCGGCGCGGCTGGCGGCGCGCGGGATCCGGCCTCACTTCGCCTTCGTGGGACGCGGGAGCGTCGAGCAGATGGTTCGCGACACGATCGAGCGAACCGGCCTCGGAGGGCAGTTCACCATCGTCGGCTTCGTCGACGATCTGCCCGCCGTCCTCGCCGCGCTCGACGTCGCGCTCTACGTGCCGCTCGAGTCCGACGGGATGTCACGCGTGGTCTTCGAGAGCCTGGCCGCCGGGCGCCCGCTCATCGCCTCGCGGGTGGGCGTCGTGCCCGAGGTGCTCGCCGACGGCCGGCACGCGGCGCTCGTGCCGGCGGGCGATGCGGGGGCGCTCGCCGAGGCGCTGGCGGCTCTGGTGTCCGACTCTGCCAAGCGTGAGCGCCTTGGAGAGGCCGGGCGTCGGCTGATCGGTGAGCAATATTCGGGCGCCCGCCTGGCGGCCGCGCTGGAGTCGCGCTACGAGCGCCTCGTGAGCGCCGGCGCGGCGTGAGGATCTCGATCGTCGCCTCCGACCTGTCGGACAACGCGACCGGTCGGGCGGACCTGCTCGCCCGTCTTCTCGCCCCGCGCTACCAGGTCTCCGTGGTCGGGCCTCAATTTGGCGAGGGGCGCTGGATGCCATCGCGCGACGGCGCGGTCGCGTATCGCGCGGTGAAGGCCTCGCGCGGCCCCGGCTTCGCGCGCCGCGTGCCCGAGCTCCTCGAGCTGATCGATGGCGAGGTTCTCGTCGCGTCCAAGCCGCGGCCGACCAGCTTCGGGCTGGCTCTGCTCGCGCGACGGAGCCGGCGACGGCCGCTGCTGCTCGACATCGACGACTGGGAGGTCGGGTTCTTCAGTCGCTCGGGCGCCTGGGGCCGAGTCGGTCGCGCCTTCAATCTCGCGAATCCGAACGGGCTCACATGGACGTGGGTGACCGAGAGGCTCGTGGGTCGCGCCGACGCGATCACGGTCGCGTCGCGTTTTCTCGAGCGGCGCTTCGGCGGAACGTTCCTGCCTCACGCGCGCGACACCGAGGCATGGGACCCGTCGCGCTACGATCGCGCCGCGGCGCGTGCCCGCCAGGGCCTGGGCTCCAGCAAGGTCGTGATGTTTCTCGGGACGCCGCGCGGGCACAAAGGCGTCGACGACCTGATCGACGCGGTCGGTTTGCTGGGGCCCGGAGTCGTGCTGGCGCTCGTCGGCGTCGATCCGGCCCGGGGCGGCGCGCCGCGCTGGTCCCGGGTTCCGCACGTCAAGGTGACCGGCGAGATTCCGTTCGAGGATGTGCCGCGCTACCTGGTCGCCGCCGACGTCGTCGCCGTGCCCCAGCGAGAGACCACGGACACGGCGGGGCAGGTGCCGGCGAAGCTCTTCGACGCGATGGCTCTCGCGCGCCCGATCGTCTCCACCTCGGTCTCGATGATCCCGGAGATCCTCGACGGCTGCGGCCTCGTGGTCGAGCCGGGAAACGTGCCGGCGCTCGCCGGCGCGATCAGGCGGCTCCTGGACAACCAGGAGGAGGCCGCGGCGCTCGGCCGCCGCGCTCGAGAGCGCTGCGAGACGCATTACAGCTTCCGCGTCGCGCGAGCCACGCTGTTCCCGCTGATAGAAGGGCTGATCGCGAGACAAGCCGGATGAGATCGGGCCCGGGAACGGAACCACCGACAGTGCTCCGAAGGGTCAGAACGGGCGTGCGGAGCCAGGTCGCATCTGTGTCAGGCCACCCTCGGTCCAAGCTGGCCTCACGGCCCCCGCTCCAATGAAGCTTCTGATCATCGCGCGGCCGTTCGTGTTTCACGGCGGAGTCGAGCAGGCGACCGCCGGCCTGGTGGCGGCGCTCGTCGAGCACGGCTACGAGGTTCACCTCCTGAGCCCGCGCGGCCAGGCGCCGATGCGCGGGGTGACGCTCCACACCTTGCCGCTGCCGCCTCTGCCGTCGGCGGCGCGCGTCCTGGCGCTGGCCGTGAACGCGCGGCTCGCGGTTGCGCGCCGAAGCTGGGACGTCGTGCAAAGCCATGAGCGCACGCTCCGTCAGGACGTGTACCGTGCCGGCGAGGGGTGCCATCGCGCCTACCTGGCGAGCGAGGACCGTGGCAGGACCCGGGGCCTCTATCACCGGATCGTCCTGGCGCTCGAGCGCCGCGTCTTCGCGCGAACGCCGCAGATCGTCGCCATCGCCCAGGTCGGACGGCGCGAGATCGAGACGCTCTACGGGGTGTCGCCCGGTCGCCTGGAGGTCGTGTACAACGGGGTCGATCTCGCGCGATTCCATCCGGCGAACCGGTCGCGGTACCGCGCGGGAGCGCGGGCCGAGGCGGGCCTGCCCTCCGGCGCGTTCACGGCTCTCTTCGTCGGCAGCGGCTTCGCGCGTAAAGGGCTGACGACGGCCATCGAGGCGTTCGCGGCGTTTGCGGATCGCGAGAGCCGCCTCGTCGTCGTCGGCAAAGGCGATCCGCGGCCCTATCAGGCCATCGCCGCTCGATCAGGGGTCCGCGAGCGCGTCGTATGGCTCGGGGCCCGCTCCGATCTCGAGCGCTGGTACGCCGCCGCCGACATCGTGGTGCTGCCGAGCCGCTATGAGCCGTTCGGCAACGTGCACCTGGAGGCCCTCGCGGCCGGGCTCCCTGTCGTCGCGAGCGCGCGCGCCGGCGGCGCGGAGATCATCGCCGACGGGATCAACGGCTCGGTCGTCGACCCGCTGGACTCGCGGGCGGTGACGGCGGCGCTCGAGCGCTTTCGTCAGCGGCGCGAAGACGAGGTCGCAGCGGCCGCCCGAGGCTCCGCCGAGCCCTACACTTACGCCGCTCAGGTCGACGGGTTCGCGAGGATCTACAGCCGCTCTACGCGCGCAACGTGCGATTTTTCTTGAGGAATTGGGCTACCGGACTTACACTTTCCTAGTGGCTCCCAGGCCCGCGGTCTTCCTTGATCGTGACGGGACGCTTACCGAAGAAGTGGGCTACGTCAATCACCCCAGTCGACTTCGACTGCAGCCGAGATCGGCGCAGGCCATCCGCCGGCTCAACGGTGCCGGTATCGCTGCGGTCGTCGTGACGAATCAGGCGGGGATCGCGCGGGGCTACTTCTCGGAGGACGTGCTCGCCGCAGTGAACGCCACGCTCGTGTCGCGGCTCAAGGACGAGGGCGCATACCTCGACGGCATCTACGTGTGCACCCATCATCCGACCGCGGGAGAGTCGCCCTACCGGATGGTATGCGACTGCCGCAAGCCCCGCCCGGGACTGCTGCTGCGCGCGGCCGCCGAGCTCGGCCTCGATCTCTCACGCTCGACGCTGGTCGGGGACAGAGCCTCGGATCTGGTCGCCGGTCGCGCGGCGGGGGCGCGGTCGGTGCTCGTGCTGACGGGCTACGGTCTGGGCGAATGGGAGTACCAGCGCGACTCGTTTTCGGTGCCGCCCGACCACGTCGCGGAGGATCTGCTCGACGCCGTCGAGTGGGTGCTCGGAGGCCAGCGGTCGTGACCGGATCGATGCGCGGGGCGCTGGCGTCGATCGAGAAGTTCTCCACCCGGACGGTCGTCGTGGTCGGCGATCTGATCACCGACGAGTATCTCTTTGGCAAGCCCATCCGGATCTCGCGGGAAGCGCCGGTGCTCATCCTGAGCTTCTCCGAGCGCGAGGTGCTGCTCGGCGGCGCGGCGAACGCGGCCAACAACGTCCACGCGCTCGGTGCCCGTGTGGTGCCCATCGGAGTGATCGGGCGTGACGCGGCCGGCGCGGAGCTGGTGACGCTCTTCCGCGGGGCCGGAATCTCGATCGACGGCCTCGTCACCGAGGACGGCCGGACCACACCGGTGAAGACGCGGATCATGGCCGGCGGCTACCAGGCGACACGCCAGCAGGTGGTTCGCCTGGACCGCGAGCCCGCGGGCGAGCCGCAGCCCGTGACCGAGGACGCGCTGCTGGCGCGTCTCGCCGCCCTGACCGCCCGCGTCGATGCGATCGTGATCTCCGATTACGGGTACGGCACCGTCACGCCCCGGATCTTCGACGAGATCAAGGCGATCGCGCGCCGGACCGGCGCGGTCGTCAGCGTCGACAGCCGCTACCAGCTTCCCCGGTTCACCGGCGTGACGGCGGCCACGCCCAACGAAGCCGAGCTCGAGCAGCTCACGGGCGTCGTCGTCGACGACGAGCGCACGGTGGAGAAAGCGGGCCGGCACCTGCTGGAGCGGCTCGACGCGCGGATCGTCCTGGTGACGCGCGGCAGCCGCGGCATGGCCTTGTTCGAGCGTGACGGCGCGTCGAGCTTCATTCCGATCCACGGAACCGACGAGATCGCCGACGTCACCGGCGCCGGCGACACCGTGATCAGCACGTTCAGCCTGGTGCTGGCCTGCGGCGGCACCCCGCTCGAGGCGGCGTCGCTGGCGAACGTCGCGGGCGGCGTCGTCGTGATGAAGCGTGGCACCGCAACCGTCTCGCCCGCAGAGCTTCGACAAGCGCTTGGCGAATGACGGAAGGGCGAGCCGCAGGCCGTCGCGGGGCTGGGGCCCCGCCGGCCGGGCCGGGCGCGGGGAATGACGCTCGACGAAGCCGTGGTGGTGGCCGATCGTCTCCGGGCCGAGCGCAAGCGCATCGTTCTCGCGAACGGCTGCTTCGACCTCCTGCACGTCGGCCACGTCCGCTACTTGAGAGCGGCGCGTGAGCTGGGCGACGTGCTCTTCGTCGGGATCAACTCGGACGCCGCGGTGGCGCGCCTGAAGGGCCGGGGGCGCCCGCTGATGCCGGCCGCCGAGCGCGCCGAGATCCTGTCGTCGCTCCGTGAGGTCGACCACGTCGTGGTGTTCGAGGAGGACACCGCGGATCGCCTGATCGCATCGCTTCGCCCCGACGTGCACGCCAAGGGGACCGACTATGGCCCGGGCACGGTCCCCGAAGAGGCGACGGTGCGCGCCGTCGGCGCGCGCGTGGCGTTCGTCGGCGACCCCAAGGATCATTCGACGCGCGGTCTGATCACGCTCGTCCTCGAGCGATTCCGATGAGAATCGCGCTCGTCAAGCTCTCCGCGATCGGCGACGTCGTTCACGCGCTCCCGGTGGCGGCGGCACTGCGCGCCGGCCTTCCGCAGGCGCGCCTGACCTGGGTGGTCGAGCGCCGCGAGGCGGCGGTGCTTCGCGGCAATCCCGCGCTGAGCGAGATCGTGCCCATCGACACGCGCGGCTGGCGCCACGTTCGCTCCGCGCTCGCCGTCGCCGAGGCGGCCGGCGCGGTGGTCGCGCTCGGCCGCCACCTGCGCGCCGGACGGTTCGACGTGGCGATCGATCTCCAGGGGCTGGTCAAGAGCGGCGTGGTCACCGCCGCGACCCGGGCGCCGCTCCGGATCGGCTTCGCGGCGGCGCACTGTCGCGAGTCCACCAGCACGCTCTTCACGAACCAGCGCGTGACGCCGCCCCCGTCGGCGCGCCACGTGGTCGACCAGTACCTCTCGCTACTCGAGCCCCTCGGGGTACGGCCGCGCTCGGCGGAGTTTCCGCTGCCCACCGATGCCGGAGCCGAGGCGCGGGTCGACGAGTTTCTCGCGTCCACCGGCCTCAAGCCGCAGGACCGGCTCGTCGTTCTCAACCCCGGCGCCGGGCGGCCCGACAAGCGCTGGCCGGTCGCACGATTCCGCGACCTGGCGCGGAGCCTCGTCGACGACGCGGGCGCCGCCGTGCTGGTGGCCTGGGGCCCGAACGAGCTCGACGATGCGCGCGCCATCGTCGACGGGAGCCCGGCCGGCCGGGTGTCGCTGGCGCCGCCGACCGATCTCGACGATCTTCTGGCGGTGCTCCGTCGGGCGAGCGTCGTCGTGGCGGGCGACACCGGGCCCCTGCACATGGCGGCGGCGCTCGGCACGCCGTGTGTCGGGCTCTACGGCCCGACGTCGGCCGAGCGCAACGGGCCGTACGGGCAGATCCACCGGACGCTGGCGGCCCCGCACGGCGTCATGGCCGCGCTCGGCGTCGAGCCTGTGCTGCGGTCGGTCGCGGAGATTCTCGCGCGGTGACACGACCTCGCCTCTCCGTGGTCGTCGTCACGCTCAACGAGGAGGATCGGCTGCGCGCGTGCCTGGAGAGCGCGGCGTGGGCCGACGAGCTGATCGTGGTCGATGCCGAGTCGCAGGACAAGACCGCCCAGATCGCGCGCGACTTCACGGACCGCCTGATCGTGCGGCCGTGGCCCGGCTTCGCCGCGCAGAAGAACTTCGGCCTCGCCGAGGCCGGCGGCGACTGGATCCTCTCCCTCGACGCGGACGAGCAGGTGTCCCCCGAGCTACGCGAGGAGATCGCCCGCGTGCTGGCGGCGAACGGGCCCCACGACGGCTACCGGGTGCCGCGCCGCAACATCTTCTGGGACCGGTGGATCCGTCACGGCGGCCTCTGGCCCGACTGGCAGCTCCGGCTCTTCCGCCGCGGGCGGGGACGGTTCGGCGAGCGCGCCGTCCACGAATCGGTCACGGTGACGGGGAGCGTCGGGCGTCTCTCGGCGCCGCTGGTTCACCGGAGCTACCGTGACGTGTCGGACTTCCTCGCGCGCGCCGACCGGTACACGACGCTCGCCGCCGAGGAGTGGGCGCGAAGCGGCCCGCGCGTCGGGCTGAGCGACCTCGTCCTGCGACCGGCGGGCCGATTCCTGTCCATGTACGTGCTCCGGCGTGGCTTCCTCGACGGGCGACGAGGCTTCCTTCTGGCGACGCTCTACGCGTACTATGTGCTCATCCGCTCCGTGAAGGCGTGGGAGCGAAGGGAGACGGACCCCCACTGATGGCGAGACCGGCGAGGCAGCGCGTGCTGTCGGGCATGCGGCCGAGCGGCAGGCTGCACCTGGGCAACTATCTGGGCGCCCTGGCGAACTGGGTCAAGCTGCAGGACTCGCTGGAGTGCTATTACTTCGTCGCCGACTGGCACGCTCTCACGGACGACCTGGACACCTCGGACGTTCCGGGCAACACCGTCGAGATGCTGGCGGACTGGCTCGGCGCCGGACTCGACCCGGAGCGCTCGACGCTGTTCATCCAGTCGCTCGTGCCCGAGCACGCGGAGCTGCACCTCCTGTTCTCGATGACGACGCCGGTGACCTGGCTGGAGCGTGTGCCGACCTACCGCGAGCGCATCGAGCAGCAGCACCTGGAGTCGCCGTCCTACGGGCTCCTGGGCTATCCGCTGCTGCAGTCCGCGGACATCCTGATGTACAAGCCGCGGTGGGTGCCGGTCGGCATCGATCAGGCGCCCCACGTGGAGCTGACCCGGGAGGTGGCGCGCCGGTTCAACCACTCGTTCCGCGAGGTGTTCCCGGAGCCCGAGGTGAAGCTGACCGAGATTCCGAAAGTCCCGGGCACCGACGGGCGGAAGATGTCGAAGTCGTACAACAACACGATCGACCTCGCCGACGACGGGCCGACGATCACGCGCAAGGTGCGGCCGATGGTGACCGACCCGGCACGCCAGCGACGGACCGACCCGGGCAATCCGGACATCTGCCCCGTGTTCGATCTGCACAAGATCTTCACGCCCGCGGCGGATCGCGAGGCGTGCGCGACCGGGTGCCGGACGGCGGGGATCGGATGCCTCGACTGCAAGGACGTGCTGCTCAAGCACATGCTGCCGCCGCTGGCGGCCATCCGCGAGCGGCGGCAGGTCTTCGCGGAGAAGCCGGCCCGGATCGTCGAGATCCTGCACGAGGGGTCGCGGCGGGCGCGCAAGGTCGCGCAGGCCACGATGGACGAGGTTCGCGCGGCGGTGCATCTGACGCCATGAGTGGAAACGTGACCACGAGTGACCTCACGCTTCGCGTGGGGACCTTCGAGGGGCCCTTCGATCTCCTCCTGCATCTCTGCCGCACCAACGAGATCGATCTGGCGGCGCTGCCGGTGCGCGCCATCACCGATCAGTACCTCGCGCACCTCGAGGCGATGGAGTTTCGCGATCTCGAGGCCGCGGGCGCCTATCTCGTCATGGCCGCGACGCTGATCTACCTCAAGTCCAAGCTCCTGGTGCCGCCGGACGAGACGCAGGACGAGCAGCTCGACGAGGACGGCCTCACGCTGCGCCTCGAGCTCGAGGCGCGCCTGCGCGAGTACGCGCGGGTGAAGGTGCTGGGCGAATGGCTCGGCGGGCGCGAGGCCGAGCAGAGCCTGATCTGGGGCCGACCGGGCAGCGCCTTGCCGCCGCCCGAGGACGTGCCGCTCGCGGACCTCAGCGTGCACCTGCTCGAGCGGACTTTGCGACGGCTGATCGAGGAGCAGGGGCGCCAGCGTCCGCGCGAGATCGAGCCGAATCCGCCGTCGGTCCTCGAGCGGATGACGATGATCCTCTCGGTGCTGCGCGACACCTGGTCCTTGCTCTTCTCGTCGCTCACCGCGGGCGATCGGCGTCGCTCCGAGATCGTCGTGTCGCTCCTGGCAGTGCTCGAGCTGGTGCGCCTGGGTCGGATCAAGACGCAGCAGACGGAGCTTTTCGGGGAGATCGTTATCGAACGCCAGACCGCGGTACCCAATGGGGAGCCAAGCCGTGCCGACTCCAACTGACGTCGTCGAAGCGCTTCTCTTCGCGTCCGATACGCCGCTGGAAGCCGAGCGCATCCGTGAGGTGCTCGATCTGCCCGACATCCACGAGGCGGGCCGGCTGATCGAGGAGCTGCGCGCGCGCTACGAGGCATCCAGCCAGGGCCTGCAGATCGTCGAGGTCGGCGGCGGATACCGGATGATCACACGGCCCGAGGTGGCCCCGTGGCTCGTCCGGCTGGCCCGCGCCCGGACGCGCACCCGCCTCTCGCGGCCGGCGCTCGAGGCGCTGGCGATCGTCGCCCACAAGCAGCCGGTGTCGCGTCCCGAGATCGACGCGGTTCGCGGTGTGAACTCCGAGGCGGTGCTCGACAACCTCCTCGAGCGGCGGCTCGTCCGCATCACCGGGCGGAAAGAAGCGCCCGGTCGGCCGTATCTCTTCGAGACGACGCGCGAGTTCCTGGTCGCCTTCGGGCTGCGGGACATCGGTGACCTGCCGAAGGTCGAGGGGGAGCTGGTCATCCCGGAGCTGGCGGCCGTCGCCGAGCATGGTGAAGCTGAGGCTCAACAAGATCCTGGCGCAGGCGGGGCTGACCTCTCGACGGGGCGGTGACCGCCTGATCGTCGACGGCCACGTTGCCGTCAACGGTGTGGTCACGCAGAGCCCCGCCACTCTGGCCGATCCCGACCTCGATACCATCACGGTGGACGGCCGGCCCTTGCCGCCCGCCGAGACCAAGCGCTACCTGCTCCTCAACAAGCCGCGCGGCTATGTCACGACTCTTCGCGACCCTCAAGGGCGTCCGGTCGTCGCCGACCTCGTGGCGCGCGATGTGCGGCTGTATCCGGTGGGGCGCCTCGACTGGGACGTCGAGGGAGCGCTTCTGCTCACCAACGACGGGCCCCTCACGCACCGGCTCCTTCATCCGCGGTACGCGCTCCCGCGCGTCTACGAGGCGCGCGTGGAGGGGACGGTGACCGACGACGCCGTTCCGCGCTGGCGGCGCGGCGCGACGCTGGACGACGGGCCGGCGCGGCCCCTGGCCGTCGAGCTCACGCGGAGTGGCGCGCGGGAGAGCCGGCTCCGGCTGACCTTCGCGGAAGGGCGCAAGCACGAGGTCAAGCGATTCTGTGAGGCCCTGGGGCATCGGGTGCTGGAGCTGCGTCGCATCGCCTTCGGGCCCGTCGCCCTCGGTACGCTGCGGCCGGGAGAATCGCGGCCGTTGACCGCCAAAGAGGTGAGCGCCCTGCGCCTCGCGGTCGCGACCTCACACGGCGGGCCCGAGCCGGATTGAGCCCCCTGGAGCCGACTTGCCCTGGGATAGGCCGCGGCCTATAATGCGCGGTACTCCAAGAGCGCGGCAGTAGTGGGAGTCCCTATGAACCTGGACGATTGGCGTTCCAGGATCAACGACCTCGACAACCAAATTCTTCAACTCCTCAACCAGCGCGCCGAGGCCGCCCTCCAGATCGGAGACCTCAAACGAAGGCAGGATGCGCCGATCTATGCCCCGGAGCGGGAGGCCGAGATCCTCCGGCGCCTGGGCGAGACCGGCGCGGGACCGCTCGCGGCGCCGGCCATCAGCGCCATCTGGCGCGAGATCCTCTCGGCGTGCCGAGCCCTCGAGTCGATGCTGACGGTTTCCTTCCTGGGTCCGGAGGCCACCTTCACGCACCAGGCCGCGCTCCGGCGCTTCGGCGCCTCCGCGAGCTATCGGCCGGCGAAGACCATCGTCGAGGTGTTCGACGACGTCGAGCGGGGGCGCGCCAACTTCGGCGTCGTGCCGGTGGAGAACAACACCGAGGGCGCCGTCAACGTCACGCTCGACCGCCTGATCGACTCGGACGCCCTCATCTGCGGTGAGCTTCGGCTCGAGATCACGCAGAACCTCCTGTCGCGGGCCAGCGGGCTCGACGGGGTGAAGCGCGTGCTCTCGCACCCGCAGGGACTCGCGCAGTGCCGTGTGTGGCTCGCGCAGCACCTGCCGGACATCGCGACCGAGCAGGTGGCCTCCACCGCCGGCGCCGCCGAGATGGCGGCCGCCGATGCCACGGTCGCCGCGATTTCCTCCGATCTGGCGGCGGAGCTCTATCGGGTCCCGATCCTCAGAGCCGGCATCGAGGACAATCCCCACAACTCGACCCGGTTCCTGGTCATAGGCCGCCACGCCAGCGGCCCGACGGAACGCGACAAGACCTCGATGCTCTTCGCGATGCGCAACGAGCCAGGCAGCCTCTACCGGATCCTCGAGCCGCTCGCGCGGCGCGGGATCAACCTCACGAAAATCGAGTCGCGCCCGGCCAAGCAGCGCCCCTGGGAGTATGTGATCTTCGTGGATCTCGAGGGCCACCGGGCCACCCCCGCCGTCGCGTCGGTGCTGCGCGAGATCGAGGAGCGGACCCTGTTCCTGAAGGTCCTCGGGTCGTACCCGGCCCTCTAAGGAGAGAGCATGCCAACGCAGTGGGAGTCGCTCGCGAACGAACACATCCTGGGCATCGCTCCGTACGAGCCGGGCAAGCCGATCGAGGAGCTCGAGCGGGAGCTCATGATCCACAACCCGATCAAGCTCGCGTCGAACGAGAACCCGCTGCCGCCGTCCGACCGCGTCCAGAAAGCCATCATCGCGGCTCTCAATTCCCTCGACCGGTACCCGGACGGCAGCGCCTTCTATCTCCGGCAGGCGCTGGCCAAGAAGCACGGCGTGATGCCCGATCAGGTCGTGCTCGGCAACGGCTCGAACGAGCTCATCGAGCTCCTGGTGCGCACCTTCCTGCGTCCGGGCGACGAGGCGGTGGTGCCCCATCCGTCGTTCCCCGTCTACCCGATGATCGTCCAGGCGGCCGGCGGCGTGCGCGTGATGGTGATGCTGAAGGAGTTCCGGCTGGATCTCGACGCCATGGCGCGGGCGATCACGCCGATGACGAAGATGGTGTTCGTGGCGAATCCGAACAACCCGACCGCCACCATCGTCACGAAGGACGAGGTGGAGCACTTCATGGCCCGCGTGCCCGAGCGCACGATCGTCGTCTTCGACGAGGCGTACATCGAGTTCGCGATGGGCCCCGATTTCCCCGACACGCTCGCGCTGGTCAAGCACGGGCGGAAGGTGGTCGTCCTGCGCACCTTCTCGAAGGCCTCGAGCCTCGCCGGGCTGCGCGTAGGGTACGGCGTCGCCGACGCCGACGCGATCGCGCTGATGCACCGGATCCGGCAGCCGTTCAACGTCAACTCGCTGGCCCAGGCCGCCGCGCTGGCGGCCCTCGACGACGAGGCGCACATCATGGAGTGCGTGCGGATGATCGAGGCCGGCCGGCATTTCCTCTACGACGAGCTCAAGCGCATCGGGCTTTCGTACGTTCCCTCGCGCGCGAATTTCATCCTGGTCGACGTCGGCCGCAGCGCCGCCGACATCTATCAGAAGCTGCTCCACCAGGGCGTGATCGTGCGCCCGATGACGCCCTTCGGTCTGGAGACGGCGCTCCGGATCACCGTCGGGACCCCGGACGAGAACCGCAAGCTCGTGAAGGCCCTGCGCACGGTTCTGGGGAAGACGGCGGCGTGATCCGAGAGCTCGCGATCGTCGGCGTCGGCCTCCTGGGCGGCTCCGTGGCGAAAGCGGCGCGGGCCGGCCGGCTGGCCCGGCGCGTCGTCGGCATCGGGCGCGACGCCGGTCGGCTCCGTCCGGCGCTCGAGGACGGAACGCTCGACGCCATCACGACGGATCTCGCGGCGGGCGTGCGCGCGGCGGACTTCGTCCTGCTCGCGGCGCCGGTGCTGGCGATCGAGGACCTCCTCGAGCCGGTGTTCCGCGCGGCGCCGGCCGGGGCGGTCGTCACGGACGTGGGGTCGACGAAGCGCAATATCGTTCGCGCGGCCGAGCGACTCGGGGCCGGGCGGCCTCTGGCCTTCGTGGGCAGCCATCCGCTTGCGGGCTCGGAGCAGAGCGGCTACCGCGTCGCGCGCGTCGATCTGTTCCAGGGCGCCACGGTCGTCGTGACACCGACGGAGGCGACCGAGCTCACCGCGCTCAAGCGGACCACCGGATTCTGGGAGGCGCTGGGCGCGCGCGTGACGTCGCTCGACCCCGAAACGCATGACCGGACGGTGGCGGCGATCAGCCATCTGCCGCACCTGGTGGCGTGCGCCCTGGTCGACGGCGCGTGCCGCGTCGAGCCGGCGGCGCTCGAGCTGGCGGCGCGTGGATTCCGGGACACGACGCGTATCGCCGCGGGGGATCCGGACATGTGGACCGAGATTTTCCTGGCGAACCGCGACGCGCTGTCGGCGAGCGTCGACGCGTTCCGCGAGGCGCTCGCCGATCTCCAGCGTGTCATTGCCGCCGGCGCGCCCGACGAGGTGCGCGCCGCGCTGGCCCGGATCAAGGCGACGCGCGAGGGCCTGCGATGAGATTCCGCGTGCGCCCGACGCCCCGTCTCGCCGGCGCGGCCGACGTGCCCGGCGACAAGTCCGTGTCGCATCGCGCGGCGCTCCTGGGCGCGCTCGCCGAGGGCACCACCGAGATCCACGGCTACCTCGAGGCGGAGGACTGCCTGCGGACGATCACGGCGGTCCAGGCGCTCGGCGCCGAGGTCACGCGCAAGGGGCCCGGTCAGTATCGGATCACGGGCTGCGGGCGCCATGGCTTGCGCGAGCCGAGCAACGTGATCGACTGCGGCAACTCGGGTACCTCCGCGCGCCTCCTGGTCGGCGTGCTCGCCGGCCAGCCCTTCTGGACGATGCTGACTGGCGACGAGTCGCTGCGCACCCGCCCGATGGACCGGGTCGCCGAGCCGCTGCGCCGGATGGGCGCGGCGGTGGTGGGCCGGGCCGGCGGGAGCAAGCTCCCCCTGGCGGTGAAGGGGACGCGTCCCCTTCGCGCCATCACTCACGATTCGCCGGTGGCATCCGCGCAGGTGAAGTCGGCGGTCCTGCTGGCCGGCCTGTACGCCGACGGGCCGGTCTCGGTCAGCGAGCCCGCGCCCTCGCGCGACCATTCCGAGCGGATGCTGCGGCAGTTCGGCGTCCAGCTGGTCACCGACGATCGATCGGTCACGCTGATGCCGGGCGACCTGCGCGCGAGCGCGGTCTCGGTGCCGGGCGACATCTCGTCGGCGGCCTTCGTGCTCGTCGCCGCTTCGCTGATCGGCGACGGGGGCGTGACGATCCGTCGGGTGGGCGTGAACCCGACCCGCACCGGCGTGCTCGACGTGCTCCAGGCGATGAGCGCGAATCTCCGGATCGACCACCTGCCGGCGGTCGGCGCGGTGGAGCCGGCCGCCGACATCGCGATGTCGGCGTCGGAGCTGAAGGGGACCTCGATCGGTGGCGCGCTCATTCCGCGGCTCATCGACGAGATTCCGGTGCTGGCGATCGCGGCCGCGCGCGCGCGCGGCGTCACCACGATCGGCGACGCTGCCGAGCTCCGGGTCAAGGAGTCCGACCGGATCGCCGCGCTCTCGCGCGAGCTCGCGAAGATGGGCGTCGCCGTTCGGGAGCGGCCCGACGGCCTGACGATCGAAGGGCCTCAGCGGTTCCGCGGCGCGCGGGTGACGAGCGGTGGCGATCATCGTGTCGCGATGGCGCTGGCCGTCGCCGGGCTGGTCGCCGACGGCGAGACGGTCATCGAGGACACGGCGTGCGTGGCGACGTCGTTTCCGCAGTTCGCGATGATGCTCAACGCGCTGGCCGGCACGGACGCGGTGACGGTCGAGGACGCATGAGAGACAAGCCGGTGATCACGATCGACGGCCCGGCGGGCGCGGGCAAGAGCACCGCCGCGCGACTCCTCGCCGAGCGCCTCGGCTACACGCTGGTGCCCACCGGGGCGATGTACCGCGCCCTCGCGCTGAGCGTCATCCGGGCCGGCGTCCCCGCGCACGACGGCGAGGAGCTCCGAGCCCAACTGGCGGCGCGCGCCGTCGTGGTGAGGGCCGGGCGCGTCTACCTCGACGGCGAGGACGTGAGCGACGCCATCCGGACCCGAGAGGTCGCCCAGGTGACCTCGAGCATCACGATGCTGGCGTCGGTTCGCACGAAGGTCACGCCGCTCCAGCGCGCGATGGCGGTGGCCGGCGGCGCGGTCCTCGAGGGGCGCGACACCGGGACGGTCGTGTGCCCGGACGCCGAGGTGAAGTTCTACCTGACCGCGTCGCTCGAGGCGCGGGCGCGGCGCCGCCAGGCCGAGCTGGCGGCGGCCGGAACGCCGGCGCCGCTGGACGCGATCACGGCCGAGCTTCGCGCGCGCGACACCCAGGACGAGACGCGTGAGCTGGCGCCGCTCCGGAAGGCGCCGGACGCGATCGAGGTCGACACCTCCGACCTCACCGTCGAGCAGGTGGTGGACCGGCTGCTCGAGACGATCGAGCGCCGGCGCGGCGGCGCGGCGCAGGCGGTACCCGCCCCGCCGTGGAACCGGCTCTACACGCTCTTCAGAATACCGACCGTCGGGATCGCGCGCACGATGTTCCGGCTGGAAACGAGAGGCCGCGCGAACGTTCCGGCGACGGGTCCGGTGCTGCTGGTCGCGAACCACTCGAGCCTCCTGGACCCGCCGCTCATCGGCTCCGCCACCCGCCGCCAGCTGACCTTCCTGGCGAAGGCGGAGCTGTTCGACCTGCCCCTGTTCGGCGCGGTGATCCGGCGACTCAACGCGCGCCCGGTCCGGCGCGAGGGGGGCGATCCCTCCGCGCTGCGGACCGCGATGCGGGTGCTCGAGGACGGCGGAGCCCTCCTGATCTTTCCCGAAGGTACGCGCGGCGACGAGGGTATCATCCGTTCCGCGAAGACCGGGGCCGGCATGCTGGCGGTGCTGAGCGGAGCGCCCGTGGTTCCGGTCTTCATCGAGGGCTCCGGCCGTGCCTGGCCGCGGGGTCGCAAGCTCCCGCGCCCGGCGAAGGTGACGGTCACGTTCGGCACGGCGCTCCGGTTCGAGGCCGAGCGCGGCGCCGATCGCAAGCGGCAATACGAGATTGCCAGCCGCGAGATGATGGAGGCGATCACGCGGCTCAAGGACGGAAGCATCGACCGCGCGCAGACGCGCTGGTCAGCGGTGTCGGCGGCTCGAAGCAAATAAATTTGACTGGAGGAACGGGTGGTATGAAGAACGACCCACGGCATTACCTCGGCGGACCGCGCGGGGAGGGCGGCGAAGCGGCCGAGGAACGGATGGAGGACTGGTACCAGAACGGCGTGACCGAGTTCGAGGAAGGCGAGGTGGTCCGCGGCCGCGTGGTCCACGTCGGCTCGAGCGAGGTGCTCGTCGACGTCGGGTACAAGAGCGAGGGCGCCATCCCGATCGAGGAGTTCCACCGCCACGGCACCCTGCCGAAGGTGGGCGAAGAGATCGAGGTGTATCTCGAAGCCAAGGAAGACTCCGAGGGGCTCATCGTCCTCTCGAAGGACAAGGCCGACAAGATCAAGGTCTGGGACGCGATCACCCAGGCCTACGAGAAGGGCGCGCCGGTGGAAGGCCGCGTGGTCGAGGTCGTCAAGGGCGGCCTCGCCGTCGACGTCGGCGTCAAGGCGTTCCTGCCGGGCTCCCAGGTCGACCTCCGTCCCGTGAAGAACCTGGCCTCGATGGTCGGCCAGACGATCCGGTCCAAGGTCATCAAGCTCAACCGGCGCCGCGGGAACGTCGTGCTCTCGCGCCGCTCGGTTCTCGAGGAAGAGCGCGAGGAGAAGAAGAAGCACACCCTCGAGGTGCTGGCCGAGGGGATGGTGCTCACCGGGACCGTCAAGAACATCACCGACTACGGCGCCTTCATCGACCTCGGCGGCATCGACGGGCTCCTGCACGTGACGGACATGAGCTGGGGCCGCGTCGGCCACCCGTCCGAGATCTTCCAGGTGGGCGACCAGGTCGAGGTCGTCGTCCTCCACTTCGACCGCGAGACCGGCCGGGTGTCGCTCGGCTACAAGCAGAAGTCGTCGGATCCGTGGGAGCGCGTCGAGAAGACGTACGCGGCCGGCACCAAGACCCGCGGCAAGGTCGTGAGCCTCACGAACTACGGCGCGTTCATCGAGCTCGAGCCCGGCGTCGAGGGGCTCGTGCACGTGTCGGAGATGTCGTGGACCCGGCGCGTGCGCCATCCCTCGAAGCTCGTCAATGTCGGCGACGACGTCGAGGTGATCGTGCTCGACGTGAACCGCGCGGCCAAGCGGATCTCGCTCGGCATGAAGCAGGTGGAGCCCGATCCGTGGGCGACCATCGAGGAGCGCTACCGGCCCGGCGCGCGGGTGGCCGGGCGCGTGCGGAACCTCACCGACTTCGGGGCGTTCATCGAGCTCGAGCCCGGTGTCGACGGGCTCCTGCACATCTCGGACATGTCCTGGACGCGGAACGTGGGGCACCCGTCGGAGATCCTCAAGAAGGGCCAGGACCTCGAGACCCAGATCCTGAACCTCGACCGTGAGAACAAGCGGATCTCGCTCGGGCTCAAGCAGGTTCAGCCGGATCCGTGGACCACCGTCGCCCAGCGGTTCCCGATGGGATCGAGGGTCACCGGAAAGATCGTCCGCCTCACCGACTTCGGCGCGTTCGTCGAGCTCGAGCCCGGCGTGGACGGGCTCCTGCACATCTCGCAGATGTCCAACCGCCCGATCGGCCGGGCCGACGAGCTGGTCAGCGTCGGCGATGAGCTGACGTTGCTGGTCATCCGCGTGGACCCCAACGAGCGGCGTATCGGCCTCTCCCTCAAGGAGCTGGCGCACGCCATCGAGCCGCCGAAGGAAGCGGAGGGAGAGCGGGGCAGCGGACGTCGCGGCCGGCGCGGCGGCAAGCACCGTGACGACTACGAATACGACGACGAGGAATAGAGCAGTCCGTCGACGTACCGTCTTCGCTGCTGCGCTGTTGATCTACCTGGGAGTGGCCGCGCTCTTCGTGGCCGCTCTGTCCATGGCGCTCGCTCCCGAGGGCGGGGGCGGGTCGCTGTTCGGGGCACGCATCGCTCTCGTGGAGCTCGACGGGCCCATCATCGACGTCGACGAGCTGCTTCGCGAGCTCAAGGGCCATCGCGACAACCCGATGGTCAAGGCGGTGGTGATCCGGATCAACAGTCCGGGGGGCGTGGTCGCGCCCACGCAGGAGCTGCACGCGGCCCTCACCCGGCTGCGCGAATCGGGCAAGCCGGTTGTCGCCTCGCTGGGCTCGGTGGCCGCCTCGGGCGGCTACTACGTAGCGGTCGCCGCCGACAAGATCTACGCAAGCCCCGGCACCCTCACCGGCTCGATCGGCGTCATCATGCGGCTCGCCAACGTGGATGGACTCCTGAAGAAGGTCGGGGTCGACTTCATCGTCGTGAAGGCCGGCCAGCTCAAGGACATCGGCAACTTCGCGCGCGCGATGACGCCCGAGGAGCGGCGGATCTTGCAGGTGATGCTGGACGACGTGCACGCGCAGTTCATCGACGCGGTTGCCGCCGGCCGGAAGCTCGACCGCGCGCGAGTCCTCGCCTTCGCCGACGGGCGGATCGTCTCCGGCGCGCAGGCGAAGGCCTTGAACATGGTCGACGCGCTCGGGGGGCTCGAGGAGGCGCTCGACGGGGCGGCCGTGCTCGCCGGGATTCCGAAGCCTCCGCGCGTGGTAGGCCCTCGACGCCGGCTTTCGATCATGGATCTGGTCAGAAATCGGCTCGATCTTGGGCAGTGGTCCGGTGTCCCGCCGGCCCTGTCGGTATTCAAGACGCCCCTTTACCTGATGGATTGAGAGAGGCGCTTGGCGCGAAACACTCGAGCTTTGTACCAGGGCCGAGGCCTCAAATCATTGTCTTTGTGTATGAAACGTCTGTCGTGCTTTGGCCCGATTCCAAGCTCACCTCCGGCCAACACAGCGTCGTCGCAAGGTTTCTCCCGTCTCGGGGGAACGCGCGCGCGCTGGCGGGAAGGTGACTCCTAACCCCTTACGATGGTTGACATTCTCGAAAGCAGCGTGCTAGCGTGGTCGTTGAGTTTGAGTCCGGGCTACCCGGAAATTGCGACGGGAGTAGACGATGACCAAAGCCGACCTCATCGACGAAGTTTCCAAGATCTCGAGCTTGACCAAGAAAGAGACGGAAACGATCGTCAACACCGTCTTCGACAACATCACCGACGCCCTGTCGAAGGGGGACAAGGTCGAGCTTCGAGGCTTCGGAAGCTTCAGGATCCGTCACCGCAATTCTCGGAAGGGCCGCAATCCCAAGACCGGGTCGAGCGTGGACGTCCCGCAAAAGCGCGTGCCGTTCTTCAAAGTAGGAAAGCGACTCCGAGAACTCGTCAACGGCTGAAGCCCATCCCGGCGGTGTGAAACGCCTCTGGGCGCCGTGGCGCATGACCTACATCGGCGCCTCCAAGACTCCGAGCGGATGCGTGTTCTGCGAGGCGCTCTCCGGCTCGGATGACCGAAAGAGCCTCGTACTGGCCCGGCGGGACCGGGCGTTTCTGATTCTCAACCTCTACCCCTACGCGCCCGGACACCTCATGGCCGTCGTGAATCGCCACGTCGGCACGCTCGCCGAGGCGGCTCCGGATGAGATCGCCGGCGCCGTGGATCTGGTCACGCTGGCGACACGGATCCTCACCGCCGAGTACCGGGCCGAGGGCTTCAACGTCGGGCTCAACCAGGGTCGAGTCGCCGGGGCCGGGATCGCCGACCACCTGCACCTGCACATCGTGCCCCGCTGGAACGGCGACACCAACTTCATCCCGGTCGTGGGCGACGTCCGCGTCATCCCGGAGGCGCTCGAGGCGACGTACGACCGACTGAAGGGGCATCTCGGTGGCTGATCGCGACGGCCTCACGCCGATGATGCGGCAGTACCGAAGCTTGAAGGAGCGCTATCCCGACCACGTCCTCCTGTTCCGGCTCGGCGATTTCTACGAGACCTTCTTCGAGGACGCCGAGCTGGCCGCGCGGCTCCTGCAGATCACGCTGACGGCGCGCCAGGGCGCGCCGATGGCGGGCATTCCCCACCACGCCGCCGACGGCTACATCGCGCGGCTGGTCCACGCGGGCCAGAAGATCGCGGTATGCGAGCAGCTGGAGGCGCCGGGCCGAGAGAAGAAGCTCCTGCGGCGCGACGTCGTGCGAATCATCACGCCGGGCACCCTGACGGACACCGCCTATCTCGAGGGGGCCGCCAACAACTTTCTGCTGGCGATGGCCGTCGGTCGCGACGCGACGGGCGTGGCGCTCGTGGACGTCTCGACGGGCGAATTCTGGGCGGGCGAGGATGCCGGCAAAGAGACGCAGGTCCTGGCCGCCGCGCTCGTGCGCCGTCCGGCGGAGATCGTCCTGCCGGACACGGTGCGCGCCGACCCGGCGCTCCTGGCGCGCCTGCAGGCGACCGGGACGACCCTGACGTTTGCCGATCCGCAGAGCTTCACGCCGCGCCGGGCGGCGGCCGATCTCTGCGCCCACTTCAAGGTCGAATCGCTCGCCCCCTTCGGCGTCGCCGATCTCACGGTGGGGCTCGGCGCCGCGGCGGCGGCCCTCGCGTACCTGCGCGCGACGCAGGGCGACGCGCTCGGCCACCTGACGCGACTGCAGCGCCTGACCGCCGCCGATGCCCTCATGCTGGACGAGACCGCCGTCGTCACGCTCGAGCTCCTGGAGTCCAGCGGTGGGAGCGTCCGTGACTCGCTCTTCGGCGTCCTCGACGAGACCGTCACGCCGATGGGCGCCCGGCTCCTGCGCCAGTGGCTCCTGCGGCCGCTCCTCGATCCGGTCGCGATCGGCGCGCGGCAGACCGCCGTCGGCGCGATGGTCGATGCGCCGGCCGAGCGGGTGCGCCTGCGCGCCCTGCTCCGGGGCATCGGCGATCTCGAGCGCCTCACCAGCCGCGCCACGCTCGGCCAGGCCCACGCGCGCGACCTCGTCGGACTGCGGGCGTGCCTGGCGCCGCTTGCCGAGATCCGGCGCCTCGCGTCGGCGTTCGCCGCGGCACCGCTCGGTGACGCGCTCGCCGAGCTGGCGCCGCTGGACGACCTGCGCGATCTGCTGACGGCGGCCCTCGAGGACGAGCCGCCGCTCGGGCTTCACGACGGCGGCCTGATCCGCGAGAGCTGGCACGAGGGGCTCGCCGCGATCGTGGGCGACGCCCGGGAGGCGCGGGCGTGGATCGCGGGTCTCGAGGAGCGGGAGCGGGCGCGCACCGGGATCTCGAGCCTCCGCGTCCGGTTCAATCGCGTCTTCGGCTACGGGATCGAGGTGACCCACGCCCAGGCCTCGCGCGTTCCCGCCGAATACGTGCGGCGCCAGACGCTGACCGGCGCCGAGCGCTACGTGACGCCGGAGCTCAAGGAGTACGAGGCGAAGGCGCTCGGCGCCGACGAACGGCGGCGCCGGCTCGAGTACGAGCTGTTCGAGGAGGTGCGCCGGACCGTCGCGGCCCGGGCGGCGGAGCTCCTGACGACCGCGCGCGCGCTCGCCCGGCTCGACGTCTTCGCGTCGCTGGCCGAGGTCGCGCACACCCGCGGCCACGTGCGGCCCATCGTCGATCGGGACGAGGCGCTCATGATCGTCGAGGGGCGGCATCCCGTGCTCGAGGCCCGCCTCGGGAGCCCGGTGACGCCGAACGACCTGGCCCTCGATGGCGACGCGCGAATCGTCATCCTCACCGGCCCGAACATGGCCGGCAAGTCCGTCTATCTCCGCCAGACCGCTCACATCACGATCATGGCGCAGCTCGGCGCCTTCGTTCCCGCACGCGAGGCGCGGATCGGCGTCGTCGATCGCGTGTTCACGCGCGTCGGCGCCCAGGACAACCTGGCGCGCGGCCAGAGCACCTTCCTGGTCGAGATGATCGAGACGGCGACCATTCTGAACAACGTCACGCCGCGGAGCCTGGTGCTGCTCGACGAGGTGGGGCGGGGGACGTCGACGTTCGACGGGCTGGCCATCGCCTGGGCCGTGGTGGAGGCGCTGCACGACCGCGGGCACGGCGCGAAGGTCCTGTTCGCGACCCATTTCCATGAGCTGACGCGGCTTGCCGGCCGGCTCGGCGGCGTGCGCAACTTCCACGTCGCCGTGCGCGAGTGGAACGACGAGATCGTCTTCCTGCACAAGGTGCAGACGGGCGGCACCGACCGGAGCTACGGTGTCCAGGTCGCGCGGCTCGCGGGGCTGCCGGCTTCGGTGATCGCGCGAGCGAAGGCGCTTCTGGCCGAGCTCGAGGAGGCCGGGCAGCTCCGGACCGACGCGAGCGACGCCGTCCAGCTCGGCCTCTTCGCGCAGGCGGGACCCGACCCGATGCTGGCCGAGCTGGCGAGCCTCGATCTGGCGCACCTGACGCCGCTCGAGGCGCTGAACATGCTGGCAAAGTGGCAGCAACGCCTCGGGGGCCGCTGATCCGCATTCGAAGGCTTCCGGACCATCTCGTCAACAAGATCGCTGCCGGCGAGGTCGTCGAGCGTCCAGCCTCCGCCGTCAAGGAGCTGGTCGAGAACGCGCTCGACGCCGGCGCTACGACCGTCACCGTCGATCTGCGCGACGGCGGAGCCGCGCTGATCCGCGTCACCGACGACGGGATCGGCATGATGGGGGAGGAGCTGCCGCTGGCGCTCGAGCGCCACGCGACCTCTAAGCTCGAGCACGACGAGGACCTGGACGCGATCGCGACGCTCGGCTTTCGCGGCGAGGCGCTGGCGGCGATCTGCGCCGTCTCCCGCTTCATGCTGACGAGCTGCCCGCGCGGGAGTGCCGCCGGTCTGCGGCTGGCCGGCGAGGGCGGCACCGTCAAGCAGCGGCTGGAGGTTCCGGCCGATGGCGGCACGAGCGTCGAGGTGCGCGATCTGTTCTTCAACACGCCCGCGCGGCTCAAGTTTCTCAAGTCGTCCGCGACGGAGCTGGCCGCGAGCCTGCGCGCCCTCACCCAGCTCGCCCTGGCGCATCCGCACGTGCACCTGCGCGTGGCGAACAACGCCCGGCCCGTTCTGACGGCGCCGGCGGCGAGCGACCTCCGCCATCGTGTCGGCGCCGTGTGGGGTCACGACGTCGCCGCGCGGCTGCTCACCGTCGATCGCGCAGAGCACGGTGTCGCCGTGCGCGGGCTGGCGAGCCCGCCCGATCTCACCCGCGGCAACCGCGAGGAGATCGTCGTGATCGTGAACGGACGACCGGTACGGGACCCGGCGCTGCTGCAGGCGACGCTCGACGCTTATCGCCCGTTGCTCCCGCGCGATCGCTTCCCGGTGGTCCTCCTCGCGCTCACCGTGCGGGAGAGCGACGTAGACGTGAACGTCCACCCCACGAAGGCCTGGGTGCGGTTCCGCCATCCCCGGCTGATCTACGAGATGGTAGCCGCAGCGACCCAGGCCGCGCTCCGTCGCCCGGCGGTGGTGCCCGACGTGGACGTCCGCGCCGTCGGCGAGAGCTCGCTCCCCGAGCGCTCGCCGGGCATCGTCGCCGAGCAGCCGGCGCTCTTCGGGGCTCCCACCGCATCCGAGACGCGCCCGCTCTTCGGGCGCGTGCTCGGCCAGGTGCAGGACACGTTCGTCGTCTCGACGTTCGGGGAGGAGGTCTTCTTCCTCGACCAGCACGTGGCCCACGAACGGGTCCTGTTCGAGCGCTTCCGGCGCGAGCTTCTGGACGGGGTCCCGGCGGCCCAGGCGCTGCTCTTTCCCGAGCCGCTCGAGCTGCCGCCGGCGGCGTGTGCCCTGCTCGAGCGCTGGCGCGAGCCTCTCGAGCGTCTCGGCTTCGCCTTCGAGGGGTTCGGCGGTCCGGCGATCGTCGTCCGCGCCGTCCCCGCGCTGCTCAAGGCCAGCGAGCCGAGGCGCCTCATCGAGGCCGCCGTGGACGAGTTCGCGGGCGCCGGCACCGGCGCGCCGACGCTCGACCGCGCCCTCGCGTTCGTCGCATGCCGCGCCGCCGTGAAGGCCAATACGCCTCTGGCGCGCGAGGAGCTGGAGCGGCTGGTCGTCGAGCTGTCCGCCACGGAGACCCCGTACTTCTGTCCCCACGGCCGCCCCATCGTCAGCCGAGTCTCGCTGCACGACATCCGCCGCGAGCTGAAAAGAAACTGGTAAATGAAGACCGCAAAGGCTGGCAGCTCGGGCGCCTGGGTGGGGGCTGGCGGGGGTCGAGACGACCACGCGGCACGCGTCCGCAAGCCGTATGCGGCTGGGCTCCATCCGGGCGCTGCCTCGTCCGCCGCCGCTTGGAGGGAACGGGTCCCTTCGACCCCCGCCAGCCCCCACCCAGGCGCCCGAGCTGCCGAGATTTCGGGCTGATACACTGGGACGGATGAGCGAGGACCTGAAGGTCCCCGTGGCTGTGATCGCCGGGCCCACCGGTGTCGGCAAGACCGCGGTTGCGGTGGCGCTGGCCCGCCTGGTTCCGATCGAGGTGATCAGCGCCGACTCGCGGCAGGTCTATCGCGGCATGGATGCCGCGACGGGTAAGCCGTCGCTCGAGGCGCGGCGTGCCGTCGCCCACCACCTCATCGACGTCGTGGACCCCGACGACCGGTACCAGGCCGCACGCTTTCGTCGCGACGCCGAGGACGCCATCGAGGCGATCCGGGCCCGTGGACGCCTGCCCGTCGTCGTCGGCGGCACGGGGCTCTACATCCGGGCGCTCCTGCGCGGGCTCGATCCCGCGCCGCCGGCCGATCCCGAATTCCGGCTGGAGCTGGCCGCGCTGGCCGCCCGCGAGGGCCGGCCGGCGCTCCACGCGCGCCTGAACGCGGAGGCTCCGGCCGTGGCGCGGCGGCTCCACCCGAACGATCACGTGCGGGTCGTGCGCGCCCTCGAGGTGGCCCGCGCGGGCGGGAGCGTGTCGGCGCAGACGCGCTGGCGGGAACCCGGCGAGCGCTATCGGGTGACGTACTTCGGCCTCACCATGGACCGCCAGGCTCTGGCCCGTCGGCTCGAGTCGCGCGCGTCCGCGTTCGTCGCCGCCGGACTTGCCGCGGAAGTCGAGCGCCTGCTCGCACGGGGCTACGACGCCTCGCTGCCGTCCATGCAATCGATCGGCTATCGCGAGTTCGCGCAGGTCGCGCGCGGCGCCCTCGCGGTGCCCGAGGCCCTGCGCCTCATGCAGCGCGACACCGTGCGGTACGCCAAGCGTCAGTGGACGTGGTTCGCGCGCGAGCCGGAGATCGCCTGGATCGACGTCGAGAAGCTCGGAGGAGCCGAGCGCGTGGCCGACGAGATCGCTCCCCAGCTGGAACGGAGCCTGGCCGGCCGGTGAGGCGCACGGGAAACGGAACCCGCAACGGCCAGGAGCGCGCTGTCATCGGCGCGCTGCGGCGGCCCTCGCAGCGCCGCTCCGAGGTCGACGAGTCGCTCGAGGAGCTGGCGGGGCTGGTGGTGGCGGCCGGGGGCGCCGTCGTCGGTCGCGTCACGCAGGAGCGGGCGGCGCCGACGCCGGCCCTCTACTTCGGGCGCGGCAAGGTCGAGGTTATTGCCGCCGCCGCCCGCGCAGCATCCGCCGACCTTTTTGTCTCCGACGATCAGCTTTCGCCGATCCAGGAGCGCAACATCTCCGAGGCGCTCGGCATCAAGGTCATCGACCGGACCGCGCTGATCCTCGACATCTTCGCCCAGCGCGCGCGCACGGCCGAGGGCAAGCTGCAGGTCGAGCTCGCGCAGCTCACGTATCTGCTGCCGCGACTGATCGGGCAGTGGACCCACCTCGAGCGTCTGGGCGGCGGCATCGGCACGCGGGGTCCGGGCGAGACGCAGCTCGAATCGGACCGGCGGGTGATCCGGCGCAAGGTCATGCAGATTCGCCGGCAGCTCGAGGGCGTGCAGGTGCATCGCCGCTTGCAGCGCCAGGGACGCCGCAAGTCGGGTGTTCCGGTGGTCGCGCTCGTCGGATACACGAACGCGGGGAAGACGACGCTCCTCAATCGGCTCGCCGGCGCCCAGCTGACCGCGGCCGACCGGCTGTTCGTGACGCTCGATCCCGCGGCGCGCCTGGTCCATCCGGTCGGCGGCCGGGCGTTCATCATGACCGACACCGTCGGGTTCATTCGCAAGCTTCCCCACGAGCTGGTGGCCGCGTTTCGCGCGACGCTCGAGGAGCTGGCCGACGCCGACGTGCTGCTGCACGTCGTGGACACGAGCCATCCGGCGATGGAAGAGCACATGCGGGCGGTCGCCGATCTCCTGCGGGAGCTCGGGGTCGCCGATCGTCCCACGGTGCTGGCGCTGAACAAGGTCGATCGGCTCGACACCGACCCGGCGCCGCTCGTGGCCCGGCGCGACGGCGTCGCCATCTCGGCCGCCGCGGGCACCGGCCTGGACGCGCTCCGGGCCGCGATCGAGCGCGCCCTGCCCCCGGTCGGCAACGTGACGCTCCGGATTCCGCACGCCGACGGCACCACGCTGGGGCTCTGCTACGAGCGCGGCCGCGTGCTCGCGCGCCGCGACGGCCCCGGCTACGTCGAGCTCGACGCCGATCTGCCGATCGGGCTGCTCCGGAGCCTGGCGCGTTACCGCGTCGCCGAGTCCCCGTCCGTCCTCGGGATGGTAGACTGAGCGGCCCCATGGGACTCGCCAACTGGTTGACGATCGTCCGGATATTGCTGATCCCCGTGTTCGTGACGCTGCTCGTCTACCGGCGCCCCGGACCGGCGCTACTCGTCTTCGGCGCCGCCGCGTTCACCGATCTGCTGGACGGCTGGGCGGCGCGCCACTGGAAGGACGAGAGCACGCTCGGTGCGTTCCTCGACCCGATGGCGGACAAGCTCCTGCTCACGGCGTCGTTCATCACGCTGACGTACCTCAAGGCACTACCGTTCTGGATCGCCGCCGTCGTCATCAGCCGCGACGTCATCCTGGTGATCGGAACGCTCCTCATCTACATGCTCGGCGGGCGCATCCATCCGCATCCGACGTGGGCGGGGAAGGCGGCGACGTTCTTCCAGGTCCTCACGGTGCTCACCGGCTTGCTGGCGCGCTTCTTCCAGGTCCAGCTCGCCCCACGGCCGATGCTCTGGCTCGCGGCCGGTTTCACGATCATCTCGGGGCTTCAGTACATCGTCCAGGGCATGCGCTTCCTCAACTCCTCTCCCGTCGTGGAGCGGGAGGACTCTCCTGAAGACGCTCTCTATCGCTGAGCCGAGCGGCGTGACCGTGGCCGCTGTGCGGCCGAGATCGCCGGCGGCCGCGGCGGGGCTCGCCCGGGGCGACCGGATCGTGGCAGTGAACGGCCACCGGCTCCGGGACGTGATCGACTTTCACTTTCACGCCGGGGACGAGCGACTCGAGCTGGCCGTCGAGCGCGACGGCGTCGCCGTCTTGCGGTGGCTCGATCGCCGCGGGGCCGATCTCGGGCTCGAGCTGGCGGCGCCCCGACCCGGCGACATCGCGACGTGCGCCAACAAGTGCGTCTTCTGCTTCATCCATCAGCTGCCCCGGGGGATGCGCAAGAGCCTCTACGTGAAGGACGACGACTACCGCCTGTCGTTCCTGCACGGAAACTACATCACGCTCAGCGACCTGGACGAAGCCGCGTTCGAGCGGATCCTCGAGCAGCGCCTCTCGCCGCTCTACGTCTCAGTTCACGCGACCGACCCCGAGCTGCGGCACGCGCTGCTCGGCCGGCCGCGCCACTCGGCCGAGATCCTGCCGCGGCTCGAGCGCCTCGCCAAGGCGGGGATCCGCGTGCACGCGCAGATCGTCCTGTGCCCCGGCCTCAACGACGGGCCGCACCTGGAGCGGACGCTGTTCGAGCTGGCGCCGCTCCATCCCAGCGTCGCGACGACCGCGATCGTCCCGGTGGGCCTCACGCGCCATCGCGAGCGGCTGCCCGCGCTCCGGAGCCTGACGCCGGTGGAAGCGCGCGCGCTGATCGCGACGATCGAGGGGTGGCAAGCACGGTGGCTCGCGGAGCTCGGCAGCCGCTTCGTGTTCCTCGGCGACGAGATCTATCTGCTGGCCGGTCTGCCGTTGCCGCCGGCCGCGGCGTACGAGGGCTTTGCAATCGCCGAGGATGGGATCGGCCTGGTGCGCCGGTTCGAGGACGGCTTCGCGCGCACGATGGCCCGGGCGCGGAAGCCCATTCCGAGCCGAGCGGTGACCGTGGTGAGCGGGGAGATGTTCGCCCCGCGGCTGGTCTCGCTGCTCGGCCGGGCGGGGATCGACACGGCGACGGTCCGCGTCGCCGCCGTACCCAACGACTTCTTCGGCCGGGCGATCGGCGTGGCGGGGCTCCTGACCGGTCGCGATATCCAGCGCTGCCTCACCGCGCGGCCGGATCTCGGCCGGGCGGTGCTGGTACCCTCGGTGGCCCTGCGCGACGTCGACGGCGTGTTCCTCGACGACCAGACTCCTGCGGACCTCGCGCGTGATCTCGGCGTGCCGGTGCGGGTCGTGGCGCCGACGCCGAGCGCGCTGCTCAAGGCGCTGCGCGACGCCTGAGCCGATGGCAGCTCGAAGTCGAGCATGATCCGTCCGATCATCGCGATCGTGGGACGTCCCAACGTCGGCAAGTCGACGCTCTTCAACCGTCTTGTCGGCTGGCGCCGGGCGCTCGTGCGTGACACGCCGGGCGTGACGCGCGACCGGCTCTACGGGCGCGTCAGCTTCGAGCGCTGGCAAGCGACGGTGATCGACACGGGCGGCTTCGATCCGTCGTCCCAGGAGCCCCTGATCGAGGGCGTCCGCCGCCAGGTGCTCACCGCCGTGGACGAGGCGGACCTGGTCCTGTTCGTCGTCGATGCGCGTGACGGCGCGACCGCGCTCGACCTCGAGATCGCCGGCATCCTCCGGCGCGCGGGCCGGGTCGTGGTGCTGGCGGCGAACAAGGTCGACGCCGGCGCGCAGGAGTCCGCGCTGCCGGAGCTGTACCGGCTGGGCTGCGGCGATCCGGTTCCGATCTCGGCCGAGCATGGACGCGGCGTTGCCGAGCTCGTGGAGGCGCTGCGCGGCCGCGCGCCGGCGCCGGCCGCTTCGGCCTCGACGTCGGCCGCACCCGTCCACGTCGCCGTCGTGGGACGACCGAACGTCGGCAAATCGTCCCTGGTGAACGCGATGATCGGGGCCGAGCGCGTGCTCGTCCACGAGGCGCCCGGAACGACGCGCGACGCGGTCGACACGACGCTCGTCTACGAGGGGCGTACCTACGTGCTCGTCGACACGGCGGGCATCCGGCGCAAGGGGCGCGTGCAGGAGACCCTCGAGAAGCTCGCCGTCGTGATGGCGCTCAAGAGTCTCGAGCGGTGCGAGGTGGCGCTGGTGGTGGTCGACGCCACGGAGGGCGTGGCGGCCCAGGACGCGCACATCGCCGGCTATGCCAACGAGGCCGGCCGGGCCGCCGTCGTCGTCGTCAACAAGTGGGACCTGGTGCCCCACGGGATGGTCCGGAAGGCCGAGGTCGTCGAGCAGATCAGCGAGCGGCTGCCCTTTCTCGACTACGCGCCCGTGTGCTTCACGTCGGCCACGCGCCCCGAGGGAATTCCCGAGCTCTTCGACACGATCGACCAGGTGGCCGCGGAGGCCAAGCGCCGGATTCCCGGCGACGCGGTGACGCAGGCCCTGCGCGCGGCGATCGCCCGGCGCCCGGTGTCGCTGCGGGGCGACGCGCTGACCATCCAGTCCGCCTCACAGGTGGCCATCCAGCCTCCGACCTTCGCGCTGCGCGTGAATCGGCCCGACGAGATCCATTTCTCCTACGCGCGGTACCTCGTGAAGTCTCTGCGCCACGCGTTCGGACTGGCGGGTTCTCCGATCCGGCTGTCGCTCAGAAAGGCGACCAAGTCGAGGACGCGGGCGAGGCGAGTGCGCCGGTGAGCCTGGGCCGGCTCCGGGCAGGTGGGTGGGGGCTCCTCCTGGCCCTCGCCGTCCTGGCCGGCGTGGTCGTGCTGCTCGCGAGCCCTCGCCATCGCGCCCTGTACCTCGGCTGGGCCACGTCATCGGGAGCGCCGGTCAATCCCGGGGCCGGCGGGCGCCCCGCAGCGGTCGCCGCCGCGCCCTCGCTCGTGCCGGGTCGCCTTCCGGCGGTCCCCGACACGGAGAGTCGAATCCACGTGCGCGTTGCCGACACCGTGCCGTCCCGGCTACCGGCCGAGGGCGTACCGCCGGGGTGGACCACGAAGGAGTTCGTGGGCCGGGCATCGGTGGAGCTCGTCAGGGACGAGAACCGCCTGGCCCTCCGGCTCCGGAGCGAGCAGTCGTCGTTCGCCCTCTACCGGGACGTGGTCGTCGACCTCCGCGAGTTCCCCTTTCTCTCGTGGTCGTGGAAGGTCGTCCAGCTTCCGGACGGGGGAGACATCCGCGAGCGCGCCCGCGACGACCAGGCGGCGCAGCTCTACGTGATCTTCCCGCGCTGGCCGTCGCCCCTCAGGAGCAGCGACGTGCTGGGCTACGTGTGGGACACCCGCGCGCCGGTCGGCACGCGGCTCACGAGCACCCAGGCCTCGAACGTCAAGGTCATCGTCGTGGCCTCGGGGAGCGCCCAGCGGGGTGTCTGGCGGGTCGAGCAGCGGGCCGTCGTCCAGGACTACGTCGCCCTCTTCGGCCGGCAGCCCCCGCGGGTGGGGCGGGTGGCCGTCATGATCGACACCAACGACACCCGGGGGGCTGCCGAGGCCCTCGTCGGCGACATCGCCTTCGCCCGGGAGCGTTCCGAAAGCATGGAAATCCCAACGTCTATGCTAAGATGACGCGCATGGCGGATCCCGAGCGTCCGCGCGACGATCTCGAGGACGACGAGCAGCGCTTCGAGGACGAGGGCCGGCGGTCGATTTTCTCCGCGCTCTGGTTCCGGGCGATCCTCGTCGTGGTCGTGCTCGGCGTCGTCGCCGCCGTCGCGGTTCCGTACGTTCTCGAGCTCGCCAATCAGCCGGCGGCGAAGCCGACGGTCGTCGCGCGACCGGAGACCCCGCCGCCACCCGCACCTATGGTGCCGCCCGCGGCGCCCGCGGAGACCCCACCGGCGCCGACTGCGGCGCCTGCGCCCACGATGGAGAAGCCGCCCGCTCCGGAAAAATCGACGCCGGCACCCGCGCCCGCGAAGAGGGCGGACACGCGGACGAGCGCGGTCGCGAAGGAATCGACGACGCCGCGCCCGAAGGCGACGAGCCCCGCGCCGGCAATGCAGGGCCCCGGCGCGTACTTCGTGCAGGTCGGCGCGTTCAAGAGCCCGGATACGGCCAAGCGGCTCGCGACACGACTGCGTGAGCTCAAGTACAACGTGGAAGAAACGCCGATGAGCGACGGCGCGAAGACGGAGCGTGCGAGCGCTCCCGCGCCGAGCTCGTCGGCAGCCGGCGACAAGTACGACGTGTACGTGACGGGCGGCACGGCCGCGGATATCAACGCGAAGCTCGGTCCGAAGGGACTCACGTCCGAGCCGTCGGCCGGCGGCGTGGTCGTGAAGCCCAGCCTGCCGCTGCGGGACGCGGTCGCGCTCTCGAAAGATCTCGCGGTCGACGGGCTCAAGGTGCAGGTGCGACGGTCGAGCAGCGGCGCCGCGTCGGCGCGCGCGGCTCCCGCGGCGGCCGCATCCGCGTCGAGCGCCGACGGGCTCTATCGCGTTCGCGTCGGCCCGTTCGACGATCGCGCGGCCGCGACGTCCACGCTTCGCGAGCTCCAGCAGCGTGGCTACACGCCGTTCATCGCGCGAGCCGGTCAGTGACCGCCGGAGCCGCGTGGACCTCCCGGGCCGCGTCTCCAGAGGGAGGTGACGTCCAACCGTGACGAAGAACGATCTGGTCAATGCGGTGGCCAACCACGGCCTCTCGAAGCGGCAGTCGTCATCGGTTGTCGAATCGGTGTTCGACATCATCTTTCGCTGCTTCGAGAAGGGTGAAGACGTGAAGATCGTCGGGTTCGGGCATTTCCGGATCCGCCGCAAGGCATCGCGCCGCGGGCGGAATCCACAGACCGGCGAGTCCATCGAGATCACGGCGCGCAAGGTGCTCACGTTCAAGCCAAGCAAGGGGCTCAAACAACGGATCAATACACAAACGGCGTGACGACGGAAGTCGCCGAAAAGCTCTACTACCGCATCGGGGAGGTCGAAGCGATCACGGCCGTCCCCGCGTACGTCCTTCGCTACTGGGAATCGGAATTCAAGCTGCTCCGGCCCAAGAAGAATCCGGCCGGTCAGCGCCTGTACCGCCCGCGCGATCTCGAGCTCGTCCAGCGGATCAAGACGCTCCTCTACGACGAGCGACTGACGCTGGAAGGCGCCAAGAAGCGGCTCATCGCCGAGTCGCGCCGCACCGACCAGCTCGAGCTCGGCATGAAGGAAACGGCCTACGCGGACGCGCTCCGGCGCATTCGCGACCGTCTCGGCGTGCTGCGCACGCGTCTGGGTTCTTGAAGCCAGCCGGGATATCTGCGACAATTCACGCCTAACGGTCGGGGCGTGGCGCAGCCCGGTAGCGCACATGACTGGGGGTCATGGGGTCGGAGGTTCAAATCCTCTCGCCCCGACCAATTTTCTTCTCGTTCACAAGCATTATGTCCGTCGTAGTCCTCACCAACGATGACGGTGTCCACGCTCCGGGTCTCGCAGCGCTGGAAAAGGCGCTCGCCGAGCTCGGAGACGTGTACGTCATCGCCCCGGAGCGTGAGCAGAGCGCCTGCGGCCACGCGCTCACCCTGCACCGGCCGCTCCGAGCGCTGCAGATGGGCGAGCGTCGGTTCTCGGTCAACGGCACGCCGTCCGACTGCGTGAACATGGCCGTGCTCGGCTTCCTGCCGGAGACGCCAGTCCTGGTGGTGTCGGGCATCAACCACGGCGCCAACCTGGGTGACGACGTCACGTACTCCGGCACCGTCTCGGCCGCGATGGAGGGGACGATTCTCGGGGTGCCGTCGATCGCCGTGTCACTGCTGGACGGAGGCGACTTCGAGATCGCCGGCCGCGTGGCGCGCCTGGTCGCGATGCGCGTGCTGGTCGGCGGGCTTCCCGGCAACACGCTGCTCAACGTCAACGTGCCGCCGAAGCCGCCGCGCGGAATCCGGATGACGCGTCTCGGACACCGGGTCTACAAGGACAAGATCGTGGAGCAGACCGATCCGCGCGGACGGAGCCACTATTGGATCGGCGGCGGCGCCGCCCGGTGGGACGATCTGGAGGGCACCGACATGGGCGCGGTGCACGACGGCTACGTCTCGCTGACGCCGCTGCACCTCGACCTCACGAATCATCGCGCGCTCGTGCAGCTGAACGACTGGCAGGGCGGTCTCAACGCCCAGCTCCTGACCGAGAAGCGCGGCTCGCCCCGTCGCGGGCCCGCGCCCGCCGCCACGCCGAAGAGGAAGCCACGGAGAGGGTAGTGGAGCGCACGCGCGACGCATACGAGACCTCACGCGCGCGGATGGTCGAGGAGCAGCTCGCGCATCGCGGGGTCACCGACGAGCGCGTCCTGGCCGCGATGCGACGGGTGCCACGCCATCTCTTCGTCGAGGAGCCGCTGCGCGATCGCGCCCACGGCGACCATCCGCTGCCGATCGGCGAGGAGCAGACGATCTCCCAGCCCTACATCGTCGGCTTCATGACCCAGCTCCTCGAGCTCAAGGGCCAGGAGAAGATCCTGGAAGTCGGCACCGGCTCGGGCTATCAAACGGCCGTGCTGGCCGAGCTCGCGCGGCGCGTCTGCTCGATCGAGCGGTTGCCGCGCCTGGCCGAGCGGGCGCGCAACCTCCTGGAGCAGCTCGGCTACGACAACGTGTGGGTCCGCGTGGGCAGCGGGACGCTCGGCTGGCCGGACGAGGCGCCCTTCGACCGGATCCTGGTGACGGCGGGCGGACCGTCGGTGCCCCCGCCGCTCTTCCAGCAACTCGCCGAGGGCGGGCGCATGGTGGTGCCGGTCGGCGATGTCGCCAACCAGACGCTGACGGTGGTCGAGAAGATCCGCGGCGAGATGAAGACCCGCCTCTGCGGCGAGTGCAAATTCGTCAAGCTTGTCGGGAAGTACGCCTGGGAGACTTGACGACCTTGTGCAGGCGTGACGACCCTGTACAATAAGCGCGTCGCGTCGGGGCGTAGCGCAGCCTGGTAGCGCGCACGGTTCGGGACCGTGAAGTCGGAGGTTCAAATCCTCTCGCCCCGACCATCTCTCTGACCGTCCGGCGGCCGGGTCGCGGCCGTCGGGCGGTCGCTGAAATCCGAGCCACCATCAGTGAGCGGATCGAAATCGGCCGCCGAGATCGTCGTCGCCGGACGGGTCCAGGGTGTCGGCTATCGCAACTATGCGCAGCGCCGCGCCTCGAATCTCGGCCTGGCCGGCTTCGTCATGAACCTCAAGGATGGCCGCGTGCGCGCGCGCGTCGAGGGCCCGCGGCCGATCATCGAGAAGTTCATCCAGGAGCTCGGTAAGGGCCCGCCCCTCTCCTGCGTCGAGGACGTGAGCGTCCGCTGGCTGCCGGCTTCGGGCCGCTTCGCCGCGTTCGGGATCCGCTACGCGGAGTTCGAGCAATGAGGGCGACCGCGGGGCTCGACGCCGCCCAGCTCGGCGCCGCCGCGCTCGGCCTGCTCGTCGCCTTCGGCCCGGCGCTCAGCTATGCCGAGCCCGCCGCGGGGCCACGCGCGGCGCAGCGCGTGTACGAAGTGATGGCCGGCGACACGCTGACGTCGCTCGCGAAGAAGTACGGAGTCACCGTCGCGACGCTCGTGAAATCGAACAAGCTGGCGAGCGCCGATGCCCCGCTGAGGGTCGGCCAGCGGCTCGTCATCCCGATCTCGGATACGGCGTCCGCGACCGCTCGTCGCGGGACCGCATCCCAGCCGGGCCCGCCGACAAGCGCCACGGCCCCAGGCGCCCCGCCGCCGGCGAGGTTCGCGCTGGTGGTGCCAGACTTCGACACCGGAATCTTGCAGCTCGGCTGGCCGGCCGAGGGCCCGGTGATCTCGACGTTCGGTCATCGCCGTAGTGGCTGGCACGGCGGCATCGACATCAAGGCGCCGCTCGGCACCCCGGTGCAGGCCGCGGCGACCGGTGTGGTCGTCACCGCCGGGGTCGAGGCTCGCTACGGGCTCGTGGTGAAGATCGAGCACACGCAGGGGTTCGTGACCGTCTACGCCCACAACGACGTGAATCTGGTCGAGGTGGGCGATCGCGTGGATGCCGGTGACCTGATCGCGCTGGTCGGCATGACCGGCCGCGCCACGACCTACCACGTGCACTTCGAGGTCCGCCGCGACGGGCTCGCCTACAATCCGCTCTACCTGCTCCCGATGCCGCCCCGCATCGCGCAGATCGACGAGACGGCCGTGAGACCGCATGAGTAACGAGGCCGAGGAAGTCGTCCCCGATGAGCCGCTCGACACGCTCGTCGACGCGGAAGATCACGACGTCCGCGAGGAAACGCGCGTAACGAGCCGTGAGAACCTCAGAGTTTACTTGAAGGAGATCGAGCGGATCCCGCTGCTCACGCGGGAGCAAGAAGGCGAGCTGGCGCGGCGCGTGCGCACGGGCGATGCGGCCGCCAAGGCGCGGCTCAGCGAGGCGAATCTGAGACTCGTCGTACAGATCGCCCGCCGGTATCGGAACCGTGGTCTCCCGCTGCCGGACCTGATCGAGGAAGGCAACATCGGCCTCTTGCGGGCGGTCGAGAAATTCGACGGCGAGCGCGGCACCCGGTTCTCGACGTACGCGACCTGGTGGATCCGCCAGGCGATCGTGCGGGCGCTCGCGAACCAGGCGCGGACCATCCGCCTGCCGGTGCACGTCGAGCTCCTGCTCGGCCGATACACACGCGAGCAACAACGGCTGACCCAAGAGCTCGAGCGGCCGCCGACGATGGAGGAGCTGGCCGCGGCCCTCGGCACGACCGTGGAGCAGGTGGAAGAGCTCGAGGAGATTCGCCTGCAGCCGGTGTCGCTCGAGACCCCGATCGGCGAAGGGCAGGGCCGCGTGAGCGACCTGATCGCCGACCCGTCGGCCGACCCGCGCGACGCGCTGGTCTCGCTCTTCCGCGAGCGGGCCGATCTGGTCTCGGTGCTCGACGACCTCGCCGCCAACGAGCGGACCGTGCTGCGACGGCGCTTCGGCCTCGAGGGCGATCCACCCGAGAAGCTCGAGGCGATCGGCCAGCGGCTGGGCCTGACCCGCGAGCGCATCCGCCAGATCGAGGCCGCGGGCCTGCGCAAGCTTCGTGCGCTGCTGGGGGCGCGGGGCGTCGACGCGTCCGATCTCATCTGACCACCGTGGAGGACTGGTGATGAAGCACGGCTTCCGGGTGATGGACAGCGACCTGCACACGATGGAGCCGGACGGCCTCTGGGAGAAGTACCTCGAGGAGCCGTTCAGAAAGTTCGCGCCCGCGTTCGTTCGCCGGACGGAGAACGCGTCGAATCAGCCCGTCATCCGGATCGGCTCCCTCGAGATCGGCGAGATGTCGATGCGGCCGCAGAGCGCGCTGGTCGGCAAGGATCTCCAGCGGCGCGCCTTCGCCCGGCACCCTCACTACGAGGTCGCGCACGCGCGCGGCTACGACTCCGAATCGCACGTGGCGGCGATGGACATCGAGGGCATCGACGTGGCCGTCATCTACGGCACGCGCGGTCGCCAGGTCCAGATGCACGACGATCTCGAGCCCGAGGTGGCCGCCGCGCTGGCCCGGGCCCACAACAACTGGACGCGCGACTTCTGCGCCTACAACCCCGAGCGGCTGAAGTTCGCCGCGCAGATCTCGTTCCACGACGTGGGCCTGGCGATCCGCGAGGCCCGGCGCGCCGTCCGCGAGCTGGGCGCGGTGGCCGTGATCGGCAACCCCAATCCGGTCCGCGGGCGCCACATCCACGACGCGGAATTCGAGCCCCTCTGGGCCGCGATCGAGGAGCTCGAGGTGCCCGTCGGCTTCCACCCGACCGGGCAGGCCTCGCTCCGCGACGACATCGCGCGGCGCTATCTCGATCACCCGAACGGGCGCGTCATCGGCGTCGCCGGGCGCAACCCGATGGAGCTGATGCTGGCCTTCGCGAGCTTCGCCGCCGGCGGTGTGCTCGAGCGGCACCCCCGGCTGCGCTGCGCGTTCCTCGAGGGTACGTGCGGCTGGCTCCCGTGGTGGCTCTGGCGCCTGGACGAAGCGTGGGAGAAGTTCGGCCCGGGCTCGGAGGTGCAGATCTCGCAGCTCCCGAGCCAGTACTTCTTCCGGCAGTGCTACGTGGCGACCGACGCCGACGAGAAGGTGCTACGGCAGGTGGTCGAGGCGGTCGGCGACGACAACATCGTCGTGTCGACCGACTATCCGCACTCCGACGGGCTCTTCCCCCACGCGATCGAGGAGTTCGTGGCGCTGGAGGGGGTGAGCGACAAGACCAAGGCCAAGATCCTCTGGGACAACTGCGCGCGGCTCTACAAGCTGAACGGGGCCCGCTGAGTCAGAGGGCCGCCGAGTCAGACAGGGTCACGATCGCGAACGAGGTAAGGCGGAGCTCCTTGTCCACATGAGGCCGGGAGCGGCGGTCGCCCCGGCGCCGGTCCGTCGCCATGTCCGTCGTCTGCTGTCGCCGCTCGCCGTGCCGCCGGTCGACGACCACCTGAACCGTGTCGTCGCCGGTGAAGTGGTTCTGGAGGTAGCTCGCCAGCTTCGTGTTGCCCCGCGAGACGATGAACAGGAAGCGATCCGGTGGGCTCGTCAGGGCCGTGGGAGCACTCCCACCGATCTCTTCGCGCGGCGCGGCATCCGCGAACAATATCGCACACGGCGGGCCCGTCCACGCACTTATAGCGACAACGACCGCGCGTGATAGGCTCGGTGTAAGCGCATGGCATCGCGGAAGCGTGCAAAGAGCCGAGAGCGCGTTCGTCGTTCCGCCGCTCAATGGCTGGCCCGGCTCAAGGGCGGCGAGGGGAAAGCGGCTCTTCATCTGCCGCCCGACTTCGTCCTGTGGGTCTTCGCCGGGCTCCTCGCACACCTCGATCGTCGGGGCGACGCGCACGTCGCCGATCTCGCCGAAGGCGCGCTCGTTCACGGCGGCGGTCTGTCCGTGCACGACGGCACTCGCTGGCAGAGCGCCG
>Ga0137403_10000079_pt1 | contig 105128 bp, 92 predicted proteins | sample CZOMad2_1_16fung_FD_122057 | JGI IMG/M metagenome (GOLD analysis project Ga0137403, IMG submission 122057) | Vadose zone soil fungal communities from Angelo Coast Range Reserve, California, USA - CZOMad2_1_16fungal (Hybrid Assembly) | ecosystem: Environmental > Terrestrial > Soil > Vadose zone... | reverse complement strand
TCGCCAAGATCAGTTATTCCCACTTGCAAGGCGTCCTGCAACATGCTGGCGGGATGAGTCTTGCTGATGCCAACCAGCGTGATCTGGGAGGGCTCTCGCCTCGCGGCAATAGCCGCTCTCATAACTCGTGCGCTTACGTCCTCAAACCGTGCGCGCAGACCCTCGACGGCGTGTTTAATGGCTCTCATTTCTCCCGTAAGCGGATTAAAACAAAATCACAACACTGCTTCCGTTGTCCGAAATCCAAATTATGACTTTTGGGTATCGTATAACAAGCAAGCCCTTTCAGAAACAGTAAGCCCGGGGGCCTTCATTTCCGAGGATCCCGTTGAGGCCCAATTGCCACGCCGTCCCGAGCAGAAAGCCGAGACGCTGGCACAGTGATTGTTACAAACTTGTTTGGCAGACTAGGAATTCAAATTAGGAGGTTTCCGAGTGATGCAGTCGTTCAAAAAACCCTTGACATTCAGATTGGCTTTTCTGGCCCTGATTGTGACCTTGACCCTACCGCTGACGAGTTTTGCGCAAGGCCGCGGCTGGGGACGGAATCGCGATTTTGACCGGTCTTCAAAGAAGTGTGGCAAGTTCGTCAATTGCCATGATGCGCGGGATGGAAGGTGGGACGGCCGTGGACCAAGACGGTCCCGCTTTAGCGACCGTCAGGATTGGTGGCGAGACCACAACAACCGCTTTAATCGTCGCGAGCGCCGCTACTCGCGCAATGACCGGTACCGCTATCAAAGAAATGACCAGTACCGCTATCAAAGAAACCGCTACGCGCGGCGCTACTAGTCTTTAGTCCCTCCAAAAAACTGGAACAATAGACACCTGAAGCGCGTCTAAGAGCGCAACAGACGCGGCTTCAGGTGTTTTCGATCCGCCTCAAGCCACTACTTTCCCAGGTCAATAAGAATGCGATTTCGTCTACCGATTAATGACTTTTGGTGTGTCGAGGGGGCAACTATTCGATTCTTGACACCCTCCAAGTGGCTTCGCATAATAAGACAGCCCAACGCGGATGTGGCGGAACTGGCAGACGCGCAGGCCTCAGAAGCCTGTGATGGTGACATCGTGGAGGTTCAAGTCCTCTCATCCGCACCAGAATATTCCTGGCGAGCCTGTTAAGTGGGCTCGTTTTTATTTCGTCTTCTAGACGGCTGATTGCCGTCACCATCAGGCTGACAGCTACGCTGGAAAAAATTTGCCACGGAATTCATGGGGTCGGTGTTTTCCCAGTAGAAGCCGACTGAAAGGGGCAACGTTTTGAGCACTGAACAAGCCACCCTTATCGAGCAAGGTAGCAAGCGCCGAGGTCGCAAAGGTGGTCGGGATCCTCACAATCCGGTCCGTCTACGGCTGGCCGAAAGGCCCGGTCGCAACCCGGTACAACGGCTGGTCGCATTAGCCTCCTCCGTCTTGCAGGAAGCAGAACTACTTGCGAGAGACAGAGTCTTTTCGGAACAGGCATCCAAATTGAGGAGCCTGGATCTGGCTGGAGGCATCGACTTTTACGAAGAAGTGAAGCGCTTTGAAACCACTCTGATTAAAATGGCTCTCGAGCAAACAGGTGGGAATCAAGCGAAAGCCGCAGAACTGCTGCATATTAAGCCAACTACGCTGAATTCCAAGATCAAGCTCTATCAGATTGATTGTCACGGCTCAAGCAAATCCCGCTACGGTTCAAACTCTTGTTTGCCGCGGCGAATTGAGCGACGATCTGCCACCCGCGAATGACAGCTACGGGGCAGGGTTCTAATGCACTACATCCGAAGAACCTAACGTTTGAGATTCTCGCCCGTCGGTGATCGTCAGCGGCTGCTCGTCAAAGAGACTCGAGTTGATGAGCGTCTGCACCCAGTACTGCCCCGCCGAAGGAAAAGTTACGTTCACGAAAAAACTTATGTTATCGGCGAATCCCATCGAAGCTATTTGAAAGCGGGTGGGTTGGGAGACGACTACTGGTTGCTTGCGATCGGGTGTCAGTATCCGCACTTCGGAGAGGTATTCACCCTCACCCTGCCAATGGTTGACAACGGCGAATTTGATAAGAGACACGGGAAGCTGTTGCACCATGATGTTTTGAAAAACACCCATGAGGGAAAGCTTGTTACCTACCTCGAGGCGAACATCATCGCAAAAAAGTGTGTACAAAAGTTCGAGATTCATTTCTTCAGGTTGTTTGGATTCTTTCGATTCTGATATTGGCATGCTTATCTCCAAGGTGGCATGGCGTTCAATACGTTTAACTGAAATAAAATCACTTCAGCATCTCTGCGAACTCTGATTCTTCAAGCACCCTAACATTCAGTTCTTTAGCTTTATCGAGTTTGGACCCCGCCTCTTCTCCGCTGACGACAAAGTCTGTCTTCTTGGTAACGGACGACATTACCCGGCCGCCCCTTGCTTCAATCAATGCACGGGCCTCGTCGCGGGTAAAACTCTCAAGCTTTCCGGTCAGCACAAATAGTTTACCAGCGAATCTCTCGTCAACTTCAGCACGGGCTTTACGCTCCGCCTCAGTTCGGACACCTGCTAACCGCAGGCGGTCGCAGAGCTTCATGTTCCCTTCATCGTCAAACCAGTCGCGAACGCTTTGGGCAACTGTCAAACCTATTTCAGGAATATCGTCGAGTTGTTGAATCGACGCCTGACTCAAACGCTCCAGCGAACCGAAGTGCTGCGCGAGGATTCCGGCCGTACGTTCTCCGACGTGGCGGATTCCCAATGCATAAATCAGATTGGAGAGATCTCGCCCCTTGCTGGTCTCGATCTGGCCCATCAGATTTGAAGCGGACTTCCGCGCCATCCGTGGCAGACTCGCTATTTGCTCCAGCGTCAGACTATACAGGTCGCCAACATCTCGCACCATCTTCTTCTCTACCAGCTGATCCACGAGGGCCCAACCGAGCCCCTCGATTCGCATTGCCCGCCGCGAAGCAAAGTGCAGCAAGCGGCCCTTGAGCTGCGCAGCGCAGTCGGCAGCGACACAACGCGCAACAACCTCGCCCTCCGGTCGCGAGATTGCGCCGCCGCACACCGGGCATCGCTTTGGCATTTGAAAGCGTTTTTCTTCACCAGTGCGTTTGGAGGTAACCACGCTCAAGACCTTAGGAATAATCTCACCGCTTTTTTCGATCAGCACCCAGTCGCCGATTTTCAGGCCCAGTCGTTTTATTTCGTCCTCGTTGTGCAAGGTAGCTCGCGACACGGTCGTACCAGCGAGAAAAACCGGTTCGAGGTTCGCAACCGGAGTGAGGGCGCCGGTGCGTCCAACCTGAACATGTACGGAAAGGACCTGCGTGGTAGCCTGCCGGGCAGGATATTTGTATGCTATGGCCCAACGAGGGGCTTTCTGTGTGCTGCCAAACTCTTCCTGCAATGCTGTTGAATTGACCTTTACAACCAGACCGTCGATTTCATACCCGAGATCATCACGCTCTGCCTCCATCTTGTTGGCATAGCTAATTACTTCCTCAATTGAACGACACAGCGCTCGATGCGGATTAACGCGCAGGCCTGCTTTGCCGAGCCAATCCAGTGCTTGCCAGTGAGTGCCAAAAGGTTTACGTTCTCCCATTATTAAATCGTAGGCAAACATATCGAGCTTTCGGGAAGCAACGATCTTCGGATCGAGCTGGCGGATTGCGCCGGCGGCGGCATTGCGTGGGTTTGCAAACCTTGTCTCTCCCTGCTCTTCACGTTCTGAATTAATCTGTTCGAACACACCGCGGGGAATAAATACTTCGCCGCGCACCTCAATCTCGCTTGCGATCGATTTTCCGGCTTTGTGTAAGCGCAACGGAACACTGCGGATCGTACGCGCATTCGGTGTGACGTCTTCGCCTATGCGACCATCGCCTCGAGTGACGGCGCGTTGCAAAACGTCGTGTTGATAGTGAAGTGACAACGAGAGTCCGTCTATCTTGAGCTCCGCCACATACTCCAATTGCCGCCCGTCAGCAAGTCTTTGACAGCGCTCATCAAAGGCCCGCAGCTCGTCGATGTTGTAGCTGTTGTCGAGGGAAAGCATTGGCCGGCGGTGTAGGACTTCCGGGAAACCCTCGGCGGGACGACCACCAACGCGTTGGGTGGGACTGTCGGGAGTAATAAGTTCCGGATGCTGACTCTCGAGTTGCTGAAGCTTCTCCAGCAGCTCATCGTATTCGCGGTCGGAGAGCTCCGGACTGTCATGAAGATAGTAGAGGTCTTCATGACGTCGGATCTCCTCCCTGAGCTTCTCAACTTTACGTTCAGTTGTTTGGGCTACAGCCAATTATTCTTCACCTCAAGCGTCAGGTCTTAGCTTTGCGGTCACCCGCTCTTTGGCGACAATTCCTCGTTGTCGTTCGACCGTCACCGAATGGTTCTCCGCCAACCGGTGAATTACTCGACCGATGAACTTGATGCTCTGAAGAAAATCATCGAGCCTGATATTCTCATCCGGACCGTGCGGATTTGAGCCCCAATAGCTGGTGCCGAATGAGGCAACGGGGGAAGACGGAGTCGAGACCCCGCAAACGGCGCCGACCGGGCCACTGGAAGGATCCATGGGATAAACCAGCGCCGGAAGACCATAGATTTCCGCTGCCGATTCAATAACCGCGCGCGCGACTGTTGAACCTGGGGGCGACTTGGCCAGCGGCGCACTGCCGAGCTCGATGATCTCGATGTCTTTGAATCCCCGGACGTCAAGATGTTCTCGCAGTAGTTTCACAATCAGCTCAGGGGTCAAATCGGGGACCAGGCGAAAATCAAGTCTGGCCATGGCTGAACTGGGCAAAACCGTTTTGGGACCGGCCTCGGTGTGGCCGGTTTGAATGCCGCAGATTGTGCAGGTCGGCCCGAAAATATGTTCCTTCACTAACGCCTGACCCTTCATCGCGCGCACCCAGCTACCGATGCGGAACTCCCGCTTTAATCCCACCTCATCGAGTTCTATCGCCTTGAGCGCTTCGCCGTCTTCGTCACTAATTGGAGCCAGATGTGAAGAAAACCCGTCGATCGTGATGACACCCTTTGGCGATGTAATGGTCGCCAGGGCCTGCACTAATCGCCACGCTGGGTTGGGAACGATCGCGCCCCACTTCGAGTGAAGATCCGTTCGCGCGCCATGCGCCCATAATTCCAGAAAAGTGATGCCCTTAAATCCGAGACTAACTACAGGCCGCTCCTTGGTATCTCGATAGCCCTCGTCCCAAATGCAGCCTTCTGCGGTAAGCAGATCGGCGTGTTCTTTGGTAAATCTATAAAGGCTGGGACTACCGATCCCATCTTCACCCTCAATTACGAAACGCAGCGACACTGGAAGTTTTCCAAAGCTCTTTTGATACGCTTCTACCGCGGCAACTCGCGCCACCAGGTCGCCTTTACTGTTAGCGGCGCCGCGAGCGAACAGTTTCCCATCGATGATCGATGCGGCAAATGGCCCTGCTGACCATTCAGTGAGTTGGCCTACAGGCTGCACGTCGTAGTGTCCATAGACTACAAAGCTCTGCGATCCCCCACCACACTCGCCATAGATAATCGGATATCCGGTGCCCATGCGAAAGGAACGAGTACCGATTCCCACTCGCTGCATCATCTGTTCTACGCCTTCAGCCATGGCGCGCATCCCAGTGCCACGCGCAGCCACTGAAGGCATACGACAGAAGGTTTGCAGGCGCTCTATAAAGTTGCGCGCGTGCCGGTCCACATAACGATCGTAGCGACTGAAAGTCATAGTCGGTAGAAACAATGGGCTGAATACTGGTTTTGACCTCGCAAACCACGGACATTAATCCGTAGATCGCTGTCAAAACACGCAGAGGGCTGGCCGGGCCTCTAGATTTCGTCCCTGTCGTACAGAAGATAGCGTGGGTTGTTCTCGCCCCGATCAAAGCCGGCGCAGGCAAGTCCGGCGGCAAAGGCTTCTTTGAAGGCTGTCCTGACGCGTTCTTGCTCTTTCCGGGCCTTTACTACATCGTTTCTTACTAAGGAGGTCCAATCTGATGGTATAGCGATCGCCTGAGCTGGGGCTGACGAGATCTCCGGGGTTCTGCCGGTTGCCAGGGCTATAACCCGTGGCGAGTCAAGATTCCAACTTGCGAAAAGCCGATCGCTTTGAAGGCCGGGAGCCTTGTCGGATTGCTGTAATGGATCAGTAAGATAATCTGTCCCATAGAAGTTGTCGGCATAATTCTCAACCACAACGCCCAGGCGGTTAATATTAAAGTGCGCGTTACGAGATTGCATCGGATCCCAGGTCCATTTTATGAATCGCCGTCCTTCTGCGAGGGCCCGATCTCGTTGCGCCCATTTCAAGCGGGCGCCCACCCCCTTGTTCTGAAAATCTTTCGCCACCGCCATCATATGTGAATAGCCAATTATCTCGTCAGCGCCCCGCACAGCAACCAGATGGTGCACAAACCCAACCAGTTCTTTTCCTTGAAAAGCGCCCAGCGTCCATCCTCCAGCGCGTCGCGAAACTATCAAATGGCGGCGCGGAGAGATCTCTATGTCAGGCAAACCAAAAACTTCGCGCTGCAACCAAACACAGCGGTCAAGTTCGTCGATCGTGGTGCATTCGCGAATTACGACTTCGTCCATTCGGCCAAGCTATCCCTTTGCGGGCCTCGCTGGTACTTCGATCGTCACTTCCAGACCGCCGCTGTCCCTTTTTCGCAGCGCAACCTTTCCTTTCAACAGTTTGACCAGCTGGCGGGCAATGATGATACCAAGCTCGTTCACATTAGCCTCTCTTGACAAATCTTCGAGATCGAAGACGCGCGCAACATTTGTAAGCGGCTCGCCGTCATCTTCAATGCGCAAGAGTAATCGCGATCGCTCTGTTATTTCTCCCCAAAGCCTCACTCGTTGATCGGGACGGCTGCGACTGATCGCCCAGGCCAGAAAATTGTAAATAATCTGGCGCAGCTTGCCTTGATCGGAGACAACTGTATTGGCGCTCGAGGCCAAATCATATTCGACGGTTACCTGCTGTTTCTGCGCCTGTCTGGCGACCGCCGCACAGGAATCACGCAGGGTTTCCCGCAGTGAGAATTCTTGCAGAAATAGTTCCCTCTGTCCCGCTTCCAGGCGAGAAAGATCGACAAGTTGATTCAGACTGGCCTGCAATTGAAAGCCTGAGTCCTGAATCTTTTGACAAAACCGGCGCTGAGTATCGCTCAGCGGCTCTTGCTCGAGCAAAATTTCGCTGAAGCCCAGGATGGAAGTTAAAGGTGTTCTCAGCTCGTGAGACATTCGCGCCAAAAACAGCGAGCGGTAATGCGAAACCCGACGCAACTCTCGATTTGCCGCTTCGAGCTCGACGCTGCGCTCGCGCAACTGATCGATCAGATGCGCGACCTTGGGCTGCGTTTCACCGCCTTCCTTTCTGGCGGAGGTTTTCGGTTGGCTTCGTCCGTTGCTCCTGCCGATCTTGTCCCGTTTTCCCTGCATTTTGCGAGCGTTACCTCATTAAACGATGGAGCTGAAAGCGCTTCACCACCAAGGCGATTTAAGTGTGCGGTAAAATCAATATAGAGCGCTGCCGGACGCGTGTCAAAAGTCTTGCTTCTTTTTTAATGTATCGGTGCGCTATGATGCCGAGGGACAGTCTACGGTTACCTGAAGAGCGACTGCCCAAACCTATTCACGCCACAAATGAAAGGTCAACTCAGCGAGTATCCACTCGCGGAACTAATCAGAGAAATCTCGGAAAAGACGCTGTCCGGTAGCTTGCGCCTGGAGCATGAGCACTCGAAGGTCGTGGTGTATCTGGAGCAGGGCCGGGTGATTTATGCCGCAGCAAATGTCCGCACGCTAAGGCTGACCGACTACGTGAAAAAGCACCAGCTCGCGGATGAAAAGCAACTGGCAAAATATGCAGATAAAGGTTCCGATTTGGCGCTTGCCGCAGCTCTCAGGGCGGACGGCATCGCCCGACAAGAAGACATTAATACGTTGTTAAGAGGCCTTGTGGCAGATGCAATTCGTCTCGCGTTGCTGTGGGCGAATGGAACCTGGGAGCTGAATCAACGCGCCCGGCTTACTGATCCCGTTCGGGTGGATGTTGATCTCTCGCCCCTCTTGCTCGAGTGCGCGCGTCGAGTTGGTGTAAACATTGCTTCATCACGTTTCACCAATCCGGACGAGTTGATTTCTCCCGGAAGTCGTTCATCATTTGAGGGACTGCTACCTACGGAAGGATTTCTGCTTTCCCGGGTTGAAGGACCGATCAAGGTGCGCGATCTCGTAGCTGTGAGTGGTCTTCCTGAACCGGACGCGTTCCGCATAATCTACGGACTGACGCTCGCCGGCTATTTGCAGCGTGAAAAATGGACTGAAGCTCTTCGCTCAGTTGCCGGCGCAGTACCTCCACGGCCAAGCCTGGCAATACCTGCCATACCCAAACGAACTGAAGAAGAAGACCTCAGAGACTTTCTCGATCGCATGGACGTTGCGGGAAATTACTACGAAGTGCTGGACATCGGACCTGATACGCCAGCGGAGAATATTAAAGAGTCCTACTATGGCGCGGCCCGCAAGTATCATCCCGACCGGTTTCGTGGCAGGACCGAGACTCCATTGCATTCACGGCTTGAATCAGCCTTCGCGCGCATAACCCAGGCATACGAAACGCTGATGGACGCGAGTCGTCGCAAGGCTTACGATGCCAAACTTGCCGCCACCGAGAAGGCAAAGAACCTTGCTCGCAAAGCTCCTAAGGCCACTACTCCGGCTGGTGTCTACGATCAAAGGCAGGACCAGGCCAAAGTCGGAAGCGAAAGCGAAAGCAGGCAGACAGAGGACATTTTCAAAGAGGGTTTTGCGGCCCTGCAACAGGGTCAAATCAATGTCGCGATTGGGCTCTTGGCCGCAGCCGCACGTGCGGTTCCGGGAGAATCGCGTTATCGTGCATACTACGGGCGCGCGCTGGCCGTAAATGCAAAAACCCGACGTTCTGCGGAAAGTGAATTGCAGGCGGCGATCAAGATCGATCCGAACAACGCTGCGTATCGCGTAATGGTGGCTGAGCTCTATCGGGACCTCGGGTTTCCTCGACGAGCCCTGGCCGAGGCAGAACGAGCGCTTGCACTGGAACCCGGCGATGCTCGTGTCCAGGAGCTAGTTCGAAACTTGAAGTAGAGCACGGTCAGTTAAACACGAATGTCATCGGCCATTCACAAGCAACTCGACTTTGATGCGCGTGAGGCTTTTCTGCAACTCGCGGCCGCAGCCGATTCTTTTGAACAATATGCTAACCCGCATGCTACCCGCGTGGCAGCGATCGCAGGCGCATTAGCGCGGGGTTTTCACATGGCTCGCCAGGACCGCTCGTCCCTGCAAACCGCAGCCCTATTGCACGATCTTGGCGAGGTAGCAATGGAGCGCGATTACATTCATCGCCAGGGCTCCCTGATCGACGAAGAGGTGATAGATCTCGCGCGTCATCCGGTTATCGGCGAAAAAGAAGCCGCGCGCGCGGGGGCTGACCGGCCGGCGCAGTTGCTCGTGCGTTGGCATCATGAATGGTGGAATGGCAGTGGCTATCCCGACGCCCTGCGCAGGGAAGAGATTCCGCTGGCCGCAAGAATTTTGCGAATCGCGGATTCCTATGCGGCGCTGACGGATGCCCGGCCGTACCGTCCCGCGCTAACCGTCGAAATGGCTAACTATGTAATCGTCGAGCGCGCAGGAATCGAATTCGACCCGGCGGTGGTCATCGCCTTTCTGTCGTTGCCGCCGATGATCGAGTTACAGACCTCCGCGAAAAGGGATGATTCGGCGTTGTGGAACGAGTTAGGTGCACTGCAATGATTACGAGTGCTTATAGTTTGTCTTCGAGACACTTAAACGCCCCGGTCACCTTTCCTAACGGCTGGCTGGCCTTTGAACTGGGGGTGCTAAGACGGCTGAAGTTTGCTTCGGTGGCTTTGCCTTTTACCGGCGAACCCGAGCTGGGAATCGAACTAAAACGTTGGAAAGTCCGAGTAGCAGCCAATGATCCGATGTTGTGGTCCTATACCAAAGCCACCGCGCTGGTAGAGAATCCAAATGAGCGGTTGGACGAGTTTGATATTGCCACAATAGTCGACGACGCTTATATGCCGCGAGAGAAGCTCGACAACCCGTCGCTGCTTAACTGGTTTAACGAAAGTGACGCCTGGTGGTTTGATAATGTTCGGTTTAATGCCGAGCGGCTGGACACTTCCTACAAGCGAGCGCTGGCCCTGACCGCCGGTATGATAACCGGAGAATATGTGCTCGCCTTCAATGACGAGACGCGCATGTTGCGCGAACCGCTGTCACTCTCAAAAGTGTTTCGCCTGGCCCTGGAAGACGTACTTCCCTGCCCTTACGACAATTCATTGCGGAACAAAAGCAGTAACCAGGACCCGCGCGCATTTCTGGCAGAACGCCATCACACTGATCTGCTGTTCCTGAGATTGCCTGCGGCTTTTGTCCAGTCCGATCCGGTCCGGGGCACTGTGCGGGGGTGGCGGGAAGAGTGGTTGCGCGGCGGCAATGATTTTTGGGATGAACTCGAACGACAGCGGGCGGGAAAGCTGGGTTCTCGAATTCAGAGCAAACAACAATATCTCGACTTTGTGGAAGACCTGCTGCGGACGGCCGCGCATATTCCCGCCTGGGCCATTGCCCATACAGAAAACGGATTTATTTCAAATCAAGAACTGGTGGAGACGGTGTCGCACGTTCGAAAAGTCGAGGCCATCTACTCAAAGGACTTTTCGGATCTGCTCGGGGTCCGTGCTCTTATTGTGACCGCAGTCAGCTGACAGCAGCGGAAATGAACCGGTAGCCCACTCCCCTCACCGTCAGCAGATGCCTCGGCTTGGTCGGCTCATCCTCAATGTAGCGCCGCAGCCTGACGACGAAATTATCAATCGCTCGCGTATCAGTATCCTCGTGCAGGCCCCACACCTCTTCCAGAATTGCTTTTCGGGAAACGACAGCGCCCTCGTGCTTTACCAGATATCGTAACAGTTCTGCTTCCATCAAGGTCAAACGAGTCGATTGCCTGGCTGTGCGCAACTCAAGGTTGTCAAAATCTATCGTCTTCCCGTCAAAAGTAAAGTGCTCGCTACCAACCTGGGCTTCAGTAGTCGTGCTGGTTTCAGAGCGGGTTCTATGAAACCATTCGCGCCTCCGCAGCAACGCGTTCAATCTAGCCAGCAAAACAGAAAGCTCGAACGGCTTGGGCAGGTAATCATCAGCCCCCGATTCAAAACCTCTCAAGACGTCTTCTGCGCGTCCTCGCGCAGTTAACATGAGCACCGGTACAAAGTTCCCGGACGCCCGCAACTCGGCTGCCACTGCGAATCCATCTTTACCGGGCAGCATTATGTCCAACACGATTACGTCATAAACTTTTCCCTGGTCCAACAGGAGGGAAAGCGCCGTCTCGCCATCGCTGACCGTGGCGACCGTGTACCCTTCGGCTTCCAGATTAAACCGCAAGCCTTCAGCCAGATGCTTCTCGTCTTCGACAATCAGAATGGCACTCATGGATCAAGCCCGCGGCAGTTGAATCGTGAAGGTGCTGCCGTGGCCGAGGCCGGCGCTTTCGGCAAAGACCCTGCCACCATGCTTTTCGACGACAGATCGGACAATAAACAGTCCCAGCCCGGTACCTTTCACACGTGCCATAAACCGGCCGGGCACTCGATAGAATCGATTGAATATCCGTTTTAATTGAGCGCTGGGTATGCCGATGCCAGCATCGGCAATGCGCACCGCAACGCGTTTATCATCAACCGCAGCCAGCTCAACGCGTACGCGAATTTGTTTCTCCGAATACTTGATTGCATTGTCCAGTAGGTTGGACACAGCCGCTCGCAGTTCATCGGCATCGCCAGCCACCTTAACGATGTTCCCGTCCATCGATTCGACGAATGTCAGAGATTCATCATCGAGGTTGTAACGCAGACGCGCCAGATTCAGGCACTCGCGCACGAGTTCGCCGAGATCGAGAATCGCCGCGTTAATCCGCCGCCCGCGGTGCCCGGAACGTCCGGCACGCAAGACCTGCTCAACCGTTTGCAGCAACCGATCGCTGTCGGCGAGCATTATGTCGTAAAAATGCTCGCGGCGCATGTCGTCAACCTCACGTGTCTTGAGGGTTTCGAGATAAAGACGGATCGAGGCGATCGGCGTTTTTAGTTCGTGTGTGACGGCGTTAATGAAAGCGTCGTGCTGTTCATTGCGCCGAATTTCTCGAATCAGGAAGGTTGTGTTCAGCACCAGTCCGAAAATGATCAAGAGAAAAAAGATGATGCCGAAAACCAGCAGTGCAACTTCGCGCCAGTTGAGGAGGATCCAGCCGACATTAAGGGCAATCGCCAGGGCCACCAGGCAGGCGCCCAGCGTAATAAAAAAGGCAACAGACTTGCGACGGCCGCTGACACGCATTACCAGGGGATTGTAGAAGTCTGGGAGTCGGGAGTCGAGAGTCTGGAAGTCTGGGAGTCGGGAGTCGGGAGTCGAGAGTCTGGAGTCGGGAGTCGGGAGTCGGGAGTCGAGAGTCGAGAGTCTGGAGTCGGGAGTCTGGAGTCGGGAGTCTGGGAGTCTGGGAGTCTGGAGTCTGGGAGTCGGGAGTCTGGGAGTCGGGAGTCTGGGAGTCTGGAAGTCTGGGAGTCTGGGAGTCGGGGGAGTCTGGAAGACTTCCGGACTCCAGACTCTAGACTCCAGACTCCAGACTTTCTTAGGCCGCCGTGCGCAATTCTTTAACTCTTGCTGTCGCACGTTTGTTGCCAACGAGCCGGATCCCCCTCGCGAGCCCCAGAGCTTTCAGAACGCGTATGCCTGCCCAGTTGATGTCGAGCTCGTACCAGGCAAGTCCGTGCTTCGCTGAGCGCGGATGCGCATGATGGTTGTTGTGCCAGCCTTCACCAAACGTAACAAGCGCCACCCACCAGTTGTTTGTCGAGTCATCCTTAGTAACAAACCGACGGCTGCCCCACATGTGTGTAGCCGAATTGACCAACCAGGTCATGTGCAGGCCCACAGTCACGCGCACGAAAATCCCCCACATCATCACTGACCAACCGCCAAAAACTAATAAGAGCAAACCACAAACAATCAGGGGAACAAAATAGGTTCGGTTTAACCAAACATGAACCCGATCTTTCATCAGGTCCGGCGCGTAACGCCACATTACCGCTTCGTCATGTTGTTGAGCAGTGCCGCGCAAGATCCATCCCATGTGGGACCACCAACGACCATCCCGCGGTGTGTGGGGATCTCCAGGGACATCCGTGTTTGCATGATGGATGCGATGCGTGACCACCCAGTTAATTGCTCCACCTTCAAGCGCCAGAGCGCCGCATACTGTCATGAAGTATTCGACTAGTTTTGGAGTCTTGTAGCTGCGGTGCGTGAGCAATCGATGAAACCCCATTCCGATACCTAAGCTGCCGGCAATCCAGAACAACGGGAACATGATTAGAAATCCACTCCAACTAAACATGAACAACGCGGCCAGCGTCGCGAGATGAAAAACAATCATGAAGCCCGCAGTTATCCAATTTATTCTGGCCTTCTTGTTCAGGTTAGCCACAGTTTTGACCATTGAGATCCCTCCGCCATGAATTAGGCTGTTTTGCCTAAAATCATCGTAGCAAGATACCGGCCCGGCATTTGTAATAGTTCTGTAAATACAGGGCGGAAGCCCCGTGAATGGTTATGTTGAGATCCGTCGTGAGCTAGATGATTCTCGCCATTTATCAACAACAAAGCACAAAAACGACGGGCACCAGACCCCTAAATTGGCCCACTACCACCAATGGGGTTACCTTGCAGGCTGTCAGCAAATAGTGCATTATCGAACGTGTACTCCTTCTCTCCAGTTTCAACGGTGAAACGCCAGGCCCTGCGCAAAAAGGCTCCGGCGTCTTGGATTCTGAGAGCAGGTCCAGACAATTTGAAGAAGCCGCTCAGCTGAGCGCCCGAACGCGAGCCTTCGCTGCTACCGTTTCTCCGAAGCTACCTTTCATTCGAAGCTTCTCTAGCGCTCCTGTAAAGGAGAAGAAGGACCACTCATGTCAAGCAAACTGTACGTAGGAAATTTGTCGTTTCAGACCTCGAGTGAAGATCTGCAAAAGCTATTCGCGCAAGTGGGCACAGTGGAATCTGCAACGATAGTGGAGGATCGCGATACCGGCCGTTCCCGTGGCTTCGGTTTCGTGGAAATGGCCACCAAGGAAGAGGGTCAAAAGGCGATAGAAGAGTTCAATGGCAAAGATTTTAACGGCCGTAATTTGACAGTCAACGAAGCCCGACCGCGGGAGGATCGCGGCAATCGTGGCGGTGGCTCGCGAGGCGGGGGTCGTGGCTTTGGCGGCAATCGTGGCGGCGGGGGCCGAAATTTTGGTGGTGGCGGCGGGCGCAACGACCGCACGCCTCGCTGGTGAGCCGCGGGACTGGCTACGGTCCATAACAACGGTCCAATATAGGACCATACCCGCAAACGGAGATGCGTCTAAAGACAGGAGAAGAAGATCTTGCAAGCAAAAAAGGCAGTCATGGAAAGACCTACTTATGCAGTCGGTGATCGAGTTGAAAAGCTATGCGTGGCCTGCGATGAAGATCGCGGTCACATCGTAGCTTCGATTACGAAGCGAGGCTTAATCTCGCGAGTCACCTGTCCCAAATGCGGAACTCGCAGCTCATTCTCAGCCGGAACAAAATCGAAGGGCGGCCTTCCCAGATCTGTTGTCAGCGAACCCTACGACCGGCGACGAACCTATCGCACCGGCCAGATAATGATTCATCCGATGTGGGGGGCCGGCGAAGTCACCGCTGTGATCGAGCCGCGGAAGATTGACGTACTTTTCTCAGATCGTCTGCGCCGGCTGATTCATTCCCGGCAAGACGCGTAACACTCATTCGCTTATTGACTCAAGCTAATCGGAGGTCACTGTAAAAACTTTGACCTCCGTTTCTTTCTCTTCTGCCCTCGCCTTTTCCGGTAGCTTCAGTTTCCTCATCGCAAACAATATCAACCAGACAATTCCCGACGATGCGGAGAGCAGTCCTGAAACTGTCGTCAGCGTGCGAGTAGAAATGAATTTGAGCGACCAGCCGGCTACACCGGTAGAAAAACTCCATACCAGCAACTCCGTCGCTCGATCGGTCGTGGAAACTCTGCCGCGCAGATAGTCGGGTACCAACCTCATCAGCAATGTCTCCTGGACCGCGAATTCCGCGCCCAGCAAAACTCTCGAAACAAACAGGAGAACGCAAGCAAGCACCAACGCGGGCGTCACTCCGATTAACGCAAAGAACACCCCCTGCGACAGCAGTGACCAGCCGATAAAGGCCGCGGTGCGTCCCCGCATCTCGAAGTAGAAGCCCGCGCGTCGGGCAATCATCATGCCGACAAAGAGGCCTAGCCCGGCAGCAAAGTACAATGCGGCCACGGCTGAATCAGCGTTTACACCATGCTGGCCCGCAAACACCACACCGCCGAGCCGATCTGAAATCAAGTTAATTGCCCCACCGCCAGTTGCCCAAAGAATGTTGATGCCGAGAATTGCGGCCACGGTCCGGTGCCGAATGATGTACGACCAGCCCTCACGAATATCCGAAAGGTAACCCCCACGGCGCTTTTCAACGTCGAGTTCACGCCGCGGATTTATCTGTCTCGTCTCGTGGTCTGGAATCAGCCATACGGAGTAGGCGGAGGCAAAGAATGACAAAGCATTGACAACGAATGCGGCCTGGTAACCAACATTGGCTGCGGTGAAACCACCCAGCGCCGCGCCAAAAGACATCAGCAGAAAACGGGAAGAGAACATCAAGGCATTCCCGGCGAGCAGATCGCGATCGCCGGTGATGTTCGGCACTGCTGCATTTTTGGCAGCCTCGAAGAACGAACCAAAAAAGGAGAGCAATGCGGTGCAGAAGTATGCAATCCAGAGATCTTCAGGCCGCTTGACGAGCAGAAATCCGAGCGCCACCGCCACACGCGCCAGATCGGTGGCAATCATGACCGTCCGGCGCGACCAGCGATCAACAAAAGCTCCGGCCAGGGGGGCAAAAAGTGTGAAGGGCACGAGGCGGCACAACAGGATGATAGTTGTAACTTCGGGCGCCTTATTGGAAACGACGCGCACCAGTCCCAGGGCGGCAATAAAGTTAAACCAGTTGCCGAGCTCCGAAATGACTTGTCCGAACCATAACCGTCGAAAATAGCGGTTAGCCCGGAGTAATTGCATGTACGTCAATGAATCCATTGCTCATTTGGGACCGCGGACATCCTGTCCGCCGTTGTTGGCCCACCGCTATTTCAGCTGTCTTCGCGCCGTCAGTGTTGGCAGCGGATAGGATGTCCGCGTTCCCAGCGGAAAACGTCGACGTGCGCTCAGCAAAAGAGCCGCCAGTCCAACCAGCGGCTCGCATCCTTCGTTAGCCCTGACCACTCAACGGCCTTTGAACTTTGGTGGTCGCTTTTCAACGAAGGCTGCGATGCCTTCCATTGCGTCCTCGGTTTGGCCCGATTTAATCTGGGCCTCTCTCTCGAGGTCCAACTGCGCGGCGTATTCTCGAGTCGCGCTTGCTTCGAGCAATGCCTTTGTCCGACCGAGGGCCGCAGTTGGTCCATTGGCTAGCTTCTTCGCCAACCCCAGGGCCTGGCCCATTAATTCTCCGTCCGGGACAACGGCATTGATCATTCCCCATTCCAGAGCCTGCGCTGCTTCTACTGTCTCGCCAGTCATCAACAGCTGCGTGGCTCGGCGCCACCCAACCAGCCTTGGCAAAATGAAAGTGCCACCGCAATCGGGAGTCAAACCTACTTTGACAAAAGCCTGATTGAAACGAGCGCTCGTCGCCGCTAGAACAAAATCGCAGGCCAGAGCAAGATTACAGCCACCGCCAGTTGCTGCTCCGTTTACGGCTGCCAGAAACGGCAAAGGCGTTTGCCGAATCACCAGGATGCATTGATTGATCAGGCGCAACGGCTCATCGAAAAAAGCTTCAGCGCGTCCTTCCTCTCTGGCAATGGCTTGCATCTCTCGCAGGTTTCCACCAGCACAGAACGCTCGACCGCTTCCTGTCAGTACGATCGCGCGAACCTTCGCGTTTGCTAATTCGCGCACACCCGCCTGGAACTCCTGGCCCATTTTAACGGTTAGGGCATTCAACGAATCGGGCTGGTTTAAAGTCACGATGCCGACGTTTTCGCGCGCTTCAATCACAACCGTTTCGTAGTTCATTGCAGGCTGAGCAGTCATTCTAGTTCAATCTCCCGCCAGGGTCTCTCAAACACACCCTCAGCCGCAGCTAGCGTAGGAGCGGCTGTTTTCTGGAACTCAAGTCGCTTGAGATCGATGCTTATACTCTTTGCTGGGCCGCACGATTGGCGCTGAAACAATCGCCGCACAGCACCGGTCTTCCAGTCGAAGGCTTGAAAGGTACGGTGTCGTTTTTGCCGCATTGATCGCAGGTGATCTCAAATCGCTGGCGTTCTCCCCCTGGTCCTTTTGAGCCACCAAAGTTTGCGCGACGCGAATCCCGGCAAGGCTTGCAGCGTTTCGGATGTGTTAAGTTCCGTTCCTTATAGTAGTCCTGCTCGCGCTCGGTAAACTGAAATGCTGACCCACATTCCGCGCACATTATCTCTAGGTCTGGCATGACTCTGTTGTCTCCACGAGAGCAGAACTGAGGCTTCCGCTCTCTTGTTGGGCTCTTCGGAGCGCCGGCATCAACAGTTCTCCCGTCCAAATAGTCGTTTTCGATGCGACCGAAGGACTACCGACCCTGCCTGCGACGCCGTCGGGTTGTGCGTTCCGAAACGGTTTAGTGGATTTGAGTTTACTCTAGTGAGAGCCCCGGTTCAAACAAAATAGCAAGAAACTGAGCAGGGGTCATCCGCCGTTAATCCAGCGTGATTTTAAAGTTGGGCCAAGCCGTCGTTGAAACGCTCGCAAGGGCCCGTGTTACCCCGCGTTGTTGTGCTCGAGTTCGGTCACATGCGCGCGAACTGTTTGGCCCAAAGTGTTGAGGTTATAGCCGCCTTCGAGGCATGAGATGATGCGTCCCTGGCAGGTTGATTGCGCCCAGTCTTTGAGAATCCTGGTTAATGCAATGAAATCTTCGTCTTCGAGCATCAGTTGCCCAAGCGGATCTCCCTGGTGCGAATCAAAGCCGGCCGAGATCATGATCAGGTCCGGGGTGAAGCCGTTGCTCATTGACTCGAGCGCGGCCTCGAACATGCGTTTCTGTTGCGCCGCCGGCGTTTGGGCTTTTACAGGCACATTCAAAGTGAAGCCGGTCCCACGACCCATCCCTGCTTCTCCGCGAGCGCCTGTTCCTGGGTACCAGGGATACTGGTGCATGGAAAAAAAGAAGACAGTGGGATCATCATAGAAGATCCCCTGCGTCCCATTTCCATGATGAACATCCCAATCGACGATCGCCACTCGCTCGATTTCCGGAAAGTTGTGTTGTGCATAGCGGGCGGCGACGGCGACATTATTGAACAAACAGAATCCCATCGAGCGCTCGTACGTGGCGTGATGACCTGGAGGCCGAACCGGAACGAAAGCGTTCTTTGCTTTTCCTTCCATGACCGCATCGATCGCCTGGCAAGCTGCCCCGGCGCCACGCAGCGCCGCTTCCAGCGAATGCATTGATACGGCGGTGTCTGCGTCGAGATAACCGGTTCCCTCACTGACAACACGCTCCACGTTCTTATAAAGCTGTGGGCTATGACACGCTTGCACGTCTCCGCGCGGGGCTTCTCGCGCCTGGATTTCAAGCAGCCTGGGCCAGAGTTCTTGATCTGCCTCGAGCGCGTTCATAACCGTGCTGTATCGTGAAGCGCATTCCGGGTGTCCCGGTCCAGTGTCGTGCTCCTCAAAGATCGCATGATGGACGATGGCAGTTGTCATGAGCAGGAATTATGCGTTTGCCAGGATCTTCGGTCAAACACAGCTAGGTTAGTCTGACGGTTATCGAGAATCAAAAGCATACGCTTCTCACCGCTCCCGCGTATGAAACCCTTAACCAAAGCCTGCGAAACACTTGCGGCGGGCTTGAGAATTGTTGTGGCTGCGGAGGATAGCCTTTATTTGCGCTCGCGGGAATACGGATTGCTCTAAACGATCCCCAAGGCTCCTTTTGCTGGATGCGGCTGGCGGAGCGAGTCGTTTTGGAAGGCATAACAGATAAGAGACTTGTAACTCGGAAAAGGAGTTGAGAGCAATGTCATACGACGAAGAACAGGCCAAGAGAAGCAGAGTTGTGGTCGAAACCCCAACGGCAAGAAGAGAAGTTGAACATTCGGAAGCTGTGCGAGTTCCGGAACGTCCGGGTGTTTCCGCCACGACTGTTGGTATTTTGGTGGTGCTCGTAGTAGCCCTGGTGACAATACTCGTGCTGTTGCTTATGAATAATCAATCAACAGATAGCGTGAATGCCAATATCGCGGCACAACAGCCTACACCAGTGCCGCAGACCACGATCATTCAACAGCCCGCGCAACAGCAACCTCCGCTTATCATTCAGCAACCCGCTCCGGTGACGCAGCCCGCGCCAATTATCGTTACCCCGCCGGCTTCGTCCGGTGGCACGTCTACTGGAACAGATGACTCGGCGATTCAGGCGGATATCGATAAGAGAATCGCTGACGATCCAACGCTTTCGACTTTGGGCATAACTGCTAGCGTGCTTAACGGCAAGGTCCTGTTGATTGGCACTGTAAAGTCTGAAGCACTAAAGGCGCAGGTTGAAAGGATGGTTAAATCCGTCAAGGGCGTTAAGTCAGTGGATAACCAGATTACAGTAATGTAATGAACGCTGACGATTGACAGCAGGAGGCGCCGCGTCTACACAAAGCAAGGCGCCTTTCTCATGGAGACCACGATTTCGTGTCATTTCATGGATCTCGTTATCAATCTTCGAGCTTGCTGAGTCTAAGACTCCTGTAAAATAACGACGCCTCGATAGCAAGACTAAGGTGTTCGCCCACGACCAACAGCCGCCAATTCTCACCATCTACGAAAAAGCTAACTTCCTTCATCAAACAATCTCCAGGCGGTGTCATGATCTGTTCGAGACCCTGGTGTGCCGATAAACCGTGGCCCAGCAACAACTCGCTGTCCCTCATCAATTGTTGCTTGAATGCATCCGCGGCCTCCAATTCCTGGATAGTCAAGGAAGTGGTCAGCAAACCCATTTCCCCGTCGAGATATATTTGCCAGAAGAACCCAATGTCGAGCAGCAGGTAAATCGATTCATCGAATACAAAGTAACCAAGCACGGTAGCGCCCAGGACGTGCGCAATCACGTGGTCCTGATGGGTGGTCGTGTCTTGTTGTGTCCAGCTCATCCTAGCCAACCTACTGATCGTATCGACGAAGCGTGCGCGATTTGACCGCGGCGATCAAAGCCGAAGCTAAGGAGCCAACGCCACCAACCACGACGGACAGCGGAGCGCCAACAAACGACGCCAACAAACCGGCTTCAAGCTCGCCCAGCTGTGGTCCACCCATGAAGAACACCATATTGATCGAGGTCATACGACCACGAAGATGATTAGGGGTCGCAAGTTGTCGGATTGTCTGGCGCAAAATTGTGCTGACGGTATCCGCGGCGCCACTTAGCGCGAGCATGCACAGCGAAAACCAAAACACTCTGGATAATCCAAAGGCTATCGTGGCCAAACCAAACACACCTACCGAACCAATAACTAAGGCCCCCTGTCGTCGAAAGTGACCGAGTCGAGCCATCACCAAACCGGTAATTACCGACCCAACAGCCGGCGCCGCAGCCAGCAGACCCAGGCCACGAGCACCAACGCTAAGTATCTCTTGTGCAAAAATCGGAAGCAGAGCAGTTGCCGAGGCAAAAAAGGTTGCGGCAAAGTCCAACGTCATTGTTTGCACAATTATCGGAGTGCGCCAGACAAACCTGAGCCCCTCTTTCAAAGCGGCCAGGTCCACCCGCGTCGCATGTTCAGCCTCCATCGAAACGCGGCCGCTGGTTTTCATCAGAAGCAAGGCAACAATCACTGCGAGAAATGAGGCCGCATTTACTCCGTAAACCAGCGCTGGACCTGTGCTCGCGAGCAGAAAACCGGCAATTGAAGGTCCGGCGATCATGGCAATATTAAAAACAATCAGACTCAAACTCACCGCGTTGGGGAAGTCTCTTGGCGGCACGAGGGTCGGCATGAGGGCCTGTCGTGCAGGTATATCGAAGGCGGTTGCCCCATACGCAATGCCGGTCAAAAGATAGACAGGCCAAACCGTCCGGAGACCTCCTAACGTAACCAGCGTCAAGAGCGCCGAACTAATCAGCATCACACTCTGCGTTAGAATCATCAGTCGGCGGCGATCCGCTACGTCGGCCACGACACCACCGATCAGCGAACAAAGAACTATAGGTGCTCCTTTGAACAATCCCACCAGCCCCAGTGCCAAAGCGGATTTTGTCAGGAGATAGACATGCCAGTTGACTGCGACCGACTGCATCTGTGAGCCGGTAACGGAAACGATCTGACCTAACCAAAGCAAACGGAAATCACGGTGATATAGAGCGTTGAAGGCTGAGTGAGTGGACTTAGGAGCGGAAGGTGGCTGGGTCGTTTGGAATTTTGGCTCAACCATCAAGCAATAAAGTACCTGTTTGATGAGTGCGACTCAAACGAAGACCTATATTGTTTCAAACTTTTCGACGTTATTCTTTGTAGCAGATAGTAGCAGATAGGAAATTGGCAAACGGGAAAAAAGAAACCTCTTCACCAGCGAACTGAGCACTCACGGGTCCGGCGCAATAACGCATCAAAGACAAACCGATCCACGAACCAACACGAAATCATGTTAAGTGCATTTCGTGTAATTTCGTGGATCGGGTCTTTGTCCAGGGAAGGCGATCCACGCGCATCACACGAAAATGGTTTGTGTTTTTTCGTGGATCATTATTGTGTTTGATTGGGCGGAGGCACCAAATGACGAGACTTTGTTAGCCAGCAAGAAAAGACGCAGCCTGCGCCTGATTACCCAGCCGCTCAAACTCATGCGCTATGCTGTCCACAGTGAAGCGTATCTGTTCCTCGGTGTGTGTGCAGTTAATGAAGAACCGCAAGCGAGCCGCTTTGTCTTCAACGGCTGGATGAATTATCGGCTGGACATTTATGCCTCGATCGAGCAGCGCGCGAGACAGGGCAATGCAACGGAAAGAATCTCCGACGATCACGGGGACCACAGGCGAATCCTTGCTGGTTCCTTTATTCAAACCGTGCTTTTCAGCCAGATGCAGAAAAAGGTTCGCTCGGTCGTGCAAGCGGCTGACTCGCTCAGGCTCTCTCTTCAACAGTCTTATGGCTGCCAATGCCGCAGCCGCGTTGGGCGGCGAGATTCCCACGCTATAAACAAATCCGGAGCCGAAGTATTTCAAATATTCGACCACGGCGTGAGTTCCTGCGATATAGCCGCCACAGCTGGCGAATGATTTGCTGAGCGTACCCATCCACAAGTCAACATCAGCGCCAGCTACACCGAAGTATTCGCTTATCCCCCGGCCGTGCGGCCCCAACACGCCGATGGAGTGGGCCTCGTCAATCATCAGAATTGCTTTGTGACGGCGCTTCACCTCTATGAAACGTGGCAGCTCGGGAATATCCCCGTCCATGCTGTAAACACCTTCGATTACAATCAAGACGCGACGGTAACGACGACGATGTTCGCTCAAAAGCCGATCCAGCGCGTCCCAGTCGTTGTGTGGAAACGGCAGGCTGCGCGCGCCCGACAACAGACACCCCTGATTGACACTGTCATGACTAAAAGCGTCGTACATTATCAGATCGGTCGGTCCAAACAACGTGCTGATGGTGGTCACGTTCGCCGTATGTCCACCGATGTAAACAATGCAGTCGTCCGTTCCAATAAGCCCCGCAATCTCCTGTTCGAGCTCACGATGAAAAGGCCTTTCTCCTGATGCTACGCGGCTGGCTGAAACGGAGGTGCCATAGATGTCTATGGCCTCTTTGGCTGCTGCGGATACCACCGGATCGCCTGACATGCCCAGGTAGTTATAAGCAGAAAAATTGATGCACTCGCGGTCGTTGATAACGGTCGTGTTGCGCGTAATCTGATCATTAACCTTCAAATAAGGATTTCCGCCGCCCAGTTCCACGGCCCCCATCAACTGTTTGAGTCCTAAGTATTCGGGGAATAATTCGAACGTGTAATGCTCGGGCAAGGCCTCGTCATAATCCTGTTGCGACGCAGCCCCACTCGCGAGATGGCGCGACAGACCATCGATAGTTGGATAGTCCCACAGGAGATTGGGGGACAATCTGCGACCGAGCCAGTCCTCCATTTCACTCGAAAGACTGACTGCGGCCACCGAGTCGAGGCCATAGCTCGCAAACTGTTCATCAATGCGAATGTTGCTGGCGTCCGTTTTGAGGCGCTCGGCGAGCTTGGCAATGAGCCATTCTCGAATTCGCTCGGCGCTCGGCAAATCAGCCGGCGGCTCGACTTCATTGGTTTCGACCGGATCCGCACTGAGGTGGACTTCACTGTCCAATGACTTTTCGGTCCAGGCACCGACGATTGGCAACCCCCCATTCAGGAAGCTAGCCCGACAAGCATGCCTTTGAATCTTGCCACTCGAGGTTTTCGGCAAAGCCCCGGTCTTCACCAGGGCGACCGCGTGAACGCGGAGATCATAGTGTTCGGCAATGGCCTGTCTGACGGCGTCGATTATCTCTTCAGCGTTCAGATTTCGCAGGTACTGCCGCTCTACTTCCTGAGCCACAATAAGGCACTCCGCGCCATTGACATCAACGGAAAACGCCGCGCCGCCGCCCGGGCGAAGGTGCGGGTGGCTGCGCTCAGCCGTCAATTCAATGTCGTGAGGATAATAGTTTCGGCCCCTGATAATGATCAGATCCTTGAGGCGACCCGTCACGAACAATTCGTTGTCATGGACAAAGCCGACATCGCCTGTTCGCAAATAAGGCCCGTCGCCATTGGCGAGGATGCGCGCCTGGAACGCTTCATTGGTTTCCTGCGGACGCCCCCAATAGCCCACGGCCACGCTTGGTCCGGAAACCCAGATTTCACCGACCTTCCCATTGGTACAGGGCACTCCGGTAGTCGGATCGACAATCGCGATCTGCTGGTCCACTATTCGCCGGCCACAGCCCACCAGGGTCCTGGTCGTTTCCGTATGATTGGATGATGCTTTCACCAGGTTGCGTTCGAGGGCCTCGCGATCGAAACCAGCGACGACAGGCGCAGCCTCTTTCAAGCCCCCTGTAACTATCAGAGTGGCCTCCGCCAACCCGTAGCACGGATAAAATGCCTCTCTGCGAAAGCCGCACGGCTCGAACTTCCTGGCGAATGCATCCAATGTTTCGTGACGAATCGGCTCGGCGCCATTGAAAGCAAGATCCCACGAACTTAGATCCAGACTCGGCAGTTGATCGGCGCTGATCCGCCGCACACACAAGTCGTAAGCGAAGTTTGGCCCCCCACTGCTGGTCGCTTTGGTGCGCGTGATCGCCTGGAGCCACCGCAGCGGCCGTTGCAAAAACGCGTACGGCGACATTAGCGTCACCGGAAAGCCGGCATACAGCGGCTGGAGCACGCCGCCGATTAGACCCATGTCGTGATACGGCGGGAGCCAGACCATTCCTCTGCTTTCTGGTGAATGGCGAAAGCATTGGTGGATCAGCGACAGGTTGTGCATAACATTGCGATGACTAAGCATTACACCTTTGGGCGCCATCGTAGAGCCCGAAGTGTATTGAATAAAAGCCACGTCATCGCGATTCAATTTAGGATCGCGCCATGAATTCTCAATTCCCTCTGCAATATCGTCAGTTGTAATCCAGGTCAGTGCCTGCAAGTCGGGAAAGTCAGCAAGCTGTCGTTTCACACTTCCCAGCACTGAAGAAGCAATGAGGACCACTTTGGCCTGAGCGTCACCAACGATAGCCTGAAGGCGCAACAGCGATTGATTCGGACGAGGCGGATAAGCGGGAACGGCTATAACACCGGCGTAGAGGCAGCCGAAAAACGCAGTGACATATTCCAGCCCCGGTTGATAAAGCAACAGCGCGCGTTCACCCGGCGCGACCGCGGCCTGCAACCTTGCTCCGACGGCTCTCGACGCTCGCTCGAGCTCGAGGTAGGTAAGATTGTTCACCTCATCTTCGCCATCAACCAGAAAACTGTAAGCAAGTCTGTCAGGCTGCTCGGCAGCTCGATGGCGGATCAAATCAACGAGGTTGGAAAACTGTGGCGAACCGCTTGCAGAAGTCACTCTCAAAACTCCCTTAAAGTTAAGCTCAACTAACAACTGCGAAGGCTGTCCGACATCGTCTCTTAAACATAGCTTGCAGAAACCCTGTTGTCGAGAAACGAGGCAAAAACATGAAGCCAGGGACCCGTACGTGAACTATGGTCCGGTTATGAGGAATATAAGCCGCTATATAATTCTCGGCGCCTGTTATTGCAACAAAACAACAACAGACGTCACATGTAAGAAGCCGGAGTTTCAGCTTCTGGCCCTGTCAGCCGGGCCCAAAAATGAAGCGTATTGGGCTAGGGCCAAAAACGGCATCCCACGACAGCAAAGCGGCTGCACAGTAATACTCTCTCGCCAATCATGTCAACCAAAACCTGCCTCGATCTACGCCACAAGGCTGCGGACCAGACAACGAATCTGCGAGGTTCTGTTTGACATTCTCGGAGTGACCAGTTTAGTCTACGCGCGGCCATCATATTTGATTGCGAAACCTCACTCCTATTGGCACCGCCCGAACTTTGTTCACGCCGGCGATTGCCGGCAACGGCTGCCAATTTGAGTTTGACTCGTCAAGAAGGTTCAAGACGTCTGCTGAAAAACTTGCCCTTTAATGAGTTAAGCGCGATCTCTTTTCACGCGCAGAATCACAACGTAAAAACCAGCAAAGAGCGTTTCGGACGGCAGGGTTTCGGAGTGAAAACCAATTTCGTGAGGAACTTAAAATGCCACTAAACCTTAAAGGCATCGCCATTGAAAAAGAAGAGGCTGAGTGGAAGCGAGTTGCCCATCGCCTGGCAACCGAGGTCTTGGCCCCAAACGCGGCTCGCACCGATCAGGAGGGAAGATTTCCTCGCGAGGGCATCCGCGCTCTGGGCGAAGCCCGGCTCATGGGCTTAACTGTGCACAAAGATAAGGGCGGTCCGGGCGGAAATATCAAGACAGCCGCGCTGGTCATTGAAGAGTTGGCGCAGGGCTGTCCGTCGACAGCCATGTGCTACACCATGCATATGAGCACGGTGCCCATGATTGCCGCCCTGGTTGAAGAGGTACAGGTCGCCGACATCCTGGAACCTCTCATCCGCGGCGAACGTCTGAACAGTCTGGCGATGAGCGAACCCGGTTCTGGAAATCGTTTGTGGCACATGGATAGTTATGCGCAGTTGGATGGAGACCATTACATAGTGGATTCGTTCAAGTCGTTCGCTACCAGCACGGGCGAATGTGACTTTTATGTGGTTCCGGTACGGGCAAATAAGGATGTTGGACCAAACGACCTCAGTCTTTTCGTGATCGACGGAAAGGATCCAAACATCAAGACGATTGGGAAGTGGGACGGCATGGGCATGCGGGGCAATTCCAGCACGCCGGTACACTTCGACAAGGTTCAAGTGCCGGCTTCGCGCAGACTGGGATCCGAAACCTGCGGTTTTTCGATGTTGTTTTCGTACTCCCTGCCGATCTATCAAGTCGGACTTTCCGCCGTGTATCTGGGAATCGCGCAGGCCGCGTACGACACCGCAGTCGCTCATGTCAAGAAACGGATTCACTCAGACACCGGCGTGTCGCTCGCAAAAGTGGAGACGGTCCAGCGCTACATTGCGGAAATGAAGTTGCGCATCGACCAGACGCGGTTCCTGATCTATCGCGTCGCGCAAATGGCTGACAATGCACTGGTATTATTTGATGAACTGAAAGAAGCTGACCTGCTTGATGAAGTTATCCGCGCCAATCCCGACGATCCGTTTTTCATCGATGTAGCGCAAATAAAAGTCTCAGCTTGCGAGATGGTGATTGACGTCGCCAGCAAAGCGCTACAGGTTTGTGGCGGAACCGCGTACAAGCGAGGGCACCCGGCGGAAAGATTCTACCGGGACGCGCGCGCGGGCTCGGTTATGGCCCCGAGCGACGATACCCTCAAGCTGATCATGGGCCGGCAGATCCTGGGTATTGCCCAGCCCTGGGAGTAAAGCAAGCTCTCAGCTTGCGGTATTGATCTAAGAGTGACTGGCGCCAAACCACGCAAGCTAACAGCTTGCGTTACAGGGTGGCTGACATTGTAGGGATAAACTTTATGACAAAAGAATACACCAGCCTCGCGGAATGCCTGGAAGATTTCAAGAACACATTCAACTCAAACGGACGCGTTCAGAAACTTATCAAGAATTGGAACCGCTCCGTAATCGTTGATGCCACGGACACCGGATCTATCTTGACCATGATGATTAAGGACCTGGCGATGTATGAGGTCAAACCCGGGGCCCATCCCGACGAAGACTATCCGATCCACTTACAGGCCTCGCAGGAAACGCTGATCCGCGTTTTTTCGGGTGATTACAATCCGGCCCATGCTTTGATTGATGGAGAACTGGCGGTCTTTTCCAATGAGAAGGACAAGGTCAAGCTCGAGGCGATTACGATGGTCATCTGGGGGATGTAACGGTCCTCCGAAATACGACGAAGATGCTGCCAACTGTTTGTAGCATGAAAGCTTATTGCTGACGAACAAATATTTAGAAGCACGTGGTTTCAGCATGAAGAAGTTTATTGAGTTGATGTTTTATGTTTCTTTCGGCGCCGGGATGGCCTTTGGCACCAGCTCATTCACCATGATGTCCGGTCTCTTTGAGATCACTACCGTACTGTGGGTCGTCATCGCCATCATCCTGTCAGGAGGCATATGCATCCTCATCTCCAATTCAGTTGCTGAACTTGCCAGCATGTATCCTTCCTCACCCGGCATTCGGACCTACTTGAAAGTTGCTTTCGACAACCGGATCTCCCTTTTGCTCGTTTATCTCTATCTGATTTTCATGGTGCTGGTTGCGGGAGTCGAGAGCTACATGTTCGCGCTGGTGGCAAAGGCAATCTTTCCCCATGCCTCGGCTATGTTAATCGTCCTCGGCCTGCTGGCCTTTACAATCACGGTCAACCTGCTGGGGTTCGAATTACCCAGAGGCTTGCAAATATTCACCACGTTCCTCCTGATTTTGGGCATCATCGTCCTTGGCATATTCGGCATCTTCCACGCTCCGAATGGGTTCAGCACCTTTGCCCAGAGCGCCGGCGAGAATCTACGACAATTGAAAGTTCTGCCGGCTGCCATAATCATGGCTGTCTACCTGTTTACCGGGTTTGAGTGGGTAACACTGCTGGGCTTCAGCCCAAAGTCGTATGAACGACGCATACCGGTATCGATGCCCCTGGCGATTCTGACAAACATGTTCGCCTACACCATCTTCGTGGTCGGAATGTCCTTTCAAATTCCGCGGGCAGAAATCATAGCCACGCCGGTCCCTCAGGTGCCCTACTTCGTGGGCATGCTCGGCAGCAGTGGTGTGTACTTCGCGTGGGCCTTTTCGCTGTTGGCAGTCTTTTCTACGTTCAATGCCGGCATCATGGGTGGCTCGCGGCTGATCTATGTGCTCACTCGCGAAGGCAACCTGCCAAAGTGGTGTGCAAAGATGTCCTTGCGCAGCGGGGCTCCTATCGGTGGCATTTTAGTGCTGGGCACACTCGCTACTGTCTCTTCAGTGCTGGTTGTCACCTACGAATTGGAACTACTGGCCGCGGTTATAGGTTCCGCTATCGTTTCGGTCGTATATGCTGCTTTCATGTGGGCAGTTCTCCGCCTCAGAAAAGCCCAGCCAAATGCAAAACGCAGCTTCCGCACACCCGTTGCTGTGTGGCTCCAGTGGGTGATCATCGTGTTAATGCCGTTAATGGGCATAGCCACTTTGTTCTCGCAAGTGGGCATGCAGTATCAGCCAATCATCGGAATGGTCATTTTCACGGTTGTCGCCACTATTATGGCTCGGTGGTCGCTTGTAAGAACGGCTAACCAGCAGCTAAGACGGCAGAACTAGGCGACGTTCTTTATGAACGATTATGGGTACTATTGCCGTCCCGGATTGACGCGTATGCTGCACGCGCTCAGCCTGGATGCTGTCTATGAGCGCGCGGAAGGCGACAAACTCTGGCAGAGAAAAGACGATCACCTAATCGAAGTACTCGACCTCGTGGGCGGGTTCGGCGCCAATCTTTTTGGTCACTATCACCCGGAACTTGTGGCCGAAGAGAAACGGCTTGTGGAGTTGAAAGTTCCGATCCTGGCGCAGGGCTCTTGTCGCCAGGGAGCAGCGCTGCTGGCCCGGGCCCTTTGCGACCGGCTTGGCGACTATATCTGCATCTTCACAAACTCTGGTGCGGAAACTGTCGAAGCCGCCTTAAAGCATGCTTATCTTGAACGTGAACGTCCTATCTGCTGGGCTCTAAAGAAAGCGTTCCATGGCAAGACGCTCGGCGCGATTCAACTCACACCCGCTTACCGCGACCCATTTTCCTCTTTTGGACCAGAGGTCCATTTCCTGGATCCATCCGACGCGGCGACCTGGCAAGAAGCAGAAGCCGAAGCTGATGAAGTTTCGGCGGCTTACATAGAGCCGGTTCAGGGTGAGGGTGGTATTAATGTCATCCCCGCGGATTTTCTCGAGTGGTTGGCGCCGCTCTGCCGGCGCAAAGGTATTCCGCTGGTTGTTGACGAGATTCAAAGCGGAATGGGACGCACCGGCCAATTCCTGGCCTCGCAGGCAATGGGAATCAGTCCTGATTATCTTTGTCTGTCAAAATCGCTTGGCGGCGGCCTGGCTAAAATCGGCGCGCTTCTGATCAAGAGAGAACGGTTCGTAGAAGAGTTTTCGGTCAAACATACGTCCACGTTTGCCGAGGATGATCGCAGTTGCCTGCTCGCCCTGAAAGCCCTGGAAATTCTCGACCGCGACAACCTCGCCGGCCGATGTGAGTCTCGCGGGCAGCATCTGATGAATAGTCTCGAGAAAGTACGCCGCCGTTTTCCTGAGCACATCAAGGAGATCCGCGGCCGGGGTTTGATGGTAGGAATCGAGTTGCAGGACCTCTCCGATTCGCCCTCGAGCACGCTGCGGATGCTTTCGCAACAGGATTACCTCGGCTATCTTGCTACGGCCTATCTGCTCAACGTGCATCGCATTCGCGTAGCCCCGGCGTTAAGTCAGCCCGCGACCATTCGCATCGAGCCATCTGCATACATTCGCACCTCTGATCTGGACTACTTCGTCGATGCGTTTTCGAGGTTTTGCGAGGCTTTGGAGGCACTCGATGTAGCCCACTTGACTGCTTTCCAGGTGGATCGTCCTTCGGCGTCCGTAACCAGCTACAACGAGCCGCGACCGTTCAAACGTGAAGTGCCCCGAACTCCTCGCCGAGTTGCCTTCCTCGGACATTTAATTCTGCCTGAACACGCGCCACTCTGGGACCCTTCGCTGCGAGCCTTTGAGCCATCCGACCTCGAGGCTTACATGGCCAGACCTTCAAGGATTCTGGGCCCAACAGTATTCGATCAAATCAACGTTGGATCGCGCACCGGCGACGAGGTGCACCTGAAGTACATTGCGCTCGACCTCACGCCGCGTCAGATCCTAAGTGCTATGCGTTCGCGCGATACCGGCTGGATCAGCGAGAAGATCGAAGACTCAGTCAAGTTAGCACGCGAAGAAGACTGCAGCGTGATTGGCCTCGGCGCTTATACGTCGATCATTTCCGGCAATTGCCAACGCGTGAAAACAAATGGCATCGCGCTAACTTCGGGAAATTCATTAACTGTGGGCATGGGGATCAAGGCGCTAAAACGGAGTGCAGCGAAAGCGGGCATCGAACTCGCAGCAGCACGATTGGGTATACTCGGCGCCACGGGGAACATCGCCACTACTTATGCTGTCATGATGGCTCGTGAAGTCGCGGAATTAGTGCTTATTGTCCGCGATGCTAATTCTCCCCGGCTGCGATCAGTCGTCGACCAAATCAAAACCGCAGTGCCTCAGGCGAACATTACGGTTGTTTCCGACCTCACGGCATTGCGAAATTGTTCGCTAATTGTAACGGCTTCAAACACGGCTGAACCATTGATCCAGCCTGATCATCTTTCGCATGATCCGGTGGTGATTTGTGATATCTCGGTTCCAACGGACGTCTCGCCCGATATTACTACGGCGCGTCCGAACACTTTGGTCATTCACGGCGGGATTGTTCGTCTGCCATGCAATGAGGATTTCATCATCGGGGGGTTGCCGCTCGAGCGGGGGCATGTGTACGCTTGCATGGCTGAAACCCTGCTCATGGGACTCGAGGGCATCACTTCACATGGTTCATACGGACCAGTGGAGGCCAACGGAGTTTCGCAAGCCCTGCTGATGGCTGAAAAGCATGGCTTTGAACTGGCGGATATTGCCAGCGGTTGGACTTACTGAGTACACTGGCGGTCTAAACCTAAACAGATGAACGCGATGATCGAGACCTCTCCAGCGACAGCGCCTGGGGCAAGACCAGACGAACTACAATCAGCGCGGCTGAACGCCAGGGCGACGAGATTAGCGCGCCGGGTCGCACTGGCGACGGTGATTCTTCCCTTTCTCGGTTTCCTTGTTTCGGTGGCGCTCCTTTGGCAGCGAGCCTTCGGCATAGTCGATCTAGGCCTCCTTGTAGTGTTTTACGTGCTGACCACGATGGGTATCGGGATAGGATTTCATCGACTCTTCGCCCATCGTGGCTTCCAGACAGGTCCCCGAACGAAAGTCATACTCGCAATTCTCGGTTCAATGGCTGCTGAGGGCCCGGTTCTCTTTTGGGCCGCGATTCACCGGCGACACCATAGTTACAGCGATCGGACGGGGGATCCGCATTCTCCGCATTTGCATGGCGAGGGTGTCTGGAACACTTTGCGAGGCTTTTGGCATGCTCATAGTGGTTGGATGTTTCGGCCGGAACTTACTGGCTGGGCCTATTATGTTCCTGACTTACTCCGAGACCGGCTACTATTCCAGATCAATCGGCTGTATTTTCTTTGGATGACACTCGGCCTGCTGCTGCCGGCAGTCCTGGGTGGTTTGCTGACCCTGAGCTGGCGTGGCGCATTACTCGGGTTTTTATGGGGTGGTCTGGTCCGCGTTTTTCTGGTTCACCATACAACCTGGAGTATTAATTCGATTTGTCATATGTACGGCAACCGTCCTTTTCAAACTCGTGATTTCAGCGCAAACAACTTCTGGATGGCTCTTCTCTCCTTTGGCGAAGGATGGCACAATAATCACCATGCATTTCCCAGTTCAGTCAGGCACGGTCTCCAATGGTGGCAGATAGACATGTCGGGTTATGTGATCCAGACGATGAAGGCTGCTGGTCTGGCGTGGAATGTAAAGTTGCCAAGCCCTAGAATGGTTGCCGAGGCAAAAAAGAAGAATGGCGACCGATAGCGGTCTTCGACCTGTTAGCCGCGCTGCCGGGTGCTCTTTAAGATGTCATGACTGGAAAAAGTTTGAAAGAAGATCTTCACGCATCAACAAGTGGAACTGCCGGCGGTCCGGCTTCAACCCGGGCCGAAGAACAGATTCAGGCCTGGCTTATCTCAAACATTTCTGCCGTAGTTGAAGTAGATCCACAGACGATAGACATTCGCAAACCTCTCGAGTATTACGGAATGGATTCGATGCAGGCAATGCACCTGTCCGGCGATTTGGAAGACTGGCTGGGACGGCAACTTTCCCCAACTGTCGTCTGGGACTATCCCACTATCGAGCAGCTGGCGCGCCATTTGGCGAACAACGGACAATAACGAAACGCCAGTGCACCGATTACAAAGCAGGATTTTTTACTAACCTCCTCGCCTTACAAATGGCAGTCTCGCTTATTAATCTTTATTGATTTGATGCACCTTTATTCCTTCCCACAATCAAGCCGCCCTTGTCGCCAATGAAGGCGAGTAACGCAAGCTGTTAGCTTGCGTTACGGTTTGAGTGACTACTCCCTACGCAAGCTGACAGCTTGCGTTACCGCATGAACGATCAATCAGCGAAACCCCCAGAGAATCAGACCAGCGCCACCAAAGCTGTTAAATGGGTTCTCAATCGCCGCGTGGTGGCTAACCTCATGTGGCTGGTCACGGCAGACAAAGATGAACCGCTGCCGCCAAAACCACGTCATCGAAACCTCTTTAGCAAACCGGTCGCCTGGTTGCTCGGCCGGCAACTAATCTCCTCCGTGAAATGGATACTGCTTTACGCCGCGTACCAGGGACGGCTGGATCCGCGAAACTGGATGCATTCAGAACCTTATTCGTTCCGCACAGTTTCGGATCCTGAATTTTGGTTCGACTATCTCGCGGATTCCGGAGACGGACAGCGGGCAATGTACAGCATTGCCTATCTTTGCCTGAGTGACTTGTGGGTAGACGGCTCGAAAACTGAAGCACCCACCCTCAATTCACACGTGAAATTTGCGGAGCAAGGCAAGCAAACCTTTCGGCTGCCACGAGGTGAGTTTTTGTTTGTGGGCGGCGACACTGCATATCACATCGCGGACTATCCCACGCTCGCCTACCGATTTCAGCTCCCTTTCCATTGGGCAGCTACCGATCTCGGTCTGGACAAGTTTACCGAAGAAGGGAGACGCCCGCTGTTTGGCATTCCCGGTAACCACGACTATTACGATCAAATCGAGGGCTTTCATAGACAGTTTCGCCGTCCGGTCAATGCCGAAGACGTTCCGACCGAGGCGGCAGCTAATCGCCAACCTCGACTACCTCAACTCAGGATCCCCGGCTTTAGACGTTGCCAGGACGCCAGCTATGTCGCAATCGAACTTCCCTACAACTGGTGGTTCTGGGGCCTCGATGTTGAAAGCGGCATCATGGATACCCGCCAGTTTGAGTTTCTGAGAAAACTCAACAACCACGAGCCTCCTCGAAAACTGATTGTGGCCACCCCGGAACCGACGACGTTCATGGGAAGGTACCTCGACCGCGATTCCAATCTCTCCAGGGTCTTTCAGGACCTGAATCTCGCTCGACCGTTTCTCAAAGAGCCCGAAGCACTGGCGCCGGGTTTCTGCCGGCTGGATCTCGCGGGCGACATTCATCGATATGCTCGTTACTGGGGATCGAAATCACCCGCCGCTCCGGAGGGAACTCCAAGTAACGAAAACTATGCTTCCGTTGTTTCCGGGTTGGGCGGAGCAGTAATTCATCCATGGGAGACCCACACACAGGACATTCTGGAACAGGTGGTCTACCCGAAGACGAGTGACTCGCGCGTTGACGTGGCCCGACAACTGCTGAATCCGTTTAAGTTGATGTCGGGAGGCGGACTGTGGCTGGTCGGCGCGCTGCTGGCAATAAGTGTCTATCTCAGCGCGACGTTTCCTCAAAACTCACGAACGGTGGTTGATGAATTGTTGTTGCGGCCACTGGGAATGCGCACCGAGCGCTTCTGGTATTTGACCGTTCATTTCTGGCAACAAGCCGGGGCGACACCTGCAAGACTCCTGCACTCTGGCATTGGTTATGGTCCATTTCTTAAGAGCTTCGCGATTCTCTTATCCCTATTGCCGCTGCTTGGAGCTGCCGTTTTTGGTGCTCGGCGCACAAAGAAGCTTAAGGAGCTGGCAAAAGTGCGACCTGTACTCAGCTGGGAGTACTGGCCCAACTGGGTATTTTACAGCGTCGCGTTGATCTTGCCTGGGATCGTTCTTTTGTGGTTTGGTACGGAACCAGCCTATCGAGTCTTCGCTGACATACTGTTTACGATCGTCGTGTTGGGTCTTTTTGGGGGATTGATTTACTTAGGGTCTGGTATCGGCGCCAGAGGCCTGGGCAAAGCAACCACAGCCGGTTTCGTCGTGCTCGGAACTTTTCATGCGCTATTGCAGCTATTGCCTCCGTTTCTTTTTCTGCGCATCGGCAGCAAGCTGTCGATTCTTCTGGCACTCCTGGCAACCGTGGTTTTTGCGGCGCTGGGAATGTTCCTGGTGCGCCGAATGGCATCGCGCTGGGTGCTGCTGTTCGTATGGCTTCTTTTTGGTGTACTGATTTTATATTTGCCGATTGGACTTGCCAGCGGCGCCACGCGTTTGCCGGTCGGCGTTGCGGTTCCTTTTTTCTTTCTTGTGGTTGCGTTGATGGGCACGATGAACATAGGCGTCTGGTTTGGCTGGTATCTCCTGGTTTCTCTCGCTTTTGCAGGGCACAACGACGAAGCCGCGGGTGCAGCACGCGTGGAAAAGTACAAACAGTTCATTCGCTTTCGTCTCACTCCGGATACTTTGACCGGGTATGTAATTGCTATCGATGAGCCAGGAACCAATGGTCGCGAGTTGAAACCGAGAGTTGTGGATGTTTTCAGTATTCACACTTGACCGGCGATCCGGAACTCATTTCATTGACTTTTGAAATCTACAGGCATAATGTTTGCTCGCTCACTAAGGCATCCGTTATTTGTAACGCAAGCTGTTAGCCTGCGTCGATGAAGCACACTCAACCCACGCAAGCCAACAGCTTGCGTTACAGTTAACTTCTTTTCTTTCTGAACAGGCAACTCACGGAGCCAATAAACGCTACCCGATCGTTTCCAGGAGACTTCGTTAGTCATCAACCGTGAAGCTTCTAATCCTCGCCGGAGGTGCTGCCTCACGATGTCTCATGACAATAATCGCGATTTGATAATAGAGCGGTATTCTGCCTTTTCCTCTGCCTCGAATGGAGACCCTGCTTGGAATACCTGCGAGCATCTGGAATTGATGAAGCGGCGGCGGCCGTTGCGGCCGGAGCAAAGCCCTTGGCCGGCGGCACGGTGCTAGTGCCAAACCTGGCTGCGAATGGCGGCCGCGGACAAATGCTCGTCGACATCGGCCGCCTTAAAGAGCTGGCGCGGATCTGGTCCGACGATACGGCCCTCTATTTAGGTGCCACATCTTCCCTCGCAAGGATTGCAGTCGATGCAGCCATACGCTCGAACTTTCAAGCATTGGCTGAAGCAGCAGCCGCGGTCGGTAATCCACAAGTGCGACGAGCTGCCACCATTGGCGGCAACGTCGCACTGGGATCAGCCACTGCTGATTTGGTGCCCGCATTGCTCGTGCTTGATGCACAAGTAATCTGCCATGAAAAACTCGCCAAACAAGAAAAGCCCCTGGCAGGCTTTGACGCAACGGGTCGCTTGATTACCAGCTTAAGATTGCCGCTGATCCAAAAAAGACGTTCGGCCTTTCATAAATTCGCCTGGCGTGGCGCATCGGGAATCACCATAGTTAACGTTGCCATTGCTGTTTGCCTGAATGAAAGCGTGATCTCCCAGGCACGTGTTGTAGCAGGTGGGTTGACACAGCCTCCGCAGCGCTTGCCAGACGCCGAAGCCACACTGAATGGAAGAGAAATAACTCCCGACGTGGTTACAAAAACTGCGGCGGCGGCAGCAGCCGAAGCAAAGTGCGAACTTAATGGACCGCCGGGTGAGCACTATCGACGTCGAATTCTGGAATACGGCACTCGAGAAATACTGCGCCGGCTGATGGAAGAATAATGGCTGAAGCGAACGACTTGTTAAGCATTCAACTGAGTGTAAACGGCCATTTACACCAGGTAGCGATCGATCCTGCAACGACGCTTCAGAGTTGCCTGCATCATCAAGCAGGGTTCAAAGAAGTACGTTATGGTTGCGGAGAAGGAGTTTGCGGAGCGTGCACAGTGCTGCTGGACGGTGAGCCACGAGCCTCTTGTTTGTTGCTCGCGGTGCAGGCGGAAGGAAGCCGAATCGTTACTTCTTCCGGACTGGAAGACGAAATCGATTGCGCGAGCGCTCTGCGAGCCCAGCTCCTGGCACGCCAGGCATTCCAGTGCGGTTATTGCGCTTGCGGTGTACTTGTTTCTGCTACGCACCATCTGGCCACAAATCCGTCGGAGCAGGCGGCAGCAGCTTTGTCGGGAAATCTTTGTCGCTGTACCGGTTACGCCCAGATCATCGAGTCCATTCAGGCAACGGCGCACTCCGCTCTTCCTCCAGGTGATTCCCCGCCCCGCTGGGATTTGCAGGAAAAACTTTCCGGACTGGCCAACTATCCAACCGACGCTCACCAGAAAAGCCCGCTAGTCGGACGCATTCTGTGGAGCGAACTGCCATCCGCTCGAATTACTGATATCGATACAAGCGCCGCAAAGACTGTCCCGGGCGTCGCGGCGGTTTTGACCTGGCGCGACATACCCAAGCGCAACAATACAGGGGCCGCAGTCTTTTCCGCAGATCAGCCGCTGTTGGCAACCGACTCGGTCAAGACGATGGCGGATGCCGTCGCCCTTGTCGCAGCAACCACTACTGCGGCCGCGGACGAAGCCCTCAGCAAGATCAAAGTGACCTATCAAGTATTAACGCCTGTCACTGATGTCTTTGACTCGGTAAAAGATGGAACGACCAAGATTAGTAGTCGGGGAAATGTTGTTGCCCAGTTTATTGAAGTGCGTGGAGACGTCGATGCTGCATTTAAGGCGGCCGACGTCATCGTGGAAGGCGACTACAGCACAAGCAGCAACGACCACGGCGGTATTGAACTCGAGGGAGGCACCGGCTGGCTCGAGGGCGACACAATCGTGCTGGCAATTCCGCATCAGACGCCGGATACCGGCCAGCGAAGTGTTGCGCGATTGCTCGGCATGTCTTCCAATCGAGTGCGAATTGTATCTCCGCGCATCGGCGGATCGTTTGGGAAATACGCAGTGGCCAGCATCGAAGGCTATCTCGGCTTGCTGGTGCACCATACCGGCAGGGCGGTGCGCCTGGTCCTTAGTCGGGAAGAGATGCTGCAACGACGCACGAAGCGCCATCCGTCGTACGGCCACTATCGGTTGGCTCTCACACGCGATGGCCAGTTTCTGGGGCTCGAGACAGAAGTTTTGACGGACGCGGGTCCATATGTCTGGCTGACGCCCGCAGTTACCGCGGTGATTCCCGCAGAGGCCGCAGGGGCTTATGAAATTCCGAATGTCCGGGCCCGCGCGCGCGGCGTTCTCACAAACAATTTGATTACCGCACCAATGCGAGGCTACGGCTCGCAACAGATCGGTTATGGCATTGAAGCGATAGTCGAGAGGGCTGCTCACGAGCTGCAGATGGACCCAGGCGAGTTGCGCCGCAAGAATCTGAAAACCCATCGCACGGACGGAAAGGGTCTGGCGATTGATGGAGCGGAGTTGGCGTTGGCACAAACAATTGACGTTGTGCAGACACGACTGGGGCCGCGTCCCAACATCCGGCCCGGGCGAATCTTCGGACGCGGCCTGGCAACAATACACGCTAAATACGGTTATCCGTACGGCCTGGGGGATCGCTTTGCCATAAAGATTAGAGTCGATGACGCGGGACACTTCTCCGTTGAATCAGATATTGGGGACTCAGGAACCGCGGTGCCAAATGAGATGGTCCAGCTTCTCGCCCGAACGTTAGACCTTCCCCAGCTGCCGGTGTATCGACAGAGCCAGGCCGCGATTGATGATCCCAGCGGGAATGACTTTAGTCGCGGGCAGGCGCTGACATGGCTGCAACGCAATGCTTACCGCTTTATTGAATGGCTGCAAACCTTCAGTGCCCGGCAGATGCTGCACATAACAGCTAACATTAAGCTCACAACGATGATGAAGGTAACGAAGCTAATCTCCCGGCCGGTCAACCTCCTTACCGCAACAATTAACAAGCTAAAGTTCGCACTCTTTCCGTTCGGTCGGGACTCTTTCCAGCCTCGCTTCGGTTCCAGCAGAGCGGTCTCGATGTGCGCGCTGGCTGTACTCGATGCAGTTGAGCGATTGAAAAAGAGCGCCCGCAATACGGGTGGTCAATTACTGGGCGCAGAACCAGGCGAACTTCTGGTTGACGGGCATGGCGTGACGCATCAAGGCGATCCGACTCGAAGCGCGACGTGGGCACAGCTCGCCGCGGCGGCGGGAGGCCGCTTGAGCGCAATGGGCGAGGGGCATAACCCAGATGGCCAGCTTTTTGATCCAGCGACCGGAAATCAGCGTGGCGCCATTGACTTCATGGATGCCACTCACGGTTGTGATTTGGAAATCAATCCAGAAACTGGAGAAGTGCGAATCCTCAACTATGTAGCGTGTCACGACGTTGGCTATGCCTTTAATCGGGAAGCTGTGCGCGGCCAGATACTGGGTGGCACGATGATGGGCATCGGACAGGCGCTGTATGAGAATGTCAGATCAATCGAGGGTGAAGTCGTAAATGTCGGCTTCCACGACTATCTCGTGCCCACAGCGCTGGAAATGCCAGGGAATATATCCGTCGAGATACTCGAATCCGGCAGCGGGATTGGACCAAATGGCTCGAAAGGAATCGGCGAGTCGGCCGCCGTGGCAGCTCCCGTGGCAATTGCCAATGCGTTATATGACGCTCTGGGCGTTCAACCGGCACGGACGCCCACCACTCCTGAAGATATTGTAGAAATGCTCACCCACTGACAAGAACAGGAGGCTCGAAAATAATGGCTGGTCTCAAAATTGACAAAACCTTTCTTTCCCTCGCCGTTGGTGTCTTCACGGCGTTGATGGTCATTTACTTCACCTACGAACTCTGGGTAAATCCAGTGGAGTTCACTTCAAAGTTTGCGCCACCGCTGGCCGTGGTCGATTATGGCACTCTGGTCCGCGCGCGGTGGATTAGCAATCGCATTTTTCCCTATGGCGTCGTGATGCTGATCGCTGTGTTCCGCAAGGAATACAAGGTGGTTGGTTACCTGCTGTTGCTGCGATTTGGTGTGGATTTTATGGACGGCTCGGTACTTGCGCTTTCGCTCACAAACAATCATCCGCACGGGTTGGATGCCGTCCGGGTAATGGTTGGTGCTTACGCGTTGTCGGTTCTGAACTTGTTGGCCGGGATTCATCTGATTAGAAAGAAATAGCGAGGCTGTTTCCCGCTGCGAGTGTACATTGACAACCACTGTTCGAGGAGAAACTGCATGAATCGCAAACTCAAGACGGCTTGCATCATTCTCTATGTGGTAGCGGCGATAGCTCTGGTATACGGACTGGTCTATACCTTTATCCCGACACTGTTTCCCTATCACAAACGATATCTGGGAATTCCGCTGATAGATCTGCCCCCGCATGTCCTCGATCTGTATCTATTGATCTACAGGGGCGTGGGCGCGGCAATGCTATCAATCGGAGCAACGCTGATCATGCTCGTAAAGGGGTTGCTGAGCAAAGGAAATCGATGGGCCTGGTGGACCATCGCTGTGATGATGGGACTCACGCTCGTGCCCCTTCTGTTCATCACACGCAGCGTCGGGCCCTACACACCCTGGTGGGGAATCGGCATTCTGATCGGCGTCGTCGCTTTTGCTTTGTGGCTCGCCTGGCCCCACACCAGCAGTAAATGATCCTCGATCAGCGGACTCAAGGCGTGTTATTGTCACGCACCTCAGGTCACGCAAAAGAACGGTGGCTTGAAAGAACGCGCAATTCCATTAGTAATCTTCTTGACCAGGTTCTGCATGAAAAGAGACATCACTAAATACATCGAACTCGACAACCTTGATTTGGAGCTCTTTATCTGTAGTGACATTCTGAAGCTCAACTCGCTGCATTATGGATATTGGGAGAGCGATCAGGAACTGTCTCTGGACAATGTGAGAAAAGCACAAACCCGCTATACCAGCGAATTGCTCAATGCGATCCCTGCCGGGGTTGCAAGTGTGCTGGACGTCGGATGTGGAATCGGAGACAACGCGCGCGCCCTCGCGGCCAGTGGCTATAACGTCACCGCCCTGTCTCCTGACAAAAACCACGCAAAGTATTTCGAGAATGGCAATGGGCACGCGATTACGTTTCACAATCAGCGCTTTGAAGAATTCCAGGCCGATCAGAAGTTTGATCTGATCCTTATGAGCGAATCGCAAAACTACTTTGAAGCGAAAATCGCATTTCGACAGTGTCTGCAGTTTTTGAACCCGGGCGGACACCTCCTGATATGCGGGATGTTTCGCAAAGAAGAGACCTCAGTTTTCAAACACGTCAGAAACGTCGAGGACGATTTCATCGGTGAAGCTGTTTCCCACGGTTTACAATTGACGAGTCATACCGACATCACCGATCACGTTTTGCCCACCCTCAAATTCGCGAACCAGGCGCATCGCAATTATCTTGAACCTTCATTGGCTCTATTGAAGTATTACTTCCGGCAGACCTCTCCTTTGAAACTGCGGCTGCTTAAGTTGGTCTGGGGAAAACAGCTCAAGAACTTTCAGAAAATCTACCAGTATTACGACGAGTTTTTCGATCCCATTTTGTTCAAGAAGCACGTGAGGTATCTCACGCTCCTGTTCACCCTCAATGAAAGGGAGTGATAAATCATGTCTACAGCTTTCGACGTGATAGTGATTGGCAGTGGCTTTGGTGGTGCAATAACCGGATGTCGCCTCGCAGAAAAAGGACTAAGGGTCCTTATCCTCGAGCGAGGGCGACGCTGGGACTCGAATTTCCCCCGGGCGATTACGGATCCCTGGCGATATGATTACGATGAACCCGAAGAGCATAATGGCTGGCTTGACATGCGCTTCCTGTCCGACATGGTAGTAGCGCAGGGAGCCGGGGTCGGCGGTGGCTCGCTGATTTATGCAAACGTGTCAGTCAAACCCAAGCGGGCAATTTTCGATCAGGGTTGGCCGGCAGAGATTACTTATAACGAATTGGATCCATACTTCGACCGAGTCGGGGTTATGTTGAATGTTCAACCGGTCCCTCCAAACCAAAACCCGCCACACCAGGAGCTGATTCGTGACGCGGCAAACGCTCTCGGGTACCAACCGCGCTTTGGACCATTGCCTCTGGCCATAACTTTTAATCCGAATTTTGACTACAACGCAGAGGACCCTTTCAATAACGACAAGTCACAAAAATTCGTAAACGCTTTCGGCGTGGAACAGGGAACATGTGTTCATTGCGGCAATTGCGATGTGGGTTGCCAGGTCAAAGCGAAGAACACCCTTGACCTTAATTACATACCCCTGGCGGAAAAACATCACGCTGAGGTGCGACCACTGCACCTGGTAAGGTACATCGCTCCCGAGAACAGTGGGTACCGCGTTTATTATGACGAAATCAAAGGCGGGCGACTGATACCAGGAAGCGAAAAAGCCGATAGGGTAATTGTGGCGGCCGGGTCACTGAACTCGACTGAAATTCTCCTGCGCTCTCGAGATCAATACAAAACGCTGCCGAATATCAGCCGGTTGCTGGGCTACAACTGGAGCTGTAACGCTGACTTTATTTCGGCGTCGTTTGATCATCCACGCAACATTTATCCCTCGAGAGGCCCGACAATTACGTCCGTAATCGATCTCTTTGATGGTGTGGTAGATGGCGAATCGTTCATGATCGAGGATGGCGGAATTCCACCTTTTCTCAGTGACCTAGCCGGGCAGGCCCGCAAATCCTGGCTGGGAAAGTTCAATCCATTATTGACGCTGCTGAGCCGGCTATCTGAAACTCACGACGAGTTTCACAACGATATGCTGTGGTTCGCTGTTGGCAAAGATGCCGCTGATGGGCGGCTTTATCTGGGACGAAAATGGTATTGGCCGTGGCATCGAGTTGTGCTGCTGGATTGGAAGGTCGACCGCTCGAGACCGGTAATCGATGCTATCTCAAAAACCCATCAACGACTGGCCGAAGCGACTGGCGGAAACTACGTGGAACCGCCCGGTTGGAAATACCTTTTGGACCTGATAACGGCGCACCCCTTGGGTGGCTGCAAGCTGGGTAACACCGTTGATGACGGAGTTGTGAATCATCGTGGTGAAGTGTTTGGCTATCCGAATCTTTATGTTGCCGATGGCTCGATAATTCCTGAATCGGTTGGCTTCAATCCTTCGCGCACGATTGGAGCAGTGGCCGAACGCATAGCTGCCCTCATGTCGGTTTGAGGAACATTGCCGGAAGGCTGCTGGGAAGAATAGTGATCCACGGAAACACACGAACGAGGACCCCGTAGCCCCGATGCCTGCCAAAGTCATTCTTGTCACAGGAGCCTCGTCCGGAATCGGAAAAGCATGTGCCGAATACTTGAGCCAGCGCGGTCATCGGGTCTATCGCGGCAGCCGCAGCACTCAAGACAAGCCCGAAATGCTTCAGCTCGCCCTGGACGTTGATGACGATGAGTCCACCGACTCAGCCGTCCAGAAAGTAGTCAGGAACGAGGGGCGCCTCGATGTCGTTTTAAACTGCGCCGGCTTTGGCATCGTTGGCGCAGTGGAAGACACTTCCATTGCGGAAGCGAAGGGCCAATTCGAGACCAACTTCTTCGGCGTTGTGCGCGTGTGTCGAGCCGCGCTGCCGGCGATGCGCCAACAAGGCTCAGGCTTAATCATCAACGTTAGCTCAATTGCCGGCCTTGTATCCCTTCCGTTTCAGGCCTTCTATAGTGCCAGCAAATTTGCTCTTGAAGGTTTGAGTGAAGCGCTGGCCATGGAGGTCGCCCCGTTTGGCGTCCGCGTCGTTTTAGTTGAGCCGGGAGATTTCCGAACCGGGTTTACTGCAAATAGAAAACAGACGAGAAAGTCTCTGAATGACTCGGACTACCGCGAACGTTACGCTAAGGCACTCGCGGTTTTCGAAAAAGAGGAGGCCAATAGTGATGATCCATTGGGAGTCGCTCGCTTGGTATCACGTATTATCGATAACAAAGCCCCGCGACTGAGATATTCTGTCGGCCCCACAGGCGAAAGGATTGTTCCAGGTTTGAAACACATTCTGCCGCAGAAGGTCTATCAGTGGCTTTTCATGAAACACTATGACATCGATTGAAGTTCCACGAGCTGAGGTAGTCGCATGAGATTCTTATCACCCAGGGTACATGGTTACTTCGACTACCTCTACGTCATCCTGTTTCTCGCCGCACCGAGCGTCCTGGGCTTTACGGGTTTGCCGGCGATCCTCTGTTACGTCTTCGCTGTTCCTGCCCTTGTGCTCCCGATCTTTACCGCTTTTCCGCTGGGATTCGTGCCCCTGGTCCCACTCAAATTCCATATCGTCGCTGAGCCGATTCAATCCACGGGCCTCGCTATGTTACCCTGGATTCTGGGTTTTGCCGGCAACCATGCGGCGCGAAACTTTTACGTCGCGGACGGTGCTCTAATATTTGTTGTAGCCTGGCTAAGTGAATACAAGAGCCTCGAGCAAAAACCTCAGTGACGGAGTTTTTTTAGGCTTTCATACAACCGAGGCGTCACAAAGATCAGGATCGCAGCGATCACCCCTCCTGCCACCAGATCGACGACATAGTGATAACGCAGATAGACCGTGGAGAAAAGCTGACTTGCGGTGAAGATTGTGAAAATGTAGAAAACTTTTCGGGACAACCGCTGAGACGTCCACCACGCCAGCAATGTCTGCTCTGTATGCCCGCTCGGAAAACAGTCATAGTGAATTCCTTCCAGGTTGTCGAGTAGATTGCGAAACCAGTTGAAGGTCCACAGGCCCTCAAGCTGCGTGTGCTGGATTTGGCTCAGCAGGAACCGTGGACCACGCGCGGGAACCAGGAAATAAAAGACGTAAGAAACCAGGTAGCCCATCGAGATCAGGAAACCATAAAAACGAAACTCCTCCAGCCGCCGCTGGCGCCACAGCAAGTATGCCACCAGCAAGACCGCCGGGATGAACAGCGAGTAAACGATCTGCAGGTATTCGGTTAACAGTGGCATCTGCAACCGCTCGATCCAGACCGTAGGATTCACTCGCAGGGTTGCGAGATCGAATCGAGCGAGGGCGGCATCGGCGGTGCCGGAACGCAAAGCAGGAATCAGATAATTCAACTCTTTGTAGCAGGCGGCGACATAGATCGCCGGATACCAATTCCTGAACAGCCAGCTCGCCATGGTCTCCGAGCGCCGGGCAACTACGATCAATCCGACGCCGGCAACCTTCAGCAAGAGCAGCCACCAAGCCTGAGGAATTTGCGCACAAAAGATTACTTCCAACACTGAAGTTGCCGCCAGATAGGTAAGGATCAGTTTGTCGATCGCCCATGGTCCTTTCGTCGCTTCCTTGTCAAGAGCTTTCGCTTCCTTCAGTTTTGTCGGCTTTTGCATAGTTTGCTGAGGCACAGATTACATGTAGCAATGCAGACTGGAAAAGCATCGCCGATAGTCCGCGTATCGATGTTAACTCAGACCATGGACGAGGCATCAGGCTCAACATGAGGCCGTCGATGTGTTAGCCTTACCTACCGTGGCACCGCAAGTGGGACAAATCCCCCAATGAACATCGCAATCAGGATTAGTCTTCTGGCTTCCGGAATCTTCCTGTTAGCGGGATTGCTGACAGGAGTGGTCAAGTATCGTAAAACGATGGCGAGTCCGAATCATCGAGCGCCGGTTTACATAGATATCGCCCACCGCGCGGCTCTGTTGTACAGCTTTGCCTCTTTGGTTATGGCCAAGCTGCTCGAGTACAGCCCGTACACTCAAACCGTCCAATTGGTTGCGGTCGTTTTTCCTCTTCTTTTCTTTGCCGTCACCATCGGCGGATATTATGTATTTGGAGTGCTCAACACGACTGACAATATTTTCAGCAAGCGAAATTTCATCACGACCTGGTACATGTATGCCCTCATAGCAGGCGAAATTGGTGGCTTCCTGGTGATTCTCTGGGGCTTTTTGTCAACTCAAATACTTTGATCAACTCAACTAGAGGTCATTCCGCGCAGTCCATTTCCTGACCTGACGCAATTGCTCGAATCCTCAACACAGAAATTTCATACTTCAGGCGAACGGGATTTAGGGAATTGCCTGGAGTTGAACGACAAGGGCCGATAAGATAGCACTTAAATCGCCGCCCCCTCCTGTTTTACGATTATCGTGTTGAATGTGCTGCCAATGGCAATCAGCAGTAAGGAGATTTCTTGATTCACGCTACAGATCCTGGCCACCCGGGTCCGGAGATATTGGAACTTGCAAGCCCGGAATTGGTGCTAATGAATTCTGCTCCCATCACTCAGTGGAATGACATACAGAACGGACAGCATATCGCGCAGTTCTATGAAAGCGACACATTTCTTTTGAACTCATTGAAAGGGTTCGTGTCGGAGGGACTCCGCGCCGGCGAAGCAGTCATAGTAGTAGCAACCAAAGCCCATCGCGATCGTCTCGAGAGCTCACTGGCGGAATGCGGTATTGATTTAACAGCCGTCGCCGCTACAGGCCAGTATATCGCCCTGGATGCTGCTGAGACTCTCAGACAATTCATGGTCGATTCATCGCCTGAGCCTGGTCTCTTTCGGAATTCCGTTGGACGCGTAATTGATCGAGCGCGTGAGAATCGGCGCGGAGTGCGAGTTTTTGGTGAGATGGTAGCCATCCTTTGGGCCCAGGAAAACTCTGCGGACGCTATTCGTCTTGAAGAACTATGGACCGACCTGCAACAAGAATACCCGTTCGTCCTTTTCTGTGCTTATCCGTTTGATAACTTCAATGGCGCTGCTCTGACGAAGCCATTGTTGGATGTTTGCGCTCGTCACTCCCACATTATCCCATCTGAAAGTTACACCGAACTGAAGCCCGACGATCGTCTGCATACGATTATTACCTGGCAACAAAAGGCTCGCGCACTCGAAATGGAAATTGCCCAGCGCAAAGACGCTGAAGATTTGCTTCGCGCGCTAACGGAGGCGCTGGAAACCCAGGTCGAAGATCTGCGTCGCCTGCATGAAATGAATTTTAACCTGGCGAGTAGCCTGGACATTGATTCTGTTCTCCGCGAGGTATTGCGTGCTGCGATGGCTGTGCAGAACACTGATTTGGGATTGTTGTCGCTAACCGATCCCAACGCCAATCGCCTTACCGTTAAAGTGCAATCTGGTTTTAATGAGGAGTTTCTTAAGACAATCGCGGAAGCGAGTCCCGGTTCGGGAGCCTCTTTTGAGCGGCGCGAGCGTGTCATCATCGAAGACGTCACAGTGGACCCGGTTTTCGAGCAGTACCGGGACATCGCGAACGTGGCAGGCTTTCGCTCGTGCCACTGCACCCCATTGATCACGCGCAACGGCACGATCATCGGAGTGCTTTCAGTTTATTTTCGGGACCGGCATCGACCGGCCGAGCGCGAAATGCGCATGATGGATCTGTACGCCCGGATGGCTGCGGATTTCATCGAAAGTGCCCGGCTTCATCACCAGGTTCAACAGCAGCTCGAAATTCGCGAACAGTTGTTGACTCGTGAACAGATGGCCCGAGCCGAGGCCGAGAATGCCAATCGAATGAAGGATGAGTTTCTCGCCACGGTCTCGCATGAACTACGCACTCCGTTGAACGCAATAATTGGCTGGAGTCACATGCTGCGCAGCGGCAGGTTGGATCCGAAAATGACCGAGCGAGCCCTGGAAACCATTGACCGCAACGCAAAAGCCCAGGCCCAACTGGTCGAGGACATTCTGGACGTTTCGCGTGTTATTACCGGCAAGCTCAGCTTGAATATGGCTCCGGTTGATCTGGCCGCCGTCGTGAACGAAGCTATTGATTCGGTTCTGTTGGCGGCTGAATCAAAAGGCATCCGCCTGGCCGTCACTCTTGATCCGTCAGCCCGCAACACACTGGGTGACGCGAGCCGCTTGCAGCAGGTCGTGTGGAACTTGCTTGCCAACGCTATTAAGTTCACCCCGAATGGAGGCCTCGTTGAGGTTAAGCTTACTCGCGCTAACGGCTCAGTCCAGATTTCCGTCAGCGACACCGGGCAGGGGATAAGTCCTGAGTTTCTCCCGTTTATTTTTGATCGTTTCCGTCAAGCGGATGGCACGACCACGCGCCAGCATGGCGGCTTGGGGTTAGGACTGGCTATCGTGCGCCACCTCATCGAACTTCATGGCGGCACCGTTAAGGCTGAGAGTTCGGGCGCAGGTCTGGGGGCCCGTTTCATCATCAGAATTCCTCGTTCGTCAAAAGCCGGCGTATCGAAGAAGCGCGCAACGGAAGTGAAAAGCTTGTTCGGCAATCATAACAACGTAGAGACTGCCTCGATCCTTCCCTCGCTTGGGGGTGTGAAGTTGCTTCTGGTTGATGATGATCGCGATACCCTCCAGATCCTGACCGTACTCCTTCGCGAGCAGCAGGCAAATGTTGAAGCGGCGGTTTCGGTAGCTGAAGCTCTGGAAGTGCTGCAATGGTATCAACCGGACGTAATTGTCTCTGACCTTGCGATGCCGGACGCCGATGGGTACGAGCTAATACAGAAAATCCGAATCAAGGAAAGCCTTGGCGAGAAGCAAACACCTGCTGTAGCTTTGACTGCCTACGTGAGAGTTGAAGATCGAGCTCGCGCTCTATCCGCGGGATTCAATATGTTTGTTCCGAAACCGGTGGAGCCCAACGAGTTAATCAACGCCATCGCCAACCTGGTGGAACCGCTGGCTGCAACGTCTGAACCAGTCGAAATCTGATCCAGGCACGGCCGGTGTAAAACAAACCGTTAGTTTGCTGTTGTCGACACTGAGGCACTCAACGTCAGACGCAAACTAACAGTTTGCGTTACATGGATTAAGAAACTCTTTCCCGGACGGACGCGCCATTGATTTGGGTCATTTCTTCGTCACCGCGCATGTACTGCAACAACTTCCATCCCAGATACACTGCAACCAAAAGGCCCACCACTACCCACGTCAGATTGCCGAGCACATCAGAAATAGTCTGAACCCGATCGCTGAAGGTATAACCCAAACCCACGTACACCACGACCCAGAGCACCTCTCCCAGCACATCCCATAAAAGAAAACGCGGCCAGGGATAATGCCCGACACCACTGGTCACGTTGATCCAGGGAGCTGGTGCGGTGATCAGCCAGCGACTAAAAAAGATCCCTGCAGCGCCCCATCGTTTGGAAAAAGTTTCGGCGTTCTTGATTCTCGCTTCCCCGCCAACTCCGCGGCTGAGCTTCAGAATGAACCGGCGGCCCCTCTTGCGAGCGAGAAAGTATCCAATGTTGTCGCCGAGGATTGCCGCGGTACTGGCAACGACAATGACCGGTGCCAGTCTCATCTCGCCTTGTTCAACGAATGAACCTGAAGCCACCAATAGCAGGCTGATCGGAAGCGGAAGCCCCATCGACGCGATGACAATCACGACAAAGAGTACCGGCAGTCCATAAAGAGCGAGAGCGGCGAGGAGCTGATCTGTCATGGCGATCTCTCCGGACCGGGAGGTCGCCATCGCTGCTCGTCGCCTGCGCGAGCATCATTAATCGCCTTTTCCAGGACACTGATTACATCCTCGACTGAACGATTCTGTGAGCGAGCTATTGCTCTGATCGGTCGCTTGTCGGGCCTGGGTGGCAGTCCGAGGGCTTCGTAGAGTATGCGCGGCGGTACTCGATAAGACCGGGCGATATAACCGACGCTCATCCACGGACGAATCCTCTCGTCCTGGTGGTGTCGCCAGTAGACCGCTCGCTGTACGGTCCTTACGGCGAAGAATCCCGTGAAGGACAGAACCAGCAGTAAAGCCAGCAGCACGAACCATTCCTGCCGTCGAAGCTTTCTCATCTGCGCTTGATTCTAATCGAAACGCGACTGTAGGTTGAAAGCCACGAAGAAAGCGAGCCCCAGCAATCGCTGAAGCTCGCTTTTTTCAGTAGTCCACAGCTGGTTATGTCTTAGTTGCGATGGTATCTACGATGGCGCTTTCGGATCTTGTAAGTGTAAAGTGCGCCACTGCCGGCCCCTACCAAAGCGCCGATGGCAGCTCCTTTCTTGCCCCCGGCGAGTCCGCCGATGGCCGCGCCACCTACTGTCGTTCCCGCTACCGTCAGCTTGTCGCGATGTTTCTTCCAGAAACTGCGATGCCGGCGACGATACCGCGTCTGTGCCGACACCACTGGCGTCAGCGAAGTAATGGGCTCAAATGCAAACGAAAGAGTGAAAAGAACTAAAAGAATTGCCAGTAATCTCTTCACTTTTTTGACCGCAATAGAAGTATTCATCCTTTGCCCTCCTAAACTGTATGCCAACTGCAGGGCAAAACACGTACCTCACAAAAGTAGGCGCTTTTTGAGTCTTTTCCCTCCTGTCCCTGCGTATTCTTAAAAGGCAGCAACGTATCGTAGTGTTTCACTGGACTTCCTTGGGCGACCTTGGAACAAAGCCGCACCCAATAAAGAAAGCAGTTTTCACTCCGGAGGAGTGACATCTGTATAGACCCGAACGCAAAAAGGGGTCACGCACTGTTCGGAGGGGCGGAAATGAATCCCACACACGGCAGAGTGTGGATGGTTCCGATCCTGTCTACAACGCGTGGCCGCAATAAAAACCCGACGCGCGAAGCGCGCAGGAATAGATCCGGCGAATCTGCTGTAGAAGGGATTTGAACCCATCCACACACTGCCGTGTGTGGGATTCATTTCCGCCCTCTTGACACAGCCTCTGCTTCGCTGAGCTATTTTTAGTTGTCCGCTCACGCGGACCGAGAAACTTTTTGTGAAGGCCGATTCGGGAACTGTCGGACTCTTCTATCAGTAGAAACAAATTGATCACTCCCGGATTCAAGTTTGTTTCAGAAATGCGCAGCAAACAGGTGGCATCCTCATTGCACCTGTCCGGTTTGGCTTACAAGCGAGTTGTTGCCGCTTCATTTCCACCTGAAACACGAGGAAGACATATCATGTTGAAAACGCCTCTGTGCTGCATAGTCTCAGTCGCAGTCTTGCTTGGCATTCTCGCCCATCCGGCAGTGGGCCAGGAGAGGGATAGACAGCCAGCGGGCATAGAGAAGATTAAGATCGACGTTAACAGGTTGGGAACCGGCGAAAAGGCGCGGGCGAAGATCACTCTCAGGAATGGTGCGAGGTTAAAAGGTTATGTTTCCCAGCAAGGTGAAGACAGCTTCGTGTTGCGCGATCGGAAAACAGATGCACCAACAACAATTTCTTATGCTGACGTCGTCAAGGTTGAGCGGAACAAAGGTCACTCTACTGCGCGGAACATTGCCATTGGTATCGGCATAGGGGTGGGAGCGCTACTGGCGATCATTGGGATTACCCTGGCGCATCTTGATTAGATCCCCGAGTCGAGTGGCATTCAACGTTGACGTACCAAAGACATTTTCCATTGATCATTTTTCACTTTTCATTTGTCATTTAAAAAACGATCCACGAACAAACACTAAATTTAGTGTTACTTCGTGGATCCGTTCTTCTTAATTCCGAAGCGATGATCGGGCTTAGCTTCGCATTCGGCTACTTACACTTGCTGTAGCCGCAATCGCGGCAGAAATCACAGCCGCTGGCGTGTTCCAACTGACCGTGGCACTCGGGGCAGATGCCGATCATCGAGGACATGATCGCGCCGGTGACGGGTGCCTGGGCGCTGTGTGATTGGGCTTGCTGTTTGCCGACCGCGCGCGCCGAATCCGGGAGGGCCTGAATGCGGCGGTTGGTGATCATGATGCATTCGGCCACTGCTTGCTCTGGAGAAGTCAGCAGGCGCTCGTTGAACCAGACTGCATGAGTGCCCGTTACCTTGTTCAAGCTGTAAGCAACTTCCGCGGCATCAAATCCACCGCGCAGCATCTTTGACGCGAGCAAACCCACACCGCCGCTGATTGGACCAGTGGCAAACACTTCCTGAATCATTCGCTCGTCATGATTCACGGTGACATAGAGGTTTTGCCCGTCAAAGGGTATCTGCCAAGTCGCGCCCTTCAGCTCGCGTGGACGCTCAATGCGAATGGCCGTTACAGCGGGCACGTTGATGCCATCCTGAGCAGCCCGCGTGTCAGTCAGAGCTGCTGAAGTTTCGGCATCAGCCTGCTCTCTTACAATCGCTTCGGTTTCGGCTCTCGCCAGCGCTTCGGCTTCAATATCCGATTCTAACGGCTCCACCTGGATCTCGGGATTACAGGCGACTTCCCCCTTCTCTTCTATCTTCATCGATGTCAGCACCTGGTTCTCGCGCGACCCGTCCCGGTAATAACTGACTGCTTTACAGCCAAGCTGTCGCGCCAGGCGATACAGATTGTCGACCGACTCGACTGTGTCGTCCACGGCGCCGTTGCACGTCTTCGAGACGCTGTTATCTACATTACGCTGGGCTGCCGCCAATACATGAACGTGCTGCTCGGCGCTGATGTTCATCGCGGAAATGAAGTACGGCGGCAGCTCACTTTCATGTTCAACCACCAGGGCAGCAGCCGCATCTATCGAATCCTGCTCCGTTTGATCGACCTCCGCTCCCAGGGCGATTGCCGCCAGACTGTGTACATACGTCCGCGTTCCCAGCGTGTCCTTGCGCACGTAGGCCCAGGAAAAGTTGGGCTCGATACCGGAAGATGTCTCAGCAACCAGCGAAATCGTTCCAGTTGGCGCAATCGTTGTCACCTCGTAGTTCCGGGGTGTCAACGGCACGTCGCGCGAGATACCGATCTGGTTGTAAAGAAAGTCTGTGTAGGCTTCTCGATTCGGCTCGAACTCCGGAAACACACCCTTCTCTGCTCCCAACTGAATGCTGGCATTCCAAGACTCGCGCCGAATAAAGCCCATGACTTCGTCAATCAGATCGATCGATGCGGGCGAGCCGTATGTCACCTCGAGATTCAAACAAAGGTCCGCAAAGCCCATGATGCCCAGCCCCACCGGCCGCGTGCGATTAACCACATCATTGATTTCCGGCAGCGGCCAGGCGCAAGTATCAATCACATTGTCGAGAAAGCGCGTACAAAGGTGCGTGCATTCGCGCAGACGATCCCAATCGATGCGCCGCTCGGGATCATAGAACTTGTTGAGATCGATCGAGCCGAGGTTACAGGAATTCGAGAAGTGCAGGAATTGCTCGCCACAGGGATTGCATGAATAGATGGGACCCATCGACTTCATCATGTGATTGTGTCGATTGACCTCGTCGATGAAGGCAATCCCGGGTTCGGCATACTTGTGAGCACTGGCGACAATGCGGTTCCAGATATCCGGCGCAAAAACCATCCCCGGTCTGGGAGGCTCTTCAACGGTGCAGTCGGAAAGATTAGCCTTGAGGAAAGCTTGCCGATCCGGGAAAGTAACAGTTGAACCGTCCGGTCGCCGATAGACAACATACTCGTCATCGCGCACTGGATCATAGATGGAATCAGTCCAGGGTTTCCCGTTGAAATCCAGTTGAAACCATTCGTTGTTGTCAACGGCTTTTAGAAACTTGTCCGTCACGTTCACAGAGATATTGAAATTCGTCAGTGAGTGCTGATCGTTTTTGGCGTGAATAAAGCGGAGCACATCCGGATGCGTGACTCGCATCATCCCCATGTTTGCACCGCGCCGAACGCCGCCCTGTTTCACGACATCGGTAACCTGGTTGACGATGTTCATGAACGAGACAGGTCCCGAAGCCACACCACGGGTCGAGCCAACCAACGCACCGGATGGCCGCAGGAATTCGTAAGTCATGCCGGTTCCGCCACCGGTCTGGTGAATCGTAGCCGCAGCCTTGGCGTGCTCCATGATCCCGGTAATTGAGTCTGGGACGTCCAGCACGAAACATGCCGCCAACTGGCCGTTTGTTTTGCCGGCATTTACCAGACAAGGGGTGTTCGGGACAAACTCGCGGGCGAGCATTACCTCGCTCATGGCCGCGAAAAATTCATCGCGCCTGGCAGGATCCTTCTCGGCAGCCGAAACGTGGCCGACAACGCGCCTAACGATATCTGACCATTCCTCGATAGGACGGCCTTTGGCATCTTTCAACGAGTATCGTTTGCTAATCACACGTCTGGCGTTAAGCCCCAGAGGCTGGAGTTTACGACCGGAGGCGGGGCTGGTTGTATCTGTTTTGTGTGCCACTCGCTTACCGAAACCTGCGCTCATCTTTCTTCGCCTTTCCCGTGGGGGAGTCTCACGAGTGATCGGGTTTCAAAGACTATTCGACTCTAATATCGCGTAGCGCGCCGATATTAAGAATGTGGGACGGGTTATACGGTTGGCTAAATTCTAAGCGAAAAGAACCCTATTTGGAGAGCTCAGAGGGCCTGCCGCTGCTCCAAATCACCTCGTCTCGTTCAAGCGGAGCGCAATATACATCTTTGTAACATAGGTGTCAATATCTTGTGGTCATCTTTTTTTGCAATGCTATAGAGTGTGTTTCTTCAGCCTTCACATTAAATCCTAAATTACTGACCTGCGGCAGCTTCAACGAACTCAGCGCTAGGATTTGAGCCCTTGGAATCGCGCTTACACCCCGCCAACAGCAGCAGCCGGCACACGCTTATTATAGCCGACGAAGGCAGCGAGGATGAACCAACGCTAATCCATCAATCCGGTCCACGAAATTACACGAAATCGCAAGACCCAATTCTCAGATCCGCGTTTATCTGCGGCTGTTGTTATTTTTTTTGAGGGGTCTCAGCCTATTTTGAGGAACTGCTGTTGGACAGGAGAAGTTCGTAGTTCCCGATATCCCGGTTGTGACTGTCTAACGCGGCAAAGGTGTCTGAGGTCTCTTCGAGCATTTGTCGCGTCATGGCGATCGAATCGCTGAGTTGCTCGAAATCCAATGCGGACACGCGTTCCGGCGTGGGCAGGGTTACCACCTGATCATTGACCAAACCAAAGAAGTTCTCGATCGATTGCAGTTGCCCTTCGACAAGCTTAACCGAACGCTCAATATCATTGAAGGCCGCAACTCTCCGCTTCAGGATCTCGACGTTTGCTCGCTGAATCCGCTTTTCGCGATCATCTCTCGCGCCTTCGACGGATCGTTCTGCCTGCTGCAATTGATTCTGCACGGCCTGGCGATTGATAGATCTGAGATGATGTTTGCGACGGCGATAAACATCCAGGAGATCGACAAAATCCTCCCAACGCTGGTCGAGACTTTGGATATTGTGAGGAACTTCCTTGCTGCCGGTAAACTTCTTGTAATTCGAATAGATCTGGTTCTTCATCCAACGCAGATACTCAACCGCTTCGCGCTCGCGAGGGTCAAATCCCTTGATCAAAGATTCGCGCTGTTGCTCACGCAACTTCAGCAGACGCTGCTTCTCGCGTCGATCGACCAGGCGGCGGTAGAGTGAACTGGCAGGCACCGTGGCTAAATATAGAGTTTCGGCTGCTAAGGCCGCAACCAGCGGAGTGACATCCTGAACGTAGGCGGCAGCAACCGCAAACCCTGCCATTCCCCAAAAATTGATGGGTTCCTTAAAAGCCTCTTTGAGGTACTTGAAATCGATCTTCGGAAACTCCGGCATAACACTTTAAGACTAACAATACGAAGAAACAGATTTTTCAATCCAGTCCAACCCTGAACATTTATCCGGTGCGGCTGCCATTGTTAAGGGCCGCCTCCGTTTGTTCCGCAGCGCTGCTTTCCCCCTCGGCCGGCAGGGCCTGACGCTCGGCGCCGGCTGCGGATGGGAGCAACCCCATCTCCCGTTTATAGGCGAGCAATTTGTCCTGAAGCTGCATATCCATGGCCTCGCGCTCGATATCCTGCATCTGATTATCGACTGATGCGGAACCCAGCTGCAACTTTGCCTCGGCAGCGGCCGCCCGACGATCAATTTTGTCGCGCATCTCGTTAAACGTCGAAGCGTCGTCTCCGATCTGGAACGACTCCATCGTTTGCGCTAGTTGCTCTTGCAGCTTAGCCTGCTTCGACTGATTTATCAGCTGCATCGCCTCGGCGGTACGCCGCTGCATTTGCAAAACATAGTTGTCCCGGGCCTTTAGTGCCTGCTTCGATGCCAGATTCGCATGCTCCAGTTGCTGTGAGGTCTTTTGCAAATCCATCTGTGCCTGTTGCAGTTGACCTATGTAGGCGGTCGCTATATCGTCACGGCCCATCTTTACGGAAGCGCGGATCTTGGAATCCAAATCGACAACTTGTGTTTCCAGACGGTCCTTGTTCTTTGCCAGCAGCTTCTCGGTCGCCATTACCTGCGCCACAGAGTTGTTGAGTTCGGGTACACGATCGCGCATGTCCCGAATTGTCTGCTGGAGTATGAGTTCCGGGTCCTCCGTCCTTTCGATTATTCCGCCAAAGAGTGCGCGCATTGAACGCTTAACTCTGGTCCAAAGTCCCATTTTCAGCTCATCCTCCAGCAATGAGATTTGAGAGCTCGAGCTATCAATCTGAACCGCCTGTCCTTGTATCCGGGCTCATATCTGGCTGTCAGAATGTACGAAACCTCGGTTTCAACGGTTCAACTTAGTAAATTTAAAACGTCTTTTGGAGTATAACAGGACTTCCTCACATGCTCCACAGAAGCGCCCCCTCGGGTCTATTTAAGCTTCACTTGAGTTTTTTAACTGACGATTGACGAATCTACCAATGTCTCCACGGAACTGCATTCCTTTCCAGCCTATCCTGGCGACAGCGCCATAACAACGGTCGAGGGCCTCACTCAGCGTTACACCTGTGGCGGTAACGGCCAGCACCCGTCCTCCAGTCGCGAGAAAATCGCCTCCCTTCGATTTTCCTGTTCCGGCGTGAAAAATCTGCACGGTATCGACTCGGCCGGCCTCTGCCAAACCCTGGATGATGGCTCCTGTTTCGTATTTTCCAGGGTAACCTCGGTTAGCCAGAACAACGCACCCCGAGGCCCCTTCGCTCCACTCAACTTTGCTTTGGCCTAGTGTTCCTCCGCGTGTCGCCAGGAAAAGATCCAGGAGATTGCTCTTTAGTCTCACCAGGATCGCCTGCGTCTCTGGATCACCAAAGCGAACGTTGTACTCCAACACCTTTGGTCCATCGGACGTCAACATCAAACCAAAAAAGAGCACGCCTTTGAACGGGAAACCTTCACTATGACTTGCCTCCAGGGTTGGCTCGATGATTTCTCGAGTCACCCGGCGCAACATTTCGGGAGTGACAATTGAATCGTCGGTGATACTGCCCATGCCGCCCGTATTCGGACCCGTCTCGTTTTCACCAATACGCTTGTGATCTCGAGCCGGCGGCATCAATACATAGTTATGGCCATCGGCAAACACCAGGATTGATGCCTCGACACCAGAAAGAGCTTCTTCGATCAGAAAAGGCTTATCAGGCCCGGCCAGGCCACTGGCAGTGAGAGCCGCGACCGCTTGCTCTGCTTCGAGTAGCGAGTCAGCCACCACTACTCCCTTCCCTGCTGCGAGCCCATTCGCTTTCACTACAACCGGTGTCTCAGGTGAACCAAACTGTCCGCTTCGCAAGACCTCCAGCGCTTCCTGGGATGAGTTGGCAACTTTGTAAGCAGCCGTCGGTATTCCATTGCGGGCCATGAAGTCTTTAGCAAAGGACTTGCTTCCCTCCAGTCGTGCTGCCGCTCGGCTTGGTCCAAAGATTGCCAGGCCCTGGCTTTCAAACTCGTCTACGAGGCCGTCGACGAGTGGCACTTCCGGACCAACCACGGTCAGGTCTACGGCTTCGGATCTGGCAAACTGAACCAGCGCATCCTGCTCAGTTGGACCAATGGGCAAGCATTGGGCTACCGGGGAAATTCCGGCATTCCCTGGAGCACAATAGATCTTGAGTTCTGGATTAGTCTTACGAAGCGCCCACGCTATGGCATGTTCCCGAGCGCCCGCTCCAACGATGAGAGTTTTCATCCCGATTCTTGCCCCAATAAAAGCTTTTTTTCACAGCGTTTAACGAAAGGCGGATGCTTGCATGCGACCAAGAGAGTATCAAGTTTTCAGAAAAACTCCCGCTTTTCCTTGACACAATTTCGTCATAGTTATACTTTTCCCGCGAATTTGGACGGGCGCTGAATCACCATTTTTTGTGCCCGTCGATTATTGACCTGCCAATAGCAGAACAAGGCGTTCTTTCCTAACACCGTCATGCAAACTGACGGCGAAGCGAGCGACCCCAGGGAGAGAGTTAAACATGTCACAGCTAGAACCCGCTACCGAAGTTCTAAGCAATCCCGAAGCTGAGCACCAGGATCGCGCAATAAAATGCGTAGATTGTGGAGAAGACTTTATTTGGACAGCCGGAGAACAGGTTTTCTTTCATGATAAGGGTTTGAGAAATGAGCCCAAGCGTTGCAAGCCATGTAAGCAGGCAAAGAATGAACGGCTCGCGGCAATTGCGGCAGCGCAGTCCTCGGGAGTTCGCCAGCGCATAGAAGTTTCAGTTCAATGCGCGCAGTGCGGACAACAGACTACTGTGCCTTTTTATCCGTCACAGGGACGTCCTGTTTATTGCCGTTCCTGCTTTCTTGCCGGCCGAGGTTCTGAGGCTGAGTCCGCCTCAGCCTGAATCTCCCAGTCGTTCTCCACCCGCCCGGAACGCTCGCAATCACTTTTCGAGGTGATACGGAACACTCGTCACGATAACTCCCTTCCTAAACAGGAGCGCTCCCTTGAGCATCAGCGAACTCTGATTGTGTAGAAGTTGGTGCCACCATTTGGCCGGTACAAATTCGGGCAACAGCACTGTAACCAGTTGGTTATTGGTTTCTTTCGAGATCCTCTCGACGTAACGCAACAACGGTCTCGTCAATGAGCGATACGGCGAGTGTAAAATCACCAGCTCTACATCCTTCCCCCAGATAGGCCACTTCTCGCGTAACTTCTGGGTCGCTTCTTCGCTGAAATCAACGTATACCGCGGTGACATGTCCCGGAGCAATCGACTTTGCATACTCCAACGCATAGATTACGCCTCGATGGATACCAGAGATGGGCACCAACACTTCATGTCCGGGAGTCGAGGTCTCGGGTGTGAGACCTTCCGTCGAAAGCTGTCGCGCCATTTCCAGGTAGTGTCTATGGATGGAGCGAAACATCCAGACCAACAGGGGAATCAACAGGATTACTACCCACGCTCCATGCTCAAACTTAGTAACCGCTATAACCACCAGGACCAGGAAACTGACCGCCGCTCCAATCGCATTGATGATTATCGAGGTGAGCCAGTGTCCGCCCACATCGCGCTCGATCGCTGCCAACCTTTCCTGCTCATGACTTATCGCGCCACTATCGCCCGCTTCAGTACGATGAATTTCCTCTTCCTCCAGGATTCTTCTTCTGGCTTCATCCGCTCCTCGCAAACGTCGCCAGTGCACGACCATGCCGGTTTGCGAAAGAGTAAAGGAAAGGAAAACCCCCAACGCATACAGCGGAAGCATCGCCTGCTCTTCGCCTTTGAAGATCACAATTAACAGGCACGCAAGCAAAGACAAAATGAAGATGCCGTTCGAGAAGACCAGCCGATCTCCACGAGTTGCCAATTGGCGCGGCAGAAACCGATCGGCTGCAAGGAGGCTCGACAGCCGGGGAAAATCGGCGAAAGAAGTATTTGCCGCCAGGACCAGAATGGCAGCCGTCGCTGCTTGAATAACGTAGTAAACCGGGCCCGCCCCGAATACGTGCCGGGCAATAACTGATACTAGAGTTTCTTGTGGTCCAATCGGGTGAGCATTTAGTTTGTATGCGAGAAATCCCGATCCCAGGATCAGAATCGCCATTACCAGCCCCATGAAAGTCAGGGTTGCCGCCGCATTATTTGACTCCGGTGGTTCAAATGCGGGAATTCCGTTCGAGATTGCCTCGACGCCAGTCAGAGCCGTGCAGCCAGCCGCGAATGCTCTCATCAAGAGCCAGAGCAAAACTCCACCCGTGAGGGTCTGATTAATTGCCGGTCCAACCGACTCGTCAAAATACACCGTGGCAGGAGTCGCGATCACCTGATGAGTCGTGTAGTACTGCACAAATCCAACCACGATAAGTCCGAGCATCGAGAGAATAAACAGATATGTAGGTCCGGCAAAGAATGCTCCGGACTCTCTCACGCCGCGGAGATTTATGAGCGCAATGAAACCCACGAAGAAGATGCACATCAAAACGCGGTGTTCGTGCAGAAACGCGAACCGGGTTCCCTGGGCCGCTGAAGTTATGGCCGCAACACCCGCTGATACCGAAACTGCTACAGTCAGAATGTAATCAACCAGAAGCGATGCAGCGGCGACCAAACCAGTGTTGGTTCCCAGATTATCTTTGGCAACGATATAGGCGCCGCCACCGGAGGGGTAAGCATGAATGGTTTGACGGTAAGAGAGAACGAGGATAACCAGGAGGATTGTAATTCCGATGACGATAAACGGCAGATACGCGATGGCCACGCTTCCAGCGGCCAGTAGGACCAGCAGTATTGCTTCCGTTGAGTAGGCTACGGACGAGAGCGCATCAGAAGAGAAAACTGCCAGGGCGGTTTTTTTGGACAACCGCTCATGTATTGCCTGCTCGGTACGAAGCGCGCGTCCGACGAGCATGCGCTTCAAGCTATTGATCAACCAATCCTCCCAGCCCTGACCGAATCCGCCGAGCGCGACGCACATTGAAAAAGCGCGGAGCAAGCAGCTCCGCGCCTTCGAGTAGACTCACGGGATTGCCCTTCCTGGGTGCTTACGAGGTTAGCTGACGGACTTGAACTGGAAGTGTTCTACGAGAGCCGATTACATCGCTCCCGATGCGCCCCGTGTTTCGCAGAAACGCGAAACTTTGGTTCCCCCGCGTTGCGCCGAGCATCTGAGCTCCGGCAACTTCAGCAGACAAAATTTCAACGGCAGCGATGGTACTCCCGCTTTGTGTGGGAATCAACCAACCGGCTCCTTTAACGTTCACCCTCCAACATGCACTATCGGACGGCGCTCAGGATCCTTTTCCGCCTGTCTGAGAACCTCGTGGGTTACCGGAGCGGTGTCGCCCTCGCCGAAGGCGATGTACTTTAACAAATAGCTGAGTGGATTGCCTTCGCTCCAGCCAAAATAAACATGCGGCAGTTTACCGGTCTCATCGCGAAGAAAGAGCAGAAATGCTGCTATTGCGTTGGGGACCGCAGGCGATTCAGCACGCAGCACCTTAAACCCGTCAACCTTTTCACCGCGAATGCGCAACACCCCCGAGAACTCGGATGCATCACCAGGGGTCACTTCAAAAAATAAGATGGGTTCGCCAGGAGGAATGTGATTATCCGTGCGCTTCTCTCCCTCTTTCACCTGGTATTCACCAGCGTCGCCGCGATCACAACGATTGGTAATTATTCGAATGGTGCCGCGCGCTGCCTGACGAATGAACTCGCGCGCCTGATCGTCCAACTCGACATTTTCAACTCGCAATTCAGTCGTTCGCCAGACTCTCGAGATCAGCGACATGGCGACAATCGTTAGGATGAAAAACGAGGCGATCTTAATTCCCTCGGGCCGCTCGAAAATGTTGACGATTGTCGTGTATGCGAATATCAAGGAGATTATGAGATAGACCCGCCAGTTTTGTTTCTTGCGATGAGTTGCGAGCGTCACAGCGATTGAAGCAGAGGTAATTAAAACCAGTACGCCAGTTGCATATGCTCCGCCTTGAGCATCGACATCGGCTCGAAAGATCACAGTTACAGCAAAAGCAATTAGCGCAAACACCAGTACCAACGGGCGGGTTGCTCGAGCCCATTCCGGCGCCATGCCATACCGCGGGAGATATCGCGGGACGATGTTGAGCAGGCCGGCCATGGCTGATGCTCCGGCAAACCACAAAATGGAAATCGTACTGAGGTCGTAAACCGAGCCGAAAATATTTCCGAAAAACTGATGCGCCAGATAGGCAAGAGCACGCCCATTTGCCTCTCCGCCCTCGGCGAACTTTTCAGCCGGTATAAGCATTGCGGTAACAAGACTGCTGGTAATCAGCATCACGCTCATTATCAACGCCGCGGTCGTCAATAGTTTCTGCGTGTTTTTGATCCTTCCCTCCAGCAGAAGGCGAGTTGCGGGACCTGGCATTCGTCCTGTTCTCGTCGAATGAATACTTTCCCATTCATCACCGCTCAAATCTTTTTCACCGCGAACCAGCGGCATCACGGCCACTCCGGTTTCAAAACCTGACAGACCCAAAGCCAGTTTTGGAAAAAGTAAAAGAGAGAGCCCGAATATCAGCCAGACGTTCCCGTGGACGCGCGGGTGTCCCAGCATGGCTCGTTTCCATTCCACGAAATGATGCGGTTGCGCGAGCACCTGGTAAAGCCCAAAGCTGATGACCAGCAAGTTCAGGAACAAGTAGACGAAGACCAGCAGCACGGCGATGCCAATTGCTTCTTTGAAGCCCTTGATAAAGATTGCTGCAAGGATCGCGACCAGAGCGAGAGTCAGACCAATCTGATGCTTCAACACTTCAGGGGTGAAGGGGTTTTCAATCATGTGCGCCGTGGCATCGGCGGCTGAGAGGGTGATGGTGATAATGAAATCCGTAGCAACGAAGCCCAACAGGACCAGTACAAAGAGCTTTCCCTTCCAACGCGAGAGGAGATGCTCGAGCATCGAAATTGAGCCCTCGCCATGCGGGCTTTCCTCGGCCACGCGTTTGTAAACAGGCAGGGCTCCAAATAGTGTTAGCAGTACGAGGAATAGAGTGGCGATAGGGGAAAGAGCACCTGCTGCAAGGAAGGCTATACCGGGTTGATAGCCTAGGGTCGAAAAATAATCGACACCCGTCAAGCACATTACCTGCCACCACGAGTGCTGGCGCGGTCCCGTACCGTGTTCCTGATGTGCGCTTAATTCCCTGCTGCCCTTGAAAAGCCAGAGCTTGAACTGTCTTAGTGATCTCTGGAAAAGAGCCATCTTGGCGGATGATTACCTATTGGGCCGAACGCCCGTCCTTGGTCGCTGGTTTTTATTCCGACGAATTCTACGCCGATCATAGGCCACGTCAATCCCCGCGACACAATTTGTATATTTGAAATCGTGAGAACGAGCCGGAAGCAAAAAAGCGGGCGGGGGCCTCCCACAGCCCCCACCCTAAGGCCACGTGTCCTCACCCCACGCGACCACTTCGTTCACCGGGGAGGTGAACGCAGTGGGATTATGCAACAGTCCGACCAAACTTTCAACCACTTGAACGAGCGCGAAATTCAGACTATTTTCGGCGAAAAATGGGGTTTTATGAAAGAAACAAGTCGTCGGGGGTAGCGGGAATTCCGAGGCTGATCGATCAGCGAGCTGACGAGGAAACACTACCAAAAGTCGACTTAGCCTTGATGGATTCGTCCGGAGGCGTGGCATCATCCGAAGCTTTTTCGCCACTGAGATCTGCGAGGGCGACGACAACAAGAAGAGCCGTCACGCCGAGTGTGGCAAGAATGTACAGAAGCGCAGTTTGTTCCCAGTAAATGAGGGCAATCACTCCCAAAGAAAGCAGCCCCATCCAAACATAAGTAAATGTCTTTCGGCGGCGACGCCCGCTCGCCTGACTTCGTGAACTCATTACACTCTCTCAGTCTTTCTTAAAAGTATGCTGCGCCGCTGAAGCAGTGCAGCGGCTTTTGCTGTCTAATAAATGACCTTAGTCGGCAAAGAGTAGCCAACCGAGCTGAAGACGTTTTGCAGACTGCCGGAAACCGCCCCGACGAGCGTCGAGCCTATTCGTCCTCTTGAAAAGATTCCAGCTTCAGGAACATCTACCACGTCAAAGGCCTGTAGCACAAAATCCGGCTTCTGGTTCTTTCGGATTGCCGCAAAGTCGACCTTTATAATTTCCTGCTCGATCGAGCCTGGTTTTTGCCGATACACTCGAATGTCGTCAATCTTGGCTTCTTTTCTTGCGCCCCCAACCATTGCCAGAGCACGACTCAGGGTGAGCTGCTCGCGCATGTAAACTCCCTGGGGCGCGACTACGCTACCGGTGATGTATACGGGTTCACCTTCGGTGACCAAAACGTAATCACCCGGCCGGATCACTGGATTGGCTTCAACCTTGCCTGCTTTCAGCTCCGATATTTTTACGACCGACAATGGGATCTTCGTGGGGTCTATTGGCGCGGCCTCGAGCTCTTCCCCGGGCTCGGGACACATCACTGGCTCGGTGTGCAAAATCTGAATAGTTCCAGCGGCGCGCTCTGTGAAACCGCCTGAGGCCGCCACCAACTCGTTCAAACGCACTTTGCGTTGCATCTGGATGCGCGCCGGCTGGCGCACGCCTCCAGTGATGGTGGCCGGCTGGCGACTCTTACGCTCGCTGATTCGAACACTGATCTGCGGGTTCTTCAGGTACTTCGAGTACGCCAGGCTAATGTCCTTCTGTACCTGCTTTTCCGTGCGACACCTGGCGGGAATAGGTGTTTCAAGGAACGGTAACGAACTGATGTTGCCGTCACTGTCAACTTCAGCCATCGCGTTCAGATCCGGCTGACCAAAGACTCTGACATCCAAAACGTCACCCGGTCCGAGCAAATAGTTTCTGATGCCCTGACTGTCAACTCCTGCCGACTGCTGACTAAGGGATGTCGACTGAGTAGGCTCCTGAGCCTGCACCAGTGCGGCCGCAATCAAGCAGGCGAACAATCCCGCAACCAATAAGAATCTAACTTTCATCTCAAGACCTCTTTATTGCGCCAAGTTGAGGGGGGTTGCAACAGAAGACTACACAAACTTTTGGAGCGATTTCGCTAGGCAGCCCCGTTGGTCCGGCTCGTTCTTTCAGGCTTTCGCTTGCGACTCTTGCGCCCCGTTCCTGGCACAGCAAAACCCCTGAACAACAAGTTGCAATGATCGCACAAAAGGTTATCGATGCCAAACAAGCGCAGCAACAACGGGGCAGGTTTATAGCCGCGCCGCACCCGTGAACTACGACACTTAGGACACCGTTGGGAAATCACTCTGGGACGCCACCGCCTCCATTCATTTTCCGTCCCCCGGTTTGATTGGATGATTTCAACCTGGAACGAAGCGCTTGTATCTCGCGGCCGATTCTTTCTTCACCAGCGAGCCGAACTTCTTCCTTAACTGTTTCTCGGTTGAGATAGAAGAGCGCATCCTTATAACGATCGATCGCCCTTTTAAAATGCCCTTTAAAAGCCGAACGTTCAGCCAGCTCCACCCAGTGGGCCACTTTCACCGATGCGATAAACTCCTTGATCGCAAGTACCGACTCGTTCAACTCGGGCTCGTCCGGATAGATCTTCAAGGCTGAGTCGAGTGAATCAAGCGCTCGATTCGCTGTTTCAATTTTGTCGGAGGTACGAGCCCGCTGCTGCGCCTCGCGCGTCAAAAGTACGCTTGTCTCTCTGGCCCATGAAAGCATGTGGTGCTTCTGCAATGACTTCACTCGTTCCTGGCCAGCCCTCATGGCAATGCTTTTCTCGCCCGTCATACTTGAACGTAAAGCCTCGTCAGTACCGGCAAGGTAATCCTGGCAGAGATGAAACACCTCCAGATGCGCCTCAGGGCTCGAGCCGGCCGAATCAGCTTCGACAGACTGTTTCTGAATCGCGCGCAGAGCGGCCGAAAGAAGAGCACTCGAATGACTTTTCTTGTCCGCGTGCCTTGACCGCGCTCTCTCATCCGAGTGTTCGCTGATGCCGTTTTCCAGGAGATAACGCGTCCAGGCTCGTCGCATTACCACCTCACGAGCGGAAAGCGCTACCAGCAACACAACGCTGGCCGCAAGCCCGGCGGGCAACCAGGGAGCTTCATCACCACCGCTAACAAGCATCCACCAAAGAGCAAAGAAAAGTCCGAGTGCTGTTAAGACCGCAGCGATCATGTAACCCGCACTTGAAGGCATCCGTGCCCTGGATTGACGACGACGACGCGCGGTCTCAGCCTCAGTCCGCATGCCGGAACGCGAACTCCTTGAGAAAAATTGATCGGCCGAGTTGTTTGCCAACACTTACCTCTCCGGGTTGGGGATACCCGGCTGCATGGTCCATTTCCGGCGAGCTAATCCCGGTCGCTAAGCGACCACAAAGACTTTCTTGACTATAATACCTAACTTTTTAAGGTTTCGCCTGTCAATATGTGATGAGGGTAATACACAGAATAACACCGGCTGAGAAGGAAGCAACCATATGAACAACAAGGAATTTGAAGGCAAGGTTGTATTGGTAACCGGAGCAACCTCGGGAATTGGTCGCGCTTGTGCCCTAAAGTTTGCCGGCGCCGGCGCGGCTGTTGCAGCCGTCGGCCGCAGCGAGGATGCTCTCAACTCGCTCAATAAACAAATCGAGAATCTGGGCGGCCGGCCATTGACCGTTACAGCAGACTTGTCCCAGGACAACGGAGCGAGCAGCACGCTAACCGCAGTGTTACGGGCTTTCGGCGGCATTGACGTATTGGTCAATGCGGCTGGGCATATTTCGTCCGGCACTATCGAGGACACTTCCGACGAGGCGTGGGACGCGTTGATGAATATCAATGTGCGTGCGGTATTCAGACTCATGCAAGCAGCATTGCCCAGCATAATTGCCAGGCGCGGCAATATCGTGAACATCTCGAGCGTGACGGGCTTAAGAGCGTTTCCCGGAGTGCTTGCGTACTGCGTGTCCAAGGCTGCTGTGGACCAGCTCACTCGTTGCGCCGCGCTCGAGTTGGCGGCAAAAGGAGTGCGAGTCAACGCAGTTAATCCCGGTGTGGTGATAACCGAGATCCACAAGCGCGGAGGCATGAGCGAAGATGCCTATAACGCTTTTCTTGAACGTTCGAAGCAGACACATCCGCTGGGCAGGGTGGGAAGTGCCTCGGAAATAGCGGAATTGGTCTTCTTTCTCGCATCTGAGCGTGCTGCGTGGATCACTGGAGTGACCTACTCAATCGACGGTGGACGGGCCCAAACCTGCGCCCGTTGAGATAGTGCAAATTAAAAACGCTAGGAGGCGCGAGGATAATCTGGATATACTGCCGCCGCCCGACGTCAGTGGCTCCTTCATCGCTCGAAGAATCTATCCGCAGGGTACAAGGAACGATGCTCAACGATCCGCAACTCCCGGGACCGGCTGCCCTTAACTTAACTCCACCTGGCCCGGTACGAAGCTCCGGTCACATGACGGCAATTAAAATCGCCGCCGGAATCGTCGCACTCCTGATCGCACTGTTACTCGGACTGATAGTCATTCTCCTCATAGGCATCGAGACCGGACCGATCGGTCTGCTTATCGGCCTGGTATCAGCGTTGATTCCTGTGCCTCTGTATGTGATGTTGGTTTTGTGGATTGATCGCTATGAATCCGAGCCGCTGGGGATGCTGGCCACCGCTTTTTTTTGGGGCGCGCTAGTCGCGGTGTTCTTTGCGTTTTTGCTGAATACCGCCAGCGGGCTGGTAGTTGCCATTCTCACCAACGACAATAACGCGGCCGCGGCATTCAGCGCCGGTATCTCGGCGCCGATTGTGGAGGAGACTGCGAAAGCGATGATCCTGTTCTTCTTCTTTTTTGCCAAGAAGGATGAATTTGACGGTGTGGTCGACGGCATAGTCTACGCCGCAATGGTCGGCCTGGGCTTTGCCATGACCGAGAATATTCAATACTACGGTAAGGCGCTGCTTCAGGGAGGCGGCGGTCGATTAACTGCAATCTTCATCATGCGCGGCATGCTTGCACCCTTCTCGCATCCGCTCTTTACAAGTATGACGGGGATGGGACTCGGGCTCGCGCGTCAATCAAAGAACGGTTTTGTTAAAGTGGCGGCGCCGATCCTGGGTCTGTCAATGGCTATTTTCCTGCACGGTATCTGGAATGGCTCAGCTATACTTTTCGGCTTTGTCGGGTTCCTGTTGACTTACATTCTGATCATGGTGCCGATGTTTCTGATCACGCTCGTTGTGATCTTCGTGGCTCTTAGGCGCGAAGGCCGGGTCGTTCGCGAATACTTGCTGCCAGATTATCAACGCGGGTTGCTCACCCCGCAGGAATACACTCAATTGTGTTCCGTCAAGGGCAGAATGGGAGCGTCTTTTAACGCTCTCTCGCGAGGGGGAGTTGGGCATTGGCGGGCCTGTATGCAGTTTAATCAAGTCGCGAGTGAACTTGCTTTTCATCGCAGCCGGATTGCCCGTGGAATCGGGGCACAACGACCGGACATTCAAGAACGTGAGGCGGCTTATTTGCGATTGTTGGAAGATTTGGCCAAGCGCTTACGGGCGGGCTGAAGAACTCTGACCAGACCACCAGACCCTCGCGAGTTTTCTTGCTATTGGCTTATACTATTCCGGGGTTTTGCCGCAGCGGCCTTTCACCCGAGCGAGCGCGTGAGAATTCAACTCTTATCCAGCACTTTTGACGGCCATGGCCGCGCAACGCTCGATCAGCGGCTGACATGCTTTCTGATTGACGAGTGCGTCGCGATTGACGCCGGCAGCATCGCGATTGCCATGACCAGCGAGCAGCGCGATAGCGTGCGCGACATCATCATCACCCATCCTCACATGGACCACATTGCCAGTTTACCTATTTTTATTGACGACCTTTATGCCACGTTGGAGGCACCGATCCGCGTTCATGCCACCCCTGAAGTAATCGAACTCCTCGAGCGTGATGTTTTCAACTGGAATGTTTATCCGCGGTTTTCCGGCCTGACTAATGACTATGGACCAGTGATGGAGTATGTGCCCATTCACATTGGCAAGGAGTTCAAAGTAGCGCACCTGACGGTAACTGCCATACCGGTGAACCATATCGTGCCGACTGTCGGTCTGCTTGTCGCGGACGAAAAAAGCATTGTGGCATTCAGCTCGGACACGGCGGAAACGCAGGAGTTCTGGGATGTGGTCAACCGGGCAAAACGGTTGAATGCTTTACTTATCGAAACATCATTTCCGAATGATATGGCCAAGCTGGCGGAGGTCTCGCGCCACCTCACGCCGGCCACGCTGGGTAAGGAATTGAAGAAGCTCAGTCACAACGGACTCGACATCCTCGCCGTCCACCTCAAGCCGGCATACCGCAATAAAATCATTCAGGAGCTTAAAGCGCTGCAGATTGCCAAACTGGGAGTGATGGAGCCGGGGAAAACGTATTCCTGGTAGGGCTAGTAGGGCTTGTAGCGTTAAATGGATTAACTAGCGTGAGCGCGTTCAAACTCGTTCTCAGCATGCTCACCCGCTGCGTCGTCCAACGAGACCCGGCCACTCGGCAGCAGCGCTTTCACGCGAAAGGTGCGTTCATCACGATCGCGCCCGGGCATTAATTCGGCTCGAAAGGTCACTAACATTCCGGGTCTCGCCCAAACGTCTCCGCCCCACTTCTTGGATGTTTTCTTTTTCTGCCGCACGCTATTTTTCTTCTTCAAATAAGCGCCGGCGGCGCCCAGTGCGCCCGCGGCCAGAGCCACGCCACCCAGGAGCCGCTTGGTGCGCTTCTTCATTACCGGGCTTCGCAAAGAGGATCCATTCGGGCGGTAATGGTGGGCAATCCACTGAGCGCCCTCTCGGCGTTCAGCGGAGTGAAACTGCTCCATTCCGCGGGAACGTTGTTTTCCGCGAAGATCGCTTCGACGGGACATTCGGGGACGCACGCATCACAGTCGATGCATGTTTCCGGATGTATTACCAACATGTCGTCATCCAGATGAAACGCTTCCACCGGACAGACGAGGGCACAATCGGTATAACGACAATTCACGCAAGGTTCAGCAACCACGTAGGTCATATATCTTTTTATCTCCTGGACGATGTATGGCGTGAAGAAGAATTGGCCCGGCTGGACGGGACTTTCTCTCAACAGCGCCAAGTTATTTGCCAACTATATTAAGCACGAATGCGGAAGTTTTGAAAGAGTGGGAATAACTTTTTCGACAGTCTGTGGCTTTCTCTTGTTTGCGGACTTGCTGAAATTCTGTTGACGGCTTCTTGACGGCTTGCAGGCGGACGCGAGTAAAAATTGTTTAGGGTAAGGCCGAGGTCTTGCGCAGGAACGCTGGCTCCGAGCGGCTTTGCCCCAAAAGTCAGAAATCCCACCAACTGCGGAGATTGTGTGAAAACTCTGAGAATGTCTTAGAGCTTTGAAGCTGAGGATTTGGACAACTCAAGCCGAGTGAATTCGCAGGTGGGGAAGGGGGCAGTCGCTAGTTTGAAGGTTCGGTAAGTTCAAGGCGCCCCCGCTCAAGTTTGAATGCCAGGATTATCCCTATCACTTAGCCTTCCGGGTTTACTGAATTGAGTGATTGATTCGATGATGAAGCCTCGGAAACTTGAGCGGGGGCGACGTGAACTTACCGAACCTTCAAACTAGTGACTGCCCCCTTCCCCACCTGCGAATTCACTCGGCTTGAGTTGTCCATTCAGCAACTGCAGATTCATCAGAGTTTTCACAAGATCTCTGGTTGGTGGAATTTCTGACTTTCGAGGCAAAGTTCTCCGTTGCAATGAGTTGTTTATCCCGCGCGATTAGGAAACCCCATCTCGAAAAAATTAGCGCCACCGGGGTGGCGCTGATTTTGTTTGTGCCCTCATTTCTCCAGCTCGTTGAGAGCGTTTCAGAATCGGGAGCGGTAGTTGCGGCTTTTCTATTATCGCCACTCATCCATTCAGCCGCTCGCCAGCGCTCGCGACATTTGAATCGCCTCCATCGAGTGAAGCCCTGCTTCGCCTTCGCGCTTTCATTTCGAACTCGCATGCTTGCCCTCTATTCAAGTCGAGTGGCGGTTGCGGTCGAACAGCCTTTGAAAACTGAAACTCCGCCAGCGCTGAATACCTCTACAGTTCCCTCGGAGGTATATTCAGTTGCGTTTGAATTTAAGGTTATCTCCTGAGCAAACCTTGACCAGCCGGAGAAGTTGCCGGCACTGTCGAAATTCAAAGACTTGGCGCTAAAGCTGTAAGTGTTTTCACTGACATGGCTCCAAACTCCTTGTGCCGGTGTCTTCAGGGCTTGCGGTACGCCGGCGGTCGAAGCGATCATCGTGCCCCCGGACATAAACGTGGCCAATTCCGGGATCGGTGTTCCGAGTGCGGCGCCCGTTTGACAATTGCGCCGCTGTAGCTGGACCTCCCAAGTCCCGTCTAATCGGCCGCCACCGCCTTGGTCAGACAAAGCCTTCTGTGTTGCGAACACTGTCAGCAATGAAATTGCCAACGCCACTCCGCCGATTGTTTTCAAGAATGTCTTTTTCATTTTTTCTCTCCTTCTCTTTGATTTTTGTTTCAGTCAATTTTGCGAAAGAACTACGGAGCTGACATTTACTTTTGTATTTCGGGCTATAAACATTTCGCTCCTCCGGGGCTAAACGAATTGAGTTACTGCCTGGAACTACCGAGCCCTCCCTCGCGGTGGGGCTACTACCCCTGCTTACCTGTTGTGTTTCGCCAACTCAATTTCGTTTCCAACCAGCCGAACAACTTCGGAAACCTGCCGTTTCGCACTGTGTAGAGGGTGTCGGACTTCGCTCCTTGTCTGTTCGTGTCGACGATCTCTGCTGCTGTGATTGGGATGGCCTCCGGCATCTGCAACAGGACGTCGATCGCCGCCCGCTCGGCTGTGGTGTCTGCTTCGAGGGCGCCGCCGTTCGTGAATTTCGTTACGCGGCGGCTGTATCTGATGACCTCAATGCGACGAGTTCTCTTCAAGGCGTCTCCTTTATTCGGTCTTTGGCAACGTGCTTGGGTGTGGGTCTATAATCTGGTCCACAAAACTTTCCGCCCGATACGCCCGGCGGTCTTAATGAGTGACCCCGCCACGTTAGTCGCAACGCAAGCGTTCTGTAACGAAAGTTGGCGGAAAAGAAGGCGAAGACTGGACGAACCTTTCTCGAAAGTTGTTTCCCTTTAGCACTCTCGGATTAAGTAGTGGCCATAAATAACGAGCGGATCAATCTCTTCAACGGGTTCACGCTTGACCTGGCGCGCGGCTGTGTTTTGCGTGACGGCGAAGAAGTCCACCTGCGCCCACAATCGTACGAGGTACTTAAGTACCTGGTGGAAAACCAGGGTCATCTCATTAGTAAGGACAAACTGATCGAAGAGGTTTGGAAAGGGCGCGCAGTCACCGACGGCTCGCTCGGCAAATGCATCGAGGAGGTGCGCGACGCGCTCGGTCCTGACGCGCCGCAGTATGTCCGCAATGTGCGCGGGCGTGGCTATATCTTTGACTCCGGGCTAGAAGAACGAGGAGACGAGACGGGCTCGACCCGATCAGAACAGATTGATGTTGTCAGAGTCGTAGTTGAGGATGAGGAGGAAACGGATGGGGTAGAGACTGCGCGCGCAGTGTTACCGCCTGCGATTGTGGTGCCGCGCCCCCGCTTTGAGTGGAGAAGCGGGAGAAATGCGACTGCCCTCGCGGCGGCCGGCTTGTTGGTCGTTACCCTTCTGCTGGTAATCGGCTATCGATTTTTCATCAGTCGTCAGTCTAATTCAGCGTCTATCAAATCAATCGCCGTCTTGCCGTTTCAGAATGAGAGCGGAAACCCTGAAGTCGAGTATTTGTCCGACGGGCTGACCGAATCGCTCATCAACCGCATGTCGCAATTGCCCGGCGTGAAAGTCATCGCCCGCAGCTCCTCATTCAAGTACAAGGGCAAAGAGGTTGACCCGCAGGAGGTGGCGCGTTCGCTGGGCGTCGAAGCCATCATGACGGGCCGGGTCTTGCAGCGCGGCGAGAACCTTTTAATCAGCGCTGAGTTGGTGGACGCGCGCGACGGGACGCAAGTGTGGGGCGAGCAGTACAACCGCAAGGCGTCAGATTTGCTCCTGGTGCAGGCGGATATTTCCCGCGAGATTGCCGAGACGCTTCGCCTGCGTCTGACCGCAAGCGAGCGGCAGCAACTCGCCAAGCGCGAGACCGTTAACCCGCAGGCGTATGAAATCCTGCTCAAGGGGCGCTTTTCCCGTAGTAAGGGAGGGACGGAGAATCGGAAGAAGGCTATCGAGTTTTTCAATCAGGCGATAGCTGCCGACCCTGCTTACGCGGTCGCATACGCTGACTTGGCCGCGAGTTACTCTAGTCTAGTTACCGCTAGCACTCTCGATCCGAAAGAGTTCATGCCAAAAGCCGAAAGTGCTGCGTACAAGGCACTGGAACTCGATGAGAGCCTCGCGGAAGCGCATCTTGCCATGGCCGGAACCAAATTAATCGCCTGGAACTGGGCACACGCTGAGCGGGAGTTGAAGCTCGCCATCGATTTGAACCCGAACCTGGCCAGTGCGCGCGCCTTTTATTCCTTTTATCTCAGCCTCATGGGGCGGCACGACGAAGCCATCACCGAAGTAAAACACGCCAGAGAGCTTGACCCCCTCTCGCCTGCCATCAACGCTGAGGTCGGTAATCGGCTATTACTGGCGCGCCAATATGATCAGGCGATTGAAGCTGCGAAGAATGCGCTCGAATTGGATCAGAACCGTCCTGGCGCGCACATACAACTCGGATATATCTATGCAGCGAAGGGACAGTACGCAGACGCCATAGCCGCTTACCAGGAAGGGATTAAGCTGGGTGATCACAGTCCGGACACACAAATTTATTTGGCCGCGGCTTACGCGAAGGCGGGTGAGGGTGAGCAGGCGCGGGTGATCCTCAAGCGATTAGAGGCCCGGAAGGAATACTTCTCGCCCGGGGCTTTAGCTGATCTATACGTCGCACTTGGCGAGCGTGAGCAGGCGTTCGCGTCGCTCGAACGTGCTTACGCCGAGCACGACGCGCAGTTACAGTTTCTGCGCGTTGATCCGAACCTTGACCCTTTGCGCTCCGACCCGCGCTTCCAGGATTTGCTGCGACGCGTCGGACTTGCGCAGTAAGAATGCAAACTATTAATTTGCGAACGGTAATCGACAGTCGAGAACAGCAATTGACGAACTTCTCGAAAGTTATTTCCCTCTTAGCACTCTCGGATCAAGTAGTAGCCATAAATAACGAGCGGATCAACTTCTTCAACGGATTTACGCTTGATCTACCGCGCGTCTGCGTCGTGCGCTAGGGTGAGCCCGACGGCCTCACAGATCATAGAAGTGTAGATCGGATGCGGTCAGTAGCTTCGTAAGCAAAATTATCTGTCCGGTGTGCATCGAAAAGTGTTCCGTCACGTGAAAGATCGCTTCTAAAGCGCTCACGTCAGATTCCTGTATTCGTTTCGGGTTGAGTAGCGTTGAGGAATCAAACGCTGCCAGCACAGCATCAACCTCTGATAACGTGCTCCTCAAAAGATGGAGCAACTCAGCGCGCGGAATTCCCTCACGCTGTGCGAACTCGAGATCGCGTTTGCGTTGATCTGGCTGACCACCGAGCCCACACACGATCCATTGCCGGCAGTTGCCGGAGAGGTGCAGCAGCAGATTGCCGACGCTGTTCGACTGCTCGTTTGCTCGCCACCAAATCTGCTCGTCAGTTAATTGCTCCACGCAGCGCTCAATCTTGGGCAGATACTCATCGCGCAAAAGCTTGCGAGCGTGCTCGATGAACGCCGCCGGGATTTCGTTTGAGTTTGAAATGGCAGTCAATATCGATCCACTAAATCACACGAACCAAAAAACAAACCACACGAAATGTTTCTCTAATTATTTCGTGTAATTTCGTGGATCATGTATTAGGTTTTTGGTTGCGGCTCTGCTGCGCTGTGAAATCCGCAATTACCTACTGCGTACGGGCCACGGACCAACTACTCCGTTTCCTCAAAAGGCGCTTCCCCGGGACGGTGCTTATGCTTGGCTTTGCGGCCCGCTGGTCGCGCCTTTTCGTCCGGTTTGGCGTTGGCAATCGGATGGCCTGGCGGGGCGCCCGGCTTTCTGATGGTGTCAAAAACTAGTCTTGGCTGTCGCTTCTTTGAGTTCTTGCCTCTCCGTGTAACCATTTCGCCGGCCCCACACAAGTAATCACAAGTATTAAACTGATGGGATGCTATAGCCGCAGGGAGCAGAGTGTCAATTTTTCGGGAACTCAACCACGAAATTAAGCTAGTCCCTGAAAATCTCAGTGCCTGGATCGGCATTTTTGCCGCAGGGTACACTTCTGCCACACCGGTTCACCCTGGACCGCCTGAAAAAGCAGTCCACGAATTCACACGAAACCGCCTCCGATTCGTGTGATGCGCGTCAATAGCCTGGCTGCTTTTAAGCGAGCGACTAGGCTCGCGTTGGCGGCGGTGTTTCAGATAGCAGTTTGAGGGCGGCGGCCGTTTCTGAACGGCGCTTTTGCTGAAATTCGGTAACCCAATTCGTTACAGTTTCAACCATTTCACGCGCTGTGCCGCGCGCCGAATTCTTCTTTTCGATCTTCTGCTCGCGGTTTTGATCGCGTTTCTTAACGACGCGAATTGTTTTTTTGCCGGACATTTATATTAACCTTGAATGAATCGTTTGCTTTGCTCTATCGAACGAATTTTAAAACTTCGGGTTCCCGAATTCTTTCTGCTTAGGAACGCGATTGCCGCTTCTCCCTTGCAAGGGCAAGGCCAAAGTCTGAAGAAAAGCAAGATCGTTAAAGGAAATAGCTTTACTACCGGTGCGGAGGGTTGGTTTTGCCCAAAACTGCCTTAAAATGCTCGCAAACGGTACAGCGTGGTATATTCCCGGCGTCTTGCTTTAATCCCCTTTCTCTCCCTCAGGCAGCTTTGCCTCAAAAGTCTACTTCGGTTTTCCAAGGCCGCAAAGAAGCACAAAAAGCGCAAACGATTTATGGAAGACCTTTGTGCCTTTTGTGCCTCTTTGTGGCAAAGCTCCCTCAGGCAGCTAACTCCTTTTCTTGCATATCCATGGCCCAGACCTTTCGATGGGTCCGGTAAATCAACAAACCTAACCCGATCAAGCCCCCAATGTTTACGAACTTCAACCCACTTATCATGTATCTGACTCCGAACTGAACTACCAGTGCGTTGATCACAATCAAGGCCAACCGGAACTCGGTGGGCCCAAATTTCAAATAGCTGATCTTCAAACGATCAGTTGCTGCAAAGGCAAGGAAGGTGCTCATTTCATAACCGGCGAATATAGCCAGCATGAATAACAGTTGATATCTCGCCCGCTCCGGCAGGATGAACGCGTAACCGATTATTACCGAACACAGAAAGAAGTAATCCAACAGATGATCCATGTAGTAGCCCCAACGCACGAGCCCGGTATTTCGGTACTTCCCGACCTTGCCATCGAAGTGATCTGTCACGTAATGGCAGAAGATCATCAGCGACACCAGCCATAACCATTGAATGTTGCCAGCCGCAAGATAGCTGAAAAAGAGAATGAGAGCAGACCAAAGCAACGTGAGCATGGTCAGGTGGTGCGTCTCGAGCCACCGCGGGATTCGCGGCAACACGACCGGCGCAAGTCGTCGCTCAAGGGGCGACAGAAACGACGTATTGGTTTTTGTGGCTCCGGCAAATTGTTGGTTTTGCATGGTTAACAACGGTTCCTTAGCCTCGGCATCTGGGCAAACCACGCGCCAGCCATGAAACTCTCAGAAGTCCAATGTTCGACCACACGTATTAGTCGTGCAGGTAGCGATTGGCTTACAGATCAACTATTTCGCTGACAGTTGAATGGTCGAAGGATAGGTAGACTGAGAAATCGTCTAGGGAAACGGCTGTTCAGGCGGGTTTACTCAGATGAAAACGACCGACTGAGAACTGGGTATCTCGAATCGCCGCCGGCAGCGCATGTTCTTGCAGGCCAACATGTCGTCTATTCGCACCATGTAATCGCGAGACTTTTGAAAGCGAATGCGATCCTGCTCGTTGGCGCCACGCGGCGGGCCCGGCTTCTTGGTGCGCTTAAGCCAGCGAACCTCATATTCAGATCGCTCGCGACAGTGTGGACAACTGTAGGTTGCCTTTTTTAGTTCCTGTTTTTCGTTGAAAAAATCCTGCTCATTCATAGTTATCAAGGTGCGTCTGGCGGAAACTGGTCTCCGCACAAATCACGTAGGTAGCGAAAGCTGTAGATGCCGGTATCATGCCCGTCGCTCCAGCGGAAGTTCAAGGCATATCGACCCACTATACTGACGTCGGTGATGACCGTCGCATCCGAAATCGTTTCCGGTTTAACCGTGCGTTGGCCTGTCCACTCATTGACGCACTGGGCGCATGGACACGCGCGACGAAGATCGGCAGCTCGGTAACGACACTTCTGACCATCACCCCAGGCAATGCTCAAGCTGACATCGTCTTCCTGCTTAATCTCGCGGGGTTCGATTGCCGGTCCCCGCCTTTCAGAAACTTCAACCATTTATTCTGCCTGGGAGCGGTCAGTCACCGCTACCGTTAGCTGTTGTCCAGCACGGCTGTCGTCACTGCATTTGCCTTGATTTGCCAATGCGACGCGTTCCAAACCGCTTTGCCATAACGGAGAACAATAACCTGTGGCGATTCATGCCGAATCCCGAACTTCTTTTCAATCTCAAGGGACAATGCACTTGAGCTTTGTACTTCGATCAGATTCACTTCATTGTGCACCTGCTGCATCTCTCGATAGGCCGAGGCGCTGATCGGGCACGTAGTGCTGTGCTTAAAGATTATTACCGGAGTTTTCTGGGAACGCGTCAGCAAGTCTTCCAACGCCCGTGCGTCCTCAACCTTAAGGAAATGATTGTCCATCATGATCTAAACCGGATAAAGCCACTTCGATATTAGCTTACGGATTTGTTAAGCACAAAGCGACGGCGGAAACGTGGTCAGTCATCTCTGGTTTCTGGCCGGTACTGCCGGGTTTAGCAATTTGAACGCAAAGGGCGCAAAGTTCTTCGCAAAGAAGCGCAAAGGCCACGTCACTTCAGTTCCTTTGCGCTCCTCTCTTTGCGTCCTTTGCGTTTGAATTCTTGATTCGCTAGGGGAGGGTAAAAGCCAAAGCAATCCTGGTAACATTTCAATATTCCTGTTGACGAAATCAGTCAAAAGGAATATTGTGCGCCGCTACTGAGAAGGCTTTGGCTGACCTCCGAGCCGGGCAACTTGCTGCGACGCCTCACGAGTCTCTTACGAAAGATTCTCCTGCTTTCTCTGATTTAATCTAGACCTGAATCCTCATCTAAGGAGAAAACTATGTTCAATAATGCGATACGACGCCTCACCCGGCGTTCAGGATTGCCTGTGGCTTTGCTGCTCCTGCTGCTTCTCAGCGCAGCTCGAACGGCCAGAGCGGACGAAATAGCTGTCTGGAACTTCAACGATTCAGATTTGCTGGTAGATCATGGCTCCGGAACGCTGACTACAACGTTTAACCCGCTTAATGTGGTATTTGCCGCCGGCACTCTGACTAATGCCCGCCAGGGTGATCTGGCGGGGCAAGCGCTTTCGCTACAAGGAGGCACAGGAAACGCAAACAACGGCCGAAATATCACATTCAATGTCAGTACGGTAGGCTTCTCGGCGATCGTGGTTAGCTTCGCCACGCAGGGAACGGGTACCGGCTTTACGAGCAACCAGTTCCAGTACAGTCTTGATGGCGTGACATTTGTCGATTTCAATCCGGCCTTTACGCCCCCGGCTGCTTTTGGGTCCTCCCCGATTGTATTCACCTTGAGTGGCATCGCGGAGCTGGACAATAACCCCAACGCAGCATTCCGCATCGTGTTCAACGGCGCAACTTCGGCCAGTGGCAACAATAGAATCGATAATCTAGTAGTGCAGGGATCAAACACAACGATCCCCGAGCCCACATCGGTGTTGCTGTTGGGCTCGGGGCTAACCGCAGCGTTTAAGCTCCTTCGGGGAAAAACAACGCCGCGGCGGTGTAAGTGAAGCCCGGATGGGCAGAGCCGGCAGCGACTACTGCCAATCGCCAACCAGTACAAATGGCGCCCAGTAGAAAGGGGCACTGAATTTCTTGCCCCCAATCATCGCCAACTGCGCGTCACGCATGGCTGCCGAGGGAGAAACGTTGTCCGCCGCGAATAGGCGTTTGTAAAAGTCGGTCATCAGGTCCGCAGTGGATTTGTCAGCCACCGACCAGAGGCTTACACCTACAGTCGGCGCGCCGGCGTACATGAAGGCCCGGGTCAAACCCATGACACCTTCACCCCGTTTCTCCCGGCCCAATCCGGTTTCGCAAGCTGAAAGCATCACCAGCGGAGAGCCCAAATGTAGATTAAAAACTTCGTCCGTACGAAGAAACCCATCCGAGTTGTGATTGCCGACGAGCGAAAGCACTACGCCGGTGAATTGAGGACGTTCGGCATTAAGTAAACCGTGGGTCGCAATGTGCAGGGCGCGGTATTTACTCATGTCGCGCGCTGTGATGTTGTCTTCACTGGCTTCCAGGTCAAGCCAAACGTCAGTTTGCCCGCCCGAACTTTTGGCGAGAGCGGAAATCTGTTGCGCCTCAATTCGTGTTCCTGTTAGTCGCGCCAGTGGCAGACCCTGCATTTTCTGCGATTGCGCGGAACCAGCAACGCTTTGTCCGGTAACGTCTGTCAGTGCGCTATCAATTCCCAGACCGCGAGTTTCGGCGGTCTCGGTGGGCGTTGTGGCTTTACCCGCACGTGGATCATTCGAATTAAAGACCGGGTCAGCCACAATCAACATCGCGCGTCCAGTTGGTTTTGTCCGTTGTTGTCTGATGGCCGCCACCACCGAAGCTGAGGGCGCATAGACAATCTCGTTTGACTTGATCAGGTACTGAAGCGCGGAAAAATCGTTGCCCTCAGCTTGCTTGACCAACACCTCAAACGGCACGTAATTCAAGGCACCGTCAGGTACAAGCAACAGGCGCTTTTCACCAATTAACGCGGCGGCCGGTTCCACTACGGCCTTGTAAAGCGCTCGCGAAGCGGCTGCAAACGGGCTGACATCCTGCGAACCGGCGGCCGCTATGCCCAAGCCGCGTTGCTGATCCGACGCCACATCAATTCCTACGATTCGTCGTTGCAGTTTGGCCGGTATCAATTGTCCGCGTAAATCTGTCGCGAGCTTATCGATTGTTGCCTTGTCAGGTAGTTTGTATAGGCTGACGGCATTCTTGCCCACAGCCCACATGTAAGAGGCTTCCGAACCCAGGCTGTACTCAAGTAACACCGTCTGATCGTCAAGGACCCTCTGTTGCACGTCGGCCAGCGTCAACGGCTGATTGGAAGACAGCGCCGCATAACGTGGGCTGGCAGTCCTGATCTGGTTTTCTAGTGCCTCGTAATCGGTCTGGAGTTTTTCCAGTTCCGCATCCAGCTCACTGGGTTTCTTCTTCTGCTCGTCAGTGGAAATGTTTACGCCGGTCAAGATCTCGGCTATCTCCTGCTGGCGATCCAGATTTTCCTGTTTTCTTTTCAGCAGATCGGCCGGCACACCTTCCGTTATCGTTCCACCAATCTCGCCAAGAAGATCCAAAAGCGAACGGGCACGCGACTCTTCGGTGATCCGAAAGGCTTCCGCAGCATATTCGAGAGCTTTGCCGGAGAGAGGCGCACCGGGGGTGGTTCCCGCCAGCAGGGCCATCTCTGAAAGTCCAGCAGCCCCCTCATCAAAGACATCCTTTGTGCTGGCGAGAAACGTTGTGCGAGCTTCGTCCGCCCGTAAGCTGCCTTCTCGCAGGGTCTCGATTGTCTTGATTGCGTCCCGGTAGCTTGCGATCGCCGACTCTCGCATTGAAGTGGCCTTGTTGGGATCTTTTTCCTGCGCCGCTTGTAACCACATTGTGCGTCCCAGGCCGCGCTGCGCGGGCCAGGTCAAATCCAGCCGCTTATCGTCCTTAGCTCCTTTGATCGCCTCGTCGTAACTGTCCTTTGCCTCCTTTAGTTTTCCTTGACGCAGAGCGACGTCACCAAGACTTGTTCGGGCTGCGGCACGGAAGCGTCGAGTTTGGCCAAGATTTGCTATGCCCGCGATGGTAACTTTGGAAGCATCACGAGCGGCCTGGAAGTACTTCTTTGCGCCATCCAGATCATTGTTCGCATAAGAGATTCGGCCCATTCCCACCTGATAACTCGCGTAAACGATCGAGTTGCGGTAATCATCCAATTCCTTCTTCGCTTCGATCGCTACCGTCGCCAGGCTAGTCGAGGTTCCGACCCCTGCGTTACCGCTGGACGCTCCGCCGATGATGGCCCCAATTCCCCCAAATCTTCTTAGCCCCTTGGCTGCAGGAGCTTCAGGTTTTTTTACTTCCATCTGTCCATAGGCGGCTAGCGCTTCCGGAATGCGCTTGAGTCTAAAGTTAACGTCACCAATCTTCGCCAACATCAAATTAGCGTTGAATTTGTCGTCGGCAATATTTGCGTTTGCTAACCGGCTGTCGACCATACTTGCTGCGGCAGTGGCCTGTTGGTTCTTCTTGTCCTCGCCCACAAAACCATCGAGCGCTTTCTTGTAGTGATCCAAGGCAACCTGAAACTGACCCTGGCGGAGGTAGAGGTCTCCTATTTCGTTATTCGCCTTGGCCACGCCTCGATCGTTTTTTGCAGCTGTGTAGAGATTTAGAGCGTTCTGAAGCTGAACCAGAGCCTGGTCCGCATGACCGCGTCTGAGCAGTCGTTTACCTTGTTCAAATGCAACTCCAGCCTGATCCGGCTGCTGCGGCGGAGAGGTCCCCTCACTTACTCGTGCCTGGAGTGCGGCGGTTGGAAAGGTAAACAACAAACTCGCAATCACAATGAGATGAGCTATCTTTGGGACTTTTGTATTCATTGCAAACTCCTGGGTTGCGTCTACAGCAAACCCGTTTCACGCCTCAGCGGGAAATGGGTTGACTCTTTATTAAGGGACTGAGCGGCTTGCCGGTTAACCGGAGCTGCGGAACTACCTATGAACGAGATCGAGAGCAGTTACAAGACTATTTGTACCTGTAGCCACAGCCATCAGGATCACAGAAGGCTCCGGGTCCTCCTGGCTGAGGCCGATACCGCGGGTTGTCGAGTCTTTTTCCACGGCGGTTTGTGCTCGTCCGTATTTCTGACTCTTATCTGTTTTCAATGGCGCATTCATCTCGCGTTGCAACTGCGTCCATAATTCAGGACCTGGACGCCAGGGACATGCTTTTTCGTTTGCGCGACAATAGGTGATTAGATCATCTTCTATGGGAACGTTCGGCAAGGGTTGGCGAGTGAACACAAAATACAAACGTTCAGTGCCGGCATATTGATCGAAGGTAAACCACTTCAGACGCTCTTCCAAAGAGGCGCTTGAGGGGATCTCGAACGGAACGTGGGCTCGCAGATAGTTGCCGCCCTGGTCTAGTTCGGCATTTGGATAGATCATTACCGGCGGACCATTATCGGTTGTGTTGAATATGTAGAGGTAGCCGTCCGCATTGGTCTCGAGCAGGACTCGAACTTTTTCGCCTTTGTGAAATTCATGCGAAGGGTCGACCCTAATGGCCAGGCCGTTCGGATCGCGTGTGAAAAGCGTTAAGCCCAGACCCATCCGCTGAACACCCATTTTGGCTCCAGCGCTCACCTTAGTATTACCTGCCTCAGCAGACATGCTTACGTCAGCAGTTGGCCCGGGAGTTGGCGTCGATTTCGCTCCCGAGTTTGTGGGAGTGGTTCTGGGGCGCCTCCTTGTTGGTCTTTCGGCGGTCGAGCTCTGCGGCGGCCTTTCTTTGGGACGGCTGGTGAGAAAGGCTCCACGCACATTTTCTTCTTCCTGCTGGTCTGGCGATTGCGCGAGTACCAAGCCCGTGCAGGCGAGTGCAATTAAAGATAACAAAATCTTGAATTTCATTTCTTAAGGTCTCCAGTGTCTTCTTGCTCGGGCTATTTTGAGCTCCGGACCTAAAGGTGTTAGCCCAGCCTACCGATGTTGGATACGTATTTCAAAAACTGTCGGATTCCTGGCGCCGTCAGCCGGAACTTTCAATCCCACAAAAGGAGCCGAGCCGTCTGCCTTATTTAACTCGGTAACGGCCTTGTTGTGGTTGTATTTAGTGACGAAATCCGCCAGCTCTTTTTGCTCAGCGGAGGTGAGTGGTTCCTGCGTAAAATCTCCATTCAGGAAGGCAGGCACCAATTGGGAGTCAGGTGAAAAAATAACCGTATAGTTTTCGGTTCCCGGATTCTTGTCCAGCGTCAACCAATTGTCTGGGCCGGAGGGAAAACTAAATTCCGATCCCTTACTCACGCGGTTGCTGGTCAGCCCCGATTCGGCCGGAGGCTTCGCGGTCAGAAACGCCATTGGTTGATTGTCCTTGCCCGGCCCAACAATATATGCGTAACCCTCATTTCCAAAGGAAAAGTGGAATTTGAATGATTCGCCCGATTTGAGCGGTTCCGCGCCACTCAGTCTAACCGGTTCAGCTCGCGGACTGGGTTCGACTTCAAGCCAGTACCGGCCAACTTCGGTCAATGGATTCGCCGGGGGTTTCGAGGAGGTGGTACCGGCCGTCGTCGTGCCGGAATCTCCTTTTCCACTTAGCCATTTGTACGCGACAAAGCCGCCTCCAGCGACTAACAACAGTACTGCTACGAGAACGCCCACGCCGACAAATATTGCGCTGCTACCACGTGAGGGCCTTTCGGCAGGCTTCGGCAGTTGAGGGACCGTAATGCTGGAAGCGAGATCCACCCTTTCCACAACTGTTGCCGATGGCAGGGAAGCGGGCGGCGGCAATGGCATTTCAAACTCAGCTGCCTTCGGCAATGGCTTTTCAGGTATTGGCAGGGGGAAAGGCGTCACAGCCGTCACGCCTGGAGCGTCAACGGTCAGGATCGTCGGGGCATCTACGTCTGAATTTGTTCCTCGTGCGCTTGAAACTTCGCGGGTTTGGGCTTTTGTTGGCTCTGCTCCTACGGGAAGGCTGGAACTATCGTAGCTCTTGCTGGCTCCGAGATTGGCGCGCAACTGAGCAGCGAGTTCGCCGGCGGTGGCTTGTCTGTCCGCCCGGTCCTTGGACGTTGCTCGCTTTATTGCGTCACTAAAACCGGGTGGAACATCCGGAATCACCTGGTGAAGCGGCGCGGGGCTCATCTGAACGTGCTCCCGCCGTAGTTCCTGTAGCGTCTTGCCGGAGTACGCTCGCTTGCCGGTAATCATCTCGTAGCAGACCAAACCCAAACTGTAAATATCAGCACGCCCGTCAATGTCGGAACTACCATCTTTCGGAATTTCCCCCCATTGTTCCGGTGACATGTAGTAGGGTGTGCCCAGCACCTGACCGGCAACTGTTAAAGCAGTTGTTCCTCCGGTATCTGAGCCGGCGATCTCACTCATTTTCGCAATTCCGAGATCAAGCAGCTTAATCACGGGCTCGCCATTGTCTCCGGTTTTTCCGATCATGATATTTTCGGGCTTTAGATCGCGATGAACGACTCCCATCGCGTGTGCTGTATTCAGCACGCTCATGATCGGTTCCAGCACTGCGAAAGCATCGGTGTGAGTCAGCCGCCCGCGTTTGCGAATTTCCGCATCGAGCGTGTGTCCCTCGACATACTCCATGACCATGTAAATGACGCCTTCTGACGACGTGCGAAGATCGTAGACAGTAACGGCGTTTGGATGGCGAAAGCGCCGGGCGGCCTGTCCTTCACGCCGAAACCGACGCAGCCACTCTGCGTTGTTCCGCACTTCGGGTGGGAGAATCTTTATGGCTACGCGGTCCCCGAGCAGGATGTGACGAGCGCGATAAACTGCTCCCATACCGCCCTTCCCGAGCATTGCGTCAATCTGGTACTGGCCGTCGAGCACCGAACCCACGAGGGAAGAAGGATCCTCTTCCAACACCTCGCCATCAACGGGGCAAAAGCTGACGCCATCGTCGTATTTCGCTTTACAAACAGTGCAGTGTTTCATTTAGGATTGAGCCCAAACGACGCCAAAGTTAGGCTAAGGTGGAAGCTATTTTTGCATCACAAAGCCACAGTGCGAGGCTGGGACAGATAGTCTAGCACATCACGGCTCACGACCATGATTGAGCTTGAGTCCCGGTCGGCAATCGCCCGGACGACAATACTTTTGTGGTGCCTGGGGCTAGTTAAGGTAGGAGTATTTTTTCAAGTCGAGTAGATTCGCCGGGCGTATTCCTCAACCATCCGGTCGCTGTTGTACTCAGGTACCAAAGTTTGAATAGAACGCTTCATCATGGCCACCCACTTTGCCGGTAAGCCATGCCGATCCTGATCGTAAAAGAGTGGCACTACCTGATCTTCCAGTACTCGATAAAGTGATTCAGCATCCAATGCATCGACGTCGGCTGCTTCCGCGGCTTCAACCGTGTCCCCAATGGCAAACCCATTTGAGCCATCGTAGGCCTCAAGCCACCACCCATCGAGAATCGAAAGATTGAGACCTCCATTTACCGCAACCTTTTCGCCGCTGGTGCCCGAAGCTTCCAAGGGACGCCGCGGTACGTTGAGCCACACATCAACGGATTGAACCAGCTGACGAGCAATTTCCTGATCGTAGTCCTGCAGGAAGACTGCTCCGTTTTGCACTCGTGGTTCGTACTTCCATTGAGCCAGTTGCTGGAGAATCTGTTTGGCACCCTGATCCTGAGGGTGTGCCTTGCCGGCGAAGACAAACTGAACCGGGCGTTCTTCATCACAAATCAGACGAAGCAGACGCTCGGGATCTGTCATCAACAAGCTCCAACGTTTGTACCCGGCAATGCGCCGCGCAAACCCAATTGTCAATGCGTGGGGATTGAACATAGTTCTCGCAGCTTCGACATACTGTCCACTCTCGTTGCGATTGAGACGAGCCTGAAAGGAACGATGGCGAATAAAAGTGACCAGCCGCTGCTTGAGAAGTGAATGTGCGAGCCATAACTCCTCATCAGCGATGCTGGAAATACCTTTTTGCCAGCGCTCTCGGTTGCGCGTCTGTTCTGTCCAATCTTCACCGACATACTTGACATAGAGGGATCGGATTAGAGCAGCAACCCATGTCGGTGCATGGACACCGTTTGTGACATGTGTAATTGGTATCTCTGCGATCGTGGCTCCCGGCCAGAGCTTCTGCCACAAAGCGCGTGATACCTCTCCGTGCTTGCGGCTAACGCCATTGGTTGAGCGGCACATGCGGATCGCCAACGGCGTCAGGCCATAGGGCTCTGCCGGGTTATTGCGGTCGACGCGGCCAAGGGACAGGAAGTCATCTTCGGTTAGTCCGAGTTGCTGCGGGTATTCCGGACCGAAGGAATTTCGAACAACCTGAGGATCGAATTCATCATTGCCCGCCGCAACAGGTGTGTGCGTTGTGAACACGCAGCGCTCTTTCACAATGGCGGCGGCTTCGTCAAAGCTCAGCCGTCGCGACTGGACCAACTCACGCGCCAGTTCGAGGGTAAGAAAGGCGGAATGACCTTCATTCAGGTGAAAGACGTGCGGCTCAATTACCAACTTGCGCAGCAATCTGATACCGCCAATACCGAGTAGCATCTCCTGAACGATGCGTGTTTCGCGGTCGCCACCGTAGAGATGACCCGTAACCAGGCGATCGGTCTCTTCATTCTTTTCTACATTGGTATCCAACAGGTAGAGCGGCACGCGACCGACATCTGCGCGCCATACCTGGGCATAGACCACGCGCCGTCGGATTGATACTTCGATTAGAAGCGGCTCGCCATTTTCCCCAGTGACCTGGTGAATCGGAATCTCTGAAGGGTGCGTCTCGCCATAGTACTCTTCCTGCCATCCATCGCGACGCAAGCGTTGCCGAAAGTAGCCATAACGATACAAAAGGCCAATGCCTACCAGCGGCAGGCGCAGATCGCTGGCCGACTTCAGATGGTCCCCGGCAAGAATGCCCAGGCCGCCGGAGTAAAGTGGTAACGAGTTGTGAACTCCGTATTCCGCGCAGAAGTAAGCTACGGGTCGCTCGCGGGTAATCTGCGTTACCCCGGACTCGATCCCCCAGGTCTCAACCGGGGACATGTATTGCTGGAAAAGATCAGCCAGGCGACGTACACGTTCGATATAGACAGGATCAGTGGACATTTGGGCCAGGCGGTATTCAGACACTCTGGCCAGCAACAAACGCGGGTTGGACTCGCACTCGTCCCACAACTCAGGATCGAGATCGCGAAATACACTGGGGCCATCAGCCGACCAACTCCACCAGTAATTCCAGGCAAGTGTGGCAAGAGGTTTCAGCGGCGCCGGGAGTTCAGCAATTATTGGTTCTCTTAAATTGGTCCTGCTGTCTGTCGTTTCAATCATCGCGATTCTAAACAAGATACAAACTAGAATTAAATTATTAATAACAAGCCGACACCAGAAATCCACCCCTGGAAACTATTCATTTCAAAAGGTAAGTTTCGATCTCATCAACCGGTTGTCACTCAAACTGTTGATGCTCCAGAAAAACGCGAGAGTCATCATCGCTAAAAAAGACGAAACGGATCTCCGCAAGCCGAGATTCGTTAGCGAGGAACTTTTTGACTGTCGCGGAGGAAACCGAAGCAGCTTCAGCTCGGGGATAGCCAAAGACACCGGTGGAGATGGCTGGAAAAGCTAAAGAGGCTAGTGAGTGTTTGGCGGCCAGGGCCAGAGAGTTTTCGTAACACGCGGCCAGGAGTTCAGCGTCACGCCCCCTTTCCTCGCCGTAGATTGGTCCCACAGTGTGGATTACGTGCCGAGCAGGCAAGTTTCCAGCGGTGGTAATTACGGCGTCACCTGTCGGGAGTCCCTGGGGATAGATCGTCCGGCGAATCTCGCGACACTGCTGGAGAATGGCTGGTCCACCAGCGCGATGAATTGCACCATCCACCCCGCCGCCACCCATTAACGAAGAATTGGCCGCGTTGACAATGGCATCGACCTTCTGCCCAGTGATGTCTGCAACCAGAATCGCTACCCGCCCCTGCAAAAAGTTCTTGACCAACCCACTCATACTTCGTCTTCAGTTCGTGGTTCTACTTTGATTTCGTCGAACATGTCCTGCCGGCGCAAGGCATCAGCGACACCCTTCGCCTTATGCTCTGTCAAAGGATGCTCCGGGTCGGTACTCGCGATTTCAAACACACGATCGTCCAGCATGAATACGCCAAGAGAGCCGAGGGTTACCCCCGGGGTGATCTGTATTTCATCCATGTTGTGGATACGAAATCGTCCGGTTTGCTCGACCCAGTCCTCGATGAACGGGTCGCGTAAGGCGTGTTCGGCTTCTGACTCCGAAAGGTACGCGCCTTCGACGATGAGACAATATTCGCGCACTTTACCGTTTAATAAGCGTGAGCCACTCAGGCCGGACATCAATGGCGTGCCGTGCCGGCCAGGCGGTGCAACTTTATCATCGCGAGTAACCACGGGCCAAGCGTTAACCGTCGGTATTCTTCAATAAATATTGATCGCGTCAGGCAGAAAAACGCCGTCGGGAGACCAGATCTCTCGACGGCGCTCATGGGGCAGTTGAAGGTTCAGCGGTAAAGTTTCTTACGAGGCTCGGGCATATTGTTCGTTGAGAGTCTGACGCAACCTTTGGAAGTAAGAGTCAAAGGTTACAAAACCAGTGGTACCCTGGAAGAAAGCCTTTCCGCCAGTATCGTTTGCCAAACGGTTCAGCGAGCTCTGTCCATAACTCGCAGCCAAATGGCTATGGCTCGTCAGACCCACCGAGGGTGCGTAGAAAGTGTAGATTGCTACGTTGCGTTTATTAGCTTCTCTGATCGAGCGCTCCAGATCCAAAGTTCGACCAGCAGAAGTTGAGTCAAAGCCCCTTGAAACATCCAAGCCGTCGGAAATTAGCAGCACTGCATTTACACCTTTCAAATTGCTATCAAACTTCTTCAGTGCTTCAATCACTTCGACATAGGGATTGTAAGGAGATCTGCTCGTACTTGCCGCCGGAATGCGCAACGACCGCGCAGCCTGATCGAGATCGCCCGTGAACGGCTGCCGCACTTGCAGAGTGCCGCTGGTGATGTATCCCACCATCACACGCGAACCGGCGGGCAAGGCTCGAATGAAATCTTTTGTTACACCGAGTTCATTTCCCACTTGCGAAGTAAGATCATCCTGAATCAGGATTGCCAGGTTAAGCGGCGCTATGACTCGACTGTTTGGTTTGTCACCACTCTTAGCGGCTAACGGAAGGGCTGCAAAAACCGTTATTGCCAACACCGTTAAGAACGAAACTGCTTTGCGGTAAAACATGACTCTTTTGCTCCAAATTCTGTTAAAACTTCTTGCTGATTAGGATGCACATTAATCAATTATGGATGGCCGTTCGGTCATAAAGCCACGTGGGAGAGGGCCGCTATGAAGAAGCCGAACGGATAATAAAACTGCTCCCGGCCGGCAGTCCGAAGTGATTACAAGCTCAACTTGCCTTCCCCCTCCCGCTCGGATAAATTAACAGTAATCCGGAACACATCCTGCTAATTCACGATGGAACTTAAATCGCGCGGATGCGTCTCCTTCGCCAACTACGCATGCTCGAAAGGAATCGCAATCTATGAAAGTTTATCCTACCGAATCAATTCGCAATTTCGCGGTCATTGGACATGGCGACGCAGGGAAGACGCAACTTATCAGTTCGCTTCTTTACGTCGCCGGAGCCACACCGCGTTGGGGTAGAGTCGATGAGGGGACAACTGTTACAGATCATGAAGAGGATTCAATCTCCCGAAAGATTACGCTGAACACAGCGCTTGCTCACCTTGATCATCGCGATACTAAACTTAACTTTATTGATACACCCGGCTATGCCGCGTTCGTCGCTCATGCACGGCCGGCTCTGCGCGTTGCCGACTGCGCAATCGTCGTGCTGGACGGAGTCAAGGGCGTCGAAGTTCAAACGGAAAAGACCTGGGCCTATGCAAACGAATTTATTGTTCCCCGCGTCATGGTCATCACAAAACTGGACAAGGAGCATGCCGATTTTGGTAAAGCGCTGGAAAGCGCACAAAAAACCTTCAGCAGAGCGATTATTCCTTTTACTTTGCCAATCGGGAAAGAGAAGGATTTCCGCGGTGTCGTCGATGTCGTGCATATGAAGGCTTACGAATTGGGCGCTGACGGTCAGGCCAAAGAGATTGATATTCCCGCCGAGGGTCGCGACATCGTCGAAAGGACCAGGGAGCGTTTAGTAGAGTTGGTGGCTGAGTCCGATGACGATTTGATGGAAAAGTATTTTGAGCAGGGAACCCTGGACGAAGCCGACATTTTACCCAACATCAATAAAGCAATCGCGAACAGCAAACTGTGCCCCGTGTTTGCAGTCTCGAGTCTCACACAGGTCGGCTTGCGCGCGCTGCTTAACGGATTGGTTGACTACGCCCCAACGCCGGCTACTCATGAAGCGGAGTATGGATTAAAAGTCGATTCGGGTCCGGAAGGCGATAAGATCGCGCGAAAGTACAGCGATAGTGAACCGTTCTCCGCTTATTGCTTCCGCACCGTCGCCGACCCGTTTGCCGGCCGCATCAACATCATGAAAATTGTCAGTGGCCACCTGCAAACCGACGCGAATGTGTTCAACTCCTCGCGAGGCACAATGGAACGGCTGGGAGCACTGCATGCAGTACAGGGCAAGCAGTTGGACAAAGTTCCCGAAGCGCACGCTGGAGACATCATTGCCTGTGTAAAGCTGAAAGAAACGCAAACCGGCGACACTCTAAGCGATAAACAAGCCCCAATCGTCTACAAACCCGTGGAATATCCCGAGGCAGCAATCGCGTTTGCAATTGAACCGAAATCGCGACAGGACGAAGAGAAGATCAGCGTGGCGCTGCACAAGATCCTCGAAGAGGATCAGGCGCTGCATTTCAGCCGCGATGCACAAACAAAGGAGTTCTTGCTTTCCGGCTCGGGCCAGTTGCACGTGGAAACAGTCGTCGAGAAACTCAAGAAGCGCTACAGTGTGGAGGTCACCCTCCATCCGCCCAAAGTGCCGTACAAAGAAACCATCACGCAACGAGCAGAGGTGCAGGGCCGGCACAAGAAGCAAACGGGTGGTCGGGGTCAGTTCGGCGACTGCAAATGCGTTTTCGAGCCCTTGCCGCGCGGCAGCGGATTTATTTTTGAGGACAAGATTTTCGGCGGCGCCGTCCCTCAACAATTTCGACCGGCAATTGAAAAGGGCATCGTTGAAGCAGCGCAGTCCGGTGCGATCGCCGGGTACCCCTTGGTAGATTTCAAAGTTCAACTGGTCGACGGTTCGTATCACACCGTCGACTCCGATGAGCATTCCTTTCGCGCCGCCGGCCGCAAGGCCTTTCGCGCCGCAATGGAAAAGGTGAGGCCGGCCTTGCTCGAGCCGATCATGGATGTCGAGATAGTCGCGCCTCAGGAATACAGCGGCGACATTATGGGCGATTTGAATTCTCGCCGCGGTCGCGTACAGGGGATGGAGACCCGCAGCAATCAGCAGGCTATAAAAGCCCAGGTGCCGATGTCGGAGATGTTGAACTATCAATCTACATTGAATTCAATCACGGCAGCGCGCGGCTCTTTTCACATGCAGTTCTCGCACTACGATCCGGTGCCGGGCCAGCTGGCGCAGAAGATAGTGGAACAGGCCAGGGCTGAGGGACGCATCCGCGGTGGCGAAGAGGAAGACTGATGAGCTAGCCCGGCAGGCTGTTGAAAAACTCGCTCCGCAAAATCAAGAGAAGCGTATTCAGAAAAGGGCCACTCATGGGAGTGGCCCTTTTCGCTTGCTTGCTTTTAACTACAGTTTGCTAATTCATGCTTACTGAGTCGGCGGCGCAGGCTTCTTCATTCGCATCATCGGAGCCGGATCGTCTCTCACCGTATAATCAGTTGGTACTTCGAAGAGTGAATGCGCCGGTTCCTCCCGACTGATATTTGTCAGGCGGTATACAGTCTCTCCAAAACGCGGGTCGCTATGTCGAGACATGACCACAGTCTTTAACTCGGGGGAGTACCATCTCTCGCTGACTATCTCGATTGCTCGTTCGTTACCGATCTCGCCGGCAGGAATCGTGATGGTCGTCCGGCTGCCCTCGGCAGCGACGCCTTCGACAATCTGCGTTCCCAGTTTTTCCGTGACTGCTCGATCGTCTTGACCGCCTTCTCTCTTAAAAACAAATTGGGCCGTGCCGCCTGTAGCCGCTGGAGCTCGCCAGGTAAAAACATCTCCTGGTGGCGGACCTTCTCCTATCATGGGCGCGCCCGGTGCAGGCGGCGGCATCGGCCCGCGTTCCCGCACAATCACAGTGCCCTGCGATTCTCCTGCCGTTCGCTTCGCAGGCGCAGCGGTCTTGAACTCAAACTGGAACGCAGGCATCTTTCGAGCAACGTGTGATCGAGGATCGAGCGTATAACTGACACTCGCAACCGGATCGCTGATAAAGATCGTCTGCTGCGCGTCGCCGCCCGCAGCGAAGGGACCAAAGGCGCGCAGCGATTGCTCACGCCGCGTGCGCCCGTCGCTATCTCGATAAATGGATGAAGTAGCCTTATTGACTATCCGATTGCCGTCGCTGAGAGTCTGCGTCGTCTCGGTAACCGCCTGTGCCGAATAGGGTGCGCCCTTGATTGACTGTCCTTCAAAGCCAAACTCTGAAGCCACAAAAACAAAATTGTCCCCTGGCGGAGGTGGCGGCGGACCTTCGGGACCAACCGGACCCTGAAACACGCGTTCAACTACTACCTGTTTCTGCTGTCCCAGACTCGCAACTGAACTGGACAGAAGCACTCCCGTAAGCATAGTGCCAACAAAAACTTTCCACTCGCTTTTCATAACCTGTTCCTTTCCTCTTGCGGGCTGAGAGCCCCGATATGTTTAAAGAATAATTACTGCACGAAACGGATGGCCCGGGCTGAACCGTCAACCCCAAATAGCACATCAGCTTTTACCCTTTCGCCGACACGATTCATGTTCATTGGCAAACCGAAAGTCGCCAACGCCGAACGCGGTACTTCAACCCTGACAATTTGTCCCCCATCCTGCAAATTCAAGGCATTCCCGTAGCCCAGGGGCAGAAACTCGGTGGCGATTTCGCTGGCATAGTCCGCCGCCGTAGAGGTCGCCGGCTGCTGCGCGCTTGAACTGGCCGGTCTTGAAGAGGGTCTGAGACTGCGCGGTCGTTGATTTCGATTTGGACGACTCGGCGGGGTCGATTGTTTCGCTATAGTCTGGGTCGAAACACTCGGCGCTTGCGATTTGGTGTTGTCGCCTGCTGGCCTCTCGGAGTTCCTGCCGGCGTTCTCCACCGGTCGTTTTTGATAGAGACGTACGGCGGCTGCACTAAATACAATCAGCAGCGTTGCTGCGACAGCGCTGCTCCAGTAAGTCCATCGAGAACGACTCGGCGCCGCTTCAGTCATAGCAGCGCGGTCGCGAAGTGCAGCCACCAGATTGTGTTCGACTAGCTGCGGGGCTTGGATCAGCTCACTATCCCTCGCGAGATCCCATAACGCCAAAGTTAAGGCGCGCTGTTCGGCAAACACTTTTGCACAACTGCTGCACGTTTCACAGTGCGACAATGCAGCGTCACGAACACCTGTTTCCATCATCTGTTCGCGCACAAGATCATTTATGACGCTCTCTGTTTTTTGACAGTTCATGCGAAACACCTCGTCGATCCCGCAGCTTCTTCAGCCGCTTCTTCAGGCGCGGCCGGACGCAACTTCTCAATCAGAAGCGCTCTAGCTCGATGGAGTCTGGAGCGCACGGTGCCGACAGCGCAACCGAGAATCTCTGCCGCCTCGGCGTAGCTCATTTCCTGAAGCTCGCAAAAAACCACGACTTCCCTGTAGTGCGGCGGCAAACTGAGTACCGCGCGCCGTACTGCATTAATAGTTTCACCACGCGACAATTCATCCAATGGACCATCATTCGCCACCAGTTCGACGCCACCACCAGCCTCTGAATCATCTGCGAATGAAACTAAAGCCTGCTGATATCGCAGTCGCCGCAAAACATGATTCCGAGCGATACCTAACATGAAAGCGTTTACGGATCCTCGTTCCGGGTCATACTTCGCCTCGCCTCGAATCAAGACCAGAAAAACTTCCTGAGTCACATCCTCAGCCAGGGCATGAGAGCCGCTCATCTGCAAGGCAAAACGATAAACAGATCCTTGTCGCCGGCGATAAAGGGTCGCCAGGGCTTGTTCGTCACCGTCAAGCAGCGACCGTAACAGGTCATTGTCAGTTTTGGTGTCTGGTAGCGTCATCCGAAATCCAGCCTGGCTATCTTAGTTCGCTTGGAGAGCGGAAAGAGTTCCAAAAAGATATCCGAGCAGGCAGCTTTCACTTTAGCAGGACCGGGCTCTTCCGCCCTAAAGCTTGGTTTCAGTATCCGGAAATTACATTTTTCTTTCGTGTAATTTCGTGGATCATCCTTCTTGTGCGCGAAAATAGGATCCACTAAATCACACGAACAAAAAGTCAAAAAAAGGACGAATGGAAAATGTCTTCGATGGTGATTGAATGCCACGCTGGGCAGTTTCCTTCAAGAGGATCTCTCAAAATCTGGAAAAAGCGCCCGGAACTCGGAAGACCCAACTCGCAGTTCAAGCCAGTCTGGAAACAGATCCTGAGTTTGTTTCCAGACCGAAAGCCATTGCCGGATTTCCTTCGACTCGGTTTGCTGGCGGCGAGTCGACGTCTGGCTGCTCGACTTGAACAAGAGTTCGGCGGCAGCATCTGCTAAGAATTCATGCAACAGCTGTGATCGCGTAACGCAGCGCTGTTCCTCGGATTCCTTACGCCAAGTCTCAAGGCTGGCCATAGAAGCCGCGGCGGCAGAGAGTGAACTGAAATCCAACTCGGCAGGAAACCCTGTGTAAAGCTTTTGTCTCCATTCAGTGTCAAAGTCGAGCACTTCAGGGTGACGCAAAACCGCGCCCTCTTCCGCAAGGAGGCGAGCGATGGCAGCCGGAGAATCCACTGCACCGTCTCCAAATCTGTCTCGAACCTCCTGCTGAATCGTTTCAAGCTCGTGCGCTCCAACTGATTCGCAGTCCAACTGCTCCCATACCTCGATGATCAGATCACTCTTATTTCGCGCTCGCCATTTCCGTTTTTCCATACGGTGAGTGTGATTTCGTGGATCGTCCTTTGCTGAAGCCAAAGCCGCGGCGCTACACTGTACTCCCTCTAGCCTAGCCGTTTCTACCGATCGAGCCCGGGATGAGCCTAAGTATGTATCTCCCGTCAGAAACAGAAAGCATGGGTCCCCACCCGCTCCGCGTTCGAGTCGCGAATGTGATTGGCGAGACTGTCAAGGCCTTTGACCGAAAGCCTTTTCGTCCTTACCCGCTTTTGAAGGGCGGTCATGCGCAAACAATCGCTGCCTTTCTTTGGCCTCGCCCATACCGCTTCCAATCGCCTGTTGATGAAGCTCGTTTGTTTGAAGTCGAGCCGGGAGTAAATGTGCTGGCCTATTGCCGCTGGCAACACGACCGGAGGCTGCATCCTACCGTCGTTCTCTGGCATGGCATTGAGGGATCTACTGCATCAGTGTACATGATAGCGACCGCCGACAAAGCTTTTCGCGCCGGGTTCAATGTGGTGCGCGTGAATTTCAGAAATTGCGGAGGCAGTGAACACCTGACCCCGACGCTCTATCATGGTGGCTTGAGCAGTGATCTGCGAGCTGTGATAACTGCACTCATCGAAGAGGAGAAACTCAAGGATATTTTTCCGATAGGATTCTCGCTCGGCGGAAATATTGTCTTGAAACTCGCGGCTGAATATGGCGATGCTCCCCCCGATGAAGTCGTCGCAGTCTGCGCTGTTTCCCCTTCGGTAAATCTGCGGGCAAGCGCTGACTTGATTTGCGAGAAGTCAAACTGGATTTATCACCGCGACTTTGTCAGACGACTGCGCCGCCGAATCATTACTAAGCAAAGACTCTATCCGGCACTCTACGATGCCAAAAGAATTTCGCTTGTGCGCACGATCAGGGATTTTGATGAATACTTTACTGCCGCGCACCATGGGTTTTCCAGTGCTAATGACTACTACCAAAAGTCCAGCTCAATTCACGTAATTGATAAGATCCATCTTCCGACTCTGATTATTCATGCCCGGGATGATCCTTTCATTCCCTTCGCTGCGCTGCGCGATTCGGCACTTGAGGCAAACCCTCACATCCTCCTGGTCGCTCCGGAACATGGCGGTCACGTGGCCTTTATCGCCGCCCAGACCAATGGAGACGAAGATCGTTTCTGGGCCGAGAACCGCGCAGTCCAGTTTTGCAATCTGGTAAGAGAAATGAAAACATGACTGGCAGACTGTGTCAAAACTCTGAAGAATCTGCAGTCGCGACTGAACAACTCAAGCTGCGTAAATTCGCAGGTCGGGAAGGGGGCAGTCGTTAGTTTGAAGGTTCGGTAAGTTCAAGGCGCCCCCGCTCAAGTTTCCGAGGCTTCATCATCGAATCAATCACTCAATGCAATAAACCCAGAGGCTTGACTGCTAGGCATAAGGAATGGCATTCAAGGTTGAGCGGGGGCGCCTTGAACTTACCGAACCTTCAAACTAACGACTGCCCCCTTCCCTTCCCGACCTGCGAATTTACGCAGCTTGAGTTGTCTAGAGGAATTGGTGGCGTTTTCTCCCTAATGGTCTGGAGGGACTCGCTTGTTGAGTCTCCGACGCGGCATATGGCTCGCCCTGGCGCTCGACTACTGGCCGCACTCGCCGTTCGAGCGCGTCACCACCGGGCTAAATCGCTGTTGGTACTCAGCCGAGGTGATGAACGCGCAGACCATCGCGTGTTGGATTCCAGCATCGCGAACCGGAAATTGGTTGACCTGGCCCAGCCAGAACAGGAAACCGCCTGTGTCCGCATCGCGACGCAGATAGCCGCTGTATTGAGTGTACACAAATGAACGGTTGTACTCGGCGTCAATAAAGGGCCGGTTGATGATTGGATTTGTTTGCACGTTATCGTCAGCCAAACGATAGAGCACGGCGCCTCGGCCGCCCTGGTTGAATAGATTGATTAACGCGCTTCGTTGCGAACCGAGATTGACCCCGCTGTCACTGGAGATGCGCGCCAGGAGGGCATCAACGAATTGTGAACCACTCAGCGCAGCTGGATAGCGCGACAGAAATTCCGGACGTGGCACAAATACATTGGCCAAATCGAGCTGCGACTGCGCGAGATCTGTTCCCGCTACAACACGGGACCGATCTCTGACAAAAACAGCGTAGCTTGGGATCTTTCGGGCCTCGGTAGGGTTGGTCGAATCCGGGTTCGGAAACGGTTGATTGTTCCCGTAAGACGCGCGATAAAGCCGGTATACATAAGCGCCTGTCTGTTGAAATTCGAGTTCGTAAAAGAAGGCGTTGGAAACATCCACTCGCCTGCCGCGCAGACAGGCCTGGTCTGCACCGCACGCAGTGATTTGACTGGACCAGTAATCCAGTCCGCCCTGATCCGGCAAACGGTTCAGGAAATCGTAATAGTGCTGGCGCACAAAAAACTGGGCGTTGTCCAAAGGGTTCGTTGAAGGTTGGCCGGCGTCGTTGTCCTGGATCGTAAGCGTTGCCATGCCCGGACTGCCCAGGCTTGCTCCGGTTGGATTACTCAGCGTGACACTGATCGTTTCATTGCCCTCGACATACAAGTCGTCTGAAATCAGCACACCGATTGTTTTGCTGGTTTCGCCAGGCGCAAAGCTCAGCGTGCCTCCGCTAATCGTGTAATCAGCACGCTGTTGTGCGCTGCCGTCAGAAGTAACAAAGTCGACTGTGGCAGCGCCACTGGTACCTCCCGAACGCGTCACTGTGAGGGTACCTGACCCCGAGCCCTCGCCGGCAGAATAGCTGGCAGCGCTGAATTGAAGCTGCGAAGAGCCACTAGTCGCGATTGCCAGGCACGAGGAGTTGCTGTTTACGTAGTTTGTTATCTGATCGACAGACAGCTGACAAAAGTTCAAAGTGGTTGACGAGGTGGCGACTGCCTGCATGATGGTATTTTCACAACCGGCGGTGCCGTCTGAATGGTTGGCACCGAGGTTGTGACCGATCTCGTGAGCGGGAATGCTCACCTTAAAGACAGCCTGGGTAACTCGCGCTGACATTCCGTAAGAAAATGTCGGCGCGCTGCAAACCACGTTAAGCCAGGCAATTCCGGCAGCGTCCATAGGGCGGTTGGTCCAAAGGTGGGCTGTATCGCGAGCTGTGCCGGCAAAGTTTGCATTCCAGTAGTCTGTGAATTCATTGAGCATAGCGGAGGAATTGCCGGTTAGGTTGTAAGGGTCGCCAGCGGTATTCCAGTCATGCTGAAAGACTATGCTGAAGGTTAATCCAAGCTGTGATTCATAGATTCCCTGCACCTGATTCATGATGCCCAGGATTTCATTATTAGCCTGGACGGATCCGCCAAGTGCGCTCACATAATCAAAGTCCGCTTCTGTAGCCAGCTCGATCACCCTGGTCGGAGATACGAAGTCCGGAGCTATACCCGAAAGGAGAGTACTTCTGATATCGACTTGCTGCTTTAAGGTTACACCGCAGGTAATGCTTGCATCGGGCACAACGTCCGAGGCTTTATAGAGGACGTATTCAGTCGGGCGGGCTGTGTTGGAGTATTTTCTGGCTTCCTCAACGAAGTAAATGTCATCGGGTGTGATGATCATCCCTTCAAGGTTTGCCTCGTCGATGGTAAAGCGGGCGTTGCTTCCGGCAATGCCGGCAGCCGTCCCTTTGTAAGTCCGAATGGGTTGCGGCGAGAGTTCGCGCACATTTCCGCCGTCAGTAACTTCCTCGGCCCGATAGTTTGGCGCTCTCAGATCGTTTTGACGCAGCGACAGCTCGAATATTTGACTTGGAGTCGCGATCCTGAGCTTGCCCGACTGTCGCACCTCGCTCACTGCGGTGTCTGCGTCAAGCTCAACCATTTCGTACTTGCGAAAGCGGCGCTGAAGTTCCTGTTGCAGAATGGCTGCATTTGCCGCTGAACTGCGCGCAGGACAAAGGACTGGAACAAACAGAGCAGTCAGCAGAAGTATGCTACCCAGAATCGATAAGACGAGTCGGGCATTAATCCGGAAATGCGTTAACGAGCTGAACATTCTTAGCCTTCTCGATGAAGTCAGAAGCGCAATCGCGTTCTTCGAGGCGGTGAACCGCAGCCGCGCAAACCACTCGCTTTAGTGGGCAAGAAACTCGCAACCGCTCATAAATTGTCGGGAATTCAAATCGCTATAGCACAAAGTTCTGAGGTGGGAGAGCTTTGGACGTCAATATAGACAGTGAGAGTTCGGGGGCAATCGTACGGGGGGCATTTACGCGTTTTGCCAACCCAGTTTTCAGCTTAGGGTGGCGCTGACTGGAAAGTCAAGAAGAGATTAAAGACCCACTCTATTTGCGGGGAAGAGTCGAGAAAAATCTCCTATCTCAACTCTCAATTGTCTGTTTTAGGTTTCGTGGATCGATTTGTTTACTCGAAAAAAACCTGCTCAAGAAAACAAGAAATTGTCAGTTTGTTAGGATGATCAACAAGATCCTCATATGCACCGGCCAACGAAGTCAATTTGCAATGAGGTATTGAGGTATCCTGATGTCTTCTATTTCTGTGACTAATCCAGGGCTGGCGAATACTCAAGATTGGACAGGTCGGCTCGAGTCACCCAGCCAGAATTTCAATTCTGGATGGTCAGGCCCCTCCTGCGCCCGCATTACACGCTGGCGGCGGGTTCGACCACCGGCTTACTTTAGAATCTGCTTAAGGAGACGCTTGGCGTGATTACGAGCAATGAGGGGCACGTGCTCGTCTGTACTTATCTCGTTGAGGAGAGGCACTAGTTGCTGGGCATCAGATAGTCCGCCACGTTTTAACAAGGATTCGAGTTGTTCCATCAGCTTGGGGGCATTGAGCGGCTGGTTTTCTCGCGCTACTGAAATATCAAACACAAGTATTGCCTGATCTGCGATGTGACGATACTCATTGACGAGCGCCGCAGCGCTCTCGTTGTGAGTCCAGTTGAACTCAGCTGTCCGGTTGCGGGTACCCTGCTCCATCCGCAGACGCATCGTTCCCAGATGGGGAAATTGTTTGGACGACTGATAATTCGTGTCCGAGTCAAGAAAACTCAGGGCCTGCCAGAGGCCAGTTATCCTGGCCAAAGCGGGTGCGGATAGTTCGATCGGTTCAACAACCGAACCGTCCTCCCCCAGCTTCTCAAAAGTTATCTTGCCGTTGCCGTTGCCATCGTGCTCTACAACAAGGTGGTGAATGAAGAATTGCGGCTGGGTAAACTCATAGGAGTACCGGACCTCATTCCCGACCGTTTGGTTCACAGTAGGGGGCGCAGGTTGTTCCGGACGAGCATTCCTTTTGCTGGCAGGAGTGGAGCTCTCTTGCGCTCCGCTGAACGGCAACGCAAACGATAAAATCGCCGCGCCCAGGATGATAAGCGCGGCGGGGAGTACGTGCCGAGGACTATTCTGAAAAGTCACAAATCTACGAATAACACGTCGAAAGGTCGACAGGCAAGAATGCTGTCACTACTGGAATCTTACCGAAACCAGCTTCGATATGCCAACCTCTTCCATTGTAACGCCGTAGAGGGCCCGGGCCATCTCCATGGTCCGTTTGTTGTGGGTGATGACAATGAACTGGGTGTTGGTCGACAACTGCGCTACCTTGTCAGTGAACCGGCCGACGTTTGCTTCGTCAAGCGGCGCATCAACCTCATCGAGCAAGCAGAATGGAGCAGGCCGATAGTGAAAAATCCCCAGTACCAAAGCCAAAGCGGCCATGGCCTTCTCACCGCCCGATAGCAGCAATACGTTCTGCAATCGCTTGCCCGGTGGTTGAGCAATCACGTCAATCCCGGACTCGAGAATGTCGTCGGCGTCGATCAGGCTCATCTCACCGCGGCCGCCGCCGAACAACTCCTTGAAAAGCTCGCCAAAGTTTTGATTGATTTGTTCAAAAGCCTGGCGAAATCTCTCACGCGATCGACGCTTGATCTCACGCAGCGCCTCATCAGTTGAAGAGATGCCGTCTACAATATCCTGCCGTTGTGCGGTCAGAAACAGGAGACGCTCTTCGGCTTCGGCCAATTCCTCGAGGGCCATCATATTGACGGCGCCAAAGCCCTCCAACCGTGTGCGCAACTCCTCTACCCGAGCGTGGCCCGTATCGAAATCGAAATCTTCTTCCAACGACAGCTCGCACGCCAATTCTTCCAGAGATTGATTGAGTTCGCTCTGGCAGTTTTCATGCACAAAGGATTGGCGGGCCTGCGCTTCTGCTCGCTGGACCTCAAGCGCCGAGCGGCCATCACGGATCTCGGCGGCCCGCCGATTCAGCTCTGAAAGCTCCGACGACAGGGTATCTGCGTGTTGACGGGCCTGCTCGAGTTGCAATGCGAGCTCTGAAATCTGCTGTTCTTCTCTGGCACGTTCGTCGTCAACAGCATTGGCCCTTGTTTGTAAATCCGCGATTGACTGAGCAAGCTCTTCAGTCCTCGCATTCATTTCAACCAGTTCCAGACGATGCCGATCGACTCGCGCTGCAAGGTCAGCCAACTCGCTTTCCATGCGACGTAACTCGCTCGCAGTAGAGCGACGCCTTTCCGCTGCCGCTGCCGCCGTGGCCCTTTGCTGAGCGAGTGACTCGCTTTCGACCTCAGCGGCCCGGCGAAGGTCGGCGAGGACTGCTGAAGCCTGCGATACCGTGATGGTTGCTGACTCGCGCGCTGCTTCGGCCGCCTCGGCATCCACCAGGGCTGAATCGCGACGACGCAGCACCTCGAGCCGCTCTTCTTCCAGCCGCGCAGCATCATCAGCCACAACGCGCAAATGACGCTCGGCACGTTCCACTTCCTGTAACAGTCCGGCGGCTGTAAGCTCGCGGGCCATTGTCTCCCGTTCTTCGCGACCGATGGCTTCGTTGTAAAGTACGACTGCTTCCTCCAACAGCATTACTCGCTCGCGAGCCTGCCTCACTCCCTGCTCCGCGCCTTCGACTTCCGACAACAGCACTTCCGAGCGGCCCTCCAGCTCGCGCAACTCTCGCTTGAATGCCAGCAATCCTGCGCCCTCTTCGAGGTCTCGCGCATCGCCGGCGTTAACAAACTGGCCCCCGACAATCCAATCGCCGTTCATGGTGACGTACATCTCCCCACTGGCGATCGACTTCGTCATTGCATCTTCAAGGTTGACGGCGAGACGCGCGTTCATTCGATGGGGCAATATCCGCCTTAGCACCGTAACCAGTTCACGGGGTGCCCCCAGCAAATCACTAATGCACAAATCGACGGGAACTTCACCACTGAAGGAGATTGAAAGTGCAGAACGCTCATCGAGCTTGCAGACGAGCGTGTCGATTTCATCGCTGCCGCCATGGAGCCCCGCGACGAGGAAACTCGCGCGACCACCGCCGTTCTCTCTCAACCATTGTGCCGCGCGCACCGCGTCGTCCGGGGTCGGCACGACGATGGCTTGCAGCGATGAGCCGAGCACTCCTTCGACTGCTCGCTCCCATTTGGCATCCACGTTGAGCGCATCCGCAAGAGTGCCTATGAAATGAAAGTCCCGTGATGTCTCGTCTTGCGAAAAGATGAGCTGCACCGCAGGTGAATAGTATGCCCGTCGCTGGTCGAGTTCCTGCAGGCTCTCGAGCTTGTGTCTGGTTCGGGAGTATTCATCGCGAACGCGCGACAACTCGGCTTCTGTATCGCTGACCGCCTCGTGACCCTGGACGACTGCGTCAACGGCCGCTTCGCGCTCGCTGTTCAGTTGGACGATGTGACTGCGGGAAGTTGCGACCTCCTGGGAAAACTTTTCCGCCTCGCTTTGCTTCTCAGCGTGCTGCTTGCCGGCACGTTCACCTTCTCGTGACAACCCCTCGGCTTGCACTGATAGCCTGTCCAACGTGCTGTCGAGTTGTCGCGCAATCTCTCGCAGCCGCTCAGAAAACGCTGTCTGTTTAAGGAGCTCAGCGCGGGCATTTTCGATCTCAACCTCTGCTTCAGTCGCGGCAGTTAGTTTGCCCGCATACGATTCTTCCGCAATCTTAAGCGATGAAGCACTCTGCTCCGCTTCAAGCTGCAACCGGCCATCTTCATTCTGAAGGCGCCGGCATTCAGTCTCGACCAGAACCAGTCGCGCGGCCAGAGCTTCGATTTCCGATCGCACCTCACCCTTACGCTTTTCCAAAGCGACCAATTGCTCTTGCTGATAAACACACTCGCGAGCCTGGCGATCCCGCTGCAACACGGCTTCTGCCGCGGCAGCGCGCGCCGCGGTCAATTCATCTTCGAGGCTGCGAGCGGCGAGGGTTGCGTTTCGCGCATCGTCTTCGCGCTTACCTAATTCATCAGTCAACGAGCGCTCAATATTGGTAACCTCTTCGAGCCTGGTCCTGGTCTCGTCGAGCAACAAGGCCAGCTTGCGATCTTCAGCGAGGTAAACGTGCCGAAGAAGCTCTCGCAATTCGTCCCGGAGCACGGAATAGCGGCGCGCCTTCCCGGCCTGACGGCGAAGGCTGTTCACTTGTCTATCGATTTCAGAGATGATGTCGGAGATGCGCGAGAGATTTGTGCGAGCTGCCTCAAGTCGTGCTTCGGCGGCCCTTTGGCGGACCCTGAACTTGGTGATACCGGCGGCCTCTTCAATAATTGTGCGCCGATCCATCGGCTTGGCAGAAAGAATCTGACCGATCCGGCCCTGCTCGATGATGGCGTAATGTCCACCAGAAAGACCGGTTCCGGAGAATAGATCCTGAATGTCTCGCAGGCGGCAAAGTCGGTCGTTCAGCAGGTATTCGCTTTCGCCGGAACGATATAGCCTGCGGGTGATCGAGACGGCCTCGCCCGGGGCAAACTCCAGCGCAAGATTCCGTCTTCTCCAGTGCCGCTTGTGACCTTTATGTGCCTGCTCAACCGCCCCCTTCGCAGCATCGGCCTCCGCCGAAAGCGGGGTGTCTGTTTGGATGATATCTTCTGCTGCTGAAATTTCGCCGTTTGCCTGCTGATCTGCTGATTCCTGAGGAAAAGCGTCGGCAAGATTAACGACTCGGTCATCGATCTGTTCGAGGGTCGAGTCGATATCTTCGATATCCGGTTCAGATTCAACAACTTCATCACGCACCATGTGCATGACTACCTCGGCCATACCGCTGGGAGAACGGTTTCTCGAACCCTGAAATATCACGTCCTTCATTTCAGAGCCCCGGAGGTGCTTTACCCGCTGTTCTCCCAAAACCCAGGCAATGGCATCGGCTACGTTACTCTTACCGCAGCCATTTGGCCCCACAATGGCTGTTATGCCGTCCCCTGTAAAGACGATTTCGGTGTAGTCGGCGAAGGATTTAAAACCGGTAATTTCTAGCCGCTGGAGTTTGAACATTCGCGAATAGTCTACGCAATTGAGTTGCCTGCTGGGAACCGCAAACGGGTTCAACAGGCTGGCGTACGGGCGAGCAAATATAATTGGGGGGTGCTTAGAATGTCAACTAAAACTTGAGCTTAACCTACGTTACTGAAGTCAGGAGCATGGTTAGAAAGTGTCGCATAGGGGAGCATACGAAAGCCATCCTGGCACAGAGACCCGCTCAGCAAGTAACGCTTCTCAGAGTTAGCCCAGGCAACTTACCTGGACCAACGTTACAGCCAACTAACATGATCTCCTTTGAAGTGCCTTCGCCGCAGTCAAGAGGTCCAAAAAAGCTGCCAATCGAACAGTTGTGAGGTCTGTGCGGGTTCTGCGGAAATGACGTCCGGTAAACTTAGAAATTCCGGCGGAATCCTGAGGTTCTACAAACTCATTGACCAGGAAACCCAGTCGATTGTGCCTGCCTCTTTTCTGCCGCCTACCCACATAAGAAGTAACTCTACTTTATCACCTGCCTTCAGCCGCTTCTCAAAAAGGCAAATAATTCGTTTTGAACCGGGAGCCAATACTGGACCAAATCTTCAATGAAGAGTATTTCCCTTTCGAACAGACTCACGATTTCGGGCTCAGCCTTGCGCATTTTTCCCATTCGGAAATGACCTGCTTCTTTTTCTCGGATATCTTGCGAGATTTTCCTGCGCACAGCACCTTTACTCTTGACGGAAAGCTATCGGCTGAAACAAGAAAAGTTACTTGAGAGTTTTGCTGCAAACGTGAACTTTTTCCAGACTTTGTTGTTGCCCGTAATGCCACCACCGATGACAGAGGTCCAGGCGCTCCCGTTCCAGTACTGCACGTCATAGCCTGTCAGACCGTAACTGCTGAACGTCATTGTCTCTGTCGGCTCAGACGGACTGCTCCAGTTGTCCTGCAGGGTGACGACATCTATCTCATCTATGGTCTTGCTACCGTTGAAATCAATCTGCAGCCAATCAGGAAAAGTGTTTGCCGGAGCGGCATCGTTCCAGCTGCCATGGGTGCTATCACCTTTGCGGTCGCCGTCGTTCGTAGTGCTCGCACCGACATTGCCCGTTGCATAAACCGATGACGCACTGGCTGCTGTGAAAAAAAATTAAGACGCATCAGAGTTTGACTCAAGTTCGAGAAATTCGCAGGGTTGGAGTAGAGATGACCATTACTGGCCACCCCCTCCACGGATCCGGACGTGCGCAATTAACGCATCCGGCTCTTG
>Ga0137403_10000078_pt1 | contig 105429 bp, 88 predicted proteins | sample CZOMad2_1_16fung_FD_122057 | JGI IMG/M metagenome (GOLD analysis project Ga0137403, IMG submission 122057) | Vadose zone soil fungal communities from Angelo Coast Range Reserve, California, USA - CZOMad2_1_16fungal (Hybrid Assembly) | ecosystem: Environmental > Terrestrial > Soil > Vadose zone... | reverse complement strand
CACGCCAGCGGAAAGATCGCTATTACCATCGACTAAGTGCCCCAGAACGTGCAGTCATTAGCTCAACCTCAACATTATGAAAATAAAACGCATCCTAAAATGGGGCCTGCTCACTCTGGTGCTTGTGCTCGTGATCTGGTTCCAAGTCTCCTACTGGACTTCGAGCAACAATTGTGACCGCCTTAGCGCGCTCCAAGGCGACAGCATGAAAGCCGCGGTCTACTGCGACTATGGCCTCTCCAATGTCCGCTACGTGGACATTCAAAAGCCTGTACCGACCGATAACCAAATGCTCGTTAAGGTCCGGGCCGTTTCGGTCAACCCCTACGACTGGCATTTTATTGAGGGCACGCCTTTAATCATGCGAGGCCTCGGCGTTGGATTGCGCAAACCGAAAGATACACGCCTGGGAGTGGATTACGCCGGCACGGTAGAAGCAGTGGGCAAGAATGTTACTCAATTTAAGCCGGGCGACGATGTGTTCGGTGGGAAGACTGGGGCTTTCGCCCAATACATCTGCGTCCGTCCGGATAAGGCCATCGCGCGGAAACCAGCGAACATCAGCCAGGAAGAAGCGGCCTCCGTTAATATCGCTGCGGTTACTGCGCTGCAGGCGCTGCGCGACAAAGGAAAGGTGCAGGCGGGGCAGAAGGTCCTGATTAATGGTGCCTCGGGCGGTGTCGGCACTTTCGCCGTCCAGATTGCGAAGTCGATGGGCGCCAATGTCACCGGTGTTTGCAGCGGCAAGAACGTAGAGTTGGTCAAATCACTGGGCGCGGATCGCGTCATCGATTACACGAAGGAGGACTTCGCCAAGAGCGGCGAACATTACGATGTCATTCTGGATAACGTTCCGAATCATACCCTGGCCGAATGCCGCGCTGTTCTGACACCGAACGGCAAATATGTCATGATCGGTGGCGGAGGCCCGAATGACAATCGCTGGGTCGGCCCATTCGGACGCGTCATTCACGCCTTACTCCTAAAGCCATTCGTAAAGCAGGAACTGGGGATGATGATGGCAGACGCGAATGCCACCGATCTTACCGTTCTCGCGAACCTTATGGAGACAGGAAAAGTAAAACCAGTTATCGATCGAACCTACAAACTGAGTGAGCTATCAACGGCGATCAGCTATCTCGAACAAGGTCATGCTCGCGGCAAAGTCGTCCTTACGGTTGATTAATTGAAACGCTTTCTGTCCGCCCTTCAATCCCGCATCGTTGAGGTAAAGCCGGAGGAGATCCGCGCCCTCTGGCTCGGATTCGTGTTTAATTTCCTCATCCTGGGCGGATACTACATTACCAGACCCATCCGTGACAGCATTGGCGCGAGCAACATGGAGGCCCTGCCATGGATGTTCACCGCGACGCTCATCGCGATGTTGATTGCGAACGTCGCCTTCGCCGCCACCGTCGCACGCATGTCGCGACGAAAATTTATCCCGCTCGCCTACGGATTTTTTATTTTCGTCTTCGGCCTGTTTTTCATCGCAATGCAAACTCGTCCGGCCGCAGAACAAGTCTGGATCGACCGAGGTTTCTTTGTCTGGGTAAGCGTCTTCAATCTATTCAACACCGCTGTCTTCTGGGCCTTCATGACAGACCTGTTCACCGTCGAGCAAGGGAAACGCCTTTATGGTTTCATCGCCGTCGGCGGCACTCTCGGAGCGATCTGCGGCGCCTACCTTACCAAGCATTACGTGCGGGATATTGGTCCGGCGAATCTCCTCATCATCGCAGCGGCCATGTTCGCCATTGCCGGAGCTATGGTTCGCTTCTTTCCCAGCGGTTTTACCGCAGAAGACAAACCCGCGGCGAAGCCCGAAGAACCGATCGGCGGCTCGGTTTGGTCGGGCATCACCCATATTTGCCGCTCGCCCTACCTAATGGGACTCGCCGCGAGCATGCTGCTTTATACCACTACTTCGACCTGGGCCTACCTTCAGCAAAGCGAACTGGCGGGTGGAGTCCTGAAAACCCCTACCGCGCGCACGGAATTTTTTGGCAACCTGGAGATTTGGGTGAACAGCATCACGCTCCTTATCCAGATTTTCCTCACTGGCCGTTTACTAAAGCGGTTTGGGGTTGGGTTCACTCTGGTCGCGCTGCCTTTCATTAGCATGGTCGGTTTCGCGGCGATGGGCGTGGCAGCCAGTCTCGCGATGTTAGCGATCTTTCAAGTTGTTCGTCGGGCCGCTGCCTATGCGCTCATGCGTCCGTCGCGCGAGATCCTGTTCACCGTCTTAAAACGCGAAGACAAGTACAAGGTCAAAAGCGTCACCGATACTCTCGGCTACCGTACCGGCGACCAGATAGGCGTGTGGTCCTACAGTGGAATGCACGCGCTAGGTCTGACTCTTTCCAGCATTAGCTTTATCGCTGTCCCGGTCGTCGCCGGCTGGTGCGTCCTCAGCCTCTGGCTCGGCCGAAAGCAGGTCGCGCTGGCCCGCGAACGCAACGCTTAGGATTCGGCTTCGGTTGTCACGCTGGCTTCGCCGGCATTCTGCGCGAGAGCTTGTTCGACGGCGCGCCAGGCGAGCATGGCGCATTTGACGCGTTGGGGGAATTTGCGGACGCCTTGGAGAAATTGAAGATCGCCGAGTTTTGGCTTTCCGCCTTCGCCAAGGCTACGGCGTGACAGGTCGCGGTCGCTCGCGGTCTCCGACGATTCGGCGAAGGAACCTGTCACCAGATCGTGGAAGGCTCGGCTGAGATCGACGGCTTCAGCGCGGGTTTTGCCCTTTAGCTTCAGTGTCATCATCGAAGCGGAGGCCTGGCTGATGGCGCAGCCCTGGCCGCTGAATTTTATTTCTTCCAACTTTCCGTCGGGACTGAAGTGGACGCCGAGATGGATTTCGTCGCCACAGGCGGGGTTATCGCCGTGGACGAGAACGTCGGCGTTCGGAAGCGTGCCAAAATTTCGAGGGCGGCGGGAATGATCGAGAATGACTTCCTGGTAGAGTTCTTCGAGTTCGGTGCTCATGCGAAGAAGCGGACGGCCTCGCGCAGAATGTCGATCATCCGATCGATCTCCGCGGTCGTGTTGTAGAAATAGAAACTGGCGCGGGTTGTTCCGGGCAAACCGAACCGGCGCATCAACGGCTGGTTGCAATGATGGCCGCCGCGCAGGGCGAGGCCCCGCTGATCGGCGAACGTCGTGAGGTCGTGCGGATGGACTCCTTCCATTACGAAACCAAGGATGGCGCCGCGTTCGCCGGAAGGTCCAGGGATTCGCATGCCGGGGAGGTCGGCGAAATGGTCAAGGGCGTAGCTGGTTAATTGCGCGTCATGCTCGGCGATGGCGGAACGGCCGATTCCTTCGAGGTAATCGATCGCGGCCGCGAGACCGATGGCACCGGCGATGTTCGGCGTGCCGGCTTCGAAACGGTGCGGCGGTTTCTTGAACGAGCTTTTCTCGAGTGTCACGCTCACGATCATTTCACCGCCGCCATGCCAGGGTGGGGTGGCGTCGAGAATTTCGGCGCGACCGTAGAGGGCGCCGCTTCCGGTTGGCGCACACATTTTGTGGCCGGAGAACGCGAGGAAATCGCAGCCGAGTTCCACCACGTTCACCGGCATGTGCCCGGCGCTCTGGGCAGCGTCGACCAATGTCACAGCGCCAACCGCGCGCGCCTTCGCGCACAATTCCGCGACCGGATTGATCGTGCCTAACGAATTCGAGACATGCGTGAATGCGAACAGCTTCACTTCCGGCGTGAGCAATTGATCGAGCCGTTCGAGCCCGAGCGTGCCGTCGTCGCGCACCGGAACGAAGCGAAGACGCGCGCCGATCCGTTCTGCCAGGATTTGCCACGGCACCAAATTGCTGTGGTGCTCCATCTCGGTGAGCAGAATTACGTCGCCCGCCCGCACAAACTTTCCGCCCCATGCTTGCGCAACGAGGTTGATACTCTCTGTCGTCCCGCGGGTGAACACGATCTCATCCGCGCTCGTCGCGCCGAGGTATTGCGCGACGCGTGCCCGGGCCGCTTCGTAGGCCTCCGTCGCCCGCGAGCTCAGCTCGTGGAGTCCGCGATGAACATTCGCGTTGTCGTGCTCGTAGTAACTCCGCAACGCTTCGACGACGGCGCGCGGCTTCTGAGTCGTCGCCGCGTTATCGAAATAAACCAACGGATGGCCGTGCACATTCTGATCGAGGATCGGGAAGTCTTCCCGCACCGCCTTCCAATCAACCGACGTCTGGGCACGTTGATGCACGTCCTAATGTGGGGCAAAGCGCGACCCGCGTCACTTGCCAGTTTGCATGAAGCTTTCTGGATCGAGATCTTTCGGGCAAGATAGCCGCGCATGCAGGATTGGATTCGTTTCGTTAAATCGAAAAAGGGCAGGCTGGGTAGCGAGCTCGACTTGTCTCTCCTCGAGCCGGGCGACCTTCTCAAGGTCGTGACCAAGAACAGCGATTACGTTTTGAAAATCGTAAAAGGCCGGGAGGCCGATTTAGCCTGCACGCAACCAGGACGACCAAACGGCCGCGTCCGGATCATGGGTTGCACGTTCGGCCGGTCGTCGTCGATCAAGCCCGACCATTTATTTTGTGGCGGCAACCTCGAGCTGACTTATCGGCGCAATGACGCGGCGATGACCCATCGCACTACGGCCATCAAGGAAATCCATCTGCGGCATCGGAAAGAACGATGACCGCGCGCTGAAATTCTCGCGCGATCAGGTCTTGATCTCGACCCACTCGTTGCGGGCGCGGGAATCGGCCACGGCCTGGACGACACGCATGTAGCGGACGCCGACCTCGAAGTCGGGCTGCGGCTTGACGCGGCCTTTCGATTTCACGGCGGCGATGAAATCCTCTTCGACATGCCAGCCGCCTTCCAAGTCCGGCGTGATTTCTACTTCGTGCAACGCGCGATCGCCGACGCGGCCGGCGTTGATAATGTCGGATCCGAAATCGTAGGTCATCGCGCCGTTGTCGCCGTAAACTTCGAGGCGGTCGCCGGACGCGAGCGCGTCGATTCCGCTGAATTCCAGCACGCCTTCCGCGCCGTTTTCGAAACGGCAGAGAACGGTGAGTTGATCCGGAATGATAACTTCGTACCCCTGGCGGATCCCGTGCAGGATCTTGCCGCGGGCAAAGATGCCGGTGATATCGCCGAACCAGCGCTGGAGGACTTCGACGTAAATACCGAGCGCGAGAACGTTGAGGCCGCTAATCTCAATCCGCTGCCGCCAATGCGCCGCTGCGTCGGCATTCAAATAAGCGCTGGTGAAACATTGCAGCCGGATGTGGTGGGGACGGCCTAGATAATTTTCCGCGAGCAATTTTTTCACGAGCAAATCGCCGCGCAAACCGAACGGCGGCGGGCAGAGCATCGTGACGAGTTCGGGAAATCGTTTCGACGTGGCCAGCATTTCCTTCGCTTCCGCGAGATCGTTCGCCATCCGGGCCTGGCAGAAAACGTGTTTGCCGGCTTCGAGCGCGGAAATCGTGACGGCCGAATGCATGTAAGGCGGCGTGCCGATCCAGACTATGTCGAGGTCGGGGAGGGAGAGAAGGTCCGCCCAATTCGCCATCGGCGTGGCGCGGGGCGCGTTTTCCTGGCAGAATTTTTCCGCGCTCTCGTAGGTGGAATTCGAGACCGCCACGATTTCGACCTCGGGATGTTTTTTCAACCCGGGCAAATGCCGGTCGCGCACGATTGCGCCGGCGCCGACAATTCCGATCTGCAGTTTATTATTTGTGCGGCTCATTTAAGGAAGATGACGTGAAGTTTGTTTGACCCTCGTGCGCTGCGAACGTTCAACTCCGAAGGCCTTCGCGAGTCAACTCCGACATTAGTCGCGAGTAAACTCCGGCCTTCGCCGCGAGGTGAAGAATCGCTTGACCGGCCGGGGCACCGACGCCAGCTTACGCACCTTTCGAGGACAGTTATGGCAAGAGTTTGCAGCATTACAGGATCTAAAGTCACGCGCGGAAGTGTGATTCACCGGCGCGGTATGGCGAAGAAAAAAGGCGGCGTCGGCCGTCACGTGACCAAGAACGTGCCGCGCACTTTCAGCCCGAACCTGCACGAGCGCCGGATCTGGGTGCCGGAACTGAAGAAGTTCGTTCGGATTCGCGTCACGGCGCGCGGCATGAAGACGCTAAACAAGAACGGCGCTTACAAGACGCTGAAGAAGGCCGGATTAATTTCGGCTTAATGTTGTAGCCGGGATCGGTGATCCCGGCCGAGAGGATCAAGCGTTATCAGCTCCGGGATCACCGATCCCGGCTACAGCGACAGGCTCGAGAGCTTCGGATTCAGGTGGCGCGTCGGGAGGAGCAATCGGTTTTTCTTCCGAGGGTGCTTTTTCGGGTTGGGTCACTTTCGGGCGCGGCAAATCGAGCGAGCCGTCGTTAAACTCGGTGACGTAGCCTTCGCGGATGAGCCAATGCAGATCGGTCGCGAGCGTCATCTTTGCGCGCTCGGCGGTTGCGGCATCGGCGTCGGGCATCGCGAGTTGTTCGGCGAGTTGTTTGCGATTGATCCCTGGCGTTGCTGCGACTTTCTCGAGGATCGAATTGATCGAAGCCGAAACCCCGGCGCGCTCGTGCCCGAAAATTTTCGCCCGGACCGGCGAAACAAAAAGCATCCCGCGGCGATGCCGGAAAATATTCAGGCCGGCCGCGCGTAAACCGGCCGCCAGCTCCTGCATCATTTTCGAGGGTGATCGCGTTTCCTGGGCCCAGGCGTTTTCAATGGCGCGGCCCAGGCGCCGATCCGGCAACCGCCGGCTCAGCACGCCGCCGATCGTCAATTCGTTCGCTTCGCGGAGTAATCCCGGCAGATAATTCTGGCGGAAATGCCGTTCCGCATCGGCGGCGTTCGAGAATGAAACGGGCGGCTCCGCGTCCTTGACGCGGTAGGTCGTTACGCTGCGCGCCTGTTCTTTCCACTGCTCGACCACGGCCGGGTCGCTGACGATCTCGATCTGGCGCTGGTAATCGGCAAAACTCATCCGCCGGCTGAACCGCGTCTCGTATAGATTGCGCAACTGCGGTTGATACGCGTGATGGTTCGTCGGTCCGAGCAAGGTCCCGCTCAGCCGGCATCGGGCGACATTCGAGAAATTGCCTTTCAATGGGTCCGTCTGCGTAACTTCGACGGTGTAGAAATCGTCACGCGAACTGGCGAACGCGGAGTTTTCGAGAATCTGCCGATCGGCAGCGACCGGTCCATTTTCACCGAGCTGAAAAAGCTGCGCGCCCTCCGGCATGGTGAGCCGGACATCGTAGCGTTCCGGTTTTTCGAGGAACAATCGGGCCAGGGCAAAGACCGAATAGGCGATCGGCGCGGACTTAATCTGCGCGATGACATTCTCGAATGCTTTTTGGTGCGGCAGGAAGCGAACCGTAACAGCAAGCGGTTCGGCGTGGATTTCCGGGCGGCGCTCGCGCGGCTGGCCGTGGTCGCGTTGCGCATCCTGCGCGCGCGACGGCCGGTGATCGCGATCCGGGCGATCTTTTCGCCGCTCCGGCTTGCGTGGACCGCGCCGCTCGCGATCACGATCGCGATTCCGCGGCCGATCATGGCGGCGTCCGGTCGGGTCCGCTTCTTCGCCTTCGAAATTGGCATAGTCGTTCGGACGGGCCGGCTCATTCGCCCAGGAGGGCAGCATCCGGAGGTCGAGCAGGTCCTCGGTTGGCGTAGGCGACGGCATTGATTCTCCTTACGCCAAGCGCGAGGGAAGTAAACTGCGGGCGCGACTGCTTCGGCCTGAAATTGATTGACCCCGAATGCGTTCGGGGTTGACAAGGCCGCTAATTCATTTAGTTGCGATGCTTGCCGGGAATGTTAAGAAACGATCCCCTCGAATAACGCCAAAGGAGAAAACTTTATGTCCGATAAACCAATTGAAGAGAAGGTGAAAGAGATCATCGTCGAGCAGCTCGGCGTGAACCCGGAACAGGTCACTCCGACCGCATCGTTCATCGAAGATCTGGGCGCGGATTCGCTCGATATCGTGGAGCTCGTGATGGCTTTCGAAGAAGAATTTTCCGTCGAAGTCCCGGATGAGGATGCCGAGAAACTGCAAACCGTCGGCGATGTCATCAAATACATCGAAGACAAGTCTTCAAAGCAGTAGGCCCGGCGCTTTAGGCGCAATGATTTTTCGAGAGGCGCGGCGAATAGCCGCGCCTTTTGTTTTTCCAAAATCCACGCGGAGTCAGCGCCGGGAAGCTCCAAATCCCAAACTCCAAACTCCAAAGAAATTCGAAATCCCAAGCTCAAAAAAAGGGACCGAACCACCCCCTTTGGGATTTGGTGCTTGGGGCTTCTTTGGTGCTTGGGATTTGGAACTTGGAGCTTTCGCGCGCGACCGCGTTTCGCGGTTGCGCGCGTCTCCGACCGGCCCAGACTGAAAAGGTGAACTTCGCCCTCTTCGAGCGGCCGCTTTTCTACCTCGGGGGACATTCCGTGTCCTTCCTCGGCCTGATGGCATTTGCCGGCCTCTTCACGGCGGGATTGCTTATCGGGGCGGCTCTCCAAAGCGATGTGGTGCGGCGGTTCCTCGCCCGCTTCAAGCTGGACCCCAATTTCACCGCGATCGTCACCACGATCCTGAGCGTTTCGACGATTGTCTTCTTCACCGTCAGCGCGATCAACGCCGCCGGCATTCCCCTGCTCTGGACCACGCCGATTCCCGGATTTTCGCTGAGCCTCGTTCAAATCTTCCTGCTCATCGTGCTCCTCATCGCGGTCTTCTGGTTTTCCTCGCGCACGAAACGCGTCCTCTTCAATCGGTTCCTCGTTAGAAGCGGGCTGGACCGTTCCCTTCAGTACGCCATCGCGCAGATCGTCAGCAAGTTCGTCCTCGTCATCGGGATTTTCATCGTCCTGGAAAACACCGGGATCCACCTTGCCGCCCTGACGGTTTTCGCGGGCGCGGTCGGCGTGGGCGTGGGATTTGGGCTCCAGAACATCGCCAGTAATTTCATCAGCGGGCTCGTGATTCTCGCCGAGCGGCCGATCACGATCGGCGATCGCGTGGAGGTGGCCGGTGTGGTCGGACAGGTCCAACATATCCGCGCTCGCAGCACGGTCATCGTGACCAACGACAACATCGCGATGATCGTGCCGAACACGAAGTTCATCGATTCGCCGATAACGAACTGGACCTACGGCGATCCGCGGGTGCGCTTTCGTATTCCCGTCGGCGTCGCCTATGGCAGCGACGTCAGGAAAGTGAGCGACGCGCTCGTCGCCGCCGGGCGAAGTAATCCGCATGTTCTCGACGATCCCGCGCCGAGCGTTTTTCTGAAAGAGTTCGGCGCAAGCTCGATCAATTTCGAGCTGGTCGTGTGGAGCAGCGAGATGAGCCATCGCCCCAGCCGCTTCAAGAGCGATCTCAATTTCGCGATCGAAGAAAAACTGCGCGAAGCTGGAATTGAGATTCCGAATCCGCAACGCGATCTCCATATTCGAAGCGGAGTGCTCCGAATCGAGAAGGCGAACGAAAACGCCTAAGCGCGTGATTGCTTCTTCTGTAGCCGCTTCGCTGTGCGAAGCGTATATGAAGCGTCGTCGCGCCCGGCGCTTCGCATAGCGAAGCGGCTACAGAAGACAGCCCGCGCAATGTCTGTTACGAAAACAATTCCTTTCCCGGATGGAGTGGCGCGGGTTCTGTCGCGGGCGGAACTCGAGACTCACGATCTCTGGACACGCGCCTTCGAAGGCAAAACAAAGGACCACCGGTTCTACGAGATCGTGGCGGACACGCTCGGAAACAATTTCGAGCATCATTATCTGGTGCTCGAAGATCGCGCCGGAAAAGTGCGCGGCATTCAACCGGTTTTCTTCGTGCAGCAAAATCTCGTCGAAGGAATTCCGGCGTTGCGCAAAGCCGTGGATAAAGTCCGGCAACGTTTCCCGCGTTTCCTGACCATGCGGTTGCTGATGATCGGCAACGCTGCCGGCGAAGGACATTTATCCGCCTGTGCTGCTGGCGATGAGGCGTGGGTCGCCATGGCGCTCCGCGAAGTCCTCCCTGAGTTCGCGCGGCAAGCGAAAGCATCGCTTATCGTGTTCAAGGATTTTCCGTCGACCTATCGCGAGACCCTGGCCGATCTCGGCCGGACCGGCTTTACCCGCATCCCGAGCATGCCGATGACCGAGCTGTTGCTCGATTACCGCGACTTCGATCATTACGTGACGACGCTCGGCGCTTCGACGCGGAAAGATTTGCGCCGAAAATTTCGCAGGATCGCGGCGGCCGCGCCGATCACTGTCGAAATCGTGACTGATCTCACGCCGGACCTCGACGATGTTTACCCCTTCTACCTTCAGGTGCACGAGCGCTCGCCGATGAAGTTTGAGCGGCTCACGAAAGAATATCTGTCTGAACTCGGCCGCCGCATGCCGGATCGCGTCCGTTTTTTTATCTGGCGCCAGGACGGAAAGGCGATTGCCTTCAGCGTCGCGCTCGTGCATGACGGCACGATCTACGACGATTATCTCGGCCTGGACTATCGCGTGGCGCTCGATCTCCATCTCTACTTTTACACGCTGCGCGATATTTTGAGCTGGTCGTTGGAACAAGGTCTGAAACGTTACCGGAGCAGTCCTCTAAATTATCAGCCGAAGCTTCATCTCGGTTGCAACCTGTATCCGCTCGATCTCTACGTCCGGCATACCAATCCCGTCTTGAACAAAATCTTTCGCCCCTTCCTGAAACTCCTCGAACCGACGCGGCATGATCCGGTGTTGCGACGTTTTCGAAACGCGCACGAACTCCATGGAAACTGAAACGAGGCCCGCCGGATTTCGGAACCCGTGGCTGCACCTCGCGATCAGCGTCATCTGCGTCGCGATCTATGAGCTGCTGTTGAAGCGCGGCGCCTCGGAGACAGCGGATCCAAATTCGAGCTGGTCGTGGACCGGGCTTACCGGGCTCGGGTCGATCTATGTCTGGATCGCGATCGTCTTCGTGATTATCAGCCTCATCACCTGGCTTTACGTTCTCCGCTATCTTCCGCTCTCGGTCGCATTTCCTATTTCACAAGCGGTTCATGTGCTGGTTCCGCTGGGGAGCTGGTTAATTCTCGGTGAGAACATCGTCACTTTGCGCTGGATCGGCATCGCATTGGTCTCGTTAGGCCTGGCCATCGTCGCGAAACCAGTCGCGCGCCTGGAGGAAGAATTATGACGGCCATCGCGTTGGTTATTGTTTTGGTCGCGCTCGTCGCGCACACCGCCGGCCAGATTTTTCTGAAACACGCGATGGCTTCGTCAAACGCGCAAGCCGGTTTTCGTTCGCGAGCAGTCGCGATTCCTTTCTGGATCGGGATTGCGCTTATGACGACGCAGTTCTTTCTCATCCTCGGTTTACTGCAACGCTACGACCTGAGTTTCATTTACCCGTTCCAAGGGCTCGGCGTGATCATCATCACGCTGACGGCGGGAATTACCCTCCGGGAAAGACTCTCGCTCCAGCTCGTGATCGGGTCGCTCCTGATCAGCTTCGGCGTGGTCCTGGTCTCAATGACCTAGGTGGATCGAGCGCTCCGTCGCTCGATGACAATAATCAGGACCGGCGTCACTCTAAATCGAGCGACGGAGCGCTCGATCCACCCAGAAACGGCCACAACTGATTAAAGGCGCGAAGATTAATTTTTCGCGCGGCTTCGATATCGACGGGCGGCAATTTCGGATGGTCCGTCTCGGCGACGACCCGTTGTTTTAATCGCGCATATCTCGGCGGAGAAAACGCGCCGCAGATATCGCCGGCAACGATCCTGGTGTGAGGGCGCAGTTGCGCCAACGCCCACGCCACATCCTCGACCGCGAAACGGCCGCTCTCCCAATTTGTCACGGCGTCTTCCGCGCGGAAGCAATCGAGATCGATCGTAACGTAGATGTTCGTCCCGGCCATTGCCTCGGCGAACTGCATGAACCTGGCCCGCCAGTTCGAGCGCAGAATCGCCCCCGGCCGATTCTGGTCCGTCGCCGGCCGCTCGTCGGCCCATGGATGGACCTCCAATTCGCCGCTTCGCACGGCGCGTCGATTGCCGAACAAATTCCTCGGCCACCAGCATTCGAAATTTCCGCAACCCCAGACGCTGACCTTTTCGACCAAGGGCAGCTCGAGGGCGCGATTGATCCAGCCGCCGCAACCCCAGCGCGGCGGGCGCACGTCCCAATCCGGATGGTTATCGAAAGAAACGAGCACGAACGGTTCGGCAAGCCGCCGAATCCAAAGCGCGCTCAGGTGATGGAAATCGCCGGAACCGTAAACAAGGAATGGCGCGAGCCGCGGGCTGAACCCGTGAAAAAATTCCTCGATGAGACGAGACGGGGCGGAGAATCGCAGGCGCGGTCCCCATTCCCGCGCGTCGATTACCGGCAGGTCGCGCGGGAGATCGATCCAGGCATCGTCGAGGTTAAGGTGCAAAGTTCGAAATCCCTATGCGCGCAGTTCGACCGGCGCAAGCGATGTTAAAATGTCATGCCGAGGGAAACGCAGGAGGAGAAACTCAAGGAGCAGGAAGCGAAGCGCGATTTCTTTTGTATCGTGAGCGACGCCTTTCGCGTCTTCGCCCGGAGAACTTCGAACGTCCTCGGCAGCGCCTGGGCCTTCGTCCTGGCGTTGCTCGTTATCGTCGTCTGGGGCGCGACCGGGCCCACCTTCCATTACTCCGATACCTGGCAGCTCATTATCAACACCGGAACGACGATCGTCACTTTCCTGATGGTCTTTCTCATCCAGAACACGCAAAACCGCGACGCGAAAGCGGTCCATTTGAAGCTCGATGAAATCATTCGCGCGATTAAAGGCGCCCGGAACGAGCTGGTCGATCTGGAAGAATTATCGGACGAGGACCTGAAAAAACTCGAGCAACAGTTTCAGCGCATCCGCCAAAAAGCCGAACACGACGGAAACCACGCCACAAAACGTCACCCGCCGAAGGAGCCTTAGGATTCAGGAGCCGGCGCTTTGGCCGAGAGCGCTTCGCCGGTGCGAATAAAAACTTTGCCGCTCGGACAGAGATCGAAGATTTCGCAACCGCGGCAATCCGGTTTGCGCGCGAAGCAACGGCGGCGGCCGTGCCAGATCAGCCAGTGGCTCCAGTTCGTCCAATGCTCCTTCGGCACGAGCTTCATCAGATCCTGCTCGATCTTTTCCGCATCGGTCTGGCGCGTGATCTTGAATCGATGCGAGAGACGGATCACGTGGGTGTCGACGACAATTCCCTCGTCTTTATGAAAGGCATTGCCGAGAACGACGTTCGCAGTCTTGCGCCCGACGCCCGGCAATCCGTGCAATTTTTCCATCGTATCGGGAACGCGCCCGCCGTACTCGGCAACGATGGCGCTGGTCGCTCCGCGGATGCTCTTCGTCTTGCTCCGGAAAAAACCGGTCGAGCGAATTATTTTTTCCAGCGTGGCAGGCGAGGCTTTCGCGTAATCCGCCGCGGTGCGGTACTTGCCAAATAACGCCGGCGTCACGGCGTTCACGCGTTTGTCGGTGCATTGCGCGGAGAGAATGGTCGCGACCAGAAGCTCGAGCGGATTGCGGAAATCCAATTCGCAATGCGCATTCGGATAAACTTCCGGCAGCGCCCTGACCAACTTCAGGACTCGTTCACGCGCCGTCATGCTGATCCGTTTTTCTTGCCGACCATCGCCTTCGCGCGATTGACCATGGTCCGGGCCCAGGCGAATTCCGTCGCCAGAATCGCGAGCCCGATCGGAATTACGATGAACGCCGGACCGGGCAGGACGATCAACGCGACCCCAATCAAGAGCACGGTGCCGCCGATAATCGCGATGACGAGTTTCCGCAGCGACGTCAGCAGAATTTTCATCGCGCGATCCTAGGCCGCGAAGGCCGCGAGTTTTTGCTGAAGGTGTGGCGGCGTATGCGCGACGATCAAGGCGAACTCGCCTTCGTAACGCAATTCGAGGACGTGACCGACGCGATGAATCTCCGCGATCAACCCGGCCTCGCTTAGCGGGACGCGGAAATGCGAGCGGAGCCGCCAGGCCCCGAGCTCTTCCTGTAACGCCTGGACCAAACCGGAAACGCCAATTCCTTTCCGCGCCGAAATGGCGACGCTGCCGGGAAACTTCTTTAGGTAAACATCGATCGCGTCATCGTTGGCGAGGAGATCGATCTTGTTGAAAACCATCAGCGTTTGTTTACCGAATGCGCCCAACTCTTTGACCACCGTGTCGACTGCTTCGATGTGCTCATCGACGCGCGGGTGGCTCAGGTCCACGACATGAAGGAGCAGATCGGCTTCGCTCACCTCTTCCAAGGTGGCCTTGAACGATTCGATGAGGGTGTGGGGAAGCTTGCGGAGAAATCCGACCGTGTCGGTGAGCAGGACGCGCTGGCGATTCGGCAGTGTCAGACTGCGAGTTGTCGGATCGAGCGTGGCAAAGAGTTTGTCTTCGGCAACAACGTCCGCGCCGGTCAACAGATTTAGAAGCGTCGATTTGCCGGCGTTTGTGTAACCGACGACTGCGGCAACCGGCCATTGATGACGCTTGCGCCCCTGGCGCTGAACGGAACGAACCTTGCGCACGCCTTCCAGTTCACGCTCGAGCCGCGCGATCCGTTCCTGGACGCGGCGACGATCGACTTCCAATTGCGTTTCACCCGGACCGCGAGTTCCGATGCCGCCAGTCTGTCGCGAAAGGTGACTCCACATTCGGGTCAGGCGCGGCAGCAAATACTGCAATTGCGCGAGCTCGATTTGCAACCGGCCTTCACGACTTCGCGCGCGCTGAGCGAAGATGTCGAGGATGAGCTGGGTGCGATCGAGGACTTTGCGCGAGAGCAGATTTTCCAGATTGCGTCCCTGCGCGGGCGATAGTTCGTCGTCGAAAATCACGGAAGTCACGTACTGATCCTTGAACGATTCCTTGATCAGCTCCGCCTTTCCTTTTCCGATGTAATAAGGCGCGGTCGGCTTCTGGAGCTTTTGCGTGACCGTATCGACGACTTCGGCGCCGGCCGAATTCGCCAGCTCGGCGAGTTCTTCCATCGAATCGCGCAGGTCCCATTTCGAGACACCTGCCTGCTCGAGACCGATCAGGAGCGCGCGCTCCTGTTTTTTCTTCGGACTAACTTCGATCATTCACCAGCGAAAACGCGCGACGCACTTTGCGAGATGAGCTCGGCAGCTTCAACAGGATCGTGCGCGGAAAGGTTCAGCGACGGAAAATTAGTTTGGCGCCGGAACCAGGTCAACTGCCTTTTGGCGTAGCGCCGAGTGGCTTGCTGGACCTTCGCGATGCATTCGGCCCGCGAAATTTCCCCGGCGATCAACGCCTGGATTTCGCGGAGGCCGAGCGTTTTTTCCGCGGTCGGACCAATGTTTTTCGCGACGCGGACTTCGTCGACAACGCCCGCCGCGAACATTTCTTCCACCCGCTGGTTGATCCGGGCGTAAAGCTCCGCCCGATCGCGCTCGAGAAGAACGCCGTTCGCCGGAGTGGATTCGTTCCATTCCGTGTGCTGCGCGGAAAACGGTTTGCGAGTGATGAGACAAACTTCGATCGCACGAATTAGCCGGCGCCGATTTTGCGCATCGATCTTCCCAGCGCCGACGGGATCGAGCGCCTTGAAGCTCCGAAACAGTTCTTCGTTCGTCGTTCGCTCGAGTCTTGCGCGCAGCTCCGGATTCGCCGCCGACAGCTTCGCGATGCCATGAGTGAGCGCTTTCACGTAGAGTCCGGTGCCACCGACAACGACAATCGGCTTGTCGCGGCTGAGGATCTTCTGCGCCGCAGCACGAAATTTCTCCGCATTCATTTCTTCGCCAAGCGGGACGGTGCCGATCAAATGGTGCGGCGCTTTTTCCAGTGTGGCCCGGTCCGGCTTCGCCGTCAGCAGATCGAGTCCGCGATAAATTTGAAACGCGTCCGCGCTGAGAACTTCGGCTCCGAGTCGCTGTGCGACTTCAGCCGCGATCTCAGACTTTCCCACTGTCGTCGGGCCAACGATGTAGAAAGGGCGATCCATCAAGAAACAAGGAACGGCGGTTTACAAACCGCCGATCGAAAACCAGGGGCGGTTTGGAAAGCGCCCCTCCTTGGCAGCGGGCTCAGCCACGCGAAACAAAAAACCGGGAGAGCGGTCATCACCGCGTCTCCCGGTTTCGCAATTCAAGAACTCGTTCGTTAGTTCGCCGAATGATGCTCGCTCGATTTCGCGCCGCTCACCACCAGCTTCCGGCCAAGGAATTCCTTGTCGTGCAATTCCTCCACGGCCCGCTTCGCTTCGTCCACCGTCAGCATTTGGACAAAGGCGAATCCCTTCGAGCGCTGGTTGTGGCGATAAGTGACGACCTCGGCGTTCTGGACCGCGCCGACGCCGTTGAAGAGCTCGAACAAATCGCTCTCGGTCGCGTCGAACGACAGGTTCCCGACGTAAAGCCGGGGCGTCGTCACTTCGACCGCTTCCGGTTTACGCGAAGGCCGCGAGCTCGGCTCGGAACCATTCGGGCGGGGTTGCTCGCGTTGCACCGGTCTGGTTGCCGGCTTCGAGCCGCCCCCGGTGAAAAGGTCCATGATGCGCTGGAGCAGCGACTTTTTTGCCGGAGCGCGCAAAGGCGCGTCCTGGCGGCGGGAGCGATGTTCGCCCCGTCTGCGGGAGCCGCCGCGCGAACGCCGGCCGTTCCTCCCCGATTGATAAGATGCCATATTGATCCTCAGGTTTTACCCAGTTGTTAAATGGGCGGAGCGCCCCGATTTTTTTCGGGGCACGGTCCCTGGCCGGCGAACCCGTCGTGTTTCCGCTCCGCAAAAGGAGCAGGACCCGGTAAACAATCAGCCGCACCAAAGGAAACTCCGCCTCGTAGAGTCGGGAACCCATTCGAAAGCAACGGCGGTCCGCACCAGTCAACCGACGAAACAAGACCGATAGGATTCGGCTGTGAGAAACTCTGTTTCGTCGTGAAACGCGAACGCCCGGGTTAACGAAGAACATTCCCGACATCTGCGGGAATTATGGCTGTTCAACGCGCGATTGCAAGGGCCAAGGCTGCGGCAGGCGATCCATGATTGCCGCCCGGCGACAGGCCTTTTCTGTCATCCTGAGCGAAGCGCAGCGGAGTCGAAGGATCTCTGACTATCTCTTCGCACTTCCGGCATCGCATCGCGAGAGCACAGAAATGGTCAGAGATCCTTCGACAAGCTCAGGATGACATTATTAAGCGGGACGTTCGTAGCGGCATCATCGATCCCGGCTACAACTCAGAAACCACTCCACAAACTTCGGCAACCCCACCCTCAACGGCGTCGTCGGATTGTAATTCAAAAGCCGGCGCGCCTTCGAAATATCCGCACAGGTCAGCGGCACATCGCCCGGTTGTTCCGGCAATTGATTGATCTTCGCTTTCTTCCCAAGCGTCTTCTCGATCGCGGAAATCAGGTCCTTGAGCTGAATCGTCTCGCTCTCGCCGAGATTAAAGAGATCGTAAAGCGGCCCCTTGTAATCGAACGCCGCCCTCACGCCCTGGATGATGTCGTCGATGTAGGTGTAATCGCGGCGCGTCGTCCCGTCGCCGAACTGATCGATCGGCTCGCCCGCGTTGATCTTCCGCGTGAACTGATGGATCGCCAGATCCGGGCGTTGGCGCGCGCCGTAAACGGTGAAGAAACGCAGCGCCACGATCCGCATCTGGTAGAGATGCGAATAGGTCGAGCAGAGAAATTCGCCCGCCACTTTCGTGGCGGCGTACGGACTGATCGTCTGAGTGAGATGCTCGTCCTCCGAAAACGGGACCGTCTTGCAGATGCCATAGACCGACGAGCTGGAAGCGAAAATGAAACGCTCGATGCCGGTCTGCCGCGCCGCCTCGAGCAAGTGCAGAGTCCCACTCACATTCGTGTCGTAATAAAGCTGCGGGTGGCTGATCGAGGGCCGGACGCCGGCGCGCGCGGCGAGGTGGGCGATGGCCTCGAATTTCTCGCGACGAAAAAGAAGGTCGACCGCGGCGCCGTCGCGTAAATCGATGCGATGGATCGGAACTTCGCCGGCGATGGCCGCAATATTCGCCCGCTTGATCTGCGGATCGTAAAAATCGTTGAAGTCGTCGAGGACCGAAACTCCGTGGCCGGTCGCGAGTAATTTCTCAACGAGGTGAGAGCCGATGAACCCCGCTCCGCCCGTGACCAGAATGCGCATCGCGCGACCGTAAAGACGAAGCGGAAGACGAGCAAGGGCAGAACACTGCCGCTAGTACCGAGTGTGATGCGCGAGCAGATAAATCCAGTTCACCAAAATGACTGCGACGACAGCGATGCGGACTGTATTTTTCTCCGTCCGCGTCCAATCGACGAAGCGCAGCCGCGGCGCGCGCGCGATCAGAACGATTGCCGCATAAACGTCGAACAACACCAAGCCGCAGAGCGCGACGAACGCGAGCGGGTTCCAAAGCCACGCTGCGAAAAAATTCCGGTGCAGAAACGCGATCGCGCAACGCGTCGTGCCGCAGGTCAGGCACGGATAGCCAGTCACAGCGAGAAACGGACATCGCAAAGTCGGCAAACCGAGGCTCAACCAAATCCAGCCGCCGATTGCCGCCGCCAACGAAACCACGAGCCAGATCAGCTCGTGATCCGATCCTTCGGGAGGCAGCCGGCGCCACACCAGACGCATCAGGATTTACCTTCGCAAGAACGCTCGATCTCTCAATGAGATGGGAATTTCAGCGCGCCGGAACCTCCGATGATAAGGAAAAGGAGCACCGCCCAAATCCCGCAGCACACGATGATCGGCAGCAAAACGGCGATGACCGCTTTGCCGGTCGTCGTCTGGTGAGCGCGGCTCAGGCCGATGCATTCGAGCACAATGTGATAAACCAGGGCGATCAGGCCACCGCAGATCGGGACCATGGAAAACAAATTCGCCGACCCGACCGTGAAACAGACCACTCTGAAAGTCGTTTCGAAGGGCCGGTTCGCGCCGCCGACCAGCATGAGACAGAGGTGCAAAATCCCGCCGCCGATGAAGAATCCCATGATCATCAGCAGCGGAGTGAGAACGGCGTAGATCAAAAGAAAACCCCAGAGTCCGAGGCCAAACAATTCGAACGCGTTGTTCCCGGTGGAGACCCCGGGGATCGATTGGAACAGGCCCTGGAACAAGATGGAAACGATGGTGCCGGCGCAGCCACCGATCATGCCGAAGATCAACGGATCCGCCAACCCACCTTCGGGCCGCATGATTGTGAAGGCCTCGCCGGGTTTCGCAATTAACATGCTGACGGTATCGAACCATGCCTTGAACAGTCCGAGTTGTTGCCGGTGTTCCCACGGGAGACCGGTGGCCGGCACTGCCGGAGTGGCGAGGGCTGGCGGCGCCGCGGCCGCGGTTGTTGCGCCGACGACTTCACTCAGCGGCCGCCAATCGGTCATCCCCGATTGCCAGGCCAGGTCCGTCGCCCGGAATTGTCCCGTGTTCAGGCCTTCGCGGATTTGTTCGGGGGTAAATTCACCGAGCTTCGCTCCATCGCGCGCGACATGAATTAACGGCATGGCGTTTTGTATGAAGCCCGCTTGCGGAAGTCAACGAGCGACTAATCAAAGCGGCTCTTCGCCGTTTTCGCATCCGGCGCATCCAGCGCGCGCCAGAAATACCACGCCGCCACGGACCGATACGGCCGCCATTTTTCGCCGATCTTTTGGAACTGTTTCGGCGTCGGCAATTTTCTACGGCCAAAAGTTTTCGCGAAACCTTTTTGCACGCCGTAATCAGCGACCGGCCAGACATCGAGCCGTCCGAGATCAAAGAGCAACAGCATCTCGACCGTCCACCGGCCGATGCCGCGCACTTTCGTAAGGCGCTCGATAATTTCCTCGTCGCTCATCTTCACCAGCTCGCGCCGCGTCGGGACAGTTCCGTCGAGCGTTTTCGCAGCGAGATCTTTTAACGCGGCGACCTTGCTGCGCGAAAGGCCGGCCCCGCGCAACTTTTCATCGGGCGTCTTCAACATTTCCGCGGGATCGAGCCATTTTCGTTTTCCGTAGAGCGCGCGGACCCGGCCCCAAATGGTGGCCGCCGCTTTCCCGCTGAGCTGCTGATAAGCGATAGATTCCGCCAGCGCGTCAAAAGGCCGGACGAGTTCGTTCGCCACGACGTCGAACCGGCGGCAACGCGCGATGAGCGCTGCAAACCGCGGATCGCTCCTGGCAAGATGTTCGATGGCCTTTTTCATTCGGTCTTTGAACAACAATTTGGCCTCCCAGACAAATCCGTTTTGTTCCGGCGTCCGAATCAGCTACGATCTCGCCGATGAAAACCGCCCTTCGCTGCCTGCTCCTGGTCTGCTTCGCTACTGCGCGAGCGTGGGGGTTATCGATCCGCGGCGAAGTCGAATCGATCAGCGAAGAAAAGCCGGAAGCCGTCTCGCGCGATCTCATCGAGATCGAATCGAGTTACGTTTTGGGCAGTGATCTTCATCGCGGCGGCAACCTCGGCGAGCAGGACGCGATTCAAAACTCGTTCTCCTACGCCCATCGCATTCTGCTCAACGGCAATCTGTATCTCCATCTCGGGATCGATTACAACCGCTTCGATTTCACCGGCAGCAGCGCGCCGGTGCCGGATCATTTGCAAAGTGTGGCCGCTGTCATCGGCGTCGATTACATGCATAACAACGACGTCGGCGCCTTTCTCCAGGTGAAGCCCGGCTTTTACACCGAGGACAGTTTCGACAGCGCTTCGTTCGACGCTCCGATCACGCTGGGCCGGATTTTTGTTCTCCAGACCGATCGCCTCTATATGTTTACCGGTCTGAACGCGTCGTTTCTTCGGGGACGCTTTCCAGTCATCCCGCTGGCCGGCCTGATCTGGATGCCGAACGATAACTGGAAAGTGCTCGGTATATTGCCGGAGCCCCGGGTCATTTATTCGCCCAATGACAAGTGGGATTTTTGGGCGGGCGGCGAATTGGCCGGCGGCTCGTTCCGGACCGATCGCAATAACGCGATCTTTCCGGCAAGGCTCAACCGCGCCGAAGTGGATTATTCCGAATATCGAGTGGGCGGCGGTTTCATTTATTCGCCGCGGGATAATTTTTGCGTCGATCTCGGCGGCGGTTACGCGATCCGGCGCGAGTTCGATTTCCATCGCGCCGATATCCGCTACAAAGCCGACGGCACGCCGTATCTGCGGCTCGAGTTCAAGACGAAGTTTTAGCGGCTCTTCTTCTGTAGCCGCTTCGCTGTGCGAAGCGCCTGGAGCATCGTCGCGTTAGCTCACGCTGCCCGCAGGGCAGCGGCTACAGAAGAGGGAGCGGCGGTTACTTATTGCTCCACCCGTCTCAGCAAATAGACCGCCCCAACGAACGTAATCACGACGCCGGCGAAAAGCGTGATCAGATCAGCCGCGTAAAATTCAATCCCGGCCCGGTAGAGATTCACCAACCGAAACGCGCGGCAGAAATGAGTGAGCGGAAATAATTCCGAGATGTAGCGAATCGCCTGCGGCAGTTGTTCAAGCGGAGCGAACGCCCCGGAAAGAACGAACACCGGCAACAGGAAGAAGACGGAAAATTGGATCGCCTGCGTTTGCGTCCGCGAGATTGCCGAGATGAGCAATCCCAAGCCTAACGAGCAGAGCAAAAACAGGAAACAGATCAGTGCGAGCGCGCCCCAGTCGTTGAACTGGACCTGGAAATGCCAGGCGCTCAGCAAAATGATGACGAGGATCAAAACAATCGAGATAGCGAGATACGGCAGCACTTTGCCCAAAACGATCTCGCGCCGGCGCAAAGCCGTGACCATTAACTGAAAAAGGGTGCCGGCTTCTCGTTCGCGCGCGAGGGTCGACGCCATCAGCGTGACCGTGATGAGCTGCAGGATCAGCCCGATCACGCCCGGCACGACGTAATCGATGAAGCGCGTCTTTGGGTTGTAGAGGATTTTGTGCTCGGTCGTCCACGGTTCCATCATCGAGGTGAATTGCTTCCGCACTTCGACCGGAAGTTTTTTTGCGAGCTCGAACACGTTCTCCGGCAGGGCATCGATCATGACCGTCCGCTCGCTCAACTGAAAATCGCCCAGCGTTTTCTGGACGCTGCCTTCCAGCTGCTCGGACGTGTTCGTGTCGCTGCCATCAAGATAAAGCTCGAGCGGTTTCGGCGCACCGGTTGCGACGCTGTCGCTCCATCCTTTTGGAATGATCAGCGCGGCCTGCACGCCGCGACCGAGCAGGTCCGCTTCATCGGTGATGGACGGCGGCTGGGTTTGCCACGCGAATGTCTTGTTCGACAGAATCAGCTCCATGAAACGGAGAGCCCGTTCGGTCTGATCGCGGTTGATCAGCAGCGCCGGGACGTTTTTCATTTCGCCCGCTTCAAAGGCGTGGCCGAACACGAGCGTGAAAACCGGCGGCAGAACCAGGAGCAGGACGAGCACGCGCCGGTCGCGATAAATGTGGAGAAACTCTTTGTAAGCCACGCTCAAAATGGCGCTGATCGATCGGCGGTTCATATGAGAATGTTCAAACGCGCCGGTCTACATCTTCTGTAGCCGCCGCCCTGTGGGCGGCGTCGAGATGCCGGTTCGTTGCCCCCGGCGCTTCGCACAGCGAAGCGGCTACAGAAGCAGCCCTCGTTCGAAATGGCTGCTTTCATGTTTGCTTCGGCTTAAGCAACGCGTCGTAGCCTTGTGAGTAAGCAGTGAAAAGATCTTCCATGTCCGGCTCGACCCAGCGATGGCCGCGCCACTTCAGGTCAGCGAACGGCCAGTCGCGCTGCCATTCGTTCACCAATTTTTCGGCGTCGTTGGCGTAGAGACGGAGGCTGCCACTGCGCAAAGATACGCCGAGGATTCCCGGCACTTCGCGCAACCTGACGAGCGCCGGCATGATCGGGTCCACGTCGATTTCGAGAAGTTTCGCCTGAAAACTTTCCTTCAATCCGCGCGGCGGCGCCTTCGCCAGGAGCCGGCCTTCCTCAATGAAACCCACTTCCGTGCAGCGCTCGGCCTCGTCCATGTAATGGGTCGTGACGAAAATCGTGATTCCACGATGGCTCAGATCGTAAAGCAAATCCCAGATCTGCTGACGATGAACCGGGTCGAGACCGGATGTCGGTTCGTCGAGAAACAAGAGCGGCGGATCGTGCACGAGCGCGCAGGACATCGCCAGCATCTGGCGCATGCCGCCCGAAAGTTCGCCGGCCATCGCGTGACGTTTTTTTTCGAGATCGGTCAACTTCAGCAAGCGCTCGAGCCGCTCTGGGATTTCATTTCGCGGGACCCGGCTCGCCCCGGCGAAGAACCGAATGTTTTCCTCGACGGTGAGATCGCGATACAGACTAAAACGTTGGGCAACGTAGCCGAACTGGGCGCGGGCCTGGTGGCGTTCGCGCCAGACGTCCATCCCGGCGATCTCCGCGCGGCCGCTACTCGGATGGACCAGGCCACAGAGCATGCGGATCGTGGTGGTCTTGCCGGCGCCGTTCGCACCAAGAAAACCGAAGATCGTTCCCGGCATGATCGTGAGCGACAGATCGCAAACCGCATCGGTCTCGCCGTACGATTTGCTGAGGCGCTCGAGAAGGATGGCCGGTTCGCTCATTGAAGTGGCTACAGGCGCGCTTGCCTGCATGGGTTGCAACCGCAGCACTATGGGATAGATGTGCCTTCTTCAAATGGAAAAACTGGTGAAGCATTGCGCTTCGCCGCCGTCCAAAAAACCATGCGCTTCTTCTCTCTCCTTTGTCTCGCGGCGTTCGCGATCTCGAAAGCAATTGCCGCCGATCCCGCCGCGGAAATGGCCAGCTTCTCCGTTTTCAACAACATCAACGTCGCTGAACTGGCCAAGGGCGAACCGAAAGTCGCGCACGGTCAGGGATTAAGCGGTCATTTCATCTCGGCCCAGAGTTGTTTTGTTGTAGCCGGCGTCCCGGCGCGCGTCAGCGAAGCGCTCCGGCAGTGGAACCCGGCCCGGCATTCGGAGCTGAAGGTCATGATTCACTCGGACCTGCCCGGCTCGCCGAGCGCGGCGAATTTTTCCCGACTGTCGAGCGCGCCAGACAATAGCGCAGTGCGCGCGCTGGTGAACGCGACGCAGAAACTCTCGAGCGATCTTCAGATCAGCAAAGAAGAGGAAAAGAAGTTCGCCTCGGTTGCCGGCGCGACAACAATGTCGGGCCCTGTCGCCGCCGCCTGGGCCGATGTCCTGAGCGCGCGGGCCCGCGCGGGGCGAGCGTCGCAACCATCCTACAGTCACACCGCCCAGAATGTGCGGCCATCCGAAGAACTGAACTCTTTGCTCAGCGCGAACGACAAAGTCGGCCGGCAGTTTTCCGGTATCCTCGGCGGCCGAGGCGAAATGTTCTGGGAACTACTGACCGCCGATGAAATGGGCGTTCTCACACTCGGCTCTTCATATCGCCGCTCCGGTTCGAACGGAACCTACCAGGCCGCCGACGCCCTTTTCTACGCGAGCGGTGGTTATTATGCCGGCCTGACCTTGTACCAAATGTGGCCGGTAGACGTAGGCGGACGCCCGGCCACGCTGGTTTGGCGCGGCGATTATATCTCGTCGGCCGAGGTCGCGTCGCTCCACGGTATCGAGCGGGTCGCCTCGGAATCGGCCCTGATGCGCGATATTTCCAAGGCCTCCTCGTTATTTCGGCGTGACACGGGGCCGGTGCGCTAGGCAGTCTAGGCACCCGTTTTCCGTAGCCCAATGAAAATCACCGCCAGCATCGTCGCGTTCTGCCTTGTTCTTGCATTGGGCAAAGCGCTCGCCGTTCAGGTTGAGACCTACTCGACCTCGAACAAGGAATCGAAAGACGTGGCGCTGGTGGAGGCGCAATCGTCGTTCCCATTCGAGTTTGATGCGGAAGGGACCTACATCGGCAACGGCGACGTGGAACGAGGCGAGCGCGGCGACATGGTCATCCGCGATTTCCATGGGACCCAGGGTCTGATCCGTTTCGTTTACACGCCGATGACGAAGATCGGAATTTTGCGCCTCGGCGTGCAGACGGAAGGCTATTCATTCAGCTTCGGCGGAATGGCGCCGATTCCCGACGACCTGCACTCCACCGCCTTAATCATTGGCCTGGACACGCAATTGTCCGATTCGATTTTGATTCGACTCGAAGCGCAACCGGGTTTCTATGGCACCGACGTTGGCGATTTTGGCCGGGACACGTTTAACGTGCCCTTCCTGATGGGAGGCACCTACATCTATAGCTCGAGCCTCCAGTTCGTGTTCGGTCTCGGTTTCGACGCCTGGCGCCAAACCCCAGTCCTCCCCGGCGGCGGGGTGCGGTGGAAGTTTGCCCCAGAATGGACGCTCAATGCCGTCGCGCCGACCCCGCGCCTCGAATACGAGCCGAACAGTGACCTATTGTTCTTCGCCGGCGCGGATGTGCGCCTGGGCAATTATCGGGTGGAAAAAAACTTCGGCACCTTGCGCGGCGATACTTCGCTCAATCACGCGTCGATTAGCTATGAAGAACTGCGGGTGGGCGCCGGGCTCGACTGGAAGTTATCCACCGCGATCAAACTTTCCTTTGAAGGCGGTTACATTCCTTTTCGCGATTTCGATTTCCATCGCACCCAGGTCCGCTATCACCAGGACGGTGGAGCACCGTACGCCCGGATAAATTTCCACGCGGCGTTTTAACGCCGTGTCCCCTACCGGTAAAGGTCCCGGCGACGATGGTTGAAGACCGGAATCTTGTTCCGCACCGCGGCAATCTCTTCCGCGGAAATATCGGCCGTCAGTAATTCTTCGCGATCGCCAGAAGCGGACGCGAGGACCACGCCCGATGGATCGATGACCGCTGACGTGCCGCAGCAAGTCACGCCGGCATCCACTCCGGTGCGATTCGCCAGCACCAGATAGCTCTGGTTTTCAATCGCCCGCGCGATGGCGAGCGCACGCAAATGCGCGACGCGCGGCAGCGGCCAGGCCGACGAAACGAGCAACACATTTGCGTCATGCTCGAGCGCGAGCGAGCGCGCGACTTCGGGAAAGCGCAAATCGTAACAGATGCTTAATCCAAAATTGAACTTTGCTGTCGAAACGCTCACGAATTTGTCGCCTGCCGTGTAACAGGTGCTTTCGTCATTCGGCGGGAGAACGAAGAGATGCGTCTTGCGATAGCTCGCAACGAGTTCGCCGCGCGGATCGATGAACACTTGCGAGTTGTAGACGACGTCTCCGACGCGTTCGGAAACGCCGGCTACGATCGTGAGCGAAAGTTCCTTCGCCATTTCCTGAAGCGCGGGAACAGCTCCTTCGCTCCACGGCTTCGCCAGATCACGGATGACGGGCATCGAGTAACCGGTATCGGACGCCTCGGGAAAAACGACCAGCTCCGCGCCTTCGTTTTTCGCGCGCGCGGAGAAGTCGCGCATCTTGCCCAGGTTCGCGTCGACGTCACCAAGCGCGCAGGCGATTTGAGCGGCGGCGACTTTCACGAGGGAATCATCGCAGGTTTTTGTCTAACGCTCCAATCTTCCGCGTCTCGGGCCATTTCCAGCAAACGCCGAGGACCACCAGAATTGTCCCAATCCCGCCGCCAACCACGGAAAGGACGGGGCCAAAAAACGCCCCTGTCAATCCGGATTCGAGGGTGCCGAGTTCGTTCGAAGTGCCAATGAAAATATTATTCACGGCGGAAATGCGACCGCGCATGGAGTCGGGTGTGACGAGCTGGAGCAAGGTGTGGCGAATGACGACGCTGACGCTATCGAACACGCCGGTCAGGAAAAGCATCGCAAGGGAAAGCCACAAATAATTGGACAACCCGAAGACGATCGTGGCCAGTCCGAATCCCGTGACGCACCAGAGCAACGTCTTGCCGGCATTCTTCATCGGCGGCGAATACGCGATCAACAGTGCCATGATGAATGCCCCGATGCCCGGCGCCGCGCGCATCCAGCCGAGCCCGATCGGACCGCAGTGCAGAATCTGGTCGGCAAAAATCGGGAGGAGCGCCGTCGCGCCGCCGAGAAGGACGGCAAACATGTCGAGCGTGATGGTGGCGAGCACGACCTGCTTGTGGAGGATGAACCGGATTCCTTCCTTCAAGCTGCGCCAGGCGTTGCGCTCGCTGCTGCTCCCGCGATCGCTGCTGCGGATCGGAAGGACGAGCAGGAAAAATGAAAACGCGCAGGCGGCATCGAGCGCATAGATGAACGGAAATCCCGCGCGGACGATGAGCAATCCTCCGAGCGCTGGGCCGATGACGGAGCCGATCTGAAACACGCTGCTGTTCCAGGTGACGGCGTTCGCGAACACTTCGCGCGGTACGAGCTGCGGAAAATAAGAGCTGCGCGCCGCCCAGCCAAAAGTGCGGCCGGTCGCCGAGATGAGGAGGATCAAATAAATCAGCGGGATCGAGAGATCGTCGAACTGAAAATAGGTATGGCGCTCGAAAACCGTGGCGACTGAATACAGGAAATGGTTTCCGGAACGGAGAGCCGCCCAATTCGGAATTCGGAGGTGATTCCAGGAAACAAAAGCCAGGGCGAGCGAACAGACGGAACTCAATGCCTGGGTCACGAGCACGATTCGCTTCCGTGGAAATCGATCGGCAATGTGACCGGCCGGCAACGACAGCAGCACGACCGGCAACGCAATTACCAGTCCAATCAGTCCGAGCGCCGTGGCCGAGTGAGTGTGCCGATACATTTCCCATTCGACCGCGACGATGAACATGAGCCGGCCGACGACCGAAATCAGGTTGCCCGCCGTGTAAAATCGGAAAGCCGAAATGCGAAACGCCGCGTAGGGATCGTGCTTCTCCGGGCGCGGCTCGAGGATGCCTTCCGCAGTCGTCGATCGTTCCGCGCGCGCGGCTTCGTACGGTGGTGGCGGCGCGTGTGGCTTGCGGTCGGGCATTGGGACGCGTCTGCGTTCATACACGCGCACCAGATTGTAGAATTAACGCGCAGCGCTGCAACCGTCCGGCGGACGATCCAATTTGTGCTTGTCGATCGTAGCCGCGCCGAACATAACGCTTCGCGGTGAGCCTGAAGGGAGTCTCGGTGCGGAGCGAAATCACAGCGGGCGCAGTCCTGCTGTTGGTCTTGTTGCTGATCGCAACGCCAACCATGCGCGCTGAACCAGCGGACAAGGCAAAAATCGCTGTCTTGAAAGCTGAGTTCGACAAATTGAAAAAGGCTGGCCGCTACAGGGAAGCCGTCACCACGGCTGAGGAACGACTCAAACTCGCGGAAACATTTGGACCCGAGAGCGTGGAGAATCTCGACGCAGTTCATGACCTCGCCGGGATCTATGTCCCGATGGACGTGCCAGGAAAAGGCCGCGAGCTTTGCGAACGCGCTCTCGAGGCCTGCGAAAAGAAATTCGGTCCGGACGATGCGATGACCGCGCGCGCCGCTACCGATCTCGCCTCGTGTTTTGAAGGCGATAAGGAATATGCGAAAGCCGAACCGCTTTTCCGGCGCGCTTTGGAAATCTACGAGAAGAAACTCGGAGCCGAAGCGTTCGAGACCGGAGAAGTGTTACGCCTGTTGGCGTGGGTGAAGGACGAAAATGGCGATCTGCCTGGTGCGCTTCCTCTCGCGGAACGGGCGTTGAAAATTTACGAGAAGGCACGCGGCCCTTCAGACGTCGAAACGTCGCGCGCGGTGAATGTCCTGGCAGAGCTTTACAACGAAGGCGGCAACATCAAGAAGGGGATCGAATTCTCGGAGCGCGCCCTGGCCATTCGCGAAAAAGAACTGGGACCGGACCATCCCGACACCGGCGAAGCGGTGAACAATCGCGGCCTGTTGTACTTCGCCGAGAGCGACTACGACAACGCGATCAAAATGTTCGAGCGCTGCCTGACGATTTCGGAAAAGGCGCTGGGGCCGGACCATTTCTACACGACCTCGAGCCTGAACAATCTTGGATTCGTTCATCGAATTCGCGGCGAATTCACAGCCAGCGAACGGTATTTCCGGCGCGCCTTGGAATCGCGCGAGCGCGTCCTCGGTCCGCTCGATCCCAACCTCGCGCTCAGTCTCAATAATCTCGCGGTTCTGCTTCAGGACAAAGGTGACAACGTCGAGGCCGAAGTACTTTTTCGTCGCGCGCTCGACGTCCGCGAGCGCGGGCTCGGCCCGGATCATCCCGATACCGCACGTAGCCTGAACGACCTGGCAGGTCTCCTTCTCAACATGGGCGATTTCGCAAAAGCCGAGCCGCTTTTTCAACGCGCCGGTCAAATCTTCGAAAAGGTGTTGGGGCCGGAGCACGAAGAGTATCTGGCGACCGTGAACAATCTCGGGCTGCTCTACGAGATGTCGCACCAATATGAGAAGGCCAAGCCGATGTTTGAACGCGCCCTCAAGACGAAAGAGAAAACGCTCGGGCCGGACCACTTCGATCTTGCCTTTGTCGTTAGCAATCTCGGCCTCGTTTACTGGGACCTGGGCGACTACGACAACGCCGAGATTTGTGCGCGGCGCGCGCTGAAACTCCGTGAGACGAAGCTTGGCCCGAACCATCTCAAGACAGCCGAAAGTCTAAGCAACGTCGCGCTGATCCTGCGTGACCGTGGCGACCTGGACAAAGCAGAGACGCTGCTCCGCCGCACCCTTCAGATCGAACAAAGCTACGGCAAATTTCATCCGACGAACGCATCGACGCTCGAGAACCTGGCGTTCCTCAAGATCAAGCAAGGCAAGCTCGATGAAGCGCTCCAGTTCGCGGTCCGTTGCGGCGAAGTCCAGGAGCACGGGCTGGCGCAACTGCTTTCCTACACGTCCGAGCGGCAACGGCTCGCTTACCAGAAATTCGTCTCGCCCTACCGGCTTTTCGCGACGCTCGGCAGCGCAGATAACATCGCCCGGACCGTTCTTCGCCAGAAGGGCGTCGTCCTCGACTCGCTCCTGGAAGATCAGATCATCGGAGAAGCCAGCGCCGATCCGAAGACGCGCGACCTGGTCCAGCGCGTTCACGCGGCGAAAGAGCAACTGACTCAGCTCGCGTTGCAAAGTCCATCGGACCCGGCCGCGGCCGCGAGCGACAAAAGCAGCCGCGAGAAATTGTCCGCGGAAGTGGAACAACTCGAATCGTCTCTCGCCCGCGCGGTGACGGGAGCCGGTCGCAGCCGGCGCGCCCTCGACGTTACGGTCGCGCAAGTCCAGGGCGCGCTCGCGAAGGATTCGGTCCTCATCGAGCTGCTTCGCTACAACCATTACACGGGCGCGAAAGAGGACGAACCGCGTTACGGCGCCGTCGTCATCGCTCCCGCCGGTAAACCGAAATGGGTCCCGCTGGGGAAGGCGGATGAAATCGAGCGCAAGATTCGCCTCTATCAACGATCGACCCGCGGCGAGACCGATGAAGCGACCCTGCGCCAGGCCTTGCAAAGTTTGGGGGAACAAATCTGGGCGCCGATCGAGGCGGCGCTCCCGGGGAAGTTCGCCCATGTAATTATTTCGCCGGACGGTCAGCTCAGCTTTCTCTCGTTCGCCACCCTGCTTTTGCCTAACGACCAGTTCCTCGGCGAAAAATATTCGGTCCGCTATGTCGCGAGCGGTCGCGACTTGCTTCGGACTAAAACCGTAGCGGCCGACGGCGCCACGATTGTTTATGCGAATCCGGACTTCGGCCGCAACACGCCGGCTCCGGTTAACGTGGCGGAGACGACGTTGCGCGACGTGGAGATGCGCGATTTGCGCGGGCTTTCGCTGTCGCAGTTGCCTGGGACCGAAAATGAAGCACACGCGTTGGAGCATCGCGGCCGCAACGTGAAGACCTTTCTCGGACCTGCGGCGACGGAAGAAAGTTTGCGCGCAATTAATTCCCCACGCGTCCTGCATCTCGCCACTCACGGTTTTTTCCTGCCAGAAGCGGCGCGGCCCGCGCTTTCCCCGAGCGGTCGATCTCCGAGTGAAGCGCCGAAATTGCAGATGAACAATCCGATGCATCGGAGCGGGCTCGCGTTCGCCGGAGCGCAGAACACTCTCGAGGCCTGGAGTCGCGGAGAAGTGCCCGCTCCGCGCACCGACGGAATTCTCACGGCGGAGGAAGTCGGGGCCTTGAAGCTCGACCGGACCTGGCTGGTTGTTCTCTCCGCGTGCGACACTGGTTCCGGAGAGGCGCGCGCCGGCGAAGGCGTGATGGGTTTGCGTCGCGGTTTCGTTCAAGCCGGCGCCCAAAATCTCTTGATGACGCTGTGGCCGATCAGCGACCAAACGACCGTCGACATCATGCTGAATTTTTACGACGCCGCTCTCAGGACCAGCAACGCTCCGCAAGCACTCGCCGACACTCAGCGTGACTGGCTGGTGAAATTGCGCCGTGAAAAAGGCCTCCTCGCCGCCGTCCGCCTGGCCGGCCCCTTCATCATGAGCTCGCAGGGGAAACCTTAGTGTTCAACGCCGAATCGCGATTCCTTGCATTTCAAATCGGCCACCGCGTAAAAGCGGGCCGGAGCCGATGAAGGCGCGAGCGGGGAAGTCCTTGATGAAATAGGTGCGATAAATCTCGTTGAATTTTTCGTACAAGGAGAGGTCGGGACAAAAGACCTGGACGGAGACGAGATCGTCCATTGTCATGTTGGCGGCGGCCAGAGTCGTCTTCACTCCGTCGAGCAAGAAACGGATTTCTTTTTCTAGCTCTGGTGGCGGTTTGCCCGTTTCCGGATCGATCCCGATCCGACCGGCCAGATAAAGCGTGTTGCCAACGCGCACAGCGTCGCTGTAGGGCAACGTGTCCTTTCGAGTGGGCAGCACGATGTGCCCCGACGATTCGTCAGTTGGTTTTGGCGCCGGAGTTTCCGCGCGCGCTGGTTGGATCAAGCCTAACGAGGCCAATGCCGACAGGATGGCCGCGATCAGTCCGATTGAAATTCTCCACGTTTGCATGGGCCGATCATGCGCCGCGAGTTACGGATTCTGCAAATTATAAACTTCGAAGAGGCCGATGCCGCTCTGGCCGTTGCGTTCGTGAATCACAGCGGTGTACGGGCCCGACGGCAATGTCGTGATGACGGCGGATTCGAGGTCGTTTGTCGGCGCAAGGTTTGATTTTTCGATTTCTGCTTCGGGACCTTCGCGCCAATTATCGTTCGCGGCGATGAGAGTGCCGTTGCCGTCGCGCAGCTCGAGCGTCGGGTCGGGCATCGCATCGGTCACGCCGGCGGAAACGAGCGATGGTGCAACCGTGCGGACCATGACACGCGTGACTCCAGTTGTTCCACTAACGATGAAACCGCCGATCATCACGTCGCTTTGTGGGCCGACGGCGCCGCGCGTGCTGATGTTGCCAAGCGTAGAATTTGAAGTCGGGCTCAGATCGTAAACTTCAGCGAGCGCCGTGCCGGTGCCGCCGTTGTTGCCATCAACAATCGCGGTGTATGCACCGGGCGGCAGGGTGCGAACGATGGCGGATTCTAATTCGTTAGGCGGTGCGAGGCCGCTCGCATTTACGTCCAGCGCCTGCGTGTCGGCCCAGTTGTCGTTCGTCGCGATCACGGCGCCGGTTGAATCGTGCAATTCCAGAGTCGGATCGGCGAGCGCAGTGGTCACTCCGAAATTGTTCAGCGACGGTCCCATCGCGCGCACAATCACTTTCTTCGACGCGGTCCCGGAAATGATGAAGCCACCGATCAGACGATGGTCGCCAGTGCCGGCAGCCACGCGCGTGGAAATATTCGCCAGCTTCTCGGCGGCGACAGTGATCAAACGTCCGCCGAGCGAAGGATCGGCAGTATCCGGGTCGCGGGGAAATTTCGCGTAAGGCAAGCGCGCGCCGAGATAGGCGAACTGATCCGCCCGAATCGAGTAGGGCGCGAGAAAATCGTGGGTGCCGGATGCGCCAACGATGTCGTCCTGATCGACGCCGTCACCGCTGATCCCGATCGCGCCGATCAACTGCCCATTGCGATAGAGCGGAAAACCTCCGGGGAAAATCGTGATGCCGTTCGGGAAACGCGCGTCGAGTCCGGAAGCGTCGAGGACGTAATTGGGAAGGGCGGCGCGATTGAATCCGGAAAACTGTTCCTGCAAACCGTAGTAGGGGCCCGGATCCTGGACGTCGAGGCCGGGCGGATATTTTGTTTGCGCGAGGAAACCGACGGTGCGCGTGGATATCGCGAGCGAGTTATTCGAGAAACCGACAGCAGTGCGGCCTTTTTGCACCGCGACATCCCAACTGAAGAGCGTCGCTTCCCCGGTGCGGAAGGCGCCCAAAACCGTTGGTCCGACCGCTGGATTGTTCGGATTATTTTCAACCGTGATGAAGACTTGCATCGGGATTCCGATGGGCAGACGGATTCCGGCGCGCGTGGTGCGAGCGCGATCGGCGGCGAAGTTGATAATGCTCGCGACCTCGGCCGCGGTCAGGCGCGGCTGGCCATTGATCGTTCCCGGAATGGGATCGCTAATGATCGGCTGACGAATTTCGCCCTGGACCCCGCCGAAGGTCGCGATCGGATATGGAAACGGAGCGGGCGTGCCCATGACCGGAAAACCGGGCGCAGCCGCGCCTTGGAGTGTGCCGCTCACATTGGGGACTGGCGAGATGACATAGGGCAGGGCGATGCCGTTGATGTAAACGTTGTCGGCCGTGATCGAGCTCGATGGGCGGAAACCAGTCTGGCCCGCCAACGCGACTTCTTCGTCCACGTCGTACCCGGGAATGAACGTGAACGGATTCTGCGAACGAAACACGAGCGGCCCCGGTTTGCCGTCGCCGGTAACGCCGATTCCTCCGACCTGAACTCCGTTCTTGTAAAGCGGCACTCCGCCCGGCGAACCGTCGAGCGACGTTCCAAAGACCGGGACAATCGTCAGGCCGGGCGTCGAACTGAAAGTGATGACGCTGCCCGGCGCGCGGAACTTGTTGATGTCGGACGTGAAAAGATTCGAGAGACCGACACCAACGAGCGGGCCGGGCGCGGTGTTGCGCACCCCGGGCGGGAAATGCTGTTGGATGATGAATCCAGCGGTGCGCGACGTGAACGCGTTCTGGTTACTGCTCAGATACGCGGCGGTGCCGGCTTTCGAAACGCAGCTTGAAATATCGAGCGCGCTCGGCGGCGTGCCGTTCACGCTCCAGACCGCGAGCACGTCCCCTTCCCGATCGAGCACCGCGATGACGCTGTTCGGCGAAATCTGGATCGCGCGTGTCGTGGCCTGGTTGATGATCGTCTGGACGTCGACCGCCGTCAGTTGCGCCCGAACAATGGCTGGTGACAGCAATAGAGCGGCGGCTAAGGAGAGTGCGGCGCGAAATCTCACGGGGCTGGGTTTCATACTAAAATTGCGGAGCTTCGGCCATGAAAATCCCTTGAACCTCGGTTCCCCTTCATGCTCCTGATCATGATCGTGCTCATAATCCTTTGAGCGGCGCCGAATTCGATCATGATCAGGATCAAGAGCATGAGTGGAGGAAAATCCCCCTTTTTCCGCGTGGCCCTTAAGCTTGCCAATGGCAAGGCCTTTCCGGCATTCTTCGCCTCCCTATGCCTTCGGGTCGGCCATGGAGTGGAGCGCGAAGCAGTCGGCTGCTTTTCGCGCTGGCCGCGTTGGCCTTTTTGGCCGGCAATCCGGAACTTGAAGGCGACGACGCGCCCGGGAACGAGGGCGCACAAGTCCAGTTGAATGGCGCGCCGCATTCGCGAAAGGCCGCCGCGATAAAAATCGATTTGGGCGACAGCAAGGACGCGAGCCTGACTGCGCGACCTCGAAAAAAAAACGTGATCCAGATCGATCTCGGGGATAGCAAGGACGCAACAGTCGAGATCGTTCGGGAACGCGGCGACACGAATGTCGAGATCAACGGCTACCGGGTCCGATCGCAATTGAAGCAGGGCCGGCGTTATCTTTTCGGCCAGGAACAGGTGCTCGATCCACCGCTGCCGCCGTCCCAATTCAATCCCGATCCCGGCGGCGGCAATCTCCTCGAACCGATCGAGCCGCCGGATCTGTTTCCGCCCATCCTGCCACAACCGCCGGAATACACCGGCCCGGCGCCGCGTTCGTTAGGCCTGCCGCGGCGCGGCGTACGGGAAATGGAACCGGAGCGACACAAGCTCGATTACGAAGAATATCCGGACTCGGAAAGCGGCCGCGGTCTTTTGCCCGCGTCGGAGGCGGTCCCAAACCGCTGGTTCATCGGGTTCGGCCGCTGGCAGCGTTATGCGGATCCGCGCACTGAGACGCCGTACCAAACCGGCCGGCTCCGCTTCTGGCATCCGTACCTGCAAAGCACGCTCAAAGGCGACGCGCCGATCATTGGCCAGGACATTTTTCTCAACCTGACGCTGAACGATTTTTTCCAATTTGAAGCGCGCAAGCTTCCGATCCCCAGCGGCGTGAGCACCGCGCGGCCGAACAGCTCGGAGTTTTTCGGTCGCAGCGACCAGCTCTTTTTCTCGAACGATTTCTCGATCGGCGTCGATCTGTTTAAAGGCGAGACGGCGTTCAAGCCAGTGGTCTGGGCATTGCGCCTCCTTTTCGTTGCGAACCAGAATTACATTCGCGTGAAGGAAAACAACGCGCTCGATCCCGACCCGCGCGGGCCCGGTTTCACCGCGCCGCAACCAGTCCTGACCTTTCCAAATCCCGGCGACCCGACTTCAGGACTAGGACCGGGATTGACGCGATTGCCAGGCGACCTCGAAGGCACGCGTTACACGACGCGGCAAAAAGATTGGTACGCGCTCCAGGAAGCGTTCGGCGAAATCCACATCCGCGATCTGACCAACAACTACGATTTCCTCTCGTCACGTTTCGGCATTCAACCATTCGTGAGCGATTTCCGCGGGTTCATTTTCAACGATTCGAACCTCGGGCTGCGCCTCTTTGGTAACTACGACAACAACCGCTGGCAATACAACGTGATGGCGTTCGACATGCGCGAGAAGGACACCTATTCCGATCTCAACAAATTCGACGCCCGCGACCAGCGCGTCGTCATCTTGAACGCCTACCGCCAGGATTTTCTCGCGAAAGGTTACACCGCCCAGCTGAGCTTCCATGCGAACTTCGATGAAGCGTCGCGCCATTACGACCAGAACGATTTTATCACGCGCCCGGCGCCGATCGGCGAAGTGCGCGACCATTACGTCCAGGCCTACTACTTTGGCTGGACGGGCGACGGACACATCGGACGGCTGAATATCACCCACGCGCTTTACGAAGTGCTCGGTGAAGATGGGTTCAATGGCATTGCCCAGCAGCGCGTTTCGATCAACGCCCAGATGGCGGCGCTGGAATTGTCGATCGATAAGGATTGGCTGCGCTTCAAGCTCTCCGGCTTTTACGCGAGCGGCGACGATAATCCGCGGAACTCGCACGCCACCGGGTTCGACACGATTTTCGACAAGCCGTTTTTCGTGGGCGGGCCGTTCAGTTTCTTCGTTCACCAAGGCTTCAATCTCGGCGGCACGTCGGTGAACTTTAAGCAGCGCGACAGTCTCGTGATCGATTTGCGCACCAGCAAAAGCGAAGGGCAATCGAACTTCGTAAATCCCGGAACGATCATTCTCGGGTACGGAAACGACGCCGACATCACGCCGAAACTGAAAGCATTCCTAAACGTGAACTACATCTGGATGGCGGAAACGGCAGTGATCCGCGACGTCCTCTTTACTAACCGCACGAGCAACGAGATCGGGCTCGATTGCAGTCTGGGGATTCAATACCGGCCGCTGCTGACGAACAACATCATCATCACGGCCGGCGTGGGGTTTTTGGTTCCTGGACAAGGCTACAAGGACATTTATCGCGCGAATACGAATCCGGTGTTCGGATATCCGGGACCGAGTGCGGGGAAGGTGGATGATTTTCTCTACAGCGGGATTTTGACACTGACGCTGACGTATTGATGAAGCTCCAAGCTCCAAGCTCCAAGCTCCAGAGAAGCTCCAAATTCCAAGCTCCAAAGGTACGGATAGCGATCGCGACCTGCTGTTTGGTGCTTGGTGCTTGGTGCTTCCTTGGTGCTTGGAGCTTGGTGCTTGGAGCTTCCGACGGCTTGCCCGAGTCGGGGTATGGCCCGCCTACTTCGTTGCCTCCGAATTTCTCGATCACCGCGCCAGCTTCTCGCCCGAGGACGAATCTCATCGATCAATCGCAGGCTTCCGCCGATGCAAAAAGCTCCGGTTGCATCCAGTGTCACGCGGGCGTCGAGCCGATGCACAAGGCAGCGCACGTCGTCCTGGGTTGCACCGATTGTCACGGCGGAAATCCGGCGCGTGGCCTGACGAAAGAACAGGCGCATGTTCTGCCGCGGCATCAGGAGTTTTGGAAAACATCGGCGAACCCGCCGAACTCGAATGTCTGGCTGAACCACGAATCACCCGAGTTCATCCGCTTCATGAACCCCGGCGATCTGCGCGTGGCGAAACAGGCGTGCGGGCTCTGTCACGACGACATCATCAACCGGGTCGATCACAGCATGATGAACACCGGGCCGATGCTCTGGGGCGCGGCGCTTTATAACAACAGCGGGTTCTATCTGAAGAATTACCGGTTCGGCCAAGCCTACGCCGCGGATGGCGCGCCGCTGCGACTGAACAATTACACGCCGGTCACGCCTAACGACACGAAGGTGCACGGCATCCTGCCGTTTCTCGATCCAGTGCCGCGGTTCAACCTGAGCAATCCGGGAAATATTTTGCGCATTTTCGAGAAGGGCGGCGAAAAACAATTGCAGCTCGGAATTCCGACGACCGAAGAACCGGACGGGAAACCGTTGCGGCGTTTATCCGAACGCGGATTAGGAACGCTCAACAGGACCGATCCCGTTTTTCTCGGCATCCAAAAAACGCGGCTGCACGATCCGCTGCTCCAATTTCTCGGGTCGAACGATCATCCGGGCGATTATCGTTCGAGCGGCTGCTCGGCCTGCCATGTCGTTTACGCAAACGATCGCTCGCCGACGAACTCCGGCTGGTGGAGCAAGTATGGACACCAGGGCCTGACATTTACCGCGGACAAAACGATCCCGCGAAATGAGCGCGGCCATCCGGTCACGCACCAGTTCACGCGCTCGATCCCGTCGAGCCAATGCATGAACTGCCACATGCATCAGGGCAATCTCTTCGTGAACCCATACCTCGGTTACACCTGGTGGGACCAGGAGACCGATGGCGAGTTCATGTATCCGAAGGAGCAACGGAATCCGACGGACGACGAGCTCGTGATCGAAACCCAGAGCAATCCCGAGGCGGCCGCGGCGAAAGGACTCTGGGGCGACAAGGAATTTCTCGACAACGTCTCCGAGCTAAATCCGAAGCTCAAGCATACGCAGTTCGCTGACTATCACGGACACGGCTGGGTGTTTCGCGCGATCTTCAAACACGATCGCAAGGGCAACCTGCTTGATCTGCACGACAACAAAATCCCGGACAGCGATCCGCAAGAATTTGCGAAGGCCGTGCATCTCAAGGACGTGCATCTCGCGCATGGAATGCAATGCGCTGATTGCCATTTCGAAGTCGACGTGCACGGCAACGGAATGCTTTACGGCGAACCTCGGAACGCGACCACGATCAACTGCATCGATTGTCACGGCACGATCGATCAGCGGCCGACGCTGGTGACGACCGGAAATGCCGGCGCCGTCGATTTGGCGAACACGAGCAACACGCCGTGGGGTCCGCGCTTCGTCTGGGAAGGAACGCGTCTTTACCAGCAATCGGTCATGTCCCCCGAGATGCGTTGGGAAATTCCGCAGACGATCGACACGATCGATCCCCTCTCCGATCACTACAATCCGAAGTCGGCTTACGCCAAAACGCTGCGGCGCGATGGGAAAACCTGGGGCGGAATTGTTTCCGCCGATTCCGCGGAGCGGCATACGCAATTCGCCCACGACAACACCGCGATGGATTGCCAGATCTGTCACACCTCCTGGGCGACGAGTTGTTTCGGTTGCCATCTTCCGATGAAAGCGAACCAGCGCGTGCCGCAGAATAAATTCGAAGGCGTCACCGACCGGAACTACACGACCTACAATCCGCAGGTCGTGCGCGACGATGTCTTCATGCTCGGGATCGACGGGACGGTGAAGAAGAACCGGATGGCGGTGATTCGTTCGTCGAGCGCGGTCGTAGTCAGCTCGCAGAACGCGAACCGCGAATGGGTTTACTCGCAGGCGCAGACGTTTTCAGCCGAAGGTTACAGCGGCCAGGCGTTCAACCCGCACTTCCCACACACGACCAGCAGCGTCGGCACCACGAAAAATTGCACCGACTGCCATCTTTCGAAGAACAACGATAACAACGCGTGGATGACGCAACTCCTCGGGTTCGGCACCGGCACGGTGAATTTCTTCGGACGCTACGCCTACGTCGGTGAAGGCCGCGAGGGATTTCATGCGGTCGTTTGGACGGAACCGGACGAACCGCAGGCTGCGATCGGCAGCCACCTGCACAAGATCGCGTATCCGGACAACTATCGAAAACATCTCGAGGCCGGCGCGATTTTGAAAGAAGCGCACGAGCACAGCGGGCACGACATCGAGGACATCGTTTTGCGCGGCGAGTATCTCTATACCGCGAATGGGCCGGGCGGCTTCGAGGTGTTCGATGTCGCGAACATCGACCAAAAAGGATTTTCGGAACGGATCGTGAGCGCGCCGGTATCGCCGCTCGGACAACGGACGCGGGTGAACACGAAGTATGCGACTTCGGTGGCGTTGCCGAGCACGCTCGCCCTCGATCCGGCGCGAGTTCGGATTCCGGAAAACGAAGAGCAACCGATCGATCTGTTTTACGCATTTGTTTACGTCTCCGACCGCGAAGAAGGACTCGTCGGATCGAACGTGGCGACGCTCGTCGACGGAAATCCCGATAACAATTTCCTGAAGCGCGACGTGACCTACAATCCCGACGGCGCGCTGACCGGAGCGACATTTGTCACGGCGGCGGGACACCGCCTCTACATGACAACGCCGCGCGGCTTGTTCGTGATCGATTGCACCGACCCGATGCATCCGAAACTGGCGGGCCAATACACAGGCGATTTCCTGCGAAACCCTCATTGCGTCGCGATCCAGTTCCGCTACGCATTCGTGACCGACAGCGAAGGCCTTAAGGTGCTCGACATTACCGATCCGTATCGACCGGAGCCGATTCGGCGCGCGGTTGTCGGATTGCGAAACCCAGGCCGGCTCTACGTGGCGCGGACCTACGCGTATGTCGCAAACGGAGCGGAAGGCCTGGCGATCATCGACGTGGAAAATCCGGAAGCGCCGCGGCTGGATCAGATGTTCAACGCCGATGGGCAGCTGAACGACACGCGCGCCGTGCAGATCGGAAGCGTAAGCGCGTCGCAGTTCGCGCTCGTCGCCGATGGCCGAAACGGATTGCGCGTTGTGCAATTAATCTCGCCCGATACGGTGCCGGGCGCGCAAGGATTCAGTCCGCGGCCGAATCCGAAATTGATCGCGACTTATCCAACCAAAGGCGAAGCAATCGCCGTTTCGCGCGGGCTCGAGCGGGATCGCGTCGTCGATGAGACCGGTGGACAAACCGTTGTCTTCGGGCGCCGCGGTTCGCGACCATTTCACCTCGATGAGATGGAAAAATTTTACCTCCGGTCCGAAGGCGAATCGAAGGATGGGCGGCGCTGGGGAAGTTTGTATTTCGTCGAAGACGTGACGGCGCGGAACCGGCAGCTGATGACGAAGGGCGGCGTTCTCCTGAATCCCCTCCCCGGGCCGGAACCGGCGGCGGCGGTGAGTCCAACGCCGCCGCTCGATTACGCGCCCGATATCGAGCCGAGCCCCATTGAAGGTCCCAGTCCGTCTCGAAAATAGAGGCGACGTCAAGGAGCGGTGGTTTGTAAACCGCCGACCTCATAACGACGGTTGTAAACCGCCGGCAGACGTTGGCTCGTTTCGAAGGAGAAGCTCACCAAGCGGCGTCAGCGCGACAGTCTCACATTCGGTTAGTGTGCCTTCCGGATATTCTCTGATCAATCCGCTGTGACGCAGCTCGAAACGCCGCAGGCCTGCGGGAGCAGAGGAAACCGCTATTAACTCTGTACCTTAGCTGCACAGCGCCTCGACCACGGACTGACGGTCCAGTGCATCCTGCAGACGTCGTTTCAACCGACGATCATGGCGGAAGCCGACGCCGCGTAGTTCAGCCGTGGTCTTGCTGGCGATTCGGACTCGCTCGTGCGTGACGTTTCTGGTTGTGCGTTCCCGCACTGCGCGGAAGAACGCAAAAATTTCGTCAAAAGGGTCCAGGATGACTTGGAAAGATCCGTTGTCGTGATCGAGAATGACGCTATAAAAGCGCTGTGGTTGCTGAGGGTGAGATAGCTTCGTATTTTTTTTATTCATCGCCAGTGAAGAACAGTTTTTCGAAAAACTCCGCAGATTTATTTTCTCATGCGCTACGGCCTGGACGGCCGACCGCAGTCTGCAGCCGGGGATCCAACCCGCACCTGATCGCAAGCTGTCCGATGAAAGGCGAAGCCATCCATATCTCGCGCGGCGAGGATACATTTACCGCGTGGAAGACGTGATGGCGCGGAAGCGGCAGCTCATGACGAAGAGCGGCGTGATGCTGAATCCGCTGCCGGGACCGGAACCGGCGGCGACGGTGAGTCCCACGCCGCCGCTGGATTACTCACCCGACATCGAGCCGAGTCCGTTGCCGACGCCGTAGGTGGATCGAGCGCTCCGCCGCTCGATGTTTGTTTTCGCGGCTTCGCCGCCATTAAATTTGCTATCGCGCGGCGGAGCGCGCGATCCACCAGAAAGACTTGCTCTCCTGAAGGCCTTTCAGTTAAAAATTCACCATGGCTGATAAAGCAAACAAACTTCCGGAAAACGTTCCCGGCGCCTGGTACGTCGACAACACCTGCACGCCGTGCCGGGTCTGTCTGGACGAAGCTCCGAATCTTTTGAAATACAACGACGACGAGACCTACGTTTATTTTTACAAGCAGCCCGAGAACGACGAGGAAACCGCCGCCGCTCAACGCGCCATGGATGTTTGCCCCACCCTCGCGATCGGGAATGACGGCCCGTAGATTTTCTGTAGCGGCGGTCTGTGACCGCCGACCCTAAATAAATTCGGCGGTCATAGACCGCTGCTACAAATATGGCAATTGACGCTCCACCTTCTTCGCCCAAGCCGGCATCTCCCTACACCCGGACGAATCCGTTTCCGGGCAAGCTAACCATCAACCGCAGTCTCTGCGGCGAAGGCTCGGAAAAGGATACGCGTCATTTCGAAATCGACCTGACCGGCTGGGGCCTCAACTACGAAGTCGGAGATTCGATGACGGTCTGGCCGACGAACGACCCGGCGCTGGTCGATCAAATCCTGAAAGCGATTTGCGCGACCGGCGAGGAAAAGGTGAAGAGTCCCAAGGGAACGGAAACGACGTTGCGCGAAGCGCTCTTCCGCGATTGCCGCATCACGCAAACGACGCCGAAATTCTTGAAGATGATCACGGAGCGAGCCAATGCCGCGCCGCTGCTGACTGAGCTGCTCGATCCCGAGCGCAAAGAAGATCTCGACCGTTATCTCTGGGGCATGGAAGTAATCGATTTCCTCACCGAACATCCTTCGATCAAAATTTCGCCGCAGGAATTCGTTGATGTCCTGGCGAAATTGCAGCCCAGACTCTATTCAATTGCGTCGAGCCTGAAGGCGCATCCGAATCAGGTCCACTTCACAATCGACGTGGTGCGCTACACCAGTCACGGCCGGCAGCGCGGCGGCGTTTGTTCCACTTTTCTCGCGGATCGGGCGGAGAACGGGCCGGTGCCGGTGTTCCCGAACGCATCGAAGTTCCGCCTCCCGGAGGACGGCAACACGCCGATCGTTATGATCGGCCCAGGCACGGGAATCGCGCCGTTCCGCGCCTATTTGCAGGAACGCCAGGCCACCGGCGCGAAAGGAAAAAACTGGCTCTTTTTCGGATCGCAAAAATCGGCCTGCAATTATTTTTACCGCGACGAATTCGAAGCGATGGAGAAGGACGGTTTGATGACGCACTTGTCGCTGGCCTGGTCACGCGACCAGTCGCAGAAAGTCTACGTCCAGGATCGGATGCTGGAGAATGCGGCGGAGCTTTGGAAATGGATCGAAGGCGAGGGCGCGCATTTCTTTGTCTGCGGTGACGCGCGCCGGATGGCGAAAGACGTGGATGCGGCGCTGCGTAAGATCGTCCAGGACCAGGGCGGCAAAGACATCGACGCCGCGAACGAGTACGTCGAGAAGCTGAAGAGCGACAAACGCTACAAGCGCGACGTTTATTAGCGTTGCGGCGATGAAACCAGACCCCACGGGAGCTGGTTCGAAGTATTGGGCGTTCTTGAGTTACAGCCATACCGACAGGCAGTGGGGCGATTGGCTGCACAAAGCGCTGGAAACTTACCGGGTGCCGCGGCGTTTGGTCGGGCAGGAATCGCGCGATGGGAAAATCCCGGCACGCGTCTTCCCGGTTTTTCGCGATCGCGAAGAGCTTCCAGTTTCCTCCGATTTAAGCACGAACATTGAGGAAGCTCTTCGGCAATCGCGCTACCTGATTGTGATCTGCTCGCCGCGCTCGGCGCAATCGCGCTGGGTAGGCGAGGAAATCAAGACTTACAAGAGGCTTGGTCGCGAAGATCGGGTTCTCGCTCTCATCGTCGATGGCGAACCCAACGCGAGCGACGGCAAAGCCGGAGTCAAACCTGAAGAGGAATGCTTTCACGAGGCGTTGCGGTATCGCTTGTCGAAGAACGGCGAAGCGACTCCGGCCCGAAGCGAGCCGATCGCGGCGGATGCGCGCGAAGGAAAAGACGGAAGGAACAACGCGAAGCTAAAACTGCTGGCGGGGTTACTCGGGGTTAACTACGACGACTTAAAACAGCGCGACAACGAACGTCGCCTCCGGCGACTGCGCATTGTTCTCACGGTTACGCTCGGATTGGTTTCGGGTCTCGTCGCGCTAAGTCTTTACGCGTGGCAGCAGAAGCAATCCGCGGAACAGGCGAAAGCGCGGACGCAGGCCGCACTGGATGAAACTAAAAAAACCCTCAGCCAATCCGATTATTTGCAGGCCCTGCGTGCCATTGGCGAAAACAAAATTCCAGATGGATTGGCGCAGTTGGCTCGAAGCCTGGTGCTGAACCCGGATAACGAAGCGGCACTCGGCCGTCTGACAACCTTGCTGACGTATCGTGACTTCGATCTTCCCTTACAGTTCAAGCATCACGACCCGGTTTTCTCCGCGCAGTTCAGCAGCGACGGGAAAATGATTGTGACGGGTTCACAAGATGGAACAGCAACGGTTTGGGGTGCGGCGAGCGGGGAAGCGCTAAGTCCGCCACTGAAGCACGACGAGAAGGTCTGGTTCGCCCAGTTCAGTCCGGACGGAACCCGAGTGCTAACTGTATCGGATCGGGCCGCAAGGATCTGGGATGTGCCCAGTGGAAAACCGGTGACGGATTTCTTGAAACAGGACGTGATTACGTCGGCGCAATTCAGCCCCGACGGGACTCGCGTAGTCACCACCGCAGCGGACCACGAAGCGCGGCTGTGGGACGCTCGAACCGGTGTGCAACTCACGGAACCGCTGAGGCATGACGGACCGGTGCTGAGCGCGCAATTTAGCCGTGATGGGATCCGCGTCGCGACCGGATCAGCGGATAAAACGGCACGAATCTGGGATGCACAAACTGGCAAACCTCTCACGCCGCCGCTGGCGCACCTGGGGGTTGTGAAATCCGTCCAGTTTAGCCCCGATGGCGAGCGCCTTCTTTCGGCGTCGTGGGATTGGAGCGCACGGATATGGGATGTCGGCACCGGCAACATGCTCGTGGATTGCTTGCATGGCGGTCCGGTTGATTCCGCGGAATTCACTTCCGATGGCGCTCGTGTGGTCACCAAGTCGGCAGATAAGGAAGTGCGAATCTGGGATGCACAGACCGGCAAAATGCTAACCGAGCCATTGCAACATCAATTCATTATCGCCTCAGTGGCACTAAGCCAAGATGGAACGAAAATCGTTACGGCGGGCGGGCATGATAACACGATCAGAGTGTGGAGCACGCAAACCGGCCGGCTCCTCTTCGATTCGTTCAAGCATGATCGCGGGGTTCTCTCGGCGCAGTTTAGTCCGGATGGAAAGCGGCTCGTCAGCGCATCGTGGGACGGCACGGCGCGCATCTGGAATTTGCAACCAGGACGGGCCCTGACCCAACCATTGGGGCATGAATTTGCGGTGGACGGGGCGGAGTTTTCCCCCGACGGAAAACGAATTCTAACTCGAGCGCTCGATACATTTCGCATTTGGGATCCGGGAACCGGCGAACTGATAGCCGAAGGGAAAGACCCGGGCGTTTTTGATTCCGCCAGGTTTTCGCCGGACGGCAAACAAGTCTTGACCGTCTCCAGCGGAACGGCCCGCGTGTGGGACGCGCGAGACGGCAAGCCGTTGATCGAGCCGTTAAAGTTGTTGGGCGAGGAGGGCACCGGCTTCGCCCAATTCAGTCCGGATGGGGAACGGGTAATAGCCGGAACGAACGACTTCACCGCGGTCAACAACGGCGCGTCGGTTTGGATTATCCGGACCCGAAAATCGCTGACGAATGGATTGAAAATCGACGACGTTCTTCGCTGGGCAGCCTTCACCACGGATGGCAAACGGGTTGTCACCGCATCAGGAAATGGCGCGCGGGTTTGGGAAACGGAAAGTGGCACGCTCCTGGCCGGGTCCATGAAACATAAGGGTCAGGTAGTCTGGTTGCAGTTCGATCCATCTGAGAGGCGGATTGTAACGATCAGCGGAAATGCGGCCCGCGTCTGGGATGCGCAAAAGGGAAATCTGCTTTTGGAGCTAAAACACGATGGAGCCGTCAATCCGGCGCAGTTTTCTCCCGATGGAAGTTGGATTGTGACACCTTCGATGGATCACACCGCGCGGGTTTGGGATGCGAGCAGCGGCCAGCCGATCGCGCAACCGTTGCAACACGATGCTCCCATTAATTCCGCGCAATTCTCTCCGGATGGCAAATGGATCGTGACTGCATCAAACGACCACTCAGCCAGGATTTGGGCTGCGCGAAGCGGAACGCCTTTGACCGAGCCGCTCAAGCATGATGACGAAGTTTATTCTGCGCGTTTTAGTCCGGACGGAAGGCAGATCCTAACCGCATCCAAGGATCGAACCGCAAGGGTGTGGGATTTTATGCCGGTGAGTAAACGGACGCCGGAATGGTTGCCTCGCCTGGCGGAGGCCGTCGCCGGACAACACTTGAATGCTCGCGGCGTCTTTGAGGCGAATGAGTCGAGTGCGGGCGCAGCGTTCAAAAAAATTCGAGATGAATTGGCGTTGCTGCCGGATTCCGATTGGATCACGTGGGGCCGCTGGTTCCTGGCAGATCGCTCCACCCGAACGATTTCTCCATTCTCCAAAACGACCGTTCCCGATTACATCAAACGGCTCATCAAAGAAAACACAGTGAAATCGCTCAATGAAGCAGAACAGCTCGCTGTCGGCGACCCGCATTTGTTAGAACAAATTGCGGCAGCACGTAAATCGCTCCCGCCAGAAAAAGCGGACAAATGAGCAACTAAAAATGGTCACTCGAATGCCTCCTCGCTTAAAGAAGTTGGGCTACGCGAATGCGGTGGTAGGCCCGCTCGTTGCGCTCGTCAACATCTTCATCATTGGAAAGTCTCTTTCCCGACTAGTCGGACTCGGGGCTTCGAAAGGCATCGTTGTTCCGCTGGTTTTCATCGCGATCGTCTTCGGCGTTCTCGGCGCCATCCTCTTCTTCGGCGGAATCGGGCTCATCAAAGAAAGGCGCTGGGGGCGAATCTGGAGTTTAGTGTTCGCCTTCGGCTCGTTCGGAGCGGCGTTCCTCGTCCAAATCACGGCCCAAGTCCTTACTAATCTGTTGGAGACCGGCGCGATTTCGATTCCGGGTCTGCATCAACGCGAAAACTTCGGGGTTGGAATAGGAATCTTCACGCTCTACGGAATTCTGCAGATCGTTTTCCTCATGTTGGCGGACGCCAGGGCGTGGGCACGGGGTGAAGTCGCAATCGCGGGAATTGGTCCGACGGCCGACGCCGCTCAAGCTCCCACTGGAGGGACCAGCGGACTTGCGGTCGGAAGTCTCGTAGCGTCGCTGATTCCGTTCATGTTGCTGGGACAAATCACCGGGCTCGTGTTGGGCATCATCGCGCTGCGAAAGATCAAGCAATCGCACGGCGCCATCGGCGGGAAAGGATTTGCCATTGCCGGCGTCATCATCTCCGCGGTCATTCTTCTTTTCATAATCGGCATCCTCGTTCTGCTCATCGTGACGGGGGCGTTTCACCATAGCCGTTAAGGGCCGCGCGCATTGAAATACTGGGCGTTCCTTAGCTACAGCCACACCGACAGGCAGTGGGGCGATTGGCTGCACAAGGCGTTGGAGACTTATCGCATTCCGCGGCGCCTTATCGGAAAGCAATCGCGAGACGGGAAAATTCCGGCGCGGGTCTTTCCAGTTTTTCGCGACCGCGAAGAGCTTCCCGTTTCGGCCGACCTCAGCTCCAACATCGAGGAAGCGCTTCGCGAATCGCGTTACCTGATCGTGATCTGCTCTCCGCGCTCCGCGCACTCGCGCTGGGTCGGCGAAGAAATCAAAACGTTTAAGAAGGTCGGCCGCGAAGATCGGATCCTCGCGCTCATCGTGGACGGCGAGCCGAACGCAAGCGACGGCAAAGTTGGATTCAAACCGGAGGATGAATGTTTCCACGAGGCGCTCCGGTATCGCTGGTCGGAGAACGGTGAAGCGACGGCAAATCGAAGCGAGCCGATCGCAGCCGACGCGCGGGAAGGCAAGGACGGCCGGAACAACGCAAAACTGAAACTGCTCGCCGGGTTGCTCGGGGTTAACTACGACGAGCTAAAACAACGTGACAACGAACGGCGGATTCGCCGGCTCCGTTTTGTGGTCGCGGTCGCACTGCTTCTCGTTTCCGGATTCGGCGGGCTGAGCGTTTATGCCTGGTGGCAAAAGCAAGCCGCGCAACAGGCGCAGATCCGCGCGGAAACAGAAAAGGCCCGAGCGGAGTCCGAGCGCACTCGTGCCGAATCCGCTCTGGCCAGGACGCAGGCCGCGCTGAGCCAATCGGATTTTCTTCAGGCGACGCGATCGCTCGAGGCGGGTCGCGTTCCGGATGCGCTGGCGCAACTCGCGCGCAGTTTGTCTTTCAATCCGCGGAACGAGGCTTCGCTCTTCAGGTTAATCACGCTGCTAAGTTATCGAAATTTTGCGACGCCGCTAAAATACCTGAAGCAGGAAGGCCAGGTCCAGGAAGCAAAGATGCCGGCAGACCCGACCATCTCGGACAGCGCGCAGTCGATCCTGGGCAAGAACGCCCCGGCCTGGAACGCGGAGAAAGAAGCGCCGGCGGTGCATCCAATGTACAAGGACGATCCAGATAGTGTTTTCCTGTTGAGCTTGAGCCCCGACGAACGGCGGCTTCTTATTTTCTCGGACTTTCACATTGCGCAGGTCTGGGATGCGCGCAGCGGGGAGGCGATCAAGCCGCCATTCAAGTACGGCAATCGCGGCGGAAGCGGGACTACGTTTCTGAGCCCGGACGGAAAACGAGCGGTGAACGTTGGCGGCCCGATGCGGTTGTGGGACACGGAAAGTGGAAAACCAGTCGCAGATCTGTCCGCCACGAGTGACGAAGCCGGGCCGGCAGAGTTCAGTTCCGATAGCAAACAATTAGCGACAGCGCAGGGCGAACTGTTGTCCATCTGGGATGGAGCAAGCGGAAAACTTCTGCAAGGTCCGTTGCAACACGACAGCCCCATCAACATGGTGCGATTCAGTCCCGACGGAAGGCGAATCGCGGCAGTGGTGCGCAACGCCGTCGTTTTGTGGGATACCCGAACGGGCGCGCGTGCCGCGGCGTCTTTGTCGCATGACGGCGATGTCGTTGCGGTGCGTTTTAGTCCGGACGGACATCTGATTGCTACGGCGTCGAGAAATAACAGTGTGCGGGTTTGGAATGCCGACACTGGAAAACCGGTGACTGCTCCAATTCCGCAGACCGGCGAAGGGAGCGTCATGCTCGAATTCACCGCGGATGGAAAACGTCTCATTGTCGCGTTTCCGAAAACGATTTCCGTTTGGGATGCCAGGAACGGGAAACAATTACTGGCACCAATAACGGCGACCGGAACAATTTCCTCAGTGCAATTCGATCCGCTCGGGCGTCGGCTCGTGACCGCGTCGAGTGACAGGACCGCGCGAATCTGGAACGCAATTACCGGCGCCAATTCGTTCGAGCCGATTGTTCATCCGACCGAAGTTCGATGGGCGGGCTTCAGCAGCGACAGCCGACAGTTGGTCACCCTGTTGTCCGATGTGACCGGAAGAGTCTGGGATGTGCGACCGGGCGCGGCGTTGCCCACGCGGCTCAAGCACGAGAATCGCGTGATGGCCGCCGAGTTCACGCGTGACGGAAAAGAGATCATGACTGTGACGCAAAAGTCGATGGAAGAAGTCGCGGTGCAGATTTGGTCGGCCGCGACGGGCAAGCTTCGACTCAATCCGAAAGGTTATGGAGCGATCGAAGGCTTGCCGGAATTCAGTCCGGACGCGAGTCGGCTCGTGACGAGGTCGGAGAAGAGCGCGCAAGTTTGGGACATTGCCAACGGCCGGCAATTGGGTCCGCCGCTGAGGCACGAGAGTTTCGTCATGTCGGCCCATTTCAATTCCGACGGGACAAAAGTAGTGACCGCTTCTCAAGACAACACGGCGAAGATTTGGAATGCGGAAAACGGGCAATTGATCGGGAAACCTCTAGTTCACGAGTACAAGTTGATGTGGGCGGCGTTCAGCCCGGATAGTCGTCGCGTCGCGACTTCCGCGGAAGATAAAAAGATCCGAATCTGGGACGTGGCCAACGGCACCGTCATCTCGGAGTGGGAATACGTCACCTACATTGCCTCGGGAGAGTTTAGCCCGGATGGCCGGCGGTTGCTTACCTGGACAATGGATGATGTCACGGCGCGAATCTGGGACGTCGAACATGGGACACCGGTCGGCGCGCCTTTGCGCCAGACGGCTGAGGTGAAGTCGGCGGAGTTTAGTCCGGACGGAACAAAAATCGTCACCGCGTCAGACGACCAAACGGCGCGGCTCTGGGATGCGTCCACCGGCAAACCGTTGACCGATCCGCTTCAACATCCGGCGGCACTCGCCTCGGCGCGATTTAGTCCCGACGGCCGGCAAATCGTGACCGTTTGTAACGACAAAGCGATTCGCATTTGGGACGCGGAATCCGGCAAACTCGTGGCAGAACCTTTTCCGGGAGGCGACGGTCAATCCGCGCAATTCAGTCCTGATGGAAAACGGCTGCTGATCGCATCGCAAGAAGGCGGCGCGTTTTTGTGGGACCTGTTGCCCACCGAGAAAATCGCTCCGGGATGGTTGCTGAGTTTGGCGGAGATGCTTGCCGGCCAGCGCCTCGACGATAATGGCGTTTTTCAAATCATTCGGACCGACCCGAGCCAAACTCGCAAAGAGATCGAAGATCAACTCGCAAAAAGCAGCAGCAACGAGTGGAACGCGTGGGGCAAATGGTGGCTCGGCGATCGCGGCACGCGGATGATCTCGCCGTTTTCCCAGATTTCTGTTCGCGAATACGATCAATCTGGACCGTAACCGCTTCCGGATTTGCCGTTGCAGTTGGCTCTAGTTTGCGATCAACATCGGCGCCATGAAATTATTTGTCGTCCTTGCCGCTTATCTCGTCCTGTCGACCGGCACTGTTTTTAGCGGAGAGGAAACGTTCGTCTTCTTTCCGAATGATAAGCCGGTGATCGAACTCAATTTTCCCGATGGATTCAAGACGGCGTTGCGCAAGGATGGAACCTGCCTGGCCGTCGGCCCCAAATCGGTTATGGCGCTCGCGAGCATGGAAAAGGTAAAGGATGCCGCCGCAGCGAAGAGCGCGCTGCCCGGCTTTGCGAAATCGTTCGCGTTGCGCTCGCTTTCCTTTCGTGAGCTCAATGTTGTCGGCGTCGAAGACGCCAAGCTTCCCCGGCCTTACACGGAGGGAGAAGCGATCGGCACCAAGGTTCTCGCCGGATCAGGCAAGAACAGTGATGGCGACGAGATGTTTGTAAGCGTGACGGCATTTCCGTGGAACCACCGCTATTTCGTCCTCTTCGCTGTCGCCAAACCCGCGGACAAGGAGCAGCTCGAAAAGGACCGACGCTCCGTTCTGGAAACGGTCACCGACGTGAACGACGACTGAGCGCAATCGTCGCCGGCCCGAGCATCGCGACGAAACTGAGAGCGGCCGCGGTTCCGCCGGCCACCAGCCACCACGGACGATAGATGATCTCGAGGCGGCCGGACGTTCCCGGCGGCACTTCCACCAACGGGATCAGACCACGATAGGACGTGAGTGACATTGCGCGGCCGGCGATCGTTGCGCGATAGCCGTTGAACCAGGGACGCGAGATCGCGAGCAACGCCGGCCGATCTCCGGCCGCTACCGTGACGTTCGCGGCAATTCCGTTACGACGATTGCGAATCTCGGAAACCGCCGCCGCGGAAAACTGTTCGTTAGGCCGAGTGTCGAGAGCAGGCAGCGAGCGGATCTCGAGCAACGATTCCCATCGGTGAAAAATGCGACCCTCCTTTGTGGCGGCGACCACGTGCCATTCTGTGGCCGCCTCCGGAACGATCCCCATTTCATTCGCGACAATGACCCCGTCCACGCCAAGGCGTGCGAGAATGCCATCCGGTCCCGCTTCTTTTTCCAATAACTTCGCGGCGATGTCGGGCCGAATCTCCCCGTGGATGGCAAAGTCGAATTCGCGCGCGACACCGGCAGGCCGGATCGGGCTGTAGCCATTGATGAAGCGGACGCCGGCCCACATCGAGGTGCTGCCGGGTCGCACCGTCGTTCCAAATGGTTCTGGATGGTTCTCGACCCGGTAAGCAGTTTCCGGCGCGGGATAAATACTGAGGTAAAGGCGTTGCGGATCGAGCGGTGCCGGATCGGTGAGTTCCTGCGCGAGATTGTATTTCGGCACGCCGCAATTCGGCGGGATCCAAAGGTAGGTCGCGAGGAACGAAGCGAAAGTGATGATCGCCGGCAACCAGGATCGCGCGAAACGCAGGCGCGATTCGCCAAGCAATTGCAACGACTCGGCCGCGCAGAGGGCGAGAACGACATGCACCAAAGGCAACCAGCGAAAGCTCCAGCGAAAGACACCAGCGGTCGGAACCAGGCAAAGGATGAGGGCGACGACGAGCAGGCCCAGTTCCCAGCTGATGCGTCGAAACAATGAACGACGCAGCGCAATCAATCCGGTCGCCAGCGCGATTGGCGGAACTAAACCGCAGGCCAGTTCCGTGGCCGTGTGCGGCATCAGGCGCGAAGAAAAATCTGCCCAGTTGACGGTCCATTTCGGAATAACGAATCCGGGCAGGGCCGAGAATGGCACGCGCCATTGAAAATGTTCGGCGCTGTCCTGAACGGCGCGCGCGGATCCGTGGACGGAATCGAGGAGCGCGAGCCAGGCGGGCGCGGCAAGACCAACGCCCAACAAAACGCCAACGAACAAGGGCAGGATGGAACTGAACTTTCGGGTTTGCCCTAACGAACGGATCGCCAGCCAGGCTATGATCAGCGCCAGCATCAAAACCGTGTAGGGGAATCCGCCGGTCATAACCAGATAGACGAAGGGCGCCGGCCAGAGAAATCGCCAGCGGCTGCGTCGCGGATCGAGCGCGCGTTCCATCCCCCACCAGGCCCAGGGCAGCCAGGCGAACGCGCCGAGTGCGCCGAACCAATCGGTCGCGCCCCAGCAAATGATCCAACCGTTCAACGCAGCAACGAGAGCGACCATCATTGAGAGCGGCGCCGCCAGATTTCGTCCGCGTGCGAGCAGGTAACCGCCCATCGCGAGCACAAACAGATGAGCAATCGAAAGCGCAGCAGCCTGTTGAGGAAAGGTCAGCGGAAACTTCCAGATCAGAACGACGGCGGCGTTCACGAAAACGGAAAACGTTCCGTACTGATATTCGCCGGCGAGACTGCCGCAGACCCACGAGTACGGGCTCAGCAACGGCCATTCGCCGTGCGACCAACTGCGGGCAACGTCGGCGAAGACGGGAAGGATCGACAGCTCGTAGTCGTCATTCCAAAAGACGAGCGGATCGTGCCGGAGAAGAATCAGGCAAAAGACAGTGACGAGCGTGCCAGCACAAAGCGCCGCGAGAAAGTTGTGGCGCTCGAAGCGTTTCACGCGAACGCGCTACAAAACAACCGGCGCCCCTTCCGTGAGAACCAGCACTTGATCGTCGATGCCCTGCGCGCGCGCCGCCGACATCAGACGAGCGGGTGGTTCGTCGAGCGGTTCGTAACCGAGACGGAAACTGCCGTAGTGCATCGGGACCAAAGTTCTCGCGCGCAGTTCGAGAAACGCCTGAACGGCTTCCTCGGGATTCATGTGAACCTCGCGGCCGGTCGGTGCGTCGTACCCGCCGATCGGCAGGAGCGCGACTTCGATATCGTGGCGTTCGCCGATTTCCTTGAACCCGTCGAAGTAAGCGCTATCGCCGCAATGAAAAATCGTGCGGCCATCCATCTTGATAACGAAGCCGCCGAAGCCGCGGTGAAGATCGGCGAGAAAACGCGCGCCCCAATGCGCACACGGCGTCAGCGAGACTTCGATCGCTCCGAGCTTCACCGTCTGCCAGTAATCGAGCTCGTGGACGATGTTGAACCCGAGATCGTGCACGAGATTGCCGACGCCGATCGGCACCACGATCGGTTGATCGGCCGCCACCTTTAGCAGCGTGCGCCGATCGAGATGATCGAAATGCGCGTGGGTCACGAGCACGAAATCGATTTCCGGCAGATGATGGATCTCGAAGCCAGGTTGCTTCAACCGCTTGATCACTTTGAGCCACTTCGACCAAATCGGGTCGATCAACAGATTGAACTCGTGGGTTTGGATCAAAAACGACGCGTGTCCGATCCACGTAATGCCGACTTCGCCTTTGCGGATTTTCGGGAAATGCGGCCGCGCGCGATCGCCGGAGCGCTTGGTGAAAAGCGACGGAATAAGGACTTCGGTGAGAAAATTGCGCTTGTGCCAGTCCGCGCTCGGAATGAGGCGAACGCGAGTCGAGCGTTTGTTTTCGGCGCCGTCCTCGCTGGCCTGGCGAACGATATTCCTCCGGCTTTTTTTCGAAAAAGGAATCGGCACGCTGGCCCAAGCATATAAGCTGGCAGAGGTGAATCAAAGGCTTTCGCGGGCGCGGACGGCATGAATTGACGCGCTCCCCCCCGGAACATGAAACTGCCGACCGCGCTTCCACGCCAGCCGTTCCTCGGCCTCGCCATTTCGGCGATGGTCGGGATTTTGGCGGCCGATCATTGGCCGAATCAGTCAATAGTCGTGGCTGCAATTCTTGCAGCGGTTGCCATTGCCGCGTGGTTTTCGCGCCGATCGTTGGTCGTTTACGCGCTGGTCGCGATTGGATTTTTCTTTTTGCACGGCGAGCGAACGATCGATTCGCCAGGGATTCAATTGGTTCGCACGCTCGGAAACGAACCGCGGCCGGTAACAGTGCGCGGCGCGGTAATTACCGAACCGAAAATTTCCGAGCGCGGCTCGGCATCGTTTCTTGTGCAGGGGGAATCGATCGAGATCGATGGCGAAACGTCCAGGTGCCGCGCGAAGTTGTTCGTGCGGTGGCGGCACGACGTCGAGTTCGGTGACGAGGTCAAACTCTTCGGCACCGCCCAATCGGTCGATGGACCGCGCAATCCGGGCGAGTTCGACATGCGCGCTTATCTCGCGCGCGAGGACGTCCATCGTGCCCTGATCCTGCGCTATCCGGAAAACGGCGTCGTCCTTAATCACGGCGGCGGCAATCGAATCCTGCGTGCGGCGCAAAAGTCGCGCGCGTGGATGGGAGCCACGATTTGTCGCGGACTGGAGAATTCGCCCGACGTCACTGGCGCGATCAACGGCATGGTCCTCGGGCTCCGTCATCAAACCTCGGAAGACATCGAGGAACCATTTCAGCAAACCGGGACGCTTCATTTGTTCGCGGTCGCGGGCTTGCACGTCGGAATCGTCGCGAGGCTACTCTGGATTCTGGCGACCGTCGCGCGCCTGCCGCGAAAATGGGCAACGATGCTCATCATACCGGCGCTGCTGTTTTACGCAGCAATCACGGGACTGCATACGTCGAGCGTGCGCGCGGCGGTAATGAGCGCGGTGTTGCTCGGCGGATTTATTGTGGAGCGAAAAGCGTTCGCGTTTAACAGCCTCGCCGCTGCGGCGACACTGATTCTCTGCTGGGACACGAACGAATTGTTCGCGGTCGGCTTTCAACTTTCGTTCTGTGTCGTCGGCGCGATCCTCCTTCTTCACGAACCGACGTTTCAGTTTCTGCAGCACCGCTTCGCGACCGATCCGTTCTTGCCGCGGAGTCTCTTCACAGCGCGGCACCGAGCGTTGAACAAAACGCTGACCTGGATCGCGCGGGCTGCGTCGGTGTCATTCGCGGCGTGGATCGGTTCGCTGCCGCTAATGTTTTGGTATTACCACCTGGTCACGCTCATTTCGCTCGTAGCGAACCTGGTCGTGGTGCCGATCGCGTTCTTCGTTCTCGCCGGCGCGTTGCTCTCGCTGGTCACGGCGCCGTTTTCTTCCTGGCTTTCTGTCGTTTTCAACAACGCGAACTGGGCGCTGACGAAATTGATTCTCGCCGCGGTCCATTTCTTCGCGCTGCTTCCTAGTGGCCATTTCTATGTCGGACATCCGCACTGGCCGAGCGGCGCCATCTTGGAAATCAACGCGCTCGATCTGCGTTCGGGCGCGGCCGTGCATCTTTGCGCGGATGGCCGTGATTGGCTCGTTGATGCCGGACCGGCACGCGATTACGAACGCGTCGTGTATCCATACCTTCGCGCCCGCGGAGTGAATCGGCTCGATGGCTTGGTCCTCACGCACGGCGATGCCGCCCACATCGGAGGCGCCGGCCTCTTGCTTGCCGATTTTGAACCGAAACAATTAATGGATACGGCGGCGGCGGATCGCTCGTTGTTACACCGGAAATTTCTTGAGCTCTTGAGAACTCAAAAACGCGCACCGCGATTTTGCCGCGCAGGCGATGAATTCAAGATTTCACGAACCATTACGCTGCGCGTTCTGTTCCCGCCAGAAAATTTTCAAGGCGATCGGGCGGACGATCAAGCGCTCGTCATCGAGGTGTTGGTGGCGGGAAGGCGGCGCGTCCTTTTGATGTCCGACAGTGGCGAAGCGACAGAGAATTTTCTCCTGCAAAACTATTCCGATCTTCGCAGCGATCTTCTGATCAAAGGACAGCACCACAACGGCGTGTCCGGGACACCGGCTTTTCTCGATTGCGTCCGGCCGCAGGCGATCATCGCGACGTCGCGCGATTTTCCCGACAGCGAGCGATTGAAGCCGGAATGGATCGACGAGGTCCGCGTCCGTGGAATTCAACTGTTCCGACAAGACGAGAGCGGAGCGGTTCAGGCCAGGTTGTTCTGCGATCGATGGGAAGCGACGAGCTACGTAACCGGCGAGACTTTTCGCAACTCTAACCGGTGAATCGCGAGACCTCGCTCGCGAAACCGTCGTTCGAACTTGGTCATGACAGCCGTTTGCACCGCGTCCGTTGTCGCCGCGAACAATCGGGACTCGGAAACGAGGCGCGTGATACGTTGAAAATACTCAATCTCATCGGTCGCGATTCGGACGGTTCCGTTCGGAACGAGAGCGCGACAGAGCGATGCGAGGAAATCTTTCGTGACGAGACGGCGCGATGCGTGCCGGCGTTTCGGCCAGGGATCGGGAAACAAAAGATAAAAAGCGGTGACCGAACCTGGCGACAGCAAATACTCGACGGCATACGAAATTTCGAAGCGCGTCACCCGTGCATTTGTTAGGCCGGCACGCTCGATTTTCCGACAGGCACTGCGAACGCGTCCGACCAGGCGTTCGATCCCCAGAAAATCATTGTCCGGATTTTGTGCCGCCAAAGCAGTGAGGAATGAGCCGTCGCCGCAGCCTAGATCAACTTCAAGCGGAGCGATGCGACCGAAAACCGCCGGCAGATCGAGAGGCTCAAAACAATTCGCCGGGACGAGCTCGATCTCGTTTGCTATGGTTGAGGCAGAATCGGAGGACACGTCAAATGATCACCAGATTTATCGTTTCGCTTTTGGCTGTCGCCACTATCGCGGCGCGGGCGGAGGAACCGGCACCCGCGAATACCAAAAAAGCGATTTTCGCCGGCGGTTGCTTTTGGTGCATTCAAACGCCTTACGATAAGGCCAAAGGAGTTGTCAAAACTGTCGTCGGTTATACCGGCGGCAGCGCCGAGGACGCGACCTACGAAAAAGTTTCTTCGCATCGTACGAAGCACCGGGAAGCGCTCGAAGTGACTTATGACCCGGCGCAGATTTCCTATGATCAACTCCTCGACATTTTCTGGCGAAATATCGATCCGACGCAGGCCGACGGACAGTTTTACGATATCGGCCCAAATTATATTGCGGCGGTTTATTACGGAAGCGATGAAGAGAAAAAAATAGCCGAGAACTCCAAGGAAAAGCTCGGCAAATCAGGAAAGTTTTCAAAGCCGATCGTGACCGAAATTCTGCCGGCGACGCCGTTCTATCCCGCTGAGGATTATCACCAGAAATATTACCTGAAAAAGCCGGCCGATTACGAGGCTTATCACGCCGGGTCGGGCCGCGAGAAATTTTTCAAAAAGACTTGGAACGCGGAGAAGAAAAAATAATTCAGCGGCGACGTGCCCGCAGCTTCGCAATCCACGCCCGCAAACCGGCAAGGTCCATGAAATTCAAAATGCGATCGGGCGGTATGTGCGCTTTGAAGGCGGCGGCCAGACCCAGTTCGATGAATTCCAACTGATGGGCGTGATGCGAGTCCGTGCCTAACGAAATTCGGACGCCGTTTTTCCGGGCAATCTTGAGCAACGCGAGATTCAGATCCTGCCGGTCCGGATAACTGTCGATCTCCACGGCCTTGTCGAGTTTCGCGGCTTGAGCAAAGACGCGGGGCCAGTCGGCCTTCAATCCCATTCGAAAATTGTAAATTCGACCGCGCGGGTGCCCTAGAATCTGGATGTCGGGATTCTGGAGCGCGGCAAGATAACGCGACGTCTGATCTGCCTTCGTTCGCAACGCCGAATGGAACGCGCCCAGAACGATATCCAGCCGAGCAAGCGCTTTCGGGTCCATGTCGCCTTCGCCCCGCGGATTCAAATTCATCTCGATCGAACGCAGGACTGTTACTCCTGATCCGCGTGACGCCTTGTTCACGGCTGCGATCTCGCGTGCTTGCTTGGCCAGCGCTTTTTCGTCGATGCCGCCGGCAATTTTCAAACCCTTCGAATGATCGGTGATTGCAATGTACTCGTAACCGCGTTCGTGCGCAGCTGCAGCCATCTCGGCAACACCCGCACTGCCGTCACTCCAAACGGTGTGCATTTGCAAATCGCCGCGCAATCGCTTCGACCATTCCGGGTTCGCCACGAGACTAACCCGCGCGCCTGCTCGCGTAAGAAAATCGCGTCGGATCGCCGGTGGCTTGGTTTCCTCACGTGGCGGCTTTTCGATCCAAGCCTGAAGCTGTTTGGAAATGAAAGGCCCGACGCCGTGAAGTTCGGTGAGCGGACGGCCGGCAGCTAAAACGTCGGAGGCGAGTTCAGGCCACAGAAAAGCGCTGCGCGCTGCTCGTCGGAAAGCGCGAACGAGAATCCCCGAGCTGGTTTCGCCTTTTCGCGCCAGCAATTCCGCGAGATCGGCATTCGAGAGCGGTCGAGCCACACCCAATTATCGCGAGCCGGCCCGCAAATAGCCGCTGATTATCGGTGGCGCGAGAGTTCCACGGACTTAACGCGTGGTTCGCGGCACGGCCGTTGCTTTAAACATTCACGCGAGCCAGGAAGTCACTCACTACAATATAAAGTTACGTTACGTTCCTTTGGCGTTCGCGGCGCGATCAGAAATGATCGCGCTTTTTTTTTTTCGTCAGGGTTTCGTGAGCGAAGGCACTTGCACAAACGCGGCCATCGGCGATGACGTTGCCGCCTGTTCGAGCGCGGTGTACGTGTAAAGCTCGGCTTCGCTCGAGTTCACGAACTCGGCCTGACTGACCGCGAGCGGTTCATTGAGAATTCGGGACAGCTCCTGCGCCAGGACAATGGCAATCGCTCGCGGGTCGCGCGTGTAAACCGGGATCGGAAACGCACCGGAATTGCGGTCGTAGCCATATACGTTGCCTTCAGTTTCCCAGACGCAGTAGGCGTGGCCGGCCGGGTGATTCTCAAAACGGACAAGGAGAATTTTCGCCCAAAAATTCTTGTCCAAGGCGTGCTGGGTCTTCATCACCGCCAAATAATTGCAGGCCGAAACCACACAGCCATTCAGGACTACCAGGTCATCTTCCCCCGGATTGAGCATAACGCGCTGGCGACAAGCGGAAGAACTGAGCAGGAGAAAGACAGCTGCGGCGAGGCCAAAAAAACGGCGGAAAAAAAGTTTCACGCGAGGCATCCGGATAGGGTCGGGATTACGAAGAATTATGGCCATTGGTGTGGTTATAGCACCAAACCTGCTTTATTGGGAAGCTTTATCTTCGCAAGATCGGGATAAGGCAAGGTTTTCCCGTGCCCCCACGCGGCGCGGCCCTATCGACCCGCAGGTAACGCCGGCGGTCGCCATTCGCTGCTTGGATAAGGAAAGAACCTTTCTTCACTTCGAGCAACTCGTCCCGATCTGTCGTCCCTCGCGGAATGCGGCCGAATGCTTCGGTGAGATAGACATAATTCACCGCGCTACCTTCGGTTTTCCATCGTCCGGTGAATTTCAAAACGAGCTTTTTGCGGCGCATGACCTCGCCCGAAAACGAGCCATCCGGCCTGAACGAATAATGGCAGCTTTGGTTCTGGTCGGAATACCGCCAGTCACCAACCAATTGCGATTTACTCTGCCGGTCGATTGTGGCGCAGGAAGAAAGCGCCAGGAGCGAAAACAGAGCAAGGATCGCTTTCATTAACTCGGGAAGCGGAGCACGATTCACCGACCGCGGCGCGAGCGCAATCCCAGGGCCAAGGTTTATTCATCTTTAAAAACAACGAGAGCGACCCTTGGGGAGGATCGCTCCGTCGTGTTTGGCTACTCCAGAAAATTAGTTTTGAGCGACGAGCGCAGATGCGGCCCGGTATTTCTTGCCCCCCGCGTACGCATACAGCGGCTGGTAATTCCGCTTTCCAGCTTGCGCGGACGTGCAGGCAGCCCAATTGAAGGTCGGATCGAGAACGTAGCTGCCGCTCTCGGTATCCCAAGCCAGCCAGGCGTGCGTCTGCCGGCTGGTCGCTGTCCGTTTGCCAATCACGAGGCGAATATTGGTCGCGCCGTTTTCGCGCATCTTCTCGTAGAGAGCAACGGCCTTGGCTTTGCAGTCGGCCGGGGCGCCAGAGACAGCTTCAGCCGGGGTTTTCCAGAACGTGGTGAATCCGTAGGGAATCTCGCGCAGCTCGGTCATCCACTGATTGACGATCGCAACCGAGACCTGCGACCCGGACGAATGAGCCGGTGTGGTCAGGACCGGACGGATACGGGTCATCTGTCGATCGTAGGGCGTTGAGCTGACGCTAAAAAGAAGGGCGTCAGCGAAGGAAGAAGAAGCGGCAAAGGCCAGGAGGAGGCAGGAGAGGAGAAGTGTCTTTTTCATGGTGTGGTTGTTTATAGGTTTTATTCTGACTATAATTTCTATAAGCAACGGCCATGCCATCTCCCTTTTGGTTAGCAAAATTGCTGCCTTGGCTGGTTCCGGGCGCCGCGGCGGCTGGCCGGATCAAGGTTTAGGACAATGCTCCGCAAAGCACTGATGAGCCCACGGCAGAGGTGCCGCCACGATGGCGTTATAGACGCGGATTAGGCTTTGGAGGCGAGGGGAGTTGAACCCCTGTCCTCGAAGCTATCAACGCAAGCTTCTACATGTGTAGCCGGTGACAATATTTAAGGGACCGAACTTTGCACCGGCACACTGCCAGCCCCCGAGCGTCCGCGAAATCGATCTTACCGCTGCGCGCGGTCGCTCCGCGCATCGGCCAGCCTGCTGTCCACGTTTCCGCCGCCAGCAGGCGTCGCTTCGGAAACGTCACGGTCAATTAAGCCGCGAGAGCGAGATCTTCGTGATCTGCGTTTATTTGTTTTGGTCCGGATTTTAACGAGGCCAACGAACCATCCTCGACATGCCGCCTGCGCTTCAAACTACGAGTCGAAACCAGTGCGCCCCCTTTTTTTGAGAGGCGACAACATATCCGATATGGCGGGCCATCGCAACCGATGGAGCGGCGCCCATGAAGAAATTCCTTGCGCGGGGAATCAGGCTGCTGGACGAATTGCGGATGCCGGAGCTGAAAGCTTTCGCCAGCTCGGTCGCCGTGGTGGTGTCGAGCTGCGATGCCTTTTTCGATACCTGGCGGCCATTTTTTTTCTTCTTCCGAAGGCACTGGAGCGATTGCCCGCTTCCGGTGTTTCTCATCGTCAACCAGCTTCGCGTTCGGTCGGAAATCGTCCGACCAATTTCTGTCGGGCCCGACCGCAATTGGGCTTCGAACATGGCCATCGCACTGACCTCGATCACTCAGCCCTACATTCTCTATTTTCAGGATGATTATTTCCTGAACGGCAAAGTGAACAACGAGCTGCTGGCGCAGGATTTCGCCTTTGCTTTCGATAACAATGCGGCGTCGCTATGCCTCTACGCCCGCTCGACGTTGGAGCCAGATTTCCAGCCATTGGACGATCGAATCGGGATCGTGCCGCCGGATTCAGACGGGCGGACGCGCTTGCAAGTGACACTTTGGAAAAAGGAGGTCCTGCAAGCCGCGCTTCGTCCTGGCGAATCCGCCTGGAACATGGAAGCGCGAGGCAGCGATCGCACGCGAGATCTGCTCGCTCTTTCCTACGTCCACCGGCGCGGCCTGCCCATTCCGTATCTCATGTCTGCGATCGTTCGCGGATTATGGACGCCGCCGGCACTCGAGCTTTGCCGCCAGTCCGGGTTCGAAATCAAACCGCGCTTTCGCTCTGAGCACAGCGCCATTGCCTGGCGGCGGCGTTTTCGGCGCGGCCTCGATCGCATCAAACGGACGTTTGCTTTGGCAAAACAACGCCGGCGTGTGATCGATTTGGACTCCGCTTAAGAACTGAAGCAAACTCCGCCGGCCGAGACGATCAAAGTAAAGCTGCGGCGCGAAAGATAATCTAACTACCGGTACTTGATGGAACTCGAAGCCGCACCCGCCTCATCGCAATCCTCGGAGATCAAGACGGGCGGCTTGGAGCGGGCGTTTTTCGAGTCCGCGCTCGATTGCATTATCTCGATAGACGCAACCGGACGCGTGATCGAATTCAACCCCGCCGCCGAGCGCGTTTTCGGCTACAAACGCGAGGAAGCGGTCGGCCAGGAGCTAGCGACTCTGATTATTCCCCCAGGATTCCGGGAACGACATCGCAAGGGCCTCGAGCATTACATGGCGACCGGCGAAGGCCCGGTGCTCGGCAAGCGACTGGAATTCAAAGCGCTGCGGGCTGACGGTTCTGAGATTCTGGTTGAGCTCGCGATCACGGCGTTGCGCGATGGAAACGCGCCTGTTTTTACGGCGCACCTCCGCGATATCACCGATCGCAACCGCGGCGAAGTAGCGCGGCGCCGCCTGGCGGCCATCATCGAGTCGTCCGATGACGCCATCATCAGCAAGGATCTGAATGGCACCATCACCAGTTGGAACGCGGCCGCCGAGCGGCTCTTCGGTTACACCTCCGATGAAATCGTGGGCCAATCGATCCTGATGCTAATCCCGCCCGAGCGGCAGCATGAAGAGCCACGCATTTTGGAACAACTCCGGCGCGGCGAACGCATCGACCATTATGAGACCGTCCGTCAGCGCAAGGACGGATCCCTGTTCAACATTTCAGTTACTGTTTCTCCACTCAAAGATCAGACCGGCAAGATCATCGGCGCGTCGAAAATCGCCCGCGACATTTCGGAGCGCATCCAAAACGAACAACGACGCACTGCCCAATACGCCGTTGCGAACTTGCTTGCCGGTTCGTGGTCGATCGCGGAAGCCGGTCCGCGGGTGATTGAGACCATCGCCGCGGTCGGCAAATGGGTTTCCGGTTCCATCTGGCTGCGCGACAGCGCGTCGGACAATCTGCGTTGCTCCATCACCTGGCACGAGGATGCGCCGGGATTAGCCGATTTCGCGGCGACGACAAAGGCGATGGTTCTCAAATCCGGCGAAGGTCTGCCGGGTCGCGTGATGACCTCTCATAAACCGATTTGGTTCGAAAACCTCGCTGCCGACACAAACTTTCCGCGCGCCGGGGCGGCAACGGCGGCGCAATTCAACGGCGCTTTTGCATTTCCGCTCGTCGCCGAAGGTGAAATCAATGGCGTCCTCGAATTGTTCAGTCGGCAATCGGTGCCGCCCGATGACGATCTTCTTTCGCTCATGGAAGCGCTCGGCAGCCAGATCGGGCTCTTCATTCATCGGCGCATTCTCGATGCCGAATTGAAGCGGCAAAAAGAAGCCGCCGAATCCGCCAACGCCGCGAAAGACCGGTTCCTCGCCACTCTCAGCCACGAGCTGCGCACGCCGTTGACGCCCATTCTAATTTGGGCCGGAGGAATGGTGAACGATCCTTCGCTGCCGCCCGAGATCGACGAAGGACTTCGAATGGTCTGCCGCAACGTCGAGCTCGAAGCGCGCCTCATCGACGATCTGCTCGATCTCACGCGTATCGCCCGCGGCAAACTGAGACTGAATCTGCGAAAATCCGATGCACACGACTTGTTAGGCCACGCCATGGAAATCGTGCGCGATGAAATTTCGTCGCGAAAACTGAAATTGGCGGTGGACCTGACGGCGCGCGACCATCTCGTTCTCGCGGATGAGTCGCGGTTGCAACAGGTGTTTTGGAACCTGTTGAAAAACGCATCCAAGTTTACTCCCGGCCAGGGCGCAGTGACGGTGCGCACGTCCAATCCCAACCCGCACGCGCTTCACATTGAAATCAGCGACACCGGGATCGGGATCGAGCCCGACAACTTGGAAAAGATTTTCGAAGCGTTCGAGCAAGGCGGCACGCGTCGCGAAGGTCTCGGTCTCGGGCTGGCGATCAGCAAAGCGATTGTCGAGATGCATCGCGGCTCCATTCACGCTTTTAGCGAAGGCCCGGGCAAAGGCGCCAAATTCGTGATCGATCTGCAGACCGCGGCCTGATTTCTACTGCAGCGGGTAACCGTAAACCTGCCACACGATTACGCGGCCGCCGACGAAATCGGTGTCGTGTTGATAAAGAAAACAACGATCGCGCTCCGACCATTCGAGCGTGCGCGGCGCGTCGTGATGATTCGGATCGTAAACGGCGTAGCGATAGCTTCCGTTGGCCGTTCGGTCGTTCGGCTTTCGCGCATAAACGAGCACGCCGTGATTGATATTCAGGCTCCGCGGAAAATTCGTCAGGTAAGCGACAAAGTAACCGCCCGGTGAACGAAGCCGGCGTTCCAGTTCCTCGTGCGTCTGCGCTTGTTGCGATGGGCCGTGCGGCCAGACAATCCGCCAGTTACCCGGCCGAAAGTAGGTCGGCCAGCCGAGACCGATATTCTTCTGGAGAATCTCGGGGCGTGCCTCGCTGAGGGAGCGAAGATCTTTGTATCCCGGCATGATGATCCGGTCCGCCTCCGCAAATGGCGCACCCCATGGGGGAACGCGCGTGATCTTTCGAATCCGCTCTGCGAGCTCCCTGTCATCAAGCGCCGCCTGGGCCGGCTCGAATCGGACGAACTTCCGGAATTGCATCACGGTCCGGCTCATCACGAAGCAATGTTGAGTGAAGCGCTTCGGTTGTTCGCCCGGCCTTCGCGGACGTGGCGACGCCTGGCCGTCGTGAAATTCCAGCGCCGTTTCGTTATCGAACGAAAACGTATCCCGGCTGAAAGCGAAAGACCGGTCGGCCTTTGCGCTCACCAGGCCGATCCATACACAAACGGCAATCGAAAGTCCCAATCTCAGAATACCCTGCGCGATCATGCGCGCCCTCCCTGCGAAAATTCTTCAATTAATTATCGTAAGAAGCGCATTAAAAGGATGTCAAAACACACCCGGCCAGACCCGCAACGTAAGCGGCTGGTGCGATCTTAATCTATAGCCGGGGAAGTGCGGGGCGATGGGAGCATGGGGCGCAAGCGCGCAGCCTTTGGCAACAGAGGTATTCCCATGCGCAAAAAACGTACTTCAGAATCCGGCGTGCTTTTGGCCCGCCTTGTTGTGGCTTTCATGCTGTGCACCGCGGCTCTTTCGCTCGCGTTCCTGAGCTTTGCCGCTTCGTCTTCATCCGACCCAACCGCCGCTGACCTCGCTACCGCGGTCGCGCCGACGTTCGGTCATCCGGTGATCAGCGGTCTCGGCGGAAACGGATTCGAGCAGGACCTGCGCGTCGATCCTTCGAACCCGACCCGCATCTACACCAGTGCGCCCGGCTCGCTCAGTTCGAATACGAGCTGGATCTGGCGTTCGCTCGACGGCGGGAAAACTTTCAAATGGATTCCGGGCTCGACGCCGTTGACGGGCAAGGCCGTCGTCTGCGCCGGCGGCGGCGACACCGAGCTTGGCGTGGACAGCGCCGGCCACGTTTATTTTGCCGATCTCACCCTCGCCAATTTCAGCACCGCGCGTTCGGACAACCAAGGCGCGACCTTTACCTGCAGCAACACCGGCGTGCCCGATGCGGTCGTCGATCGTCAGTGGTACGCCTTCGATGGCGATCCGACGAATGGTGGCGCGATTTACCTCACCAACGACGAAGTTGCCCAGTCCCCGGCAGTGTGTGGATCATCGGTGACAAGTTTCGGCGCGAACGTTCTGGTGATGTATCGATCGCCGGTTTCCGGCGCGAGCGCTACGGCCGGCGTCCAGTTCGGCTCAGCGAACAAGATCAGCTCCGCGACGGGATGCAACGAAGGGATCATGGGCAACAACGAAGTGAGCCCGATTGCTACGACGCTGGGTCAACCGATCGCGGTCAATCAGTACGCCACGTTACCCACGCCGGTGAAACATGTTTTCGTCGTGCATGACGATGCATCCTTCACCAAAATTTTTGTCGGCCGTTGTTTCCCCGTCGCGTTCGGCCTGCCGGTCTCGAACGTGAGCGATCCGAGCGGCCTCAATTGCACCGACATTCTCGTTGCCGATCTCGGCATGAATCACACCGGCGGAAATTTTCCGACGATGGCGATCGATAAGGCGGGCAATCTCTACGCGGTCTGGGAACAGGCGCCGGTCGATGCCAGCGGCAACGTTACCGGCGACACTATCCTGAAGTATTCGTTTTCGACCGATCAAGGCAACACTTGGTCCTCGCCGATGACGATCCCCGTCGGCTCCTTGCGCAACAACGTCTTCGCCTGGGTCGCCGCCGGCGATGACGGCCGCATTGGCATCGCGTGGTACGGCACGCCGGGCGCGCCCACTTATCCATCCACCGGCCCCGATGCCTGCTCGAAGACGTGCGACTGGAGTTTGTGGTACACCATGTCCACCAACGCGCGTTCCGCTTCGCCTGCTTTCACCGCACCCGTCCAGGCCAGCGAACATTTCAATCATCGCGGCAGCGTGTTCACCACCGGCATTGGCGGACAAGCGGGCGATCGCACCCTCGGCGATTTCCTTCAGCTGCGGATCGGCGCGCAAGGCGAAGCCGAAATCAGCTATGCCGATTCCAACAACATCGACGAAGGCACCACTCCGCACGCGATGTTCGTCCGGCAAAATGGTGGCGACGGTTTATTCGCCGCTACCTCGCCCCTGAACATCTCCGGCCTCGCGCCGTTCAATTCCGTTTCCGATCCGCCCGGCGACGGCCGTTATGAAACCAACGGCACCGTCAGCGATAACATGCCGCAGCTCGACATCATCGGCTCGAGCATGCGGCAGGTAACAACCGCGCCGTGCAGCGCCGGAGCACCCTGCTATGAAGTAACGATGCAGATAAATAATCTGAGCCTCGCACCGACGACCGCGCAGGACCCGGACACCGACCTAGTCTGGCTTACCCAGTGGTTGGTTCCATCCACGTCCGATCCTAACGGCGGAAAGAATTTCTTCGTTTACGCCGAGTCCAATAACGGCGGCGCGCTTCAGTGCTTCGCCGGAGAAAATGCAACGAACGTTATCGGCGGGGGCGTTACTCTCACTTATCCCGGCGCGACGGCGTTGCCGGCCGCGAACTGTGTCTTCACTGTGGGACCAAACGCTCAGATTAAAATCTACGTGCCCCTGTCCGCTGTTGCCGAAGCGAATCCGATCGACAACAAATTACACGAAGTCACCGCAAGCACGATGACGCTCCAGGGTCCGGCGAATTCAGTGCCGTCGCTCGGCGGCATTGGCGGTTCCTACTTCAACCTCATCGATGTCGTGCAGGGCTACGTGTTTGATCCCACGCTCCCGACGACTCCACCCGGCATTCAGCTTGTAAACATTTCCGGTCGCGCGCTCGTGCAAACCGGCGACAAGATTGCCGATGGCGGATTCATCGTTCGCGGAACGCCCGGCAAACGCGTGTTGTTGCGCGGGATCGGACCGTCACTCGCAGTGCCCGGTGCGCTCCAGGATCCGATGATCGAATTGCATGACGTAACTGGCGTGATCGTCGCGGTGAACGATAATTGGAAAGCCACCCAGCAGATCGAGATTCAGCAGACCGGTCTTCCGCCGAGTGACGATCGCGAATCAGCGATCGTGGCCACGCTCGCGGCCGGCAATTACACCGTTGTCCTGCGCGGCTCGGGTAACAGCACCGGTATCGGCGTGGTGGAAGTTTACGACCTCGATCCGCCCAGTGGCAGCGAGCTCGTAAACGAGTCCGTGCGCGCCGATGTGCAGACGAATGACAACGTGTTGATCGACGGCGCCATCATTGCCGGCGTTACCCAGAAACGAGTAATGTTCCGCGCGCTCGGGCCATCACTCAGCGTTGGTGGCACGCCTATCGCCGGGCGCTTGATGGATCCGGTAATGGAATTGCACGATACCAATGGCGCTCTTCTGGCGAGTAACGATAACTGGAAGACGAGCCCCAACGTCGCCGAGATTCAGGCCAGCGCCCTGGCTCCGCCTGACGACCGTGAATCTGCGATCCTCCTCCCGCTCAGTCCCGGCAATTACACCACGATTGTGCGCGGCGCCGGGGGCACCACCGGCATCGCCATCAACGAAATCTTCCGGCTCGATAATTGAGCGCGTCTACTTGAGCGGCCGCGCGACGAGGATTCCGGAGTCGGTTCGATAGCGAGCGAGGTAACTCGAGAGAGTGGAATCGATCACGACTTTGCCGTAGTTCCGCGGCGAAGACGCGTGCATGAAATGGAGCGAACCGTCAGCGACGCGCACCGCCAGGCCAACGTGCGACGTCGAATACAAACCGCCGCGATCGCGCGAGATGATTCCGATGATGTCGCCGCTCCGCAGTCTTGGTTCGATCGATGCGACGTGACTCTTCGGAATCTGGTAAAGCGGCCGGTTTGAGACACGTGCTTCCATCTCGCCCAAGGGCCCGAGCAACGATTTATTATGGGCCAGGTAACGATAGTGCCGCCAGCCGACAGTCATTTCCCGCGCGGAATGCGCGACGCTGGTTCCGCCGAGACTGCGGGTGAGATCTTCGACAAGTCCGCGCCGGTCATTGTCCGCGAGCCAGTCCTCCAGATAATGGAGCCGGGATAGATATTCGCCGGTGCATTGTCCGCCGCGATACCGGTCGAGCTCGATGTAGTGGAGCAATCGTTCCGGCGTCCAATTTTCCTCCGGTTCATTCAACATCCGCGCGAATCCGAGGGAAATTTCGTAGAACGTCCAGCAATCCATGCCGGTGAAATTCGCCGAGGCCGCTTCAAGGCGGTTGTCGATCTCGAGCGTGAACGATTTGTAACGCGTGCCGACGAGCGCGCGACCGACGGTCGCCGTCCGCTCGCCGATCGGCAGCGATTTCCAATTTTCCGACTTCGCCTTCGCGACCAGACTATCAAAGCGATCGCGCCCTTTGAAAACGGCGCTGAAGGGCAATTGGGATGCCGCGCCCGCCACCCCGAGCGTGAGCGCGATCAGTAACAAAATCGCAAAGGTCTTTCGCATGCGCGCGAATATAATGTGCGCGGCCCTTCGCGCTTCGTATTTTTGAGGTGGTGCACGATTTGTTTCAGGAAGCCGGAGACGAAATGGTGGAACGCGTCAGCGCTTCCGCTCCCCTGGCCGCGCGGATGCGGCCGCGGACCCTGGAAGAATTCGTCGGGCAGGAACACATTCTCGGGCCGGGAAAATTATTGCGGCGTGCGATCGAAGCGGACCGGCTGCCGTCACTAATTTTATCGGGCCCGCCGGGCACAGGCAAAACGACGCTCGCTCACGTCATTGCGGAAATGACGCACGGGAAGTTCGAGCGGCTCAGTGGCGTGGAGAGTAACGTGGCGGAGATGCGCAAAGTCGTGGCCGCGGCCGCGAACCGTCTGCGCACTTCGGGTAAGAAAACGATCCTGTTCGTCGACGAGATCCATCATTTCAACAAAGCGCAGCAGGACATTTTGCTACCGGATGTCGAAAGCGGAAATCTGCGACTGATCGGCGCGACGACTTACAATCCATTTTTCTACGTCAACAGCGCGCTAGTCTCGCGCTCCCAGGTGTTCCAGCTCGAGCCGCTCAAGATCCAGCAGCTCGAACAGCTCATCGATCGCGCGCTTTCCGACAAGGAGCGCGGCCTCGGTAATTACACTGTCAGAATTGATAACGACGCGCGGACCCACCTCGCGAAACTAAGCGACGGCGATGCCCGGAAATGTCTGAACGCGCTTGAAGTGGGCGTTCGCACGACGCCGGCCGACAACAAAGGCGTCATCCACTTTACGCTCGCGGTCGCAGAAGACAGCATCCAGCAGAAGGCGGTCGTCTACGACAAAAAAGGCGACGCGCACTACGACACGATCAGCGCGTTCATCAAAAGCATGCGCGCGTCTGATGAAAAAGGCGCGATCTACTGGTTGGCGAAAATGCTCCATGCCGGCGAAGACTTTCGTTTCATCGCGCGCCGGATCGTGATTTTTGCGAGCGAAGACGTCGGGCTCGCTGATCCGGAAGCATTACCGCTCGCGATCGCCGCGCAGCATGCGGTGGAATTTGTCGGGATGCCGGAAGCGCGCATTCCCCTCGCCCACGCCACCGCCTACATGTGCCGCGCGAAGAAAAGCCGCGAAGCCTACGAAGCCCTTGGCGCAGCGACGGAAGAAATCGAGAACGAACGCACCGAGCGCGTCCCCGAGCATCTCAAGAACAAACACTTTCCCGTGAACCCAGAACGGTGATCGCCTCGCGGGGGCAAGGCTTGATGGTTTGGCCGACGCGAATTAGCCTTCTACCGTGACTGCGTCGCAGATCATTGACGAGATCAAGAGCCTGCCGCCGGAAGAACAAGCCGGGGTTGTGCGCCTGATCTATCAGCTCGATGCCGAGCGCAAACTCAGTGGGCCTGAACTGTCGACATTGGCTGAACGTCTAATCAATGCCCAGGATCCTGTAGAAGCTTCGCGCGTCCGCGAGACCATTGTGCGGGGCTTTTACGGCACCGAGCGCGATGCCTAAAATCCGCCGGCGAAGCCTGCCGCCGGCTCTCTTGGATCACTTGCTTGATCGCATTCGCTCGCGCGAGATTTCGCCGGACCAGTTGGGCGAGTTTGCGCACTGGCTTGATTCTGCGCCTGACGTTCCGCTGGGCAAATGGTTCAAACGATTCAGCGGCATGAGTGTTTGCGGCGAGGGCGAACTGGTTAAGACTTTCTTGCGACAGGGTCAGGCAGCGTCAGGCGAAGAAGTTGGGTAGCTACGCAGCGTTTTCTACTTTCTACTTTAGACTTCCTACTTTTAATAGCCACTTCCCGGTGAATCCGGAACGCTAGATTTTATGTTCAAGAAACTCATGGTCCTTTTCGCTTTTGCGCCCTGGGCTCTCGCCTTCGCTGCGGTAGCGCCCGAAACCGAACCCAAAATCAAAGAAAACCCGCAGATCGCCGCGGTTCTCTCCGAGATTTCCGCGAAGAACATTGAGGCGACGATTCGGAAACTCGTCAGCTTTGGAACACGGCACACCCTTTCCGACCCGCAGAGCGAGACTCGGGGCATCGGCGCGGCGCGACGCTGGATTCAGTCGGAGTTCGAGCGTTACAGCAAGGAGAACGGCGGGCGCCTCGAAGTCACTTTGGACGATTTCACCCAACCGCCCGGCGAACGCAATCCGCAGCCGGTCCAGGTCGTCAATGTCGTGGCGACTTTGCCCGGCACGCAGCCGGAATCGCGCGATCGCATCTACGTCGTGACCGGTCACTACGACTCGCGCGTCACCGACGTCATGAACGCCACCGCCGATGCGCCCGGCGCGGATGACGATGCTTCCGGCGTGGCCGCCGTCATGGAAATGGCGCGCGTCATGTCGAAAAAGAACTGGGACGCGACTCTCGTTTTCATCGCGGTCGCCGGCGAGGAACAGGGACTGTTCGGTTCCACTCACTGGGCCAAAATGGCGAAGGAGAAGAACTGGAACATCGCCGGCATGATTACCAACGACATCATCGGCAGCTCGCACGCCGACGGAGTTCTGGCTCATCGACGATGAAAAGACCGTCCTTCGGTACGCTCAAAGCCTCGGCGATCAGATAGAAAATGCCGCGTTCCCCGTCGCTCATTTCTTTGGCGTGGTAGGCGCCCGTTTTTCCGCGGCCGCGCGCCTCGATACGGGCGCCGTCGATAACCAACTCTCGCGCGGGCAAGACCGTCTCCCAGATCTCCTTCACGATGTCCAAACGAGTTTCTTGCGGAGTAATGTATTGCTCCGCTTTGCCGTGACGCATCGACACCCGATACTTGTCACTCACGGAAAAGCTTTCCGAGACTAAGAGTGTGACAAGGTGATTGAAGTCATTCAGCAATGCGATCGCGGGGTTATTCTGCCACCGTTGTGATCTCCAGAGACCCGAATCGTTCGTGGCAGAGACGTGTCCGATCCGCAGTTGCCGCTCAGCTTCTTCCAAATCCGTCGGCTGCACGCGATCAGGGAATGTCAGTGATCTATGCGCGGAGACGCGACGGTTAGCGGCGATGTCCTTTTCGTCCAGCCACGCACCGAAACGAGTCTTCCCTGAACCGTTCGCGCCAATCACCACCAAAACGCGGTCGTTCAGCGGAAGGGAGTATCCCTGCGGATACTTCGTCGAAGGCGGCAGCGGTATATGCCGTACAGAGGATTCGGTCATCGGAATGGGTCGAACACTACACTCGATTTGGATATATTGACCTTTGCTCAAACGTCGCGTTGGATTACTGACCCGGGCCAAGGGCGACGTCAGTGACGGTGGCGAGGGCCGATCACCATTGAACCCGGACCTCTACCTCGACCTCTGAGTCTACCGGAGCAAGACAATCAGCTTCGCAAGGATGTCCTCGATTGTGGCGGGCGGGAGTTTGCCGGCGAATGTGGCGACGCGTGCTGTCCAATCCAGGCTCTTTGCCTGATCGCAGAGGACCGCGCCGCTAACGGGCAAGCCATCAGGAAGAACGACTTCGAAGGGATAACCTTTGATCCGGCCCGTGATCGGGCAAAACAATGCGAGGCTCGACCGCTGATTGTAGGCGCGCGGAGAAAGCGCTACGGCTGGCCGCCGGCCCGCTTGTTCATGACCGGCCTTGCGGGTCGAACTGGAGCCACACCAAATCGCCGCGATCCGGAACGTAACGCCGCGCCATTACCAGACTTCTTTGCCTCGCGCCGAGGAGGAATCGGTTTCGGCGTGGCGATTTTTACGGGTGATTCCCGCAACGAGATCTGACAGTTCGTAGGTTTTGCCTGCGATCGGAGCGATGACAAGACGTCCTCGCGTGACGCGAACGTCGACCGGTTGCCCTTCGGCCACGGCAATTTCGTTCGCGTAAGCGCGCGGGATGCGGAGGGCGAGGCTGTTGCCCCACTTTTGTAAGACGGTCGTCATGTATCTACATTATAGACACGCCAGAAAAACGACAAGCAGAAACGGTCGGGGGGCCATCCCGCCGCTTCAATTCTGATCCAAGACGGCGGCCCATAGGCCCGCGGCTACAGTTATGCGCCCACGGTAATACTCACCGATTTGCTCCACTGTCCGACGCGTGGCGCGGTAGGTCCATTTCCGCCTGCGGATGTGACGAGTGCCTCGCTTTGCGCGAGGCTTCCGCGTGCCTGGCCTTTTTGATTGGCTCCAGATTCGCGACCTGATGTTTGCCAATCGGGTGTTTGTCTCGCCGATGTGTCAGTACTCGAGCGAAAACGGGTACGCGAACGACTGGCATTTTGTTCATCTCGGCAGTCGCGCGGTTGGTGGCGCTGGACTGGTGCTGACGGAGGCGACGGCAGTTCTGCCGGAGGGTCGGATCAGTCCACAGGATCTCGGGATTTGGGAAGATGGGCACATCGAGATCCTGACGAAGATTGTCGGATTCATTCACGAACAAGGGAGCGTCGCGGGGATGCAGCTGGCGCATGCGGGGCGCAAGGCAAGCACGAGCCGCCCTTGGGAAGGGCACGATGCCGTTCCAGAAAACGAAGGCGGCTGGAAGAAGGTCGTAGCGCCGAGCGCGATTCCGTTCTCGGGGACTTATCCGATGCCGCAGCCGCTGACGCGTGCTGGCATCCGCGAAGTGGTCGATGCGTTTGCGACAGCGGCGCGCCGCGCGTGCCAGGCTGGGTTTCGTGTCGTGGAGATTCACGCGGCGCACGGTTACCTGTTACATGAATTCTTGTCGCCGCTGAGCAACGAGCGCGAGGATGATTATGGCGGTTCGTTCGAAAATCGGACGCGGCTTTGTCGTGAGGTGGTGACGGCGGTTCGATCGGCGTGGCCGAAGGAATTGCCGTTATTCATCCGCATCTCTGCGACGGATTGGGTCGAGGGCGGATGGACGATCGAAGAGTCGGTGAAACTCGCGACCGAATTGAAGGAGTTGGGAGTCGATCTCATCGATTGTTCGTCCGGCGGCAATGCGTTTCACGCGAAGATCCCGGTTGGCGCTGGTTACCAAACGGCGTTCGCCGAGCGGATACGGCGCGAAGCCGGAATCATGACAGGCGCGGTTGGGATGATCACGGCGCCGGAACAAGCGGAACACATCGTGCGAACCGGACAAGCCGACGCAGTGATCATGGCGCGCGAGTTTTTGCGCGATCCCTATTGGCCGCTGCGCGCGGCGAATGAGCTGGGGCAGCCAATCGCGTGGCCGGTTCAATACCTTCGCGCAGCTCCGAAAGGCGCGCAGCCGCGCGAACCGGTGGACCTGAAGAGTTTCCAATCGTGCTTCGAAGAACAGCACGGAGTGCCGGAAGAGTGACGGAGGGCGGAGGCCAGAAATCGGAGGTCAGACGGTCAGCGACAGGACTGTTACTTTGCCGCTTTGGGCGGCGGTTCCTTGAACGCCTCGAGCGACGCGAGTGTCTTGTCGATCTCTTTGATGTGGATCTCGCCGGAAACTTCATCGGCCGCCCAGACCAACGCGAAGTACCGTTGACCGTCGGCAGTAAACGCCGCCACCGAGAGGCGCAGCTCGAACCCGTCCTTTTCCCCTTCGCCCTGGCCGCCAAAGAAAGTTAAGCCGGCTTGTTTTTGCTCGGCCACTTTCCCGATCTTCACGTCGCTGTAATCTGCGCTCACTTTTTTGGTAACGATCGCAAACGCGTCCTGGAGGTTCTTCGCCGTCGGGATGGGGAATACGGAAATGATTACCTTCGCATCCTTCGCCGGGCGCGACGTCACGTTGTCTCCTTCGACAGCCGTTTGCCAGTTGTCCGGCATTTGAATCGAGAACTGGGGATTTTCTTTCGGAAGATCAAACCGTCCGGCGAACGCGATCTCCGCGCCGAATATTATGATTGTCAGGAGACGTCGAAGTTTCATTCAGGGAAAAAGCCGGCAGATGACGGCGCGCGCGAGCAAGTCAAAGATATTGGGTGGGCCAAAACTCCTCCACGTCAGCCGACGATCTGCTTGGGCGCTTGCATCCGCAACTGGCGAGTTGGTTTCGCGGCGCGTATCCGAATTTCACGCACGCCCAGCGGCTCTGCGTGCCGGCCATTCTGGATCGCGAATCGATCCTTCTGACTTCGCCAACCGGGAGCGGCAAAACGCTGGCGGCGTTTCTCGGAATTTTTGACGCTTTGCTCCGGCAACTCGATCGCGGCCCACTCAGCGCGAACGTCCGATGCATTTACGTTTCGCCGCTGCGCGCGCTCGCTTACGACATCGGAAAAAATGTCCGGGCCCCGATCGTCGGGATGGGGCTCGAGAAAAAATTACGGATCGCTTTGCGAACTGGCGATACGTCGAGTGCCGAGCGCGTGAAGCTCCGCGAACGCGGCGCGCACATTCTCATCACGACGCCGGAAAGTTTGGCCGTGATGCTGGCGCAGGAAAGTTACGCGCGCCATCTCGCGGAGTGCGAGTTCGTCGTGGTCGATGAACTGCATTCGTTCGCGGGGAACAAACGCGGCGCCGATCTGACATTGTCGCTCGAGCGGCTCGAGCGACTCTGTAGCCGTCGCCCTGTGGGCGACGCTGGAGAAAATGTTGCGACGCCGGTCTCGCGCTTCCCGCAGGGAAGCGGCTACAGAAGATACCGCAGCGCGCTCTGCCGCATCGGACTTTCGGCAACGGCCGCGCCGCTTGACGTGCTGGCGCGTTTTCTCGTCGGCGAAAATCGCCAATGCCGGATCGCGGAAGCGCAGACGGAAAAGGAATCACTGGTCGAAGTATTCTCGCCGATTCGCCGGAAACCGTATCCGCCCGCGGGCTATACCGGGGTGCGACTCTACGCGGAGCTGGCGGAATTGATTCGCCGCCGGCAATCAGTTCTCGTTTTCACAAATGTCCGATCGGCGGCGGAACAAGTGGGTTTGCGACTGAAGGAATTACTGCCTGAGCTCGCGGCGCAGATCGAGATTCATCACGCGTCGCTCGATCGGAGCGTGCGCCTGGAAGTGGAAGACCGTTTGAAAAACGGCGAGCTGCGCGCGGTCGTTTGCTCGACGAGCCTGGAGATGGGGATCGACATCGGCGCCGTCGATCTCGTGGTGATGGTGGCAACGCCAAAAGGCGTGTCTCGCGCCATTCAGCGAATTGGTCGCTCAGGTCATTCGCTCGATCGCAACAGTCACGGCGTCCTGGTTGCCACCAACATTAACGATCTCGTGGAAGCGACCGTGACGGCAAAGCTGGTCCGCGAACGCGCCCTCGATCCGATCAGGATTCAGGAGAAGCCGTACGATGTTGTCGCTCAGCATGTCGTCGGTTTGGCAGCGGTGGCATCAATCAAAGCCGAGGATGTTTTCGAATTGCTTCGGCGCGCCTATCCATTTCGCGAACTGACGCGCCAAGAATTCCATCGCATTCTGGAATATCTGGAGGGCGGAGGCGCCGCGCTCCAGCAGCAATACAGTGGCGTCTTCGGCAAAATCCGAATCGATGACGGCCTGATTTCTTTGGCGCATCCGCGGATCGCGCGCGAATTCCTGGTCAACATCGGCACGATCCATTCGGAAGGATTCGTTCACGTGCTCCTGCGCCGGCGACGGCTCGGATCGGTCGAGGAAAATTTCATCAAGCAGCTGCGGATCGGCGATCTGTTCGTGCTCGGCGGACGAATCGTACGATTGATCGATACCGGCGTGCAGGAAGCGTACGTCGAACGGGCCGACGGCCAGTTACCGACGGTGCCCCGCTGGAATGCGGCGAAGATGCCGCTCACTTCCGGTCTCGCCCGGGCAGTCCGCCAATTGCGCACCGAATTGGACGCGCAAGTTCGAAACAGTTCCGATGACGACGCGATCGCCGATTGGCTTGTCGAACATTACGAAATCTCGACCGCGAATGCCCAGGCGATCATCGAATTGTTTCGCGCGCAGCTGAGCATTTCCGACGTTCCGGTCGGCCGAAAAATGTTGATCGAGCTTTATCGCGAAGGCCAGCACACTCATTACTTTTTCCATTCGCTTATCGGGCGGAGTGCCAACGATGCCTTGTCCAGAATCGTGGCCTTGCGCGTGAAGGATCGGATTGGTGGAAACGCGCTCGTCACGATCGACGACTATGGGTTCCTCCTCACCTTGCGTCGTTTCCAGGAACTGCCGCTTGTCGATTTGCAGTCCTGTTTCGCGCGCACGAATGCGGAGAGAGATCTCGCCGCCGCCCTGCGCGGATCGGAATTGGTGAAGTGGCAGTTCCGCGGCGTGGCCCAAACCGGATTGATGGTGCCGCGCAATTTGCCGGGGAAGAAACGCAAACAGAAACAACTAAGCTGGAGCGCCGAGGTGTTGTTCCGTGTTTTGGAACGCCATCGGATCATCCGCTCTTGATCGAAGCGTACCGCCAGGCGACGCATACCTTTCTGGACGCAGAGGCCGCCTATCGATTTCTCGACGAGGTTCGGGACTTCGACTGGAAGCTGCTCGAGCTGCCGACCGTGTCTCCGTTTTCGTTCGCGATCTATGCCAGCGTGATCAAGGAGAACATGATGCTGGAGGATCCGACGGCGGCGATTGAGCGGATTTATCGCGAGATGTACGCAAAAGTTGAAAGCGTGACGGCGTCCTCGCGATCGTAGTCGAATGAGCTGAAACGCGAAAGGAGTGGGACCTTTCGATCCCACTCCTCCCACACATGAGCGAGGCTTCTCCTTAGCTTTGCTCTGCGAAATTTACGTTTTGGCCTGCGAAACCACTTCGTTGAGTTTGAAGATTGGCAGGAACATCGCGATCACGATGCCGCCGACGATCACACCGAGAAAAACGATCAGCAGGGGCTCGATCAACGAGGTCAACGCGTCCAGCATCGCTTCGATTTCTTCGTCCCAGAAATCAGCCATCTTCTCGAGCATCGTATCGATTTTGCCGGTGGCTTCGCCCGCAGCGACCATTCGCAGCATCATCGGCGGGAAGATCGTTTTCTTCGACAGTGCCACGGAAAGGTTATCGCCTTTCTCCACGTCGGCACTCACGCCCTTAATGCTCATCTCGACGACGTGGTTACCCGACGCGCCGCCCACAATGTCGAGCACTTCGAGGATTGGAACACCGCTCCGGATGAGCTGCGCAAACGTGCGCGCGAACCGGGACATGCAAATCTTGTGAATCAACGGGCCGAACACCGGCAGTTTCAGTTTCCAACGATCCCAGAGCTGTTTGCCGCGCGTCGAGCGGAGGAAGGTTCGGATGCCGAAGAAGATGGCCCCGATTCCGCCAAGCAGGAAATACCATTCGCCACGCATGAAATCGCTGACATCGATGAGGAACTGCGTCGGCGCCGGAAGCTTCGAGCCGAAGTCCTGGAAGATTTCGCCAAAGATCGGGACCACCTTCACAATCAGGAAGGTTGTAATCGCCATCGCGATGCAAATGACGATGACCGGGTAGGTCATGGCCGACTTGATCTTCTTGCGCAACCGCGCGCTGGCTTCGAGGAAGCCGGCGAGACGGTCGAGAATCTCCGCGAGCAAACCGCCGTGCTCACCGGCCTTCACCATGCTTACGAAAAGCCGATCGAACACCCGGGGATGTTTCGCGATCGATTCGTTAAAAGTTTCACCACCCTGCACGCGGGTGGTTACGTCACTGATGATATGGCGCAGGCTCTTTTGGCGTTTTGGATCGCACTGGTCATAAAGAGCAGTCAGGGCCTGGACCAGCGAAATGCCGGCCTCGATCATCGTGGAAAGCTGTCGGGTAAAAAGAACAAGATCGGTCTCTTTGACCGACCAGGTTTTCTTTCGCGATTTGGTCGCAGTGGCTTTCTGCTGAAGCGACAAAACCATCAGGCCACGGCTCATCAGGCTGGTGACGGCGTTGTCTTCGTTCAGCGCATCTTGAATCCCGGAAACGATCTTCCCGGACATATCTCGGGCTTGGTAGGAGAAGGTGATCATGTTATGGTAATTATATTCCGTATAGCAGCTACGGTGCCACCCCTTTCGCTCTCCCCTTCCTAAAGCCGGTCTTGAGAGAGGCTTCCTCCGGGTCGATCATCGCCCGACTATGCCTGTCGCTGCCGAACTTGAGCCGATCACCTTGGGGATCTGGATTTGGCGCTTCTACGATCCAGCTATCAAGGCCGACCTCTTTTCCACGGCGATCAAAACCAGCCACGGCATCTATCTCGTTGATCCAGTTCCCCTGGCGCCCGATGCGACTTCCGAGCTCAGTGAACAGGGGGCCATAGCCGGAATCGTGGTTACGAACGAGAACCACGGGCGCGCCGCGGATGACTTCGCTCGGCGATTCCAAGTCGAGGTTTACGACCGCGGAAGTATCGGATCGGGACTGGGCGCGATTTCAATCGAGGGCGGTCCCGCTGGCGAGATCGCGGTCTATTGTGATGCCGATCACGGGACGCTGATCATCGGAGATGCCCTGATTAACTTCGAACCGCACGGCTTCACGCTACTTCCATCGAAATACTGTTCGAACGCGAAACTCATGCGCAAATCATTGCCGAAGCTCCTGGATTATCAGTTTGAACGAATGCTTTTCGCCCACGGCACACCGATTTTGACCGCCGCGCGGCAACGCCTGGAGCAGCTCTTACTTCAACGCTGAAGTCGAATGGACAGACCCGCAGAAAACTTCGTCTCGCGTTTCCTGCGGTTGATCCGTTTTTCTCACACGATCTTCGCGCTTCCGTTCGCCCTGGGCGCGTTGCTTGTGGCAGCGAACGGCCGGCCGACAGCACGGCTTTTGATTCTGGTGGTGATCTGCATGGTCCTGGCACGCACTGCTGCGATGTTGTTCAATCGGTTGATCGACTGGTCCATCGACCAACGAAATCCTCGAACGGCTGCGCGGCACCTGCTCGTTAACAAACCCGCCGCGTGGATCATGCTGCTGGTGACTGCGGCGGGTTTCGTCTTCGCCAGTGCCGCAATAAATCAGCTGACGGGCTTGCTGGCACCGGTTGCTCTCGCAATCATTTTCTTTTACTCGCTCACAAAACGCTTCACCAGCGCGACCCATTTTTTTCTCGGGCTCGCGCTCGCCATCGCGCCGGCTGGGGCGTGGATCGCCGAAAAGGGCCGCCTTGATTTGCCACCGTTAATCCTCGGAACCGGCGTGATCTGCTGGGTGGCCGGGTTCGATTTGATTTATGCGACGCAAGACGTGGACTTCGACCGGCGCGAAGGTCTGCGTTCGTTAGTCGTGCAGCTCGGGGTCGCCGGGAGCCTGCGACTCGCGCAATGGCTCCACGGGTTCATGCTTTTGGCGCTGATCGGTTTCGGGTTAACGGCGAACCTCGGGGCCGCTTATTACGCCGCCATGCCGCTCATCGCCCTGGCGCTGGTCTACGAACATCACAGTGCGGGCAGCCTCGACCTCGCCGGGATGAACCGCGCCTTCTTCCAGAGCAACGCGTTCGTCAGCGCCCTCTTTGTCGTCGCGGTCGCGATCGATCGCTGGATCTAATTCGGCTCGAGCTGCGCGATCCGTTGCGCGTGCCGGCCGCCTTCAAAATCCGTTGTGAGCCAGACCCGCACGATCGCCAGGGCGGTTTCTTCGGCGATCACTCGCTCGCCCATTGAGAGAACGTTCGCGTCGTTATGCTGACGCGATAACCGCGCCGTCTCTTCGTTCCAGCAAAGCGCACAACGAACGCCACGCACTTTGTTCGCGGCAATCGCTTCGCCGTTGCCCGAACCGCCGAAAACAATCCCGCGATCGCATTCGCCTTTGACCACCGCTTCCGCCGCCGGTCGGATAAAGAGCGGATAATCGACCGGTTCTTCACTGAACGTGCCGAAATCCTTCACCTCGTGTCCCAGCTCCACCAGGAGCGCCTTCACTTTTTCTTTGTAACGGAAACCGGCGTGGTCCGTGCCGAGCGAGATTTTCATGTCGCGCGTTTCTAATCCCGCGGCGAGGCGAGTGTCGAGCGAAAGCCGTCAGGCGGTGCCGTGAAGTTTTGCGAGTTCACTCCAGATTTCGCGCTCCCGTTCCGTCAGCTTTTTTGGAATTTGGACCTCCACTTCGACAAATAAATCGCCCCGCGTTCCGCTCGCTGTCGGCATTCCATGTCCGCGCAACCGGAAACGTTGGCCACCTTGCGTGCCCGGCGGAATTTTTAAGCGCGCCTGACCTTCGAGCGTGGGCACGCCCAGCTCACCGCCCAGCGCGGCTTGCCAGGCCGGCAACTTAACCTCGTGGATCAAATCATTCCCTTCGACTGTGAAATCCGGATGACGCGCCAGGCGCACGCGTAAAAAAAGATCGCCGCTTTTCCCGCCCCCGGCGCCGGCTTCTCCCTGGCCGGCGAGGCGAATGCGTTGTCCCTCGTGCACGCCTTTCGGAATCTTGACCTGATAACTTTCCACCTTGTTGGAATTTCCGCGCCGCAATGAAATCGGACGCTTCGATCCGTGAAGCGCTTCCTCGAGCGTAACCATGATGTCCGCTTCGACATCGCTTCCGCGTTCGGCTCCAGGCGGGCGTTGGCCAAAAGGACTTCCGCCGCCGAAACCTGCCTGCCGCCCGCCGCCGAAAAACGCCTCGAAGAAATCGCTGAAGCCAGTCCCGCCGAATTCGAATTCGACGCCGCCATCGCCGGTGGAATAGCGCTGAAACCCGCCGCCCGGCTGCGCGCCCCAACCCGGAGGCGGTTGAAAGCCGCCGCCCGGCTGGTTCCAATTCGCCCCCAGCTCGTCGTATTTCTTCCGCTTATCCGGATCACCAAGAACTTCGTAGGCTTCGTTGAGCTGCTTGAATTTTTCTTCCGCGGTCGCCTTGTCCTTGTTGACGTCGGGATGGTACTTGCGCGCGAGTTTGCGGAACGCCTTGCGGATCTCGTCGTCGCTCGCCGTTTTCGAAACGCCAAGGGTGTCGTAATAATCTCGGAATTGAACGGCCATTGTTTCCGGCAAAGTTTCGATGGGTAGCGCCGCCGTGCAACCGCAGTATCGTCGAGCATGCGTGATCTGGGCAGGATGTTGGCCGTTCTCGGCGGCGTCATCATGATCGTCGGGATCGCATTATGGGCGGGCCTTGGCGCGGGCTGGCTCGGCCGTTTGCCCGGCGACATCCGAATCGAGCGCGCCAACAGTGCGTTTTATTTTCCCATCGTCACCTGCATCATCATAAGCATTGTGCTTACGCTGCTCATGTCGCTCTTCCGCCGCTGACGCGCACCAATGCCACGCGCGCCGCGCCGACAACAGCTTCTGGATGAACATGTCGCGCGCCTGCGCCAATGCCGGCGTTGCCCGCGCATGTTGCCGCCACCCGTCTCTGGCGGTCCGGTTTTGAGCAACGTCGTGCTGATCGGTCAGGCTCCCGGTGTGAAGGAACCTGTTCTCGCCAGACCGTTCGCCTGGACGGCCGGCCGAACTCTTTTCCGCTGGTTTCGGGAATTTTGCGCGATGAGCGAAGATCGGGTCCGCGCGAAAATTTATTTCGCGGCTGTCTGCCGGTGTTTCCCGGGGAAAACTGCGGCCGGCGGCGATCGCGTTCCCGCGCCGGACGAAATTCGAAATTGCTCGAGCTGGATGAACGACGAGATCGATCTGCTTCGGCCCGACCTGATCATTCCCGTCGGCAAACTGGCGATCGCGCAATTCATTCCTTTCGAAAAACTGGATGAAGTCGTGGGCCGATCGTTCCGCATTCGCGACAAGCGCCGGGCGTTCGATTTAATTCCGCTGCCGCACCCGTCGGGCGCGTCGCCGTGGCATCGCATTCCGCCCGGTCTCGGATTGCTTCGAAAAGCGATGCGTCTCGTTGCACGCCATCCGGCAATGCGGAAATTGAAAAACAAATGACCGCCAAAGTTCTCACGCGCGCCGATCTTCCCGAGTCCGACAAATGGGATCTCACCCACCTCTTCGTCAGCGCAGATAAATGGTCGGAAGATTTCGCCTGGCTCCAGAAGACCTACCCAGGGATCGTCGAGTGGAGGGGCCGCCTCGGCGAATCCACTGTAACGCTCGCCGCCTGCCTCGAGTTTGAGAAGTCCCTCGATCTGAAAATCGAACGACTCTATCATTTCGCCTCGCTCCAGCTCGCCGAGGATAGCGCGAATCCGGATTACCTCGCGCGGATGGGCCAGCTTCAGAACCTCCTCACGAAGATCAGTGAAGCCGCTTCCTTCATGGGTCCGGAAATCCAGGCAATCCCCGACGACAAGTTCACGCAGTTCCTCGAAGACCCGGCGCTGGCCGAATGGAGAATCGCGTTGAAAAAAATCCGCCGAATGAAGCCACACGTTTTATCCGAGCGCGAAGAACGCCTGCTCGCCCTCGGCAGCGCAGCGCTCGATGGTTACGACGAGACGTTTTCCCAATTAACCGACGTCGACATGAAGTTCGGCGTCCTGATTGACGCGAAGGGCGAAGAAAAACCGCTCACCCAAAGTTCGTTCAGCTCGTTCCTGGTGAAACGTGATCACGAGCTGCGCAAGCGGGCGTTTGACCAGTTCTACGACGAATTTCAGGACCACCAGTTTACGCTCGCGGCCTCGCTTGCCTACTCGGTCAAAGCCGATGTCTTCCGCGCCCGTGCCCGAAATTATCCTTCCGCGCTCGAAGCCTCACTTTTCCGCGACGACATTCCGGTCGCCGTTTACGATGGGCTTATTGGGGCCGTGCGAAATAATTTTGCGCCCCTCTTTCGCTACTACGAATTGCGACGCCGCGTCCTCGGTCTCGCCGAACTTCACCACTATGACACCTATGTTCCCTTGGTCCCGGAAATCGAGTCGCACGTTTCTTTTGACGAAGCGACCGAGACAATCCTCTCCGCCTTCGCACCACTCGGTCCCCAATACACCGCCGCGTTAGCCGAAGGTGTGCGCGGCCGCTGGTGCGACCGATACGAGACGAAGGGTAAGCGGAGCGGAGCGTTTTCGTCCGGCAGCTTCGGCGCGCCACCCTACATTCTGATGAATTACAAGAGCGACGTCTTCTCCGATGTCTACACATTGGCACACGAAGCCGGTCATTCGATGCACACCTGGTTGTCGCAGCGATCGCAGCGCTACCAGGATTACAACTACCCAATCTTCCTCGCTGAAGTCGCGTCGACGTTTAATGAGGAACTGCTTACCCATCACCTCCTCGAAAAGACCGCCGACAAAAAAATGCGCGCCTACATCATCAATCGCCAGATCGACGACATTCGCGGCACGCTTTTCCGGCAAACCATGTTCGCCGAGTTCGAGAAAATCATTCACGGCATCGAAGAGCGCGGCGACGCGCTGACGCTCGACGTTTTCAAATCGCAATATCACGCGCTCCTCGAAGCGTACTTCGGATCCGGCGTCGTGCTCGATCCGCAGCTTGATCTTGAATGCCTGCGTATCCCTCATTTCTACAACGCGTTTTATGTCTACAAATACGCCACCGGAATTTCCGCCGCGGTCGCGCTATCCGAGCGTGTTCTCGAGAAGCAATCCGGCGCCGTTGAGGCCTACCTGAATTTCCTGAAATCCGGCGGCTCAAAGTTTCCGCTGGAGACGCTGCAAGACGCCGGGGTCGACATGAAAACGCCCGCGCCGATCGAGAGCACGCTGCGTCTTTTCGACCGGCGGCTGAACGAGTTGGAAACGCTCCTCCTGTAGCCGGCAAGTAGAGTAGCGCCGCGGACCCCATGGCAAGCGATTTGCTAAAGAGGGAACCGTGCAGTTCGAATGGCAGTTGCAGGCCGCCTGCGGCTACGCAGAGCTAGGCATGACACGCGAGTCGCTTGCTGAACTCGACGCGATCGACAAACGCCATCAGAGCCGCCCCGAAGTCCTTCAACTTCGTCTCCATCATCTGATGCGGAAAAAGAAATGGGCGCTCGCCCTCCGCGTCAGCCAGAAACTTTGCCGCGTCGCGCCCGATGCCGGAGCTGGTTTTCTCCACGCCGGTTTTTGCCTTCACCAGCTCGGCAAAACCGCCGAAGCCAAGAAGCTCCTCATCACTGGTCCCGTCGCGCTCCTCAAAGAGCCGATTTATTATTACAACATGGGTTGCTACGAAGCCCTGCTCGGCAATGTCCACGATGCCGAAGCGAACCTCCAGATCAGCTTCAAGATGGACAGCTCCTTCCGCGATCTCGCCAGGAAGGACCCGGATTTGAAGGCGCTTCACGCAGTGATTTGAAGGCGCCCCCTCCGTCGTTCGCTCGGCGGTTTATAAACCGCCGTTCCTTGAAGCTTCACGCGATTCCGCGCGCCAGCTCACTTTCCCATAGGATAAATTCGGTCGGCGTCAGCGTCGCTTTCTCTGGATTACGGCGAATGTAACGGACGCAGTTCGCAAAATGTTCCTGGTCGCGAACAAGCCGATCGAAGTAATCGCGTTGCCAGAAACTGCCAGATCGGCCAAGAAGCTTGTTTACCTGACGCGCAGTGAATCCTTTCCAACTGCGGATCAATTTTTCCAGAGGCCATTCGGAATTTTGAACAAACAACGCGTGCACGTGATTCGGCATCACCGCGAATGAAATCATCACAAGGCGTTCCCCTTCAAAATGGCGCAATGTCTCCGCGACGATTTCTGCACAATCATGGCGTCGGAGGAGGCAGCGCCATAACCTTGGTCGAGCCAGTGTTCCAATGCGCCTGAAAAGCGCTGATGGTATTCGAGTTCGATTTCGAAATTCCATGGCTCGGGATGCAGGCGGAGCCACGCTTCGCGTTCATCCCGCCATCGACCGAGAACATTTGCAGGAATTGAATCCGCGAGCCGGAAGGTGACGAAATAAGTCGCGCCGTTTTGTTGCCAATGCGGCAAACGATTTTCCGTGTGTCGAATCTCCGCGTACGGATTGAAGAATCGCAGCTCGTTCATTGGGGAACGCGCCGAGTCTACTTATCTCGCGGCCGTCCAAGCAAGCCCCAAGGAGCGGCGGTTTACAAACCGCCGAGGAAGCCATGGGGCGGTTTGGAAAGCGCCCCTCCTTGGTCTACGCTCGGCGGTGAATCACAAGCGCGTCGCGCGATTATTCGACGAAAATTTCTCGCGTTACGGCGAACTCGGCGCAGCTATTTCCATTTGGCGGCACGGCGAAGAGATTCTCGAATTGCACGGCGGATTCCGGGACGCGAAGCGCGAGCAGCCGTGGACGGCGGACACCGTCGTTCTCTTCTGGTCGGCGACGAAAGGTCTTGGAAGCGCGTGTCTGCTTCACGCTCTGCAGGAGCGCGAGATCGGGCTCGAACGACGGGTCGCGGAATTCTGGCCGGAATTTGCTCAGGGGGAAAAAAGCGAAATAAGCTTCGAGCAATTGCTGTCCCATCAAGCCGGCCTGAGCGCGGTCGAGCAGCCGGCCGACGTTCTAAATTACGACGCGGTTATTGCCGCCTTGGAAAAACAAAAACCGCTTTGGCCGCCGGGAACAGCGCACGGCTATCACGCCCGAACCTTCGGATTCCTCGTCGATGAATGCGTTCGGAGATTAACCGGAAAGCGCATTGCAGAATACTGGCGCGAGAAATTGGCCGAACCGCTCGGACTCGACATTTGGATCGGTCTGCCGGAATCCGAGGACTATCGCACGGCGACTATGTATGCCGCGAAAGCCGGCGGCGAACAAAAGCCCGCTGAATTTTATCGCGAGCTCGCTACGCCGGGAACGCTCGTCCAGAAAACGTTTACCTCACCGCCCGGCCTGCATTCCATCGCCGCGATGAACAACCGGGAGAATCGCGCCTCGAGCATCGTTTCCTTCAGCGGGATTGGCAGCGCGTCGTCGCTTGCGAAGTTCTACGGAGTGCTCGCGAATAGCGGCGAAATGGAAGGCCGCCGTTACTTCAACATGAAGACGATCGCGCAGATGACCACGCCGCTTGTCTCCGGCACCGATTGCATCCTGCAAATCCCGACCTCGTTCTCCGCCGGGTTCATGAAAGATCCTCCTGGCACGGAGCCACGCATTTTCGGTCCGTCACCATCCGCTTTCGGCCATCCCGGCGCTGGCGGGAGCAACGCTTTCGCCGATCCGGAAAACGGCATTTCCTTCGCTTATGTCATGAACCAGATGGAGCAATCGCTCTTGCCTAACGAGAAGTCGCGCCGGCTGGTAGATGCGATTTACGCTATTCGCCCATGACCGTGACGACGATCCTGCGGTGATGAGCGGCGCGCCGGTGTTCGAAGAGAAAAACTCCCTGCCAGGTCCCGAGCTGTAGCTTGCCGTCGGCGATCGGGATTACTTCACTCGTGCGCGTCAGGGCCATGCGAATGTGCGAAGTGCTGTCGTCCGGCCCTTCATCGTCGTGCTCGTAATCGGCGTCCTCCGGGACGAGTCGCTCGAAGAACTTCTCCAAATCGCGTCGCGCGGCCGGCGCGGCGTTCTCCATGATCACGAGACTGCAACTCGTGTGGCGAACGAAGACGGTTACGGTCCCGGTCGCGATTTTGCTCCGCGTCACGATCTTCTCGACTTCGCCGGTAATTTCGTAAGTCCCCTTGCCTTTCGTCCGGACCTCGAATGTTTCCGTGTGAACGGCCATCGCGGCACGCTAGCGGCGGCGCTACGAGCGGCAAGTTTTCGCTTCGCAGAACGCACCGAAGACTGGATAGTCTCCTCTCAAGAATGGAAGCGGACCTGGAGCGGATTCTTTTCGACGAAGCTACGATCCATCACCGGCTCGATGAGCTGGCGGCTCAAATTGCCAACGATTATCGCGGACGCGAGCTCACCGTAATCGCGATCCTCAACGGCAGCGTCATTTTGATGGCGGATTTGCTTCGCCGGCTTCCGATGCCGTTAAAATTGGATTGCCTCAGCGTCGCGAGTTATCACGGCGGGACCAAGACGACAGGCGAGCTCGTCTTCCGCCAGCTTTGGATGCCCGACATTGCGGGGCGGCACGTCCTGCTGCTCGACGATATTCTCGACAGCGGCGTCACGCTCGCAACGATTCGCGAAAAGATCGAAGGTATCGGCCCGCAGAGCGTGCGCATTTGCGTGCTCCTGGAAAAAAAGAAAACGCGCCTGCGTCATGTGGACGCCGAATACGTCGGCTTCCAGATCGGGGACGAGTTCGTCGTCGGTTACGGGCTCGATTACATGGAGCGCTATCGCAATCTGCCGTGCATCGGCGTCCTTCGGAAAGACTTGATCGCGGCGACGGCGTGAAGGTTCGCGTGCAATTCTTCTCGCGCCTGCGCGATTTGGTCGGAGCGCCGGAAATGGATTTCGAAGTTCCCGAGCGATCAACGGCTGCAGAACTGCTCGAGTTCATTTACGCCCAAACGCCGGCGCTGCGCTATTGGGACAAGAGCATTCTGGTCGCGAGCGGCTTGGACTTCGTTGAGCGCGATTACGTGATCAAACCGGACGACGAGATTTCAATCATGCCGCCGGTGCAAGGGGGATGAGCCTGGAAGCATCAAGGAGCGGCGGTTTACAAACCGCCGAACGAAAGAAGGGCGGTTTGGAAAGCGCCCCTCCTTGTTTCCCTTAGTCGCGGAAGTTCTTAAAGTTGGTCGCCACACCAAAATCGCGGCTGCGCACAAAGGCGATCACGGCCTGAAGATCATCCTTCTTTTTTCCAGTGACGCGGATCTGCCGATCCTGGAGCTGGCTTTGCACTTTGAAGTTCTGTCCCTTGATCGCGTGGATGATTTCCTTCGCCTTGTCTCCTTCAAGCCCCTGCTGAATTTTCAGTTCCTGCCGTGCGTGACCGAGCGGCGAAATCGAGGGGTCGACCTGCTCAACATTCCGCAGATCCACGCCACGCTTGCTCAACTTTCCGATCACGATCTCGCGCAGACCGCGTAAACGCGACGCATCCTCGGCCGTGAGCGTGATCTTGTCCTTCTCCGCCACGATTTCGGCCACGCTTCCCTTGAAATCGAAGCGCGTCGCGAGTTCCTTGCGAGCTTGATTGAGCGCATTATCGATTTCCTGCGCATCCACTTCTGAGACGATATCGAACGAAGGCATGATCGGGTGATTTTCGATTTTAGATTTAGAAAGCCCGGCCGCGCTCGCTCTGCGAGCTGCGTTACGGCGATTTTCGATTGGTTTAGATCACGGCGTCAAGCTCGCACGCTTGGATTCGTTTTGATTACCGCGAGCTTCCTCCTGTTGCCCGCCTGTCATCGAGCGAACTCGAAGGAAGAAAAGGCGCTGCGGGCCGAGCTGCAGAAAGCGATCGACGAACAGGCTTACGAGCGCGCCGTCGAATTGGCGCGGCGGCACCTGAAAATGCGACCGCAGGACAACGGCACCTGGGACCGGCTCGTTCGCGCGCAATTTGGCTTGCAGGATTTCGCGGCGGTGAGCCAGAGCCTGGATGATTGGCGGAACGCGGTTCCCGAACCGTCTCTGAAGCTCGATGAGTACGCTGGAGATTACGCGGCCGCGAAAAACGACGATGCCTGGGCCGTGGCAGCCTGGAAAAAAGTAGCCGAAGCCGACCCGAAAGATGCGCGGATCTGGGAGAAGATCGCGCGGCTCGAGAAGCGTCACCATTTCTGGGCGAAAGAAGACGCGGCCTGGAGTGCGTTGCTTGAGTTACAGGAAAATGCCATCGCCCGAATCAATCGCGCGCTCTGCCGTCGCCGGCTTCATCGCTGGCATGACGCGTTCGAAGATCTCGAGAAAGCGAAAGCGCTTGGACCGGACGATCCTGAAGTCATGCGCGGTGCGAAGTTGTTCGCGCGCCTCGAGAAATCGTTAAACGCCATTCGCGAGCTCGATTCCGCGCTCGCCATTTCGCCGAACGATCCCGGCCTGCTCGCCGATCGCGCGCTGTTATTCCTCCGCGCCGATGACCTGGAACTGGCGCTGGAAGATGCGGAAATCGCTGGAAGAATTGGGACGTGGGCCGTGCGGCCAAAATTATTTCAGGCCCTGGCTTTGATCGCTCTCGGCCGGTCGGACGAATGCGAGAAGCTCGGCGTCAACAAGTTGGTCCGGCTCGAAGCGTTAACCTTCGAGTTTCTCGAAACTGTCGGCCGGCTCGATTCGGAAATCTCGGCGGAGCGAAACAACGCGGAGCTTTATGTGACGCGCGCCTGGCAACTGAACGAAATTGGGCAACCGGCGCTGGCGTTGCAGGACGCGCAAACGGCGATGCAGCTCGATGCGAAAGTCGCCGGCGCGTGCGCGGAAGCGAGCTACGCGCTGACGAAACTCGGTCGCGTCCAGGAAGCGTTGGATCAAATCAAGCGCGCCACGGAACTCGATCCGAATTTTTCCACGGCCTGGCAATATCGCGGAGAGCTGGAAATGGCGCGCGGCGAAATTCTTTCCGCCATCGACTCGTTTACGCACTCGCTCGAGACAACCCAGACGGTGTTGGCTTTACAGAAGCGCGAACAATGTTATCGCCGGCTCGGTTTGCTCGTGAAAGCCGAGCAAGACCGGAAAATGCGCGAGGAACTGGCGCGCGCATCGAAGTAGCGCGCGCTCAATAAATCTTGTCGATCCGGATATTCCCGCGACGCGCGTCCAGGGAAACGACAGTCTGCGCTTCCGATCCGATCACTTCCGCAACCGAATGCACGACGTCCTTTGAGGTTGTTGTCGTCGACTGGAATCCATTGGCAATGCGGCCTTCGGTGGCGGTCGCACTGAGATTGAACGACGCGTCGCTGGGAAAAATCGCGCGGATGTTTCCACGCGTGCTGGCGGCTTTGATCGCGGACTCGTGGTTCTCCCACCAATCATAGACTACTTCGAGCCGACCCGTCTCCACGGTGAGATCAAGGTCGCCGAAACAATTATGGCCGGCGAGCCAGCCGTTCACGAGGTGCGCCTTCGCCTTGCCGCCATTGCGCAGTCCCTCGACGACAATTTCGCCGTTTGTGAGTTTGAGATCCGTGATTCGCGCCGCCTGTGGCACCACGATGATGTAATCGACCGTGCCGGAACGATCGCTCAACGCGTTTTCCCGCGGCGGAAAACTCGTGGTGATGGCGACGCCGCTTTGGCTCGCTTTGACGTCGACCACGATTCCCTGCAATCGCTCCGGATTGTACGCTTTCTTGATCGCCTGGATCCGAATCTCCGGCTTGTCCGCCGCGTAAACGCGAATCGAGCCGTCAATATTTTCCACGCTCAGCGTCGCATCGGAATTTACGTCGTATTTCTGCTCGACAATTTCTTCGAGCGGTTCGACGGCGAACGCCGTTCGCGCCAGCAGCATGATCACCGGCGCGAGAATCAAACGCCGGACATTATTCATACCGCAGCGCCACCATCGGATCGATTTTCATGGCGCGGCGCGCGGGGATGTAGCTGGCGAGAGCGGCCGCGACGATGAGCAAACCGATCACGCTCCCGTAGGTCACAACGTCGGTCGCCTCCACACCGTAGAGCATCGTCCTCAGCAATCGCGTCAGACCGATCGACGCCAGAATGCCCACGGCGACGCCGAACAGGACGAGCGTGAAACTTTGCCGAAAAATCATGCGCAACATATCGACACGCTGGGCGCCGAGCGCCATCCGAATTCCGATCTCATGGGTGCGTTGCGCCGTGATGTAAGCCATCACCCCATAAAGTCCCACCATCGCGAGAAGAAGCGCGGACCCGGCGAAAATCCCAAGCATGACCATGCTGAAGCGCCGGTTATCGAACGACGCGGAAACGATCTGCTCGATTGTTTCGAATTTCGTCGGCATTTCCGGATTCAACGCGCGGGCTTCGCGGCGCATCGCGCTCGTCAGGCTGGCGACGTCCCCATGAGCGCGCGCCACAATGGAAAATTCCGAAGTCGAAGCCGGACGCTGAAAATAATTGGTGTAAACCGTCGGGCGCGGGTCGCGATCGAGCCCGTTGTCCCGGACATCGCCGACAACGCCGACGATGTTCAGGACATGCAGGTCGCCATCCATGTTTCCGTATTGGATCTGTTTTCCGATTGCGTCGTCGTTAGGCCAGTACTGTTTCGCGAGCGATTCACTCACGACTGCGACGTGCGGCGCGTCGGGTCCGTCGCTCTCCTGGAAAAGCCGACCGCGAATTAACGGGATCCCCATGGCGCCAAAATAACCGGCGCTCGCGGTTCGATAATCGGCGTCGCGTGACCGTTCGCTCGGCGAAAGCGCGTCGAATTGTTTGATCAGTTCCTGCATCGTGGTCGCGGGTTTGCCGCCGCGTTCCTCGATGAACGTTCCGTTGGCGCCGTTGCCGCTCATCGGCAATGCGCTCGTGCCGCCGACATTCGTCACCCCCGGCAACGCAGTGATCCGTTCGAACAGGCGATGATGAAATTGCCCGAGCGCACGCATTTTGGATTCGTCTTCCGGTTGCGGCAGCAAAACCGTCATCGCGACCACGCTTTCCGCGCGAAACCCGGGATCAACCGAAACGAGCCGCTGAAAACTGCGCCCGAGTAATCCGGCGCCGACGAGCAACATCAAGGTCAATGCGACTTGCGCCACGATGAGAACGTGGCGCGCGCGAGTCTGCGAACTGGAACTGCCGCGGCCCGCGTCCTGTAAATCATTTTGGAGCTGGCGGCGAGACGCGTGAACGATCGGCACGAAGCCGAGTGCAATCGAGATCACCAGGGAAATCGCGACGCTAAAGAGCAACACATTCGGGCTTACGCCGATCTCGCCGACGCGCGGCAGGTTGCCATGATAAAGACCGACGATCAGCTGCACACTCCACGAGGCCAGCAAGGTTCCGAGCGCGCCTGCAGCCAGGGTGAGCACCAATGCTTCGGCGATAAATTGCCGCGCCAATCTCGCGCGCGATGCCCCAAGCGCCGCGCGCAATGCCACTTCCTTGCGGCGCGCCGCGGCGCGAACGAGAAGAAGATTCGCGACGTTCGAGCAGGCAATCGCAAGCAACAAGCCGACGGCGCCGCTCAGAACGAACAGCATCCCGCGGACATCGCGCACGAATCGTTCGCGGAACGAAAGCAAACCGAAACTCGCGGCATCGGTTTGCGAGCCGTGCTCCAATTTCAGCGCGCGGCCAATCGCGGCCACTTCGGTTTTCGCCTGTTCAAAAGAAACCGCGGGCCGCAAACGGGCGATGACGCGAAAATTATGCGCCGTGCGCGATTCATACGGCGGATAAAGGGCGGCGAACGGAAACCAAACATCAACGCCGGCCGGAAACTCTCTCTGCGACGGCAGGACGCCGATGACCGCGAAACTGCGATTGCCGAAACGAAGCGACGTTCCTTCCAAATTCGGGCGCCCTTCCAGTTGCTTCTTCCAAAAACCGTAGCTCACCACTGCGACCTGCTTTTCTTCACCCAAGGTTTCCGGCGAAAACAGGCGGCCAATCGTGGGCGTCACACCGAGGACGCGGAAGAAATCCGCGGAGACGCCGGAAAGATTCGTCCGCACCGGCTCGATCCCGCCAGCGACCGCGTCCGGGCTGCGGGTGTAAGCAGCAACTGCTTCGAAACTGTGATTTCGCGCGACGAGATCGTTGAAATTCGGCTCGGCGAATGGCATGCCGCGTCCGGATTCATTCAGCTCGCTCACTTCGACGAGTCGTTCCTGGTTCGGATAAGGCATTGGCCGCAGCAACACCGCGTCGAGCACACTGAAGATCGCAGCGGACGCGCCGATGCCGAGCGCGAGGGTCAGGATCGCAACGAGGGTGAAGGCCGGTGATTTAACAAGAGTGCGGAAGGCGTATTTCAGGTCATTCATAACGAAGCGCAATGATGGGATCGACTTTCATGGCGCGCCGCGCAGGAAAAAGGCACGCGAGCAAAGCGGCAAGGAGGAGAAGAAAAATCGTGGCAGCGAGGAGAAGCGGATTGTGCGCCGAGGTTTGGTAAAGTTGAGAGGCGATCAGGCGGCCAAGCGCCAGTGCCGCTGCGAGGCCGGCGATTAATCCGAAGATCACCGGTCGCACTCCCTGACTAAGGACCAACCGCAAAATGTCGGTCGCTTGCGCGCCGAGCGCCATTCGCACGCCGATCTCGCCCGTGCGTTGCGCAACGCTGTAGGCGACTGCGCCGTAGATTCCGATGCTGGCGAGCAACAGCGCAACTGCCGCGAAGATCGCAAGGAGCCACATCATGAGACGTGACTGCCCGATCGCCTGCGCCACAATCGTGTTCATCGATTGCGGAATCGCGATGGCAAGACCAGGATCGACCTTCGCGACGGCTGAACGCACCAACTTCGTCACCGCGTCGACGGTGAGATTGCTGCGGACGTATATGCCGAGGAACGGGAAATTTTCCTGCGCCCACGGGCGATAGAGCTCGACGTCATCGGACTCGCCGACTTTCCGCGAACGGACATCGCCGACCACGCCGACAATTTCCGCCGGCAGACTCGCGCTCCCGATGAGGAGGGTCTTGCCGATCGGATTTTCATTCCCAAAAATCTTCTTCGCGCCGCCCTGGCTGATCAGGATCACCTTCGGACTATCGGCGGTGTCGTGTTCGTCGAATCCGCGACCGGCCAGAAGCGGAATTCCCCACATCTTCAAGTAATCCGGCGCAATATTGTGGCCGGCGGCTGCGGCGCGCTTATCGATCGGCAAGATCTCGCCATCGGTGCGCGTGTAAAGGAAATTGCTGCCGGCCCCGGGAAAGAGCGGGATGTCGGCGCTCAGGGTTGCGCTCTGTAGACCGGGCACATCGCGCAAGGCGGCGAGGGCTTGTTCCGCGAAACGCTGCCGCGCGCCCAGATCGGGATAGCGCGCGTCGGGCAGCGTAATGAACCCGAACCAAACGTCGTCTGTGCGATACCCGATATTTTGCTGGCTCAAGCGCACGAAGCTGGTGATCAGCAAGGCCGCGCCTGCGAGCAACGTCACGGAAAATGCGACTTGCGCGCCTATCAGGATTTTGCGGAAACGCAATTGATGCGCGCTGCCGCTCGAACCGCGACCGCCTTCCTTCAAGCCTTCGACCAGATCGGCCTTTGCGCTTTGAACGGCCGGATAAATTCCCATCGCGAGGCCAGTGAGAACCGACATCGCAATGGTAAACCCGAGCACGGGCAGCGAAAGGTCGACGCGCACGTCCGGATCGAACGGCAGGAAGTTCGCCGCCATGCGCGGAATAATTGGAACGATGTACCAGGCAAGAAGAACGCCGAGGATCCCGGCGAGCAGACTTACGAGCAAGCTCTCGAGGACGAATAGCCTGACCACACTTCCGCGCGGCGCGCCGATCGCCATGCGCAACGCGATCTCGCGCCGTCGTCCGCTAAACCTAACGAGAAGCAGGTTCGCGACATTGCTGCACGCGATCAGCAAAACGAAGGCAACCGCGGCGAGCAGAATCGCGAAGGCCGGCCGCAAACTTCCGGTCGTGTCATCGGGCAAGGTCTTCAACGTCATCACCGACGAGCTGTCGATCTTGCCTGGATATTGGGCGCGATAGCTTTGCTCGAGCGCGGGCATGGCGGCGCGCGCCTGCTCCAACGTCATCCCTGGTTTCAACCGGCCCACAACCCGGAGCACACCGGAGCCGCGCATGATTCGGTCGTTCGGAATTCCCGGAATGAAATACGGTTTCGTCGTCCAGACTTCGGCGGCGGGCCCGACCCAGGAAAACGGCAGGTTCGGAATCACGCCCACGATCGTGTAGAGCACGCCATCGAGCGTGACTCCGCGGCCGACAATGTTTGGATCGCCCCCGGTCCGATTCCGCCAAAAGTTCTCCGTCACTAGCGCAACATCGGCGCTCTGTTCTTCCGCCGGGAGAAAATTGCGCCCGCGGATCGGTTTAATGCCGAGAACATCGAAATAATCCCACGTCGCGCGCCCGCCGAAGATTTGGACCGCATCGCCCAGGCCGGTCAGGGTGAAAGCGGTCACGCTTTCCGCCGCGAAGCCGTCGAAGACGGTCTGCGATTCGCGGTAGTGCTGGAAGCGCGGCACGGAGACGGCGAGCTCGAGCAGGTTTCGCTCGCGCGCGTTCGAATACATGTGGACCACGCGCTGCGGTTCTTTAAAGGAAAGACCGCGCAGGAACAGGTCGTTGATCAAACTGAAGATCGCCGTGTTCAGTCCGATCCCGAGCGCGAGCGTGACGACAGCGATGAAAGTAAAGCCGGGGGTCTTTGAGAGCGTGCGGAAGGCGTATTTGAGATCGGGAATCATAAGGATAATGACGAATTCCGAATGACGAATGACGAAGGAATGACCAAATAACGAATGATCGTGACTCGCCCCTTTTGGACTTCGGGCTTCGTCATTAATTCGTCATTCGTCATTCGTGCTTCGTCATTTGCGCTACTCGTAGCGCAACGCCACCATGGGATCGACTTTCATGGCGCGACGGGCGGGCACGTAACTGGCGAGCAATGCAGCAGCGCCGAGCAGCGTAATCACGACCGCGTAAATCGAAGCGTCGTTCGCGCCGACGCCGTAAAGCAATGTCGCCATCACGCGGGTAACCCCGAGCGCAACCAGAAACCCGATGACGATGCCGATGATCACGAGCGTCATGCTCTGGCGCAAAACCATTCCGAGCATTTGGGTTTTTTGCGCGCCGAGCGCCATCCGAATTCCGATCTCACGCGTGCGCTGCGTGACGCTGTAGGCGATCACGCCGTAAATTCCAATCGCGGCAAGCACCATGGCGACCGCCGCGAAGACTCCGAGCAGCATCATGTTGAACCGCGGTTGGGCGAGATGCGTGTCAACGAATGTCGTCATCGGCTTCAGCGCCGGCACATAAATATCCTTGTCGACCTCGTGAAGGGCGCGCTTCACGTCGGCATTCAGGCCAACGAGATTCGTCGAGCTAACCCGCAGCACAATATCAAGGCTGCGTCCGGGGTCCTGCGCGAATGGCACATACATTTCGGGACCCTGTGGCGCGGCGAGCGAATCGTGGCGCGTATTCGCGACTACGCCTACTACTTCGTAAGTCAGGAACTTGTTTTCCGGCTGATCGACCATCACCTGCTGACCGATTGGGTTTTTTCCCGCGAAATGTTTCTGGGCGAACGCTTCGTTGATCATGATCACGATCGGCGAGTCTTTCGTGTCCGTCCGGCTGATGGCGCGGCCTTGCAGGACCGGGATCTTCATCGTCTGGAAGTAATCCGGTTTGACGAGCAGGTAACTGCCGCCCGGGTGATTGCCGCGCGGCAAGGGCGCGGCACCGCTCGGCATGAAGGAAGAGCTTCGCTGATTATCACCCAGCGGAATTGGATTGACGCCGCCGGCCGATTCGACTCCGGGAATGGCCGCGAGCTTATCCAGGATCGCATCGTAGGTGCGGATTTGTTGATCGACCTCGGGATAACGGATTCGCGGCAGATTGATCGACATGGTCAGAACGCGCACCGGATCGAAACCGGGATTGGTCGCGCGCAAATTGAAGAAGCTCTTGATCAACAAGCCAGCGCCGGCCAGGAGGAGAAGCGAAAGCGAGACCTGCGAGACGACGAGAAATGCGCGGAGCCGATTGGTGTGCAATCCCCCGGTGGAACCTTTCGCTCCTTGTTGCAGCGACTCATTCACCGCGGGCCGCGAAACTTGCAGGGCCGGAATAAGACCGAAAAGCAGCGTGCTTCCGATCGCGAGCACGAACGTGAATAAACAAACGGCTGCGTTCACTTTGATCTGGCCCAGGTGGGGTAACCCTTGCGGACCTGCAGCGCTGAGCAGATCGACGCCCCACCAGGCGAGAAGCAATCCGGCGCTGCCGCCGAGAAGTGCGAGGAGCAAACTTTCGCAAAGCAATTGGCGAACGACGAGCGCGCGACTGGCGCCGAGGGCCGTTCGGATCGCGATCTCGCGACTGCGCGAAGCCGCGCGCGCCAGGAGAAGGTTCGCCACATTCGCGCACGCGATGAGCAGAACCAGGGCAACGGCACCCAGAAGAACCATCAATGCGGGACGAACGTCGCCGACGATATCGGAATGCAGTTTCACGACCGCCGTTCCGGTGAAGTTCAGGTTCGTATCGGGATATTGCTTCGAGAGCCGGCTCGCGATCGCGGTCAGCTCCGCTTCTGCCGTCTTGACCCCGACACCCGGTTTGAGCCGTCCGACCACGGTTAAAAAGTGAGAGCCGCGGTTACCTAGATATTGCTGTCCGAGATACTCGAGTGGCAGCGCATAATCGATGTGTTCATCCTCGATCGGAAATTTCCACCCCGGAGGCATCACGCCGATAACGGTGTGCGGGCGGGCCGAGAGCGTGATCTTTTGCCCAATGATTTTGGGATCGCTGCCGAACGCACTTTTCCAAAGCGGATAAGTCAGGACGACCACCCGGTCAGCTTCGTTTTTTGCATCTTCCTTCGTGAATCCGCGGCCGAGCAGCGGTTGGACGCCCAGGACATCAAACACCTCCGGTGTAATCGCGATCCCTTCGAGCGCCTTGGCATCCTCGGTGAGCGACAACGTTCCGCCGGTCCGCGTATAAGCGGCCATCGCCGCGATCGTCTGGCTTTGATCGCGAAGGTCCAGGTAGTCCGGAAACGAGTGGACGTTGCCACGGACGTTTCCGTTGTCGTTCGCGTAGCGTCCCCAAATGTTGACGATCTCATCCGGGTTCTTGAACGGGAGCGGCCGTAGCAGAACGGTGTCGATCACACTGAAGATCGCGCTGTTCGCGCCGATACCGAGCGCGAGAGTAAGGATGGCGATGACTGCAAAGACCGGCGCTTTGATCAGCATCCGGAACGCGTATTTGAGGTCGGTGATCATAAAAAAACTCCAAATTCCAAGCACCAAGCTCCAGGGAAATTCCAAACACCAAGCTCCAAAGGCTCAGCAGCGAGTTTTGCTGTTTGGAGCTTGGAGCTTCTCTGGAGCTTGGATCTTGATGCTTGGAGCTTCATACGATGAATCCGTCGCGCAGCTGGATGATGCGATTCCCGTAAGCCGCATTCACATCCGAGTGCGTGACCTGGATGATCGTCGTCCCCTGCTCGTTCAGGCTCTTGAACATCTCCATGATTTCCTTCCCCTGGTCCGAATGGAGATTGCCGGTCGGCTCGTCGGCCAGGATCAGCTTCGGGTTCGCAACCATCGCGCGCGCGATGCTGACGAGCTGTTGCTGGCCGCCGGATAACTGGCGCGGATACAGGTCCTTCTTTCCGACGATGTGAAACTTATCGAGCGTGTCGCAGACGATCGAATCGCGCCCGGCTTTGCTGACGTGCCGATACGAAAGCGGGATGTCGAGATTCTCGTAAACGGTAAGGTCGTCGAGAAGATGATAGGCTTGGAAAACGAAGCCGATCTTTTCGTTCCGAAGTGCGGCGCGCTCTTTCGGCTTTAAGTTGTTAACAGCGACGTCGTCGAAAAAATATTCGCCGCTCCAGGCGTGATCGTGCATGCCGAGGACGTGAAGCAACGATGACTTGCCTGCGCCCGACGGGCCCATGATGGAGACGAAGTCGCCTTCGTTCACCTCCAGGTTGATGTCGCGCAGGACGTAAAAGAATTTCCCTTTCGCGAGCGGATAGAAGCGTTCGAGGTGTTTAAGTTTAATCATGTTGTTGGTATGTAATCCGTTTCGGCCCGCGAGGAAATCGCCCGGACGGCGTCATTTCAGGACGACCTCCCGGATGGTTGGCGTCAATGTTTCGCAATCGGCTCTTTCAAGATTAGTCATCAGGCAAATAGCAAATTTCTGCTGCGGCATCATGAAGAGAAAAGTTCGCGTCCCGGCCTGGCTGCCATCGTTGTAAACCCGCAGCTGCCCATTTTTTTCGCCGATCAAAAACCCGAAACCATATTCGGACTCCTTTCCGTCGCGCGTTTTTGGTTTGGTCCACATTTTCGTGAGCGTGTCCGGCTGGACCAGTTGCCCGCTCATCACGGCGATCGCAAAGCGCGCCATGTCGTCGACGGTAGAGAGCAGGCCGCCAGCGGGGATCTTGATGCTGGTATCGTGCGGCGGAGCCTCATGGAGTCCACGCAGCCAGTTCAGCCAGGAGAAACCGAACAGACCCGTGCGGTAGCCGACGGCGCGGTTCGGGACATTGAGACTGGAATCGTCGACGGTCGTCTGCGTCATCCCGGCCGGCTTGAAGATGTGGTCCGCCATATATTGGAGATACGGCATCCCGGACGCACCCTCGATGGCGCAGCCCAGCAGCACATACCCCTGGGTCGAATAGAAATACTTCGTCCCGGGCTCGGATAAGAGCGCATCGTCTTTAAACACTCTTACCGAATCATTGATGTTCGCGAAATGCTGAGTGCTGCTCCTCTCGCTCCATTTGTTGTGGCGAATCCCGGCCAAGTGCGTCAGAAGCTGCCGCGATGTCACAGGCCACTGCTTTTCTGGAAAAATCGGACAGTATTTTTGGATCGGCGCATCGAGGTCCAGTTTCCCTCCTTCCACCAACTGCATCACAGCGATCGCGGTCAGCGATTTCGTGAGAGACGCGAGACGATAGACGGTGTCGTTTCGCGCGGCGATTTCCTTCTCCAGATCAGCCAGGCCGTATCCCTTCGAGAACGCCAATTGGTTGTCGATCACGACAGCGAGCGATAAGGCCGGCGCGCCGCTCTGGGATCTCCAGGCTTCGACGGCGCCATCGATCTTTTGCATCGCGGCCGGAGACAGACTCGGTGTCGTCTCAGCGGCGAGCGGGCGCGACAGGGCCAGGCAGAAACAAAACAGGCAGAAACGGTTTACGCTCATCTTCAATCAGGCATGAGCGAGGGCGATCTTTGGGTCGAGCAGTGCGGCGCGACGCGCGGGCAAATAGCAAGCGACCAGCGCGACGAAAAGGAGCAACAACGGAATTGCTAGGAAGGTTAATGGATCGGTTGCCTCCACGCCAAAGAGCAGGCTCGCGATCAGTCGCGTGAGGGCGAAGGCGCCCACGATGCCGACCACGACGCCGATTACCGACAACGTCATTCCCTGCCGAATAACCAGCCCAAGGACATCCGATTTCTGCGCGCCGAGCGCCATTCGAATCCCAATTTCATGGGTGCGTTGCGTGACGGAGTAAGCCATCACTCCGTAAATGCCGAGGGCGGCGAGGAGCAAGGCCGCGCCGGCGAAAACAGCGAAGAGCTGCATCGAGACGCGACGCGTGCCTAACGAGTTCATGACGACATCGTCCATCGTGCGGACGTTGTAGATTGGCTGGTCTTTGTCGAGCGCCTGCACTTCGCGTCGCAAGGTGGTAGCGAAAGCGGCCGGATCGCCGGCGGTTCGAATCACCATCGCCATGAAATTCCACTGAGGGTCCTGGGCGTGCGGCACGTAAATTTGCGCGCCGCTCTCTCCGGTGAGAGAACTCGCCTTCGTGTCGCCAACCACTCCAACGATTTCGCGCATGAATTTTTCATCGCGCCAGATGCTGAGGCGTTTGCCAATCGCCGCCGAGGGCGAACCGAAGTGACGTTTTGCCGCGGATTCGTTGACGATCACGACTTTTGGCGCTTCGGCATTATCGCGTAATTCGAAGCTGCGTCCTGCAAGTATCGGAATCTGAAGCGCCCGAAAATAATCCCCCGTAATCGTGGAAAAGCTCGAGTCGGATGCTTCATCCACGCTCAACGGCCGGCCTTCCGGGATGAAAGCGCGTCCGATGCCGTAATTGCTCGCGCCGAGCGGCAGGTTGATGGCACCGCCGACCGCCTGCACGCCGGGCACTGCTTCAAGCCGTTCTTTCAGATGGCGGAAAAATTCTGCAAACTGTTGACCCTTGTATTTCGCGCCGGGCAACGCCACCGAAGCCATGAGAACATTGTGCGGATTGAAGCCGGGCCGCACTTCCTGGAGACGCACGAAGCTCTTGATGAGCAATCCGGCGCCGACCAGCAGGACCAGAGAGAGCGCGACTTCGCCGATCAACAACAGGCTTCGCACGCTAGTGCGACGATGACCTTCGCCCGTCCGGCCGCCTTCTTTAAGTGAGCTGGTGACGTCGAGCTTCGAAGCCTGCAGCGCGGGCACGAGGCCGAACAGGATGCCAGTGAGCGCCGAGATGCCCAACGCGAAAGCGAGTACGCGATAATCAATTCCAACCTGCTCCATTCGCGGCGCGCCTTCCGGAACGATCGAAAGAAGCACGTCGGTAAGCCAGACGCTCAGGAGCAGCCCCGCAACGCCGCCGATCGCGGAAAGCAAAATACTCTCGGTGAGCATTTGTCTGACGACTCGGCCCCGGCTCGCGCCCATCGCGGCGCGGACTGCGATTTCCTTTTGTCGCGCGGCGCCACGCGCGAGGAGAAGATTGGCCACGTTCGCGCAGGCGATCAGGAGGACGAACCCAACCGCGCCCAGGAGTGCAAGGAGCGACGGTTTTATCTGACGCACCATCCGTTCGTGAAGAACCGAGAGGTAGGCGTCCCAGCCTTTGTTCGTGTCGGGAAATTCCTTCGCGTGTTGCGCGTTGATCGCGCTGATGCGCGACTGCGCCTGCTTGAGATCGATACCGGTATTCAGACGGGCGATTGCCGAATATGAGCGGTTATCGCGCGGCTCTTCTGAGACGTTGACCGCGCTCGTCACCCAAATTTGGGTTTGTTCCGGGAATTCAAATCCGGACGGCATCACACCGATGACAGTGATGGGTCGTGAACTGATCTGGACCTGTTTCCCGACAATGGCGAGGTCCGATCCGAAGCGGCGCTTCCACAGTCCGTGGCTGATGACCGCGACGCTTATCGTCCCCGGTTTGTCCTCTTCGGGAACGAACGTTCGCCCGAGAACAGGCTGGACACCGAGCACGGAAAAGAACCCACTCGTCACGCCCGCACGCGGCACGCGCTCCGGCTCTGCCCCATCGGCACCAAGGTTGGCGCTGCCGGTCCAGAACGCAGCGGTGCTCTTGAACAAATCGGTTTGTTGCGACCAATCGGTAAAGTCGAGAAACGAAATGTTGCTGTCGGTAATGCCCGCCGGAGGATTTTTGCCTTCGAAATAGACGATGCGTTCGGCGTTTGGAAACGGCAGCGGCCGCAAGAGCACGCCGTTGACGAGGCTGAAGATGGCGGTGTTTGCGCCGACGCCGAGACCGAGTGCGAGAATCGCGACTGCGGTGAAGGCCTTGTTTTTGAGAAGAAGCCGGAAACCGTAGCGAAGATCTTGGATGAGTGTGTTCATAAGAGTTAGGTCCGGTGACAGGCAAACAAGGAAGGGCGCTTTCCAAACCGCTCTCTGGAACACGGCTGACAGACACGGCGGTTTGGAAAGCGCCGCTCCTTGGTCCTGCTGTTCGTAGTCATGTTCTAGCCAGGGCCTTGATGGGGTCGAGCCGGGAGGCACGGCGCGCGGGGAGATAACAAGCGACGAAAGAGACGGCTGCGAGCAGAACCGAGATCCACAGGAACGTCGCGGGATCGGTCGCAGCAACACCGAAGAGAAGATTGGCGATCAAGCGCGTAAGGACGAACGCGCCCCCCAGGCCGACAACGACGCCAATCAAGGTCAGCGTCATGCCCTGACGGATCACGAGCGCGAGCACGTCCGATTTCTGGGCGCCGAGCGCCATTCGAATGCCAATTTCATGGGTGCGTTGCGTGACCGAGTAAGCCATGACGCCGTAAATCCCGATGGCCGCGAGGAGCAGGGCCGCGATGGCGAAGACGGCGAAGAGTTGCATCGAGACGCGCCGCGTGCCTAACGAGTTCGCGACGACATCGTCCATCGTGCGGACGTTGTAGATTGGCTGGTCCTTGTCGAGCGCCTGCACTTCGCGTCGCAAAGTAGTTGCGAAGGCGGCCGGATCGCCGGCGGTTCGAATCACGAGCCCCATGAAATTCCACTGCGAGTCCTGGGCGTGTGGAACGTAGATTTGCGCGCCGGCCTCGCCGATAAGAGAACCGGTCTTCGCGTCCCCGACCACCCCGACAATTTCGCGCATGAATTTTTCATCGCGGCGACGCCCTCGAAATGCAGACCAGATGCTGAGGCGTTTGCCGATCGCGGCTGTGGGCGAACCGAAGTGACGCTTCGCGGTGGTTTCGTTGATGATTACCACCTTCGGTCCGTCAGGATTGTCGCGAGGTTCGAAGGTGCGTCCGGAAAGCAACGGAATTTGGAGCGCGCGAAAATAATCGCCCGTGATGGTGGAGAACATCGCGTCCTTCGCTTCGTCCACCGTGAGTGGCCGGCCTTCCGGAATAAACCCGCGCCCAATCGCATAACCATTCGGGTTGAGCGGAAGATTGACGCTGCCTCCCGCCGCTTGTACGCCCGGCACCGCTTCCAGCCGTTCTTTCAGTTGCCGGAAAAATTCCACGTTCTGCTGATCATCTTTGTATTTCGGACCCTGCAACGCCAGGTTGGCGGTGAGGACGTTGTGCGCATTAAAGCCGGGCCGCACCTCCTGAAGACGGAGAAAGCTCTTGATCAGCAATCCAGCGCCAACCAGGAGCATGAGCGAAAGGGCGACCTCACCGATCAACAGGAGGCTGCGCGCACTTGTCCGCCGATGTCCTTCGCCGCTGCGTCCGCCTTCTTTCAATGCGCTGGTGACGTCGAGCTTCGAGGCTTGGAGCGCGGGGACGATGCCGAAGAGAATGCCGGTAAGCGCCGAGACGCCGAGAGCGAACGTCAGGACGCGATAATCAATCCCGATCTGCCCGAGCCGCGGCGCGCCTTCGGGCAACATCGACATCAGCAGATCGGTTAACCAAATACTGAGGACGAGTCCCGCCACCCCGCCGATCGCCGAGAGCAGGATGCTCTCCGTCAGCATCTGCCGCAGAACGCGCGTGCGGCTCGCCCCCATCGCGGCCCGGATCGCAATTTCCTTTTGCCGCGCGGCGCTGCGGGCGAGGAGGAGATTGGCCACGTTCGCACAGGCAATCAGCAGCACGAATCCGACGGCGCCGAGGAGCGCGAGGAGGGATGGTTTTACCTCGCGAACGAGCCGTTCGTGGAGCGTCGAAAGAAACACGTCCCAACCTTTGTTCGTCTCGGGAAACTGCCTGGCGAGCTGCGCATTGATGGCGCTGAGACGAGTTTGCGCCTGCTTCAGATCGATACCGGTATGCAGACGCGCGATCGCCGACCACACACGGTTATCGCGCGGTTCATCCGAGAGATTGACCGCGGTCGGCACCCAAACTTGGGTTTGCTCCGGGTATTCAAACCCCGAGGGCATCACGCCGATGATCGTGAGGGGTCTTGAGCTCATCTGGACCTGTTTCCCGACGATGGCCGGATCAGATCCGAAGCGGCGCTTCCACAATCCGTGACTGATGATCGCGACGCTTTGCGGCCACCCTTTGTCGTCTTCGGGAACGAACGTTCGCCCGAGGACAGGCTGGACCCCGAGCACGGAGAAGAACCCGGTCGTCACCCCGGCGCGCGGCACGCGTTCCGGCTCCGCCCCATCCGCATCAAAGTTGACGTTACCGGTCCAGTAGGCGGCGGTGCTCGCGAAGAGATCGGTTTGTTGCGACCAATCAGTAAAGTCGAGAAACGAGATGTTGCTTTCGGTAATGCCCGCCGCCGCAGGATTTTTTCCTTCGATG